>Ga0206971_10252_pt1 | contig 17913 bp, 26 predicted proteins | sample Alteio_BWOrgHeat_85_FD_152917 | JGI IMG/M metagenome (GOLD analysis project Ga0206971, IMG submission 152917) | Enriched cells from forest soil in Barre Woods Harvard Forest LTER site, Petersham, Massachusetts, United States -... | ecosystem: Environmental > Terrestrial > Soil > Temperate forest >...
ACCAAGAAGATAATAATTGAATTAGAATAAGTATCGGTAAGATATAAAAGCTTAAGAAAATGCTACAGCCAAAAAGAACGAAGTTCAGAAAGATGCAAAAAGGCAGGATGAAAGGTTTAGCCACCCGTGGTACTGAACTTTCATTCGGATCTTTCGGTGTAAAATCACTCGAAGCAGCCTGGATAACCAGCCGCCAGATAGAAGCCGCGCGTATTGCTGTAACACGTTACATGAAACGTGAAGGGCAAGTGTGGATCAGGATTTTCCCTGATAAGCCGGTAACCAAAAAGCCTGCAGAGGTACGTATGGGTAAAGGTAAAGGCGCGCCTGAATATTGGGTAGCGGTTGTTCGCCCCGGCAGGATCATTTTTGAAGCAGAAGGCGTGCCTTTGGATATTGCTAAAGAGGCATTGCGCCTCGCGGCCCAAAAGTTGCCGGTGCAAACAAGATTTATAGTGCGTAAAGATTACGTAGAAGCATAAATGGTGAATGGTTATTTGTGAGTGGTGAGCAGTTAGTATAACTCACAATTCACTATTAGCTACTCACAAAATAACTAATGATAACAATAAAATGAAGAACTCAGAAATTACAGAGCTGGCAACTGAAGAGTTGGTTGTAAGAATTGGCGAGGAAAGAGCAAATCTTACCAAGCTAAAGTTTGCACACGCGGTTTCGGCCATTGAAAATCCAACACGTATTACAAAAGTACGCAAGGATGTTGCTCGTTTAAATACTGAATTAACAAAGCGTAAAGCGGCGTCAGCTTCTGAAAAAAATTAATTTTTTACGCGTCGGGAAAAAATGGAAAGAAATTTAAGAAAAACACGTACCGGGCTGGTAGTAAGCAACAAGATGGAAAAATCTATTGTTGTGTCGGTGGAACGTAAAGTAAAGCACCCTATCTATGGTAAGTTTATTAAGAAAACTACCAAGTTTATGGCACATGACGAAACCAATACCTGTGGTGTTGGCGATACCGTATTGATTATGGAAACGCGTCCGCTGAGCAAGAACAAGAATTGGAGATTAGTTCAAATTATAGAAAGGGCTAAATAACATGGTACAACAGGAATCAAGATTAAATGTAGCTGATAACAGCGGCGCTAAAGAAGTTTTAGTGATCCGTGTGTTAGGCGGTACGGGTAAAAGATACGCCTCCATTGGTGATAAGATAGTAGTAACTGTAAAAAGCGCGCTGCCATCAGGTAACATCAAAAAAGGAACAGTATCAAAAGCCGTTGTGGTGAGAACCAAAAAAGAGATCCGCAGAAAAGACGGTTCATATATCCGTTTTGACGATAACGCGGCCGTTTTGTTAAACAACCAGGACGAGCCGAGAGGCACACGTATATTTGGCCCTGTTGCAAGAGAATTGCGTGAAAAACAATTTATGAAAATTGTATCATTAGCACCGGAGGTATTGTAACATGGAAAAGAAAAAACAAGCACAACCAGCAAAATTAAAGATCCGTAAAGGTGATTTGGTTAAGGTTATAGCCGGCGATTCAAAAGGAGCGCAAGGTAAAATAGTTGAAGTGTTAATAGCTAAAGGCAGGGCTATTGTTGAAGGTGCCAATATGGTATCAAAACATACCAAACCTAACGCGGCCAGCCCTAACGGAGGTATTATTAAAATGGAAGCATCAATTCATATTTCAAATTTGATGTTGATCGATCCTAAAACAGGCGTTCCAACCCGTGTTGGCCGTAAAAAAAATAGTGCCGGTAAATTGGTAAGGGTAGCAAAAAAATCAGGAGAGGAAATTAAGTAATGGAATACACACCACGATTAAAATCGAAATATAAAGAAGAGATACGGTCGACACTGAAAGATAAATTTCAGTATAAAAGTATCATGCAGGTTCCGAAACTGGAAAAAATTGCAATTAACCAGGGTGTTGGCGGCGCTACTACCGATAAGAAACTGATAGAGAACACCATTACGGAGTTAACTACCATTACCGGCCAGCAGGCTGTTGCTTCAAAATCTAAAAAGGATATTTCGAACTTTAAATTGCGTAAAAATATGCCGATTGGCGTACGTGTTACTTTACGTGACAATATTATGTATGAGTTCCTTGATCGTTTGATCTCTGTAGCTCTGCCGCGTATCCGCGATTTTAAAGGTATTAATGATAAAGGTTTTGACGGAAGGGGAAACTATACGCTGGGTATAACCGAGCAGATCATTTTCCCGGAGATCAATATCGACAAAATAAACAAAATTCAGGGTATGGATATTACCTTTGTAACCTCGGCAGGCAACGATGTTGAAGCATTAGAGTTACTTAAGCAATTTGGCTTACCATTTAAAAATCAAACTCCAACTAACAATGGCTAAAGAAGGTGTAAAAGCGCGCGAAGTAAAACGCGCTAAGTTAGTAGCAAAATATGCGGAGAAAAGGGCAGCTTTAAAAGCAGCCGGTGATTATGCAGGTTTAGACGCTTTACCAAAAGCATCATCAGCTGTAAAATTACATAACCGCTGTAAATTAACAGGCCGCCCCCGTGGTTATATGCGCCAGTTTGGCATTTCGCGTGTTACATTCCGCGAAATGGCATTGGCAGGTAAGATACCGGGAGTGAAGAAAGCAAGCTGGTAATTGAGCTGAAAGCTCAAAGGCGAAAGCTAAAAGCTTTTTGCTTTGCGCTTTCTGCTTTAAGCTAAAAAGAATATTAACCGATGGAAGGTCTACGGAAACCACCATCACAATAAATAAATAATGAATACAGATCCAATTGCAGATTATCTTACTCGTGTAAGGAATGCCATCAAAGCCAATCATAGGGTGGTGGAGATTCCTGCATCGAACCTTAAAAAAGAGATCACTAAAGTTCTTTTTGACAAAGGTTACATTGCAAATTACAAGTTTGAGGATAATGGTCCGCAAGGCACAATTAAAGTAGCTTTGAAGTACCACCCTATTACAAAAATTCCGGCTATCCGTTCAATCGATCGTATAAGCAGGCCGGGTTTCAGAAAATATGCCGGCATGGATAACCTGCCGCGTGTATTAAATGGTTTAGGTATCGCTATCCTGTCAACTTCAAAAGGTGTAATGACCGATAAAGAAGCGCGTCAGCAAAATATAGGCGGCGAGGTTTTATGCTACGTATATTAATAGGAGGAATCAAGCAATGTCAAGAATAGGAAAAGCACCCATACCAGTACCCGCCGGAGTAACCATTACCGTAGCCGAAGATAACCTGGTTACCGTAAAAGGCCCTAAAGGCGAACTTAGCCAGGCGGTGGATACAGATATTAAAGTTGTACAGGAGGATGGCCAGTTATTGGTTCAACGCCCTTCTGAACAGAAACGCCATAAAGCGTTACATGGTTTATACCGTTCGCTTATAAATAACATGGTTGTTGGCGTTACAACCGGGTATAAAATAGAACAGGAACTGGTGGGCGTGGGTTACCGCGCAACCCATTCAGGTAATACATTAGACCTTGTGCTGGGATATTCTCACCACTATGTATTTGAATTGCCAAAAGAAATTAAAGTTAAAACTACTGCTGAAAAGGGTAAAAACCCAACCATTATCCTGGAATCAAACGATAAACAATTGATTGGCCAGGTAGCGGCAAAAATACGTTCGTTACGTGCGCCTGAACCTTACAAAGGAAAAGGTATCAAGTTTGTTGGCGAAGTATTACGAAGAAAAGCAGGTAAATCAGCATCTAAAAAATAATCGTCATGGGAGCCAGAGCGAAATTATCAAGAAGAGACAGGATTAAGATGGGGATCAGGAAGCGCCTTTCAGGTTCTTCAACCCGTCCGCGTTTGTCAGTGTACAGAAGCAATAAAGGAATTTATGCGCAGATCATTGACGACGTAACAGGAAAAACTATAGTATCGGCTTCATCTCTTTCAAAAGAGTTTACAGCCGATGGTACCAAGTCAGACCAATCCGTAGCCGTAGGCAAATTGGTTGCCGAAAAGGCAATTGCTGCAGGTATTAAGGATGTAGTTTTTGACAGGAACGGATACTTGTATCATGGCCGTGTTAAATCATTGGCCGAAGGTGCACGTGAAGGCGGCTTAAACTTTTAATTGAAAGAGAAATGTCAACAATCAACATAAAAAGAGTAAAAACCAGCGAGATCGAATTAAAAGACCGCCTGGTTAGCATACAGCGTGTAGCCAAAGTAACAAAGGGCGGCCGTACTTTCAGCTTCAGTGCCATTGTGGTAGTGGGCGATGAGAACGGCGTTGTAGGTTACGGTTTAGGTAAAGCTAAAGAGGTTACCGAAGCTATTGCGAAAGGTATTGACGATGCGAAAAAGAATTTGGTAAAAGTTCCTATCCTTAACGGCACCATTCCTCACGAGCAGATCGGTAAGTTTTCCGGTGGTTTTATATTTATTAAACCAGCTGCTGATGGTACCGGTGTTATTGCAGGCGGTGCTATGCGTGCGGTTTTAGAATCGGCAGGTATACACAATGTATTGGCAAAATCAAAAGGCTCATCAAACCCGCATAACGTGGTTAAAGCAACTGTATCGGCATTATCGCAATTACGCGACGCGCATACTGTAGCACAGCACCGCGGTATTAGTTTAGGTAAAGTATTTAACGGATAATCAGTCATGGCAAAGATCAAAATTACCCAGATTAAGAGCGTGATCGATAGAAGTGAGCGCCAAAAAAGAACAGTGGAAGCGCTGGGCTTAAGAAAAATAAACCACAGCGTGGAAGTTGAAGCTACTGCGGCTATCATTGGTATGGTTAGAAAAGTTAATCACCTGGTAACGGTAGAAAATATTTAATATCATGAATTTAAGTAATCTGAAACCTGCAAAAGGTGCAACTAAAAATAGAAAGCGAATTGGCCGTGGTACAGGTTCGGGCCGTGGCGGTACATCAACCCGTGGCCATAAAGGCGCAGGTTCACGTTCGGGCAACAAAACAAAAATAGGTTTTGAAGGCGGCCAGATGCCTTTGCAGCGCCGTGTACCTAAGGTGGGATTTAAAAACCCTAACCGTGTAGAGTACGTTGGTGTTAACCTGGACGTTTTGCAGGAATTGACCGAAAAATTTTCATTGGCAACCATTGACTTTGCTACATTAAAAGAGCATGGCCTGGTATCAAGAAACGGACTGGTAAAAATACTGGGCCGCGGCGAACTGAAAGCCAAATTAGAAGTTACAGCACATGCATTTACCGCTACTGCGCAAAAAGCTATTGAAGCAGCCGGTGGCACTATAGTTAAGCTATAAATTTCAATGAAGAAATTAATCACCACATTATCCAATATCTGGAAAATTGAAGACCTGAGAGTGCGTATAACCAACACGCTCTTATTTCTTTTAATATATCGTGTAGGTTCATGGATACGCCTGCCGGGGGTTAGTGCTTCTGTTGCAGCAAACAAACAGGCCCAGGGATTGGTGGGTTTGTTAAATATGTTTGCAGGAGGTTCGTTTTCACGGGTCTCTATTTTTGCATTAGGCGTAATGCCTTATATTTCTGCTTCTATCGTAATGCAATTATTAGGTATTGCGGTGCCCTATTTCACTAAAATGCAGAAAGAAGGCGAAAGCGGGCGTAATAAAATTAACCAGTGGACACGCTATTTAACCATATTTATTACCGCCTTACAGGCGGCCGCTTACCTGCGTTCGCAGGTAACTCCCGACCAGATGCTGATAGCAAACCCCATGTTTATCATAATGAACACGTTTGTGTTAACAGCCGGTACCCTATTTGTAATGTGGCTGGGCGAGAAAATTACCGATAAAGGTATAGGCAACGGTATCTCCCTGATTATCATGGTGGGTATTATAGCCCAGTTACCGGGTGCTTTTGTGGCTGAGTTTACCAACCGCACAACAGGTTCGGGTGGGTTGATCACCTTCATTGTTGAGCTGGTTGCCTTACTGGGTGTGGTAATGTTTACCATATTGATTGTACAAGGTACCCGTAAAATAGCGGTGCAGTATGCCAAACGTATTGTAGGCAATAACCAATACGGCGGTGTGCGCCAGTATATCCCTTTAAAGGTAAACGCCGCGGGTGTAATGCCTATTATATTTGCGCAGGCCCTGATGTTTATACCGGCAACTTTGGGATCGTTTTTTCCATCGGCAGCTTCAAACAGCGTGCTGATAGCCTTATCAAATTACAATTCATGGCTGCATAATATTTTGTTCGCTATATTGATCATATTATTTACTTATTTCTATACGGCTATTACGGTTAATCCTAACCAGATGGCGGATGATATGAAAAAGAACGGCGGATTTATACCGGGTATTAAACCGGGAAAATCAACAGCAGACTTTATTGACGGCGTTATTTCAAAGATCACGTTACCGGGATCAATTTTCCTGGCCATTATTGCCATTATACCGGCTTTGGCAAACCTGGTAGGTGTTAATACCTTATTTGCCCGGTTTTTTGGCGGTACATCACTGATCATCCTTGTGGGTGTTGTTTTGGATACATTACAGCAGATAGAAAGCCACCTGTTAATGCGCCATTATGATGGCTTAATGAAAACAGGCAGGATAACAGGGCGTTCATCCATACCTGCTGCTGCCGGAACAACTCCGACAGCAATTTAATAAGCATGCCTAAGATCCATTATAAGTCTGTCGAAGAGATAGAACTCATAAGAGAAAGTTCTTTACTTGTTGGAAAAGCGCTTGGTGAAATAGCGAAAGTTATTGGGCCGGGCATAAAAACTATTGAATTAAATAAGCTTGCCGAAACCTATATACGCGATAATGGCGGCGTACCTGCCTTTTTAAATTATAGCGGGTTCCCCTATTCGCTGTGCATTTCTTTAAATGACCAGGTAGTACATGGTTTCCCGGGCCAGCATATATTAAAAGATGGCGACCTGGTATCGGTTGATTGCGGTGTGGTACTGAATAAGTATTATGGCGATTCGGCTTTTACTTTTGCTATTGGCGAAGTAAGCGACCAGGTTAAAACATTGATGCGTGTAACCAGGGAGTGTTTAGACCTGGGTGTTGAAAAAGCGGTAGCCGGATTACGCATAGGCGATATAGGTTATGCTGTACAGGAACATGCCGAAAAGCATGGCTTTGGCGTTGTGAAAGAGTTGGTTGGCCACGGTGTTGGTTTAAGGCTGCACGAAAAACCCGAAGTGCCCAATTATGGTAAACGCGGGTCGGGCATAAAATTGGAGGAGGGAATGGTAATTGCTATTGAACCCATGATAAACGGCGGCCGTGCGGGAGTGAAGTTTTGGGATGATGACTGGACAGTATCAACCATTGATGGTAAGCCGTCTGCGCATTATGAGCATACGGTGGCTATAAAAAAGGGTAAAGCAGACATTCTTTCTACATTTTCGTACGTTGATAATGTTTTGAAAGAAAAAAATAAAAATTAGAAAATATTTTATTAATTTTGCATCCCGCTTTTAGGGTGGATAATTAAGTAATAATCAATAAAATATGGCTAAACAAGCCTCAATTGAACAAGACGGTACAATTAAGGAAGCATTATCAAATGCTATGTTCAGGGTAGAACTTGAAAACGGACATGAGATTATTGCGCATATATCAGGTAAGATGCGGATGCATTATATAAAGATCTTACCAGGCGACAGAGTAAAATTGGAAATGAGCCCTTATGATCTATCAAAGGGCAGAATAACATACAGGTATAAATAACAAAAAGAGATGAAAGTTAGAGCATCCATTAAAAAACGCAGCGTTGATTGCAAGATCATTCGCCGCCACGGGAAACTTTACGTGATAAACAAAAAGAATCCTAAGTTCAAGCAGCGTCAGGGATAATTAAAGACATTGTAATGATCCGTACAACGGTGGCCCGCCGTTCGGTCTTACTTAAAAATAAATATAAATATGGCAAGAATATCAGGTATTGATCTACCGAAAAATAAAAGAGGAGAAATAGGGTTAACCTATATCTACGGAATAGGCCGCTCAAAAGCTCAGTCTATTTTAAATAAAGCAGGTATTGACTATGATACCAAGGTGCAGGATTGGAGCGATGCACAGCTGACTACTATTCGTGGTATAATTAACGACGAAGTAAAAGTAGAAGGCGCCCTTCGTTCAGAAGTGCAGTTAAATATTAAGCGTTTAATGGATATAGGTTGCTACCGTGGTACCCGTCATCGTAAAGGATTGCCTTTGCGTGGCCAGCGTACCAAAAACAACTCGCGTACCCGTAAAGGAAAACGTAAAACAGTTGCTAACAAAAAGAAAGCTACTAAATAGAGATTAGTGATTAGAGAGCAGTTGATTAGTTATTGCTTCAAGATCATTAGGAATAAATAAATTAAAAAGATTAATGGGTCCGAATTATTCTATAATTCAGTAATTCATTAAATCAATAATTAAAACAAAATGGCTAAAAGCAAAAAAGTTACCAAAAAGCGTGTTGTAGTTGTCGAGTCGGTAGGCGAGGCACATATCAATGCTACTTTTAACAATATCATTATCACCCTTACTAATAAAAGCGGGCAGGCTGTATCATGGTCGTCTGCAGGTAAAATGGGTTTTAAAGGTTCTAAAAAGAACACACCTTATGCTGCCGGCCAGGCTGCTGCCGATTGCGGTAAAGCTGCTTACGACCTGGGTTTGCGTAAAGTTGAAGTATTTGTAAAAGGCCCGGGTTCTGGCCGTGAGTCGGCTATACGTACTTTACAAACTTCGGGTATTGAAGTAACTACTATAAAGGATATTACACCGCTTCCGCATAATGGTTGCCGTCCTTCAAAAAGAAGAAGAGTTTAATTAACAGATTTTTTAAAGCTAAGATTCAGCAGCAAAAGGTTGCATGATACTTTAAAAACAACAAATAATGGCAAGATATACAGGTCCAAAATCAAAAATTGCGCGCAGGTTCCGCGAACCGATCTTCGGTCCGGACAAGGCGTTAGAAAGAAAAAATTACCCGCCCGGAATGCATGGCGCTTCTAAAAGAAGAGGAAAGCAATCAGAGTACGCGGTACAGTTAATGGAGAAACAAAAAGTTAAATACACTTATGGTGTATTAGAGCGTCAGTTCGAAAACTTGTTTCACCGCGCTTCGGCTAAAGAAGGCATCACCGGCGAAAACTTATTAAAATTCCTGGAGGCCCGTTTAGATAACGTGGTATATCGTTTAGGTATTGCGCCTACACGTTCAGGCGCCCGTCAGCTGGTTGGCCACAAACATATTACCGTTAATGGCGAAGTAGTAAACATTGCTTCTTACTTAGTAAAGGCAAGCGACGTTATAGCAGTTCGTGAAAAATCAAAAACATTAGAAGCGATCACCAGCTCGGTAGCCGGCCATAGAATTAACAAATACAGCTGGTTAGCGTGGGACCCCAATAATTTATCGGGCACGTTCCTTAACTATCCAAACCGAGACGAAATTCCTGAAAACATCAAGGAAAATCTGATCGTCGAGTTATACTCAAAATAATAACGATAATAATACACACCATGATTGGCATATTCTGTCAGTCATTTTGTGGTTTAAATCAATCCAATTAGTAAACAATTAATAAAGGATATAAATGGCAATATTAGCATTTCAGAAACCAGACAAGGTTATCATGCAGAAGTCGACCGATTTTGAGGGAACGTTTGAATTTCGTCCCTTAGAACCAGGCTTTGGAGTAACCATTGGTAATGCCCTGCGTCGTATATTACTTTCATCACTTGAAGGTTATGCAATTACTTCTGTACGTTTCTCAGGCGTAATGCATGAGTTCTCAACTATAAAAGGAGTTGTTGAAGACGTTACCGAGATCATATTAAACCTGAAACAAGTAAGGTTTAAAAAGACAGGTGAATCAGGCGACAGCGAAAAAGTATTTGTGATCATTAATGGCCAGGATACTTTTAATGCAGGCGATATAACCAAATTCTCCAATAACTTTACTGTTTTAAATCCCGACCTGGTTATTTGCAATATGGATTCATCGGTAACGCTCGAAATTGAATTTACCATCAATAAGGGCCGTGGCTATGTTGCAAGCGAAGAGAATAAAAACCCGGATGCGAATGTTGGTGTAATAGCTATCGATTCTATTTACACCCCCATCAAAAACGTAAAATATACCATTGAAAACTATCGCGTTGAGCAAAAAACCGACTATGAAAAATTAGTATTGGATATTGCTACCGATGGCTCAATTCATCCGGAAGATGCTTTGAAAGAAGCTGCCAAAATTTTGATTCAGCACTTTATGCTGTTCAGCGATGAAAACATGATGCTGGAGGCGCAAGCTAAAGAGGAAACCAAAGAAGTTGACGAGGAAATTTTACATATGCGTAAGATACTTAAAACTGAACTGGTTGATCTTGACCTTTCCGTTCGTGCGTTAAACTGCTTAAAAGCAGCCGACATCCGCAGCCTGGCTGACCTGGTATCGTACGATGTAGCTGATATGCTGAAATTCAGAAACTTTGGTAAAAAATCATTAACTGAAATTCAGGACCTGGTTAAATCAAAAGGATTATCTTTTGGTATGAACCTGTCGAAATTTAAATTAGACGAAGAATAATTAAGGAGAATCAAGAGTTAAGAATCAAGACCCAAGAAATTCGTCTTAATTCTTGACTCTAAATAACAAACAATTAAGCGACCGCATAATTCCGAGGGCTTGACCAAAGAGCCGCCCAACGGTATGCACGTGAAAATTCAAACAAACAAATGAGACACGGAAAAAAACACAATCACCTGGGCCGCACCACCAGTCACCGCAAAGCGATGATGGGTAACATGGCCGCATCGCTTATTTTACACAAGCGTATTACTACTACTTTAGCTAAAGCAAAAGCTTTACGCGTTTATGTAGAACCTATTTTAACTAAAGGAAAAGATGATACTACGCACTCACGCCGTACCGTATTCAGCTACCTGCAGGACAAAGACGCGGTAACTATCCTGTTCCGCGAAATTGCCGAGAAAATTGCAACCCGCCCCGGCGGTTATACCCGTATTATTAAATTGGAAAACCGTTTAGGCGATAACGCCGAAATGGCCATCATTGAGCTGGTAGATTACAATACCGTTTACGGTACTGATGCCGCGCAAGCCGCTAAAAAATCAACCCGCCGTCGTGGTGGTGCCGGTAAAGGTAAAACTACAGCCGAAACGCCGGTTGCGCAAGCAGCACCTGTTGCACAAGTTGCCCCGGTAGAAGATATAGTAGTTGCGGAAGCACCCGTTGAAGATATAGCGGTTGCAGAGGAACTTCCTGTTGCCGAAGCGGAAGTTGAAGCACCTGTTGCTGAAACAGCAGTTGAAGAAACCCCCGAAGCAGAAGCACCTGCCGCTGAAGAAACTCCTGGAGCGCCGGCTGCCAACGAAGAAAACGCAGAAAAGGGAGAATAATTAGTTTCTCACTTTTATCATACTAAAAAGCCCTGCTCATTTTAAGCGGGGCTTTTTGTTATGTGTTAATAGTGCTCTTTTAAAGCATGAATAATAATGTTATCCTACGAATAAGTCATCTACAGACATTGTTACTACTTTACCATCTTTTAATTGCTGACGACTTTCCTCTAACCGTTTAACCATCGCGGGGTTGGCTAATATGCGATCAGTCTCATCCATTTTTCTTTCTGATTTAAGAATGGATTTAATTTTCTTAAGAACGGATTCGCTATCAATATCAGCTATTAACTTAATTGATTCGATTTTTTCAGCTTGTATGTTCATAATACAAATTTAAGATATAATATTATACTTTTTAAAACTTATATGCGATATTGGTTTATATGAAAAATCGCGGCTTCATACTATCAGCATTAATAACTCTTTCGACTTATTTGCCCTGCAACGCGCAGTCACAATGGAACCTGGTAAAAACAACCAACACACCTGGTGCGCGAAACGAATGCGGGTTTGCCGCAGTTAACGGAAAATTATACCTGTTAGGCGGGGATGGCCCTGTAATGCCTGTTGATATTTTTGACCCTGCCACAGCCACATGGTCAAAAGGAGCTGAGGCGCCTGCAATAATGCATCATTTCCAGGCGGTAAGTTTTGGTGATAAAGTTTATGTGCTGGATGCTTTTTCTGATAGAAATTATCCTAACCAAATACCGCTTGCCAACACGTATAGTTACGATACTAAAACGGATACCTGGCAGCAATTAGCCAGATTGCCCGAGGGCCGCAGAAGGGCCGGCGCAGGCGCCGCCGAATACAAAGGCAAACTTTACCTGGTATGTGGCATACAGCATGGCCATACAAGCGGCACAACCAATATGTTTGATGTTTATAATCCTGCCACCAATACATGGGCAGCGTTACCCGATGCGCCGCATATACGCGACCATGGCATGGCTGTGGTTGTAAAAGATAAACTTTACGCTGTTGGCGGGCGCAATACCAGTTTACATGACGCGAATAATTTTATGTCATTTTTTGATAAAGTGGTGCTGGATGTGGATTGTTATGATTTTAAAACGGGCAAATGGAGCACACTTGCCGCAAAACTGCCATTGGGTACAGGCGGGGGGACCTGTGTAAACCTTGATAATAAAATATTCTATATAGGCGGCGAGCGCGCCACAGCCACAAAACCTAATGGCCCGCAAAAGGATGTATTTTATTTTGATCCTGAAATTAATGGGGAATGGACAACAGCCCCAAGCCTGAATAAAGCAAGGAATGGTGTTGGCGGCGCGGTATTGAACCACCAGGTATATATTGCCGGCGGTACAAGCGGCGATGTTGGATTAGAGTTTTTTAGTTTGAAATGATATTAAGACGTACGAAGTTTTTTAAACTTCGTACGTCTTAATATCTCAAATATCTTTTTTTAAAACTTAGGGGGGCTCATTACAGGCAACTCACCAATTCGGGTAACTTTATTATCAATATTAATATAATCTACCAATATCTGCCCCGCTTCTATCTTGAACGCGTCAAGGTCTTCATTTTTTGGTTTTGTTTCACCTTTCTTTAATGGTTTGTGGCCCAGGGCAACGCGCAAAGTGTTCTCCCGGTCAAGCGATTTTTGTTCATCTTCATCGCGTTGTTTTTTTAGTTGCAGCTCATTCAGATTAACCGTTTTTTCTGCTTCACTCTTTTTATATTCAGCAATTTCTTCTAATAGCGCTTTATAACTTGGACTCACGCTCATGCGCTGCTCATGCAATTTGGTTAACTGGGGTATAACAGGTGTAAAATTCCCAACTTTGGTATAATCACTCCTGGCAATAACATCAAATGGCAGGGCTGATGGATCGGTATCTTCGCCGAATTTATCCAATGGGATAAGCGAAGGAAATTGGATATCCGGAATAACACCCTTATGCTGAGTTGAATTTCCGCTGATGCGGTAAAATTTAGCAATCGTTAAATTTAATTGACCAAACTGGCTTACGCTGCCGGTAGATATAACTGTAGTTTTCGATCCGGCAATTAACCCCATCTTGTCGGCTATTGAAGGGGTGATCACTTTATCAAGGTCTATTTCGCTTTGTACAGTGCCTTTGCCATAAGTTTGGGTGCCGATAATTAATCCGCGGCCATAATCCTGTATGGCCCCTGCAAAAATTTCGGATGCCGACGCGCTAAAGCGGTCAACCAGTACAGCCATTGGCCCGTTGTAAGCGATTGACGGATCCTCGTCTTTATCAACCTCTACATCATTATGGGTATCCCTAACCTGTACTACAGGGCCCGATTTAATAAATAAGCCGGTCAATGAAATAGCTTCACTCAACGAGCCGCCCCCGTTTTCGCGCAGGTCAATTACTATACCATCAACATTTGCACGTTTTAGGGTATCTAAAATGAGCTTCATGTCGTGGGTAATGCTTTGGGCGTTAGGGTCGCCTGCCCTCATCGCTGTAAAATCAGCATAAAAAGCCGGCACTTCAATTATCCCGATCTTTAAAGTTTTACCATTGCTGTTATAGGTTTTTATTTCTTCTTTGGCTAATTGGTCTTTCAATACTATTTTTTCCCGTACAATTTCAACAGTATTTGGCTTATCGGCTACGGTTTTGCTTTGCGGAAGCAGCTTAAGCCTCACTATCGTTCCTTTAGTGCCGCGTATTAATTTTATAGCATTATCAATGCGCCAGCCAATAATATCCTGGAATTCGCCGTCTTTACCCTGTGCAACAGCCAATATCCTATCACCATTATTAACTTGATGGCTTTTATCTGCCGGGCCGCCCGCAACAAGCGAGGCAATGGTTATGTATTCATTTTTGGATTCAAGTGTAGCCCCGATACCTTCTAACGACTTTGACATCTCCATATTAAATTGTGCAGCATGGAAAGGGTCGAAGTAATTGGTATGCGGGTCAATGGCTTCGCTAAAATCATCCATAAATATTTGAAAAACATCATTGGTATTTGTTTTACTATCCTGCAGCAACAGGTCCTGGTACCTTTTTTTAAGTTTTTCCTTGTTTTTAGCCATGTCCGCATCGGCCATTTTTAAGTTGAGCAGGTCGTATTTTACACGTTTGGTCCACTCTGTATTCATTTCGCTTTCCGAAGTGATCCAGGGCAGTTCAGAACGGTCATAGGTAAATGACTCTTTTTGGTTGAAATCAAAATCTTTATCTAACTGTGCTATCGAATATTTTATCCGGTCTTCGTACCGTTTTTGGTACACATTAAATATGTAATAAACATCATTCAGGTTGCTGTTCTTTATATCGTCGCTCAATGAGTTTTTATACTTGTCGAAATCCTTAATATCCGACGCCAGTAAGTAGGTATGGTTTCCATCCAAACTTTTAATATAACGGTTATATATAATTGCCGACAAAGAATCATTCAGGTTAACTTTTTTATAATTGAACCTTGATATAAAATCAGCTACTGTTTTACAAACAATTCTTTGCTGTTCAGTAGGTTCTAAATTATTTGAACCGGGTACTTTAACCGGTTTGGGCGGGGCCGCGTTGCAGGCCAGTGCGGCACCAAGTGCAAGCACAAAATAAAATTTCTTAAACATATCCTTCACTAACGTTAAATCTGGTATTTTATGGTACATCAATACTTGTGCCTGTTATTAATTTGCTAATGTAAATAAAAAAGAAACAGTTAAAATTCTTGTCTTCTTTTTTATAAGACTAATAAATAGTAACAATATTACAATAATGTTTTACAGTTTTAATATACCCGCAGGTATTTTACGGTAATCTTATAATGGGAGGCTAATTTGTAGCTGTTTTACTGTTAGCTATCTCTACTTCATCGGCATAATGCATGTCAGCTTTTGCAACTGCTATCTTGTTAGTTTGTAAGTATTTTATTTTTTTATCAATTTCTGCCAGGTCGGTTTGCATACCTTTCGCGCTTGCTATCTCCCGGGCTTCCTGCAGGTCAAGCTGTGCTAATGCGGGCTCGCCTATTTTAGACTTTATATCGGCAAGGGATAATAAGTTAGACAACGTATGTTTAGTATCGCCTTCGTCGCGCGAAATGGCATTGCTTTGCAATAAATACCATTTAGCTTCTGAAAACCTGTTCTGCAATATGTAAAACGCGGCCAGATCGCTAAAATTGTAACTGGCCAGGTTATATATCCTGAAACGCATATTATGTTTTGCTTCCGCAAGCATTGTCTCTTCGGTTAAGCCCAGGAAGTAAATGGCACGGGGTAATTGCAGGTCATGTATATCCTGGTCATGGTTATTTACTACAGCGGTAACTACTATTGGCGAATAGGGTTTTACTACATCTAATAAGGGAAACCTTTCCTCCTGTGGTGGCGGCGGTACGGGTTTGCGGCGCCAGAATTGTGCCGATGCTGTAAAACCTATTGCACAGAAGATAATAAGTAATATGGGGCGCATTAAATCTTTAACGTTTAAATTAATTAGTTAAACGGCAAATATAACAATATATTTTTTAGGGTATAACTTAACAAACAGCCAGGTAACTCTTTATAAAATGAGGCGGCAAATTTAATGTTACCCCGGTACAGGTAAACTGATGAAAAATGTTGTGCCCATACCCGGAGCGGTTTCAAACCAAACTTTTCCCCCGGCATTTTCAATTGAGTTTTTTACAAATGCCAGCCCAAGCCCTGTACCCGAACTTTTAGTGGTAAAGTTAGGCTCAAATATTTTTTCGCGCATATTTTCGGCAATGCCGTTGCCGTTATCCTTAACCATAATTAAAATGCTTTTATCACGCAGTTCGTAGTTGATCTCGATGATGCCAAACCGGCCCGGCGGGGTGGCCTCAATGGCATTTTTTAATAAATTGTTAAACGAGCGCAGTAACTGGTCTTTATCAGCACTAATAAAAAAGGGCTCGGCCGGCGCATCAAATGAAATTTTAAAATTCTCCATTTGCTTAAAAATAGTTACGGCCTGGCTTATTACCTCAAAAATATTAACCCGTTCTAAATGTGTATCAGGCATTTTTGCAAAGGCCGAAAACTCGGATGCTATTGACGAAAGGCTTTCAATTTGCTCAACAAATGAATGGCTGAACCTTTCAAACTTCTGATCGAATTTCGGGTCTTTTTCTCGCCACGACTTCTCTAATAATTGCAACCCGAGCTTTAAGGGCGTTAGCGGATTTTTAATTTCATGAGCAACCTGTTTGGCCATTTCACGCCAGGCGCTTTCCCGTTCTGATTGCGCGAGCCTTCGCGCGCTATCCTCTAAATCGGCTATCATGTTATTATATTCCTTTATTAACGCGCCTATCTCATCGTCTCGGTCCCATTGTATGGGTTCGTTTTTCTTACCGTACATAGTTTTACTCAGGCTAAGTTGTATAAAGTTTAACGGGTTTGTAATTTGGCGGGCAATAAATATAGCAAAAAGCCCTATACCTATAAGAATAAGCGCGTAAATGTTTATCATCACATTTAGTAATGAACTAATGCGCTCTTTATAATCCAATTGGTTCGAAAAATAAGGAAACTGTAAAAAGCCAAGTATTTCGCCCTTCGCGTTTCTTAACGGGGCGTAAGCCGCTTTATACTTCAGATCGCCTATCACTTCCTCATTAATATATTCCGACCTTTGCAGGCTCTTTAAATTAATATAAGCGCTTGAATTCATACGCCTTACAATTAAGCCATATTCGTAAATGCGCGGTTGGGTAGTAATTAACAGGGAGCCATAGCGATCGTACAAAACCAGGTCTGATGAATAGGAAGATGCGAGCGCTTCAAAAGAGGTCTGGCTCTCCTGGTTAATATGGGTGATATATTTATCATAACCGTTTTCAAAAGCGGCGGTTATCCTGATCATTTTATCGCGGATCATGTTATCCTGCTGGTCCTGGTATTGCGCGCTGATAGATATATAGGTTAAAATGCCCACTAATATTAAAGTTATTACAACTGCAAACACCATTGAAAACCGTATCCGGGTTTTATACAGCATTTTACCGAGGCTTATTTTAAGTCCCCATTTTAAGCTGTCATTGGTAACGGTTAGTATTTTGATACGGGACCATGCCCATTTAGCTGCTACAGCAACCATGCTAAATGTTAATAACATTAAAAAAAAGAAGGTGAATGAGGCGATCTCATAAAACACGGTATTCTCTTCTTTACTTACAACTATAAGGTTACGGCCGCCTGGTTTAAATAACATGTGGCTATATACCGTAAAAGGCTTGTACCACGTAAAATTACTTGAACTAATGGTTTTTACCATATAAGGTTTTACCGGGCCTTTAAAATTGGTATTAATGAGGCTATATACATAATTACCGCTTTGCGACTGCAGCTTATCATCGGTATAAAACGCGTAGGAGTACCCTTTAAAATCATCCTGGGTTTTTACTTGTCCGTCAATCAGCAATTCAGGAAAATTATCGGAAGTTTGCATTGCTTTCGATTGGAGTTCGATCACAATTGAACCGAGGTATTTATCTTTTTTAATAACCGGTAGTATGGCAAAATAATTTTGAAGGCCAAATGTTTCATTATACCGATAAAAATAATCGGAAACCTTAAAA
>Ga0206971_10250_pt2 | contig 17771 bp, 13 predicted proteins | sample Alteio_BWOrgHeat_85_FD_152917 | JGI IMG/M metagenome (GOLD analysis project Ga0206971, IMG submission 152917) | Enriched cells from forest soil in Barre Woods Harvard Forest LTER site, Petersham, Massachusetts, United States -... | ecosystem: Environmental > Terrestrial > Soil > Temperate forest >...
CGGGGGTTGCTGGTGGATTTTTGGGGTGCAGGGATGCCCGAAGACGTAGAAGCCCAGGCCATCGTGAATGGACTTGAACCCGTCGATGGAAAAGATCACGTGCTGATAAAGCATCGCTACAGTGCGTTCGCCAAAAGCGATCTGCTGGATCGGCTGAAGGCATTGCAACGCACCCAACTGATTATTTGTGGCGTATACGCACATATAGGTTGCTTGGTAACGGCTACTGACGCATTCATGGCCGATGTGAAGCCATTTTTTGTTTCCGATGCGCTCGGCGATTTTTCGCTGGATCATCATGAAATGGCCTTGCACCATGTTGCTCATTGTTCGGGGAGGGTGATGTCCGCCAAAGAGGTGATTGGTGAGCTGGCTTGATCGCGGATCAGGGCAAGGATTGACGACATAGCGATCGTTATGTACACTAAGAATGTTATCAGACCAACTGTTATTAATCGTAATGGCTATGCCATTGGCGGTGTGATTTGGTGCGTCTTATTTGTTTTGTATTCGCACATGCGAAGATCAGTGCTGTTTGCTTTACTCAATCTCAAAGGCCGTTTGTTTTTGGCCGGCTTGGCATAAACGATGCCCATGGGCCATCCCGTCCCACGCAGATTATCTGCGTGGGTTGAGATTCGGCGTCGGTGGATTAGCTGTCTCAATCTCGTTTTAGTTCGAACTCTGGTGCACCCATTCGTTCAGCTACTCAGGATGAAACATGACGGGTTCAGCGCGACAAAGATTCGAAAGTAAGACGATCGTCGTAACAGGAGCGGCCCAAGGCATTGGGGAAGCTGTGACACGTTTGCTGATCGCGGAAGGTGCTTTTGTCTACGCGCTTGACGTCAACGAGGATCGACTCGCGTCGCTCTCCGCGGAGATGAATCGGCTACGTCGTGTGCTGGAACCCGTGGCTGTCGATATCAGCCGTGCGGATCGCGTAGAAAGCACCGTAGCGCGCATCGAAAACAGGCTTCCCATCGATGGCTTGGTCAATGGAGCCGGTGTCCTTTTCCCGGGTTCCTTCGAAGCGACGACACCGGAGAGCTGGGCGAATACTTTCAACGTCAACGTCAACGGAACTTTTTTCGTATCGCATAGCGTTGCGCTGCGGATGATCAGAAGAGGCGCTGGGGCCATCGTAACGATTGCGTCTAACGCGGGTACGACGCCGCGAGTGAACATGTCGGCGTACTGCGCCTCGAAGGCGGCTACCGTGATGCTCACGAAATGCATGGGCCTGGAGCTTGGCAAGCACGGTATCCGCTGCAACGTCGTCTCTCCTGGATCGACGAATACGGCGATGCTGATGGCGCTCGACAGCGATCCGAATGCGAGAGATCAAAAGCTGATTGATGGTGACCAGAACCTGTACAGGACGGGTATTCCTCTTGGAAGGATCGCAGAGCCGGAAGACATTGCTATGGCTGTTGCTTTCCTGCTCTCCGATGAAGCGAAACACATCACCCTGCACGATCTCGTCGTGGATGGTGGCGCTACGTTGTAATCGATCCGAAAGGACATCTCCCAACTCATTTCTTTATAGGTAGAAAGGATATGAACAGTCGAGAGTCGCTGGAGCTCAATCGATGGCTTCCTCGGGGATGGCGTGACAAAGAGCTTAGACACATGCCCCGATACCCGCAGGAAGACAGCCTCACTGATGTGACAACGAGTCTCTCGCGCCTACCGGGTCTGGTGGATGCCGCGGAAGTGCATAGCTTGAAGGCTGAGCTCGCAGCTGCGGGAGAAGGGCGGATGTTCGTCCTGCAGCTGGGCAATTCCAATGAGCGGTTCGAGGATGCGAGTTCTGGTCTCGTGAGCGAACACATGAAAAGCCTCGAGTCGGTTCGTAAGTATCTTGCATTGATGCTCGGGAAGCCCGTGTTGCCCATCGGCCTCGTTGCTGGCAATTACGCCAAGTCATGCGCGCACCCCACCGAAGAGATTGATGGCATTACTGTCACGAGCTACTACGGGGATATGGCGAATGAAATATCTCCCGATCCCCGGGGCCGCAATCCGGATGCCAGTCGCATGCTTATGGCTTACGAGGCAGCGTTGCAGTCGCTGAGATCGATACGCCATGACCAGTTCAAAGCCTACACCTCGCACGAAGGAGCAAATCTTCATTTCGAGGAGGCTTTGGTGCGTCGAGGAAGCGTTACCGATGGCTTTTACGCATCTAGCGCGCACTTGCTGTGGCTCGAAGGCATCAACCTTTTCTCGGGAAGTGGCTATCTGGAATTTTTGCGCGGCGTACTCAATCCGATAGGCATACGCGTCGGCCCGACGTTGGCGCCGGCGGATCTCCTCTCCACCTACATGCTTCTAAATCCCAATAAAGAGCCGGGGAAAATCGTTGTCCTGACGAGTCTTGGAGCAAAGGTAAGCGCACTGAGGGACTTCATACATGTGCTGCGGGAAGCCGCTGCACCGGTGGTATGGATGTGCGATCCGCTCTGGGAGAACATGATGACACGGCGGGTAGACTCCGATGCGTTAGTAAGCGATGTCATCGCCGAGGTCGAGAAGACTGCGTTGCTCCACGCCGACGAGGGGAGTCAACTGGCGGGTTTGTGTTTGGAAGTCGAGCATGATCCTTTCATTGATAAGGCGAGCCGCTCGGGCTGGGAGCGAGGATCATGGCTGCGCAACGAAAATGGCATTTCGTTGCGATCCCATGGACTAGATTTCCTCCAGGCACTTCACGTTTGTAGCAACTTGGCGCGTGCATATAAGGGAATCCGGTGATGGCGATGAAGGAAGTCACCTTCAAAAATCCCCATGCGGAAATGCCGATTAGCGCCGTTGGTGCCGCGATTGCGCAGGTTTTCGAGGCGCGATATCCAGAATCAGCGAAGGAGTTTCTCGGACTGTTCAGCATTGCCTCGAGCGAAGACACGCTGTCGATCGTCGGCGTAGGGAGCGAGTTTCACGTGGAGTCCGCAAAAAAAGGCCATACACTTCAACTTCGGCTGAGGCATCGAGATGTCGTTGAGCGTGAAGCCTCCTATCAGCTGCAAGGTGGCGATCATCATGATGAAATGTTTCAGCATGTGGCTACCTTCATCGACGAAATACGGCCTTTCCTCACCCTGCACCATCGATTGCCGCCTTCGACGTTCTTACTCGGTGGTTGGCGTTGTGGCATTCATCCGGAAAACATCGATGAGCCGCTGGTATTCACCATCCCTCGCATCACCTGCCGGATAACCGCCGAGGAGTGCCATTTCAGTTTCTTCGAGAGCGAGGAATGCAATAGCATCGAAAACGATATCGTCACGTTATCTGGTGATCTTTCGCCAAAAATCGGCTTGATGGTTGCGCGGCGGCAGGAGATACCGGAGTGTCGGGAGTACATCGATGCCCTTGTTGATCTCATCGACGAACTGTCCCAAGAAGCGACGGACAAGGTGGTCATCTGTCGCGAGGTCAGGCTCTTCCTCCGAGAGAAGATTTCCCCGGTACAACTGCTCCGCATTGCAGCCGCGAAAAAGAATCCACGCTACGAATACGTCTTCAGATGGTTCGGAGCAGACGCCTGGATTGGAATCTCCCCCGAAATGCTGGTGAAGAAGGAGCGTGATCGGATTGTTGTCGAGCCTTTGGCTGGCACTCGTAAGGGATCGAACGACAAGGAAAAGAGTGTTCGCTATCGCGAAGAGCTCCTTAGCGACGACAAGGAGATCGAAGAACATGAAACCGCAGCGCGGATGTTCTACGACCATCTCAGTGCCGTCTGTCTGCCGGAGTCCATTGAACAAGTCGAATCCCTCAATGTCATCGATCTCGGATATGTGCAGCACCTCAAAAACACTATCACAGGGAGACTTCAGCCAGGCAAAGGCGTATTTCGGCTACTGGCTGCGATCTATCCTCCCGCAACGATATGGGGCAAGCCGATCTCGCTGAGTGGAAAACGTATTCGAAAGCACGAAAGGATAGAACGCGGATTTTTTACCGGCGGTTTTGGCTTTTTTACATTAGATGACAATGCCAACTTCGCCCTTGCCATCCGCACAGCAAGGATGTCCGGTGACGAAGTGCGAGTGTACGCTGGCAGCGGAATCGTCAAGAAGAGCGATCCCTATCGAGAGTGGCGTGAAACGAGCAACAAGATGCAGCCTTTCTTGAATAATGAGTTCATTGTTTACCAGTAAGCAGTCCGTACTTCTTCACCGAAACCATCTCAAGCAGCGCTATTGATATCGGAGGTTAAAATGGAACTTTCAAACTATCTGTTTTTCACCACGCACTGTGAGGAAGCACTGAATTTCTATTCGAAGTGTGGCATCGGAACCGTGGTATCCATGATGCGTCACGGCGAGAACGGCATGCCGGTGCGCACCGAATCGATGCGAGGGAAAATAATGCACGCCCAATTCAAAGGAGCGGGTGTCAATTTTTTTGCCTCAGACAATGATGATGCCGAGCCAATGAGAGGTTCCGCCATGATCTTCATGCTGGAGGATAGATCTCAAACAGAGCGACTCTTCGGCGGACTTGCGGATGGCGGCCGGATTACCACGCCACTGGCTGTGCAGCCCTGGGGTGACTACTTCGGCAAGTTGACAGACAAATTCGGTGTCCAGTGGATGTTGAATTGCACATCTAAGACATAAACACATTTGACCGTCGTAGGAATGCGCGAGTCGGTCCAGCTTTTTCATGGCGGCGTCAGGGCAGGCCGGGCGCGGCTTGAGCTTCCTACCGCTTATGGCGACGGCTTCGGCAGCAGTGCGCGCAAGGCGCCTTCTGCGATCTTGTCTGCCAAATCTTTGCTAGCAACAGCGCGCGCTAACGTGACCGCGCCGGTGAGCAGCGCCAGTGCGGCGTAAGCCGAATCTTCGTCGGACGGAGTCAGCCGTGATGGTGGGCCGCTAATGATGGCCTTTACGACGTCACGAAATCCGGTTTCGAATTCTGCGCGTAGAGACTCATCCAGGCGAGCCACCTCTGGGGGCAGACTCTGTAGTGCACAGCTCTCAGATAAGTCACAGGTGCGCTTGGCGCTCAGATAGTAGCGTACGAATTCGGGCCACCATGCCGGTCCACACTCGGACTGAAGGTGTAAAACACCCCCGTGCAATTCGGCGATACCTTGAAGCATCGATTCCCGAAATGCAGCCTTTTTGGAGTCGAAATGAACGTAAAAGGCGCCTGAGGTCATGCCGGCTTCTTTCGCCAGACCATCCACGCCGATACCACCATAGCCGCCCCTGCGGAAGCCACGACCCGCGGCATTGATGATGCGCTGGCGCGATATCTTTTTTTGCTCGTTTCTGTAAACCATAGTTCGCTAATCGGTATGAATTTGGCCATCAGGCACAGTTGACAACATAGCGATCGTTATGTAACCTCACAGAACGATAGTTATGTGGCCTCGGCAAATCAGCGGACGAATCCAAAGGCCGTTAAAAGCGACGAGCCCGGTTGGTTTCGTATCTAATTTAAGTAAGTGGCGGCGTTCAACGAATATCGCCATTAGATGACGAGATGTTGGTGGCCGTGTTCCGCGCACTGTTAGTGACCAATGACAAACGGTGATGGATGTATCCCAGCCGCAATGTATAGCCACTCGGTCCATGTAAGCCAATCGTAATACCATAGTTCTAGTAGTGCAACATCTTTTGCGGAAATTTTACTGAATAAGAGTCGTCGAATTTTCGTTTTAACAGATTTAAAAGTTACTGGACTATGGAGTGGGGACTGAGCAGTTATTGGTTTGGTGCCCATATGAAATAGCGTGTAATCGTTAGGTAGTGCAGTCGCCGTCTCGTCACTAATGAGTGGCGCGTAAGCGTTGCCAAATGGTTTTGAGTTAGAGGCGGGTGCTTGAGCGTCGAGACAACGGTTCAAATTCGAGCCGCGGGCTGTGTCGGCTATCAAAAATGTGATTCCAGATTAATAATTCTGTAAAGCATATAGAGTTTCATACGTAGCTTGCCACGCGATTGGCGTGCCTGCGCGATATGTGAATTTCTGAAACTAAATCGACTTTAAAAGGGGCTTTCGCGATATGTTTCGTACATATGGCAGTCTTGGTCTTAAAGTAGGATGTAGGTCATTCGCGGTCATATCGACAGTGATGGGCCTATGCACGTTCATACCCAAAGTCGCATTCGGTCAGGGATCCAATCCTCCAGCCCACGGCATCGCGGTGGCAGACAGTTTGAGATCGAGCTATTCGAGCCCGATAGCGCTGAGTGCCGACAATCAGCTCCTCTGGACGGTTAATCCGGACTTGAACACGGTGACGGTCATTCGCACCGACACGCAAAGCGTTGTGGCGAAGGTCAGCGTGGGCAAAGATCCGAGGAGCTCGGCATTATCGCCTGATGGGCGATATGCCTATGTGGCCAACGCCGCCGACGGCACGGTTTCGGTCATTAAAGTGGTCAATCCGGACCCGAATAAATTCAAGGCTTCTTTGGACGCGGCAGTCGGTCGCTACGGTAACTTGACGACCGGCGCGGAGCCTCGGGGCGTGGTGGTTTCACCCGACGGGAAGAGGGTGTTTGTTGCGAACCGTAGCCAGGACACTATTACTTGGATCGATACGAAAAACAATAATATCCTTGGCACGTTCGATCTAAGAAATAGCGAATGCAATAGTCCCGATAACGAGCGGCACTTCCAACCGGCTGCGCTGGCCGTTACGCGCGATAGCCGCTATCTGTTCGTCACGCGATATTTGTCATTCACCTCTCGGGGTGGGGTACAACGCGATGATTTGGGGAAAGAAGGCGTTGTATGCCGCCTGAGCATCGATACATGGAGTGCGACCAAGAGCGCCTTGAGCAATCCGGTGGTCGTAAGACTGGCATCTCAAAATACGGGAGTCCTCGATACCAAGGGAAATGTCACGCATGCATTTCCCAATCAGCTGCAAAGCATAGTAATCCGTGGCCAGGCAGCGTACCTGCCCAATATCGCTGCATCGCCCTCCGGCCCGTTGTATTACAAGACAGATACGCAGGCGTTCGTCAACTCGATCTTTGATATCGAGGGCAAGCCTGGAGATGCTGGTGACATTAATCTCCACCTCGGAGGGCGGGTTCCGGAAGCGGGCAAGCAAGAACTTTACTTCGCCAATCCAGATGCGATTGCATTTACTACCCAAGACGGTGACGGCTACGCGTATGTAGCCTCCGGCGGCAGCGATACTTTGGTGAAACTGCGCGTGTCGGGTAAAGGGGCGCTAGCGTTCACAGTAGATGACAATACAACCCGTTATATCGATCTCAACGATCCGGATGTAGCCGCTACCAGCGGCGCAAATGCCGGCAAAAATCCCATCGGCATAGTTATCAATTCAGCAGGCAACGTCGCCTACGTCCTAAATTTTGTATCGCGAAATGTGTCTGTTGTTAACCTGAATGTCGATCGAGTCGTAAAGGTCATCCCTACGGAAAATTTGCCGGCTCCGGGCTCTGAAGCCGAGATGATGCTGGTCGGTGCCGAGCTGTTCTTTTCTTCGCGAGGCAACTTTGTAAATCCGGCCGGTAGTGGCGCAAGTCGAAACCGGCTATCGGAAAAAGGCAGACAGAGTTGTGCGAGTTGTCATCCCGGAGGATTGACAGATGGGGTGGTTTGGCAATTCAGTACGGGACCACGAAAAACTCTGGCGATCAACGGCACCTTTAACCCGAGGAATGCGCTCGATCAGCGAATCATCGATGCCTCCGCGATCTTCGATGAACTGCAGGACGCGGATTTCAACACGCGACTTGTTTCAGGTCCGGGTTTGCTAGCTACACCTCGTCCATGCGTGGTCACGCCTGGCTACCCCGATATAACCGAAAGTACGGTCGACCCCGATCACGGGTTGGTGCTGGGGGATTGGTACAATTTTGAAGAAGCGCCATGCGTAATGACACCCTTCACAGTGCCGAATGCGGGCAGGCCTCAGGCGACGGTTGAATTACCCGGCAGTGATATCGAATTTCCCGCATTGGATGCCATGAAAGAGTGGCAGCATTACGGGATTCGCACACCCAATCGCCCAATGACAAAGCGAGAATTATATATAAGGGGCGGTGATCCAATCGGTGGTGTGGACGACACGGAGATCGCTCAGGGGAGGCAGCTTTTCCAAAAGGCCGGATGTAGCGGTTGCCATTCCGGGGGCAAGTGGAGCGCGAGTTCAAGGGACTCAAGTTCGCCGCCGGCGCCCGGCGATATCGAGACAGAATCCGCATCAACAGGCGCGAATCGATCCCAGTTTCTGTACAAGTACCTGAAGGATATCGGGTCGTACGGGATAAACGTCGCGGGTTCTGGTAACTCGATTGAAGGATTTCCTGCCATCGGCGGAATCGAAACAGACAGTAACGGGCTAAAGGCGCTCGGCTACGACTTCAACGGCGATGGGAAAGGATCGGGATACAGCATTTCATCCGTCCTCGGAACGTATAGCCTTCAGCCGTATTACCACAACGGAGCTTGCGAGACTCTGAGGTGTGTTGTATCCGACAACAACCATCGAAACGCAGGATTATCTACGAAGATAGACTCATTGTTTGATGAGAAGACACGAATGGTTCTGGTGAAATTTTTAGAATCCATTGACGCAAATACGAACCCGTTCTAAGAGAGCCTGATCGTTGATCGAGGCCCATGCTGAGAAAATTCAGTAACGACCGCGAACTACGTTTGCGTATCGTCACGTGCAGTGGTGAATGATCCTGATAAGCTGATATTGCGGAGAAAGGCATGAATCGTTTTGCATTTTTTGCAGCGACAGTATTGCTGTCGAGCGGCAGAGCTTATTCGCAGGATTATGTCCTTCCGTTGGGCCTTGCATTACAGGCGGCGCAAGCAGCTGTGAATTCGTGCGAATCACGTGGCTACCACATAGGGGCTGCGGTGGTCGATATTAATGGTGAAACACGTGTCCTAATACGGAGCGATGGGAGCACCGTTCACACAAAAGACACGGCGTTTCGTAAGGCATATACGGTGGTTACGTTAGGTCCGGTATTTAAGTTCAGTAAAAGCTCGGAAGCCGCCGCGGCGTTCAATGGAAAGCCGAGCGAGCCATCGTTTTTAACCATTCCGAATATCGCACTGCTACCCGGTGCTGTTGCGATCAAGGCAAATGGGAGCATTGTTGCAGCGCTTGGTGTCGGAGGGGCACCAGGGGGAGACAAGGATGAGGCATGCGCTTCTGATGGCGTCAGAGCGATCGCGGATAAATTACCGAAATAACAATATTCGGTACTTTCGATAGTTATCAATTGCAGGGACGTAACCGAGAGGGGGCGATGTGAAGAATTCGCATTACTTTACGAATTTAACGCCTGTCACGTTTTTAGAGAGATGCGGTCGATATCTCTCTAATGAGATTGCAGTTTCGTCTCATGGCGGCGATATTACTTTTGAAGTTCTTCTGCGCCGCTCGCGTCGTATGGCTGCTTTATTGCACAGCCTCGGTGTCGAGTACGGGCATAGAGTCGGTTTGCTAACGCATAATTCGCTTCAATCCATAGAAGCTCACTACGCAATTCCTTCTCTCGGTGGGGTCATCGTTTCATTCAATCCGTGGCTTCAATCGAACGACATACGAAAACAGATTGTATATAGCGGCTCGCGGGTTATTCTTGCAAGTAGTGAGCTAGTTCGTAGGCACCGCGAATTATTCACGGAGTTGTCAAGCAATATTGTTGTGCTACTTGATGCATCTCCCGAGTTGAGTGGTGCTTCCTCTAAATATCGTTTTTATGATCTTGAGCAGCACAAATATGATTCCGTTATTCCTCTGGACAAACGTATTCGGTCAGAAAACGATCCTATAGCGATAAATTTTACTTCGGGCACTACAGGAGACCCAAAAGGAGTTGTTTTCAGTCACCGTGCGGCTTACCTGCATGCTTTGGGGCAGGTCATGATGATGAATCTTTCGTCTTCATCGGTGTATTACTGGTCGCTTCCCATGTTTCATGTCAACGGGTGGGGGCATATGTGGGCTGCGGCCGCCGTCGGTGCAAAGCAAGTAGTTGACGAGAGCGCCGTCACCATGGATCCGGCTTCATTGAAGAACGGGATTGCCTCGAGAGGAGTTACGCACCTAGCTGGATCCCCGCGATTGGTTCGACATTTGACGGATGAAATATTCGATTCGTCGTCGCTAGAAGGCCTGACGGTTTTGACGGGCGGTGCCGGGCCGACGCCTGACTTGATCAGGTCAATGAAACAACGGGGCGTAAATTTGATTCATCAGTATGGGTTGAACGAAACCTGCGGCCCGTTTGTTGTTTGCGAGGCACGCGATGAGTGGGGCGATTTGCCTCAAGAAAATGAGATAAGGCTGCGCATGCGGCAGGGCATTGCGGGCATCCACGCCGGTACTGGGCTCAGGGTGGTCGATCAGAACATGAATGACGTGGCATGGGATGGGGTCTCGCCAGGCGAGGTGCTCATGTCGGGAAACACCGTGGCGCAAGGGTATTTCGGCAATTCACGCGCGACAGAAAATGCATTCAAGGACGGGTGGTTTCATAGCGGCGATATTGCCGTTGTGCATCCGGATGGATATCTCGAAATAAAAGACAGACTGAAAGATCTTATTTATGTCGAAACGCCTTATGGTTGGGAAAATATCTCGTCAGTGGAAATTGAAAATGTAGCGAGCCAACTCCAAGGCATTAAAGATGCTGCTGTCATTGGAGTGAATGGAGATGGTCAGAAACCTTTAATAGTTTTGTTTTATGAAAAGGCTATCCATAGCGATATCGACGAAAAGATCATCGCCGAGTTCTGTAGAAAAAATCTCCCGGACTTTAAGGTTCCAAGCCACGTCTTAGAGATTTCGATACCCAAGACAGCGACGGGTAAGGTAATGAAGAATTTATTGAAAGAAGAATTTATGAGGCGGTGTACGGCTGATATGGGAATGGCCTGAAGTAAAATTGTGGATTTTTCACTTCATTTTTAAACAAAGGACTATATATGGAACAGCTGGCCAGTCACCTTCAAGTGAAGTTTGATGTGATGAAATCGGTGGGCTACATAGGTGAGTTTGACTCAATCGTCCGTGAAGCACTTTCCAACAAGAAATCTGCTCTATGGGGCGCTCTTCAGGAAAGCCTGTACCATCTCAATGTTAAACTGATGTCCGACGGGTTCGCTCTGGGTACGGAGCGTGGCGAACTAGAATGGAAGCTTCGCTCGGTGATCGAAAATGCCGAGCGCGAATTGGCTCAAGAAACACATGTACCGCCGCATATTACCGAGCCAGCGGAATTTATCGAATGGCTGAAGGCGCGTATTCACGAACACCGCGTCACAGATCACGAGCTTTTTACATATTTCGATAAAAATGATTTGACCGACGAGGAAATACGCTATTTCTTGTCGAATTATCGCGTCAACATGCAGCGCTTTCATCTCCATGTCGCGGCGTATAGCCTATTCGTGCCTTTCAATATGCGCGAGGAATTGTACGAGAATTTACATGACGAATTCGGCCAGGGGGATTTTGAACAGGCACATCCTAATCTGTTCGAACCTCTTATGGATCATTTCGGCGGCGCGCGCGAAGACGATTGGAATCCAGAGACATTCCATCTGCTGAATACCAAGATGAACCTGTGCTGGTTCGCTGATGGTTTGCAGTATGGCCTGGGCGGCATGGGCGCGCTTGAGCTCACGATCCCGGCCCAGCAAAGAAGGATCTTGGCGAACCTCCGGAAAAGAGGCTTGAGCGAGAAGCTGCTGAAATTCTTTGTGGTTCATTGCGAGTGCGACGAAGCACATGGCGATGGCTGGTTCGCCGCTGGGCTTCCGTACATCAAGTCACACAAGGATTTTGAGAAGACCTACACGGCGGCGATGCGCATGCTGGATGCGCGGGCCGGAGTTTATGACGGAATCTTGTCAGGCATTCTGAAGCGTAGGGCGGCGGGCCACGGCCGAAAGGCCAGCACTGGACGGTTGGAATCGTACGAGCAAACCGCTCAAGAGCAAATCGCTTAGTAGCAGCTCTTTATTGATCTATGGGACGACGATCCTTCGTCATTTAAAGACGAAGAACGGATACGTGTGGCTAATCGGTCAAAAGGATACCGCAAATGAAGAAGTATGATGTCGCAGTGATAGGCAGCGGAATGGGCGGTAGCGCCTGCGCTTTGGTGCTCGCTAAGCTCGGGTACGACGTGATGCTGATCGAGCGTGGAACCCATCCTCGATTCGCGCTTGGAGAATCGGGCACGCCGGCGCTGAGCAGAAAAATGAGGTTCATTAGCCGGACCTACGGAATTCCAGAACTCGACGAGATGTCGACATACGACAACATCAAGGCATCTGGGAACGGAGTTCTTTGCGGACCCAAAGAGCTATTCCAATATTTTGTACATAAGAAGGGCCAGACGGCCCCAGGCCAGTTTGGTCCGTTTCCGGAGGTCATAGTTCAGACACCGGAAGTCGATGCTCAGTACAACAGGGCCGCTTCGGACAAGCATCTAGTCGACATTGCCAAGAAATATGGCGTGGTGTATTCGGACGAAACATCTGTGGAAAATATTGATTTCATGGATGATCGAGTGGACTTGGCCTGCAAGAGGGGCGAGGAAAATTTTCCCGTCGTTTGCGACTTTGTCGTAGATGCGACCGGGTTTAACTCAATTATTGGAAAGAAACACGACCTGAAGCTACAAGGCGATGCCGTCAATACACCACTGAAGAGTCGTTGCATATTCACTCACTTCAAAGATATCGGCGCATTTGACGAAGTGATCAGGAAAGACGATGCGTACGCCGATATATCGCCCGTTCCCCGGTCAAGAGCGACTCAGCATCATTGCTTCGATGGCGGATGGATCTGGTTTATCCCCTTCGATAACGGAGTGACTAGCGTAGGCATCAACCTGGACATCGATCTGTATCCGATGAATGACAAGGAAGCCCGCGCAGAATTCTGGGAAATCATCGAACAATACCCGATGGTGAATGACTTGCTGAAAGGCAGGGAAACGCTGATGCCTTTCATAAAGACAGGCCGACTCCAGTTTATCAACAAAGAAATTGTCGGCGATCGCTGGGCAATGTTACCCGCGTCCGCCTACGGATTGGACGCATGGTTCAGCACCGGCTTGGCAGCAACATTTCTGTCCGTTCACCGGCTTGCCGAGGTGCTGCACAACGAAGTGCTTCCCGAAGGGAAGTTCGATAGAAAGCTGTTACTTGATTACGAGGTGGCGATACAAAAAGAATATTTCCATATCGCCAAAATGGTTGACGGTATGTATAAGACTTTCAAACATTTCGATATCTTCAAGAATTATTGCTTCTTTTGCTTCATGGGGACCGAGAGTTACATGGAAAAAGGTGGTGCTGGAAAAGGAATGGATCTCAACCATCTGTTGCTAAGCGCGGGTGACGAAGAATTTGTCAAGAAATTCGACTCTATCTACGAAAAAGTCATCCAGTATTCAAAGACTGAGAGTGTCAGTGAGGAAGATGTCGAAGCACTCGGTAAATTCATACGTGAAGATATGAAGCCATTCAATTTCAGGAAGTACGGAAATCCGGAGATGCAGGGAGTGCATCCGCGAAGGGTCATGCATATGTCCGAATACGATTAATTAAAAGGGTGTCACTATGGCGCTTGAAGAGAAACTGTATCGAAGTGCCCTCGGTCGATTTACGACGGGCATATGCGTTGTGTCCGCATTCGACAGCTTGAATATTCCCATCGGAATGACGATCAATTCTTTTTCTTCACTGTCACTTGATCCCAATCTCGTTCAGTGGAGTATAAAGAAGAAATCGTTGTGCTATCCATTGTTCTCCAAGTTGCAGCTTTATTCGATAAGCGTTTTATCGGACAGGCAGGCGGATGTATCTCGTCGATACGCGGCGGCTGGTGATCATGCGATGAGCTTTGAGGACTATTCAAGCTCCGAGAATGGAGTTCCGTTCATCAGAGGCTCTCTCGCTCATTTTGAATGTCGAAGTTGGGGGCGCATGGAGGCGGGTGATCATGACATTCTGATCGGTGCCGTCGATAGATTTTCAACTGACACGGACGGAAAGCCCTTGGTCTTTTTCGGTGGTGCGTACAGGCCATTGCTTATTGAGTAGCAGCGATGCACGTTGTCCTGACGCTCCGAATGAGTTGGTCGGGTGAGTGCCCGATTGCGTACCGTTGAATTGTTTTGGGGCAGTGATCGATCACCAACGCGCATCTTTGCGCGTTGGTGTATGAGAATGACAGACAGGAGCTGACAGTGATCCCCCATATTACGCAGCCGGAAGCGTTTCTGATCGCGATGCTGATCATATTCAGCATTCCGTTTTTGATATGGCGCTACCTGAAGACAGATTATTATGCGCCGATGGTTGTTGTCCAAATCATTACAGGAATCATAGTGGGCCCTTGCGTACTTGGCTCCTATTTCAAGGATTATTACGGACTGGTATTCAACCCTATAACCATACAGAATTTGAACGGTATAGCATCCTGGGCCGTCATGATTTTTGTGTTTGTGGCGGGACTGGAGCTTGATTTGAGGAATGTCTGGCGCTACAGAGTGGAGAGTGGTGTCACGGCAGGCCTGGCGCTGGGTGTCCCACTGTCGCTCGGTTGCATCATCGGCGTTCTTCTGGCAGGGCATGCGGGATGGATCGGGACACAGGCTGAAAGCTGGCAGTTCGTGCTTGGCATAGGGATGTCTTGTTCGATCACTGCCTTACCGATACTCATCGTCTTTTTAGAAAAAATGGATCTGCTGAGGCAACCCATCGGGCAACGGGTTTTACGTTATGCGAGTCTCGATGACGTTCTGATATGGGCGGTGCTGGCAGTCGTCATGTTGGACTTGCAGCGCCTCGAGACCCAGATGCTGTTTCTGGTCGGTTTTGGCGTGGTCTCGGTTTTCTTCAGAAGGCTCATGGTCACCATTTCAGAGGCAGATCGATGGTTCTGTGCTCTTATTTGGCTGGCTGTCGTCGCATTTATGGCGGAATGGTCTGGGCTACACTTTATGGTTGGCGCTTTTATGGCTGGCGCAGTTATCGATTTAAGGTGGTTTGACCAGAAGAAAATGGATTTATTGCGGCAGTATGTGCTGCTGATGATGATGCCGGTTTTCTTCCTGATTACCGGACTTAAGACCAATTGGTCCATTGGTGGCCTGACGGTTTTCGTCGTAGCAGGATGCCTTCTTATTGCCGCGGTGGCGGGCAAACTTATAGGTGTACATATCGCCGGCCGCATCTTGAAGTGGAGCGAAGGCGAGGCTTCGATCATAGGGTGGCTTCTGCAATCTAAATCATTAATTACAATAGTATTCGCCAATGTATTGCTGGATAAGGGAATCATTTCTGGCGACTCCTTTACGGCTTTGCTAATTATGTCCATCGTAAGCACGATGCTTACTGTTCCGATTGTTTCTTCAAAGCTTGCGATGAATCCCAATTTAGCTACGAAAATGAGTTGAAATAGACGCGCGTCTATGTAATGCGGTGGCATTTGTAATAATTGTCGATACATAATAACAACGCATTATTTATTGAAGGATGTAATCTTAAAATTTCATGTGATTTATTCATCAGAATGTCTTTGCGCAAGAGTTAATAACTTCAGGCATTTAATGCCGTAACGCTCGTGTGCACGTGACTTAGGAGCGTGGCTTATGACGACCGCAGCGATGAATCTGCCTTATTACGGCGTTACCGCGGCGAAAGAGTGGGCTCCAGATTCCTGGCAGCAGCGGGTCTCTCTGCAACAACCGCGCTATGAAAGTACTGACGAGCTCACGCGAGTGAGCTCCATGTTGGCGCAGCTACCTCCGCTGGTGACTTCCGCAGAAGTTCTGGCGTTAAAGCATGCACTAGCTGAAGCACAGGAGGGCAAGAGCTTCCTGTTGCAAGGTGGCGATTGTGCGGAGGCATTTGCTGATTGCATCAGTCCGATTATCTCAAACCGGCTTAAGGTGCTGCTGCAAATGAGCCTGGTGCTGGTGCACGGGCTGCACAAACCGGTGCTGCGCGTTGGGCGTTTCGCCGGCCAGTATGCCAAGCCGCGCTCGACTGATACCGAGACACGCGATGGACTGACACTGCCGAGTTTTCGGGGTGACATGGTCAACGGGCTGGCTTTTACCCCGGAAACGCGTCGCGCCGATCCTCAGCGGTTGATCCAGGCTCACGCTCATTCGGCGCTGACCATGAATTTTGTGCGGGCGCTTGTCGATGGTGGGTTCGCGGATCTGCGTCATCCGGAATACTGGGAACTGGCGTGGGTCGAGCATGCACCGCTGGCAGCTGAATATCGGCGCATGGTGGCGGGCATCGGTGACTCGCTCCGCTTTATGGAAACATTGGCCGGGCCGATCGACGGCCGCGCCCGCGTCGATTTCTATACCTCGCACGAAGCATTATTGCTGCCCTACGAACAAGCCTTGACGAGACAGGTGCCACGCCATCAGGGCTGGTTCAACCTTTCCACGCATTTTCCGTGGATTGGTATGCGTACCGCATCGATAGACGGCGCGCATACGGAATACTTTCGCGGCATACGTAATCCGATCGCTGTGAAAGTAGGGCCGTCGATGCAGACGGACGATCTGCTTCGCCTGATCGATGTGCTTAACCCGAACGATGAGCCCGGGCGCCTGACCCTTATTCATCGCATGGGCAACGCACAGATTGCCAGAGGTCTTCCGCCGCTGCTCCAGGCGGTGCATGAGGCGGGCAGGCGTGTCCTATGGGTGGCTGATCCTATGCACGGTAACACCGAAAGCACTTCAAACGGCTACAAGACGCGTCGCTTCGACAATATACGCGGCGAGCTGGAACAGGCGTTCGACATCCATGCCGCGGTGGGAACCCGATTGGGAGGCGTGCATTTGGAACTCACCGGCGAAGACGTCACCGAATGCATCGGCGGCGCTCGCGATCTCAACGAGACCGATCTCGCACGCGCTTACACCTCGATGGTTGATCCGCGGCTCAACTACGAGCAGTCGTTGGAATTGGCGATGTTGATCGTGCGCAAGTCGGGATACCACAGCACTGAAAGCCTGCCAATGTTGCCGAGCAGAGGCGTCATTGAGTCGTTTTCGCCCGTGGCAGCAACCGTGTCCTGAATCTAGGTGCCTTCATCCGATCTCCAAAGGGACCCGAGAAATGGAAACGGAATGTGTCGAGCCGCTGGAGTCCGAAGCGGCCCCCACCTCGCTGCCGACCTGGATAACGGTGCTTCTGGCAACGGCGTGCGGGATGATCGTGGCCAGTCTCTACTACGTACAGCCGCTGATTGGCCCGATCAGCGCAGCGTTGGGTCTGTCAGCCCAGGCGGCAGGACTGATCGTTACGATGACGCAGATCGGCTATTGCGCGAGCCTCATTCTTGTCGTGCCTCTCGCTGACATTCTGGAAAATCGGCGCCTGATCGTTACGGCTTTGATAGCCAGTGCGCTCGCACTGACTATAGCTGGCATCTCACAGCATGCATCGATCTTCATGCTCGCGATGTTCTTCATCGGGTTGAGTGCCGTCGCGTCGCAGATTGTCATACCTTATGCCTCGCATCTTGTCGCGCCGATCGTCCGAGGCCACGTGATCGGAAACATTGTGAGCGGCCTCATGCTTGGAATCATGTTGGCGCGTCCCACGGCGAGCTTTCTGACCGGTGTGGGGTCTTGGCGAACGGTGTTCATGTTGTCTGCGGCGGGGATGGCCATTCTGGCGACGGTGCTGGCTCTTGTTCTTCCGGTGCGACGCCCAGCTCCGAACCTGGCCTATAGCGCACTTCTCCGGTC
>Ga0206971_10254_pt1 | contig 17652 bp, 19 predicted proteins | sample Alteio_BWOrgHeat_85_FD_152917 | JGI IMG/M metagenome (GOLD analysis project Ga0206971, IMG submission 152917) | Enriched cells from forest soil in Barre Woods Harvard Forest LTER site, Petersham, Massachusetts, United States -... | ecosystem: Environmental > Terrestrial > Soil > Temperate forest >...
GAACAGGTAGCCCACGAGAGCCGTTAGCCCCATCGCTACTGTCCCCCAAAAGCAGATCCGAATAATGCTTTTTATCATACTTGAGCCTCCTGCTTTTGCTGCTACGCCGCCAGACAGAGCAAGAAATACAATTGCAAAAGCATATAATAAAACGACCATATCTGTCAGCGGCGCAAACAGCGAAACAAAAAACGGCAAAATCCCCCCGGATATAAAAGAAGCCCCGGATGCCAGTGCGGCTTGTAGCGGCTTCGGCTGCGAGAATTCGGTAATCCCTAATTCGTCTTTCGCATGCGCTTCCAGCGCGTTATGTTTTGTCAGCTGCTCGGCTACCTGCATGGCCAGCTCGCTGTCTAACCCTCTTTTCCGATATATTTTCGCAAGCTCTTTCAATTCGATGTCCGGCATGGTATCCAGTTCCTTTTTTTCGCGTGCTAAGTCTGCGGTTTCAATGTCCGACTGGGAACTGACGGAAACATACTCACCCGCCGCCATTGATAAAGCTCCTGCCACCAGGCCGGCTAAAGCGGCAAGAATGATCGGGGTCCTGGTACTGCTGGCAGCAGCCACTCCGATAGCGATGCTTGTTGTTGAAAGTATCCCGTCGTTTGCGCCTAAAACTGCCGCCCGCAACCATCCGCTTCTGTTTGAATAATGTTTTTCCAGTTCCATTCGGTAAGTTTTGGGTACTGTTCCCGGTTTGATGATGACCGCGATAGTAAAAGGTGGTCGAAAAATTGTGTTCGGGTAAAAATAACAAAGTTTTATCAAACAAGGCTCCACAGCCCATGCTTTTAGACAAGCGCGTGGCGCCTATGCCTTACGCGACACCAGACCGTCGAACACTGTTGCATAACGGCGCGTGCTTGACTTTACCCACCCCTGGGTCACTTGAAGTAATTAAATTAGATTGTATCCAGGGTTAAAACAGCATCAGCATTAACAAAGCGCAGGTCCGTTCACATATTGCCGCACCAATTTAACCAGGTCGTCCAGGTCAAAGGGTTTTGGTAAAAATGCATCGGCGCCGCAATCAGCGGCAAGCTGTTCAATATTGGACGAAGCCGAGACCAGGATGACAGGTATATGCTCCGTTTTTGGGTTTGATTTTAACGATGCACAAAGCGTTGCGCCGTAACCGTTAGCTAAGCGGTTGTCGAGCAATAGTGCTGCAGGTTGCTGAGCGATAATTTTGTCGGCCGTTTCAATGTGATCATACAGATCAATTTGATAACCCTCATCGGTCAGGATACATTCAATCAGGTCCAAAATGTCCCTGTCGTCCTCAATGACCGCGATATGTTTATTCATTTGAAGTTTAATATTTTTCGACGAATCTAACCGGTTGAATTATTCAATCGTAATTCAATGTCGTTTACTCAAGGAAACCCTGAGATTCAGCTCCCCTCTAAACGGCGAAGCCCTGCGTATATGCCCCTGCACGGGACTTTGGACCTCGGTTACGGCGCTTTCTTAAAGTCTTCCCTACCGGGAGGATGAGTGAGGGCTTCGCCGTTTAGGAGGGGCTAAAATCGAGGGTTGAACGTATAGATTTCCTTAAGCAAACGAAATTAAATCGTAATTTTCATCCGGTTCTACCCGGTTTTGCGGAATTGTGATTCAATTTTAGCTAATAAAACAGTCATATCAAACGGCTTTTCTATAAAATCGTCCGCGCCGGCGGCCCTTGCCGAGCGTTCAATATCCTTGCTCGCTGATATTAATAACACGGGGATGTCACAGGTGCCCGGGTTGTTTTTTAAATACCGGCAAATATCACGCCCGTCGCGGCCCGACATCCAGATATCCAGCAGCACGAGATCCGGGTACCCGGCATTCATATGGAGCAATTCGGCGCCGTTGGGGCTGCTTTTAACCGTATAGCCTTCAAACTCGAGCAAAATTCCAACCGCATCCAATATCCCGGGGTCGTCATCGGCAATCATTATCGTTTTTTGTTTTTCCATCGGATAACGGTTAAATTTAAATAATAATCGAATCTACGTTAAATTAGATGCTTTTTTAGTGGCAGCGAAAAACAAAATGTCGACCCGCGTCCCTCTTCGCTGGTTACCCATATTCGCCCGCCTTCGCGCTTTATAATTTCCGACGAAATGTAAAGCCCCAGGCCAAGTCCCGGGAAAGTGTGCTGCATTTCGCCGCTCACGCGGTAAAACTGCTCAAAAACCCGGTTTATATTTTCCTTTGCTATTCCTATTCCAAAATCTTCAATGCACAAAGTAACTTCGTCATCTTTTACCGAATTGTAAACAATTATTTTGTCGGCGTTTGGTGAGTATTTTACAGCGTTGGTTATCAGGTTAGTAATAACCTGTCCAATGCGGTCCCTGTCGCCATAAACTATGCCAGTTGGTTCAAACCTCTTTTCAATAGTGTGTTTTACCATTGTCCGCTGCAGGTCTTCCAAAAGTTCGTTCATAAGTTGGTTAAAATCAAACTCCTGGTCGTTAAACTGAAGTTTGCCTGAATTGATCTTTGTTACATCCAGCAAATCCCCGATCAGGCTTGTTAAACGGTTGATCTGGACATCCATCTTGCTGATCATCGCCGCTTCTTTAGCCTCGCCTTTTGTTTGAAGCATTTTTTCAACCACCTGGGTATAAGCCTTTATGCTGGTCACCGGGGTTTTTAACTCATGGCTTGCTATTGCTATAAAATCATCTTTTTGCTGTTGCAGGTGCTTTTGCTCGGTAATATCAACGCAGGCGCCTATATAGCCGGTAAAGCTGCCATCATTGTTAAACTGTGGCCGGCCGTTTGCTACGCACCAGCGCCGGGTACCGTCAACATGGTCTATACGGAACTCCGATTCGTATAAACGCCTTTCCGCGCAATCATTTATAAATTTTTTCGTTGCTTTTTCCCTATCTTCAGGCACAATTGCATCGGTCCATCCCATGCCCAGGTGCGCTTCGTAGGACATGCCAGTCCAGTCGATCCATGTTTGATTAATATAGGTAAGAAGGCCTTCCGCATCCGACATCCAAAGGCAGGCGGGCGCGGCCGAAGTTATACTGGTTAACAATTGCTCGCTTAACGCCAATGCTTCTTTGGCCTCTTTCTGCTCCGTAATATCTAATAAGGTGCCTAAAATTCGCGTTGCCATGCCGGCTCCGTTATAAAAAACTTTCCCCTCAACCCTCACCCAATGGACGCTTTGGTCGGACCATATCACCCTGGCCTCATAAAAAAGCCGACCGGTCGCCGGAGCTTCTGCATGTGCCTGTGCCCTGGCTTCAGTATCGTCGGGATGAAAAACCTTTACATACTCGGCTCTCGCCACCGGTTGGTCGTAGCCGAAAATATTGGCGAACTGATTGGATGTTATCATTTCTCCGGTCAGGAGATCCAGATCAAAAATACCCAGTCCCACCGCATCAATCGCAAGCCGCGCTCGTTCTTCTGCATCTTCAACCTGTTTTCGGGCGTTAAACTGTTCCGTCACTTCCAAAGCCACCACGATAACGCCTGAAATGTTACCGTCTATCTCGCGAAATGGTTCGTATACAAAATTGAAGTAAGCCGATTCCAACTTTCCGTTGCGCAACATCGGGGCCGGGTATCCGTCGCCTTTAAACGGTACGCCTGTCAGGCGTACCTGGTTTAACAATTCTTCATAACCCAAACCTTTAACATGCGGCAGTGCATCAAACAATGGTTGCCCCAGCATTTCGTCCACTGTTTTTCCGTAAATTATCGTAAGGGTAGGGTTTATCAGTTCAACAATTTGTGCGGGGCCCTTTAGTATTGCAATACCCACGGGCGCCTGCATAAAAAACGAAAGCAACTGGGCGCGCTGTTCTTTAAGTGCCTCTACACCGGCCCTTTCCCGCTCGGCCAGTTTATAAAGCTCGGTAACGTTTGTGGGAGAATGTATAAAATAACTGACGTCGCCCTGTTCGTTCAGAATAGGGATATTCGTGGTTGTCCACCATCGTTCCTCAAATTCGTCGGTGCCCCTTATTGGAATGTCATACCGGTAATTATACATGGTATGCGGCTTTTTCGTTTGAATAGCCTGTTCGAACGAAAAAATAGTCCTTTCGATATTTTCTGATACTTCATCAGTGGGGTTAGCCGGAAACGCCGCAAATACCGATTTTCCAACCAGGGCTTCCCTGTCGCTGTTGGTGGCTTTTAAATAGGCTTCATTTACGTCAAGGATAGTATAGGAGGGAGCGTCAACGTCCATAACCAGGATGGTTGCCGGGTTGGCGTTAAAAATATCTTTATAACCAGACGCAGGTACTTTTTTAACCATCCCTTATTTGCTCAATGTTAGGACTTTTAACAGAAAAACAATTGTTATGTTTTGGATTACCTAAAATTGTTTTGCTAAGCTAAAATAATTTTTCCGACCATTTGCAATTCAATCGTTATAGCCGGTTGCTTTTTATTTCCTTCCATTGCATCCAAACCAAACGTTCGTATATGATTAAGCAAAAGTCTATCTTTAAACACAAAACACTTAAAATGCTGAAACATTCCGGTAATAATTCAATCCAAATAGTAATTCACTAATTCACCAACTCACTATTTCAAAATTATGTTAGTCACAACCAGCACATTTTTAGATGGGTACAAGGTTCCCCAGCATTTAGGCATCATCAGGGGAATAACCGTACGTTCGCGCGGCGTTGGCGGCAGCTTTATGGGCGGGCTGCAAACTATTGTCGGCGGCCGTAATACTATTTACACCGAGCTTTGCGAGACCGCCCGCGAAGAAGCATACCAGTTAATGCTGCAGCATGCCCAGCAGCACGGCGCTAACGCGGTAATCAATATGCGCTACGATGCCAACGAAGTAATTCAGGGCGTTACCGAAGTACTGGCCTATGGCACTGCGGTGGTGGTGGAGAAGATTGCTTGAGTTAAGTTGTAAAGGTTGTAGCAGTTGTAAGGGTTGTAGAAGTTACTCGTCCGAAATTTTTCTTAACTCATTACAACTTTTACAACCTGTACAACCTGTTACAACTATTTTTGCGATAGTCGCAGAAGTTAATCTTCCGAAATTTTTCTTAACTCATTACAACTTTTGTAACCCTTACAACCTATTACAACTATTTTTGCGATAGTCGCAGAAGTTAATCTTCCGTAATTTTTCTTAACTCACTACAACTTTTACAACCCTTACAACTTTTACAACTATTTTTGCGATAGTTACAGAAGTTAATCGTCTGTAATTTTTCTTAACTCACTACAACTTTTACAACCCTTACAACTTTTACAACTATTTTTGCGAAAGCAAAAATCACTATCATGAACATCATCGGAATTAACGAAGAAAGCCGCAAGGCGGTGTCGGACCAACTTGTAAAACTGTTGGCTGACGAATTTGTGCTTTATACTAAAACGCGCAATGCCCACTGGAATGTCGAAGGAACCGATTTTCACGCCATGCACCTGTTTTTTGAAAGCCAGTACGAACAACTGGACGACTTTATGGACAGCGTGGCCGAACGCATCCGCACCATTGGCCATTATGCCCCGGCAACGTTGAAAAGCTTTTTGGACCTGACGCATTTAACGGAAAAAAACCGCGACAAAAACGACAGCCTGTCTTTTATTAAAGAGTTGCTGGAAGACCACGAAAGCATCATTGAGTTTATCCGTGGCAATATTGATCCCTTCGCCTCCAAATACCACGATTACGGCACCAGTGATTTTATCACCGGGCTGATGGAGGACCATGAAAAAATGGCCTGGATGCTAAGGGCGCATTTGGTTTGAGTTGTAAAGGTTGAAACAAGTTGTAAGTGTTGTAAAGGTTATAAAAACAATTCGTAAAACCTCTCCAACTTTTACAACCTTTGCAACTTGTTTCAACTTGAATTGCGGATGCGCAAAAACAAACTTACCCTATACATCTTTATTGCCCTGGTTTTAGGGGTGGCCGTGGGGTATTTATTCAATGTGCTGGTGATCAACACGGTTAATACCCGCATCAGCAATGCCCAGGCCGCGATGGTTAGTGTGCAAAAGGCATTACCCGGACTAAAGGGGGACACGACCGACCTTGATTACAAGATGCTGGTCCGACAGCGGTTCCTGCTTACCGCGCACATCAAAACCGATGAAACCCTGCGCGACAATCGCTTGCAGGGATTCACTATTTTAAGCGATATTTTCCTGAAACTTATCAAAATGATTGTGGCGCCGCTGGTGTTTACTTCATTGGTGGTTGGCGTGGCAAAGGTTGACAACATAAAAGCTGTTGGCCGCATTGGCGGTAAAACGCTTTTATGGTTTTTGGGTGCAACCCTGGTTTCGTTGCTGCTTGGCATGCTGCTGGTTAATCTTTTCGGGCCGGGAAACGCCGTAAACCTTACTGCGCCTTATGCGGATCCCGGCACCGTCCTGCAGGCAACGCCTTTCTCATTAAAAGACTTTATAGAGCATATTTTCCCGGAAAGTTTTATAGCTGCGATGGCCGGCAACCAGATTTTGCAGATTGTCGTATTTTCGCTGTTTTTTGGTATTGGCGCCGCAGCCATCGGCGAAAAGGGGCTTATCCTAATAAAAGTGTTCGAGGCTATTACACAGGTGCTGCTTAAAATTACAGGGTATGTTATGTACCTGGCGCCCCTTGCTGTTTTTGGCGCTATGGCGGCAATCATTGCCAAACAGGGGCTGGGCATCTTGTCAACCTATACCGTTTTTATCGGCGAATTTTATTTTTCGCTGCTCATTTTGTGGCTTCTTATTATCGCTGCGGGTTATTTTGTTCTGAATAAAAGGGTTTTCACCTTGATCGGGAGGATAAAAGATGCGATACTGGTGGCCTTCGGTACCTCAACCAGCGAAGCCGCTTATCCAAAACTATTTGAAGAGCTGGAGCAATTTGGCTGCAGCAGCAAGATCGTCAGCTTTGTATTGCCGCTGGGCTATTCCTTCAACCTCGACGGCGGTATGATGTACATGACCTTTGCCTCGCTGTTTATCGCCCAGGCTTATGGCATTCACTTATCCTTTGCGCAACAACTCACCATGCTGCTGATATTGATGTTGACCAGCAAAGGTATAGCCGGTGTGCCTCGCGCCGCATTGGTGGTGGTAGCTTTGATTTTGCCTCAATTTAACATCCCCGAAGCGGGCTTTGCGTTAATTATAGGTATTGATCCGTTGTTGGATATGGGAAGATCTGCGACAAATGTTTTAGGGAATGCCGTTGCCACTGCAGTTGTTAGCAAGTGGGAAAAAGAATTGAGATGAACCTGGTAGCAAAAAAAGCATGGGCCTGCGCGATTCCTCTCTTGAGAGGGGCGGAGGGGTGTGTCGGTGTTGATAGCAGTGGACCAGGCTTTCCGGGCAACCATGACACGCCATTCAAGCAGTAAATAATTTAAACCAATCATCAAACACGTTGAAATATTAACTTTGCAAACCGAACACTAATTAATTTCCATGACTGACAGATCAAAAAAAATATTTCTCTTAACTACCATAATTGGCTCTTTTGTTGTTTACAGCGTAATTTATTACGCACAAGTTTTTAAACACGCACCCTACAATTTTTCCGAGTTTAAGTCCTTCGTATTCAAATACGGCACACGCGACAGCATGGTGAACTATTATAACTCGGCTACCGGCGAATATGATTATCTGAACAAACACGATTCGCTCGTTAAAACGCATTTGGTTTTAACAAAAACCGAATTGGATAGCTTGCATGTAGATGCCCGTCACCTCGGTTTCTGGGATTTCCCCGATGTGGAGACCAACACCGACAGCACCAGCCCGGGTTATGGCAAGGCGCCGAGGTATTTTATCCAGTTTAATTATAAGCGAAAAAGCAAACAGGCCTTATTTGACGCCGATTTTAACGGCCCGTTAAAGCTGATAGATGCCAATAAAGTAATGATTAAAGACATCACCAGTATTTTAAGCCAGGCCGAGGAACGCCAAACTAAATAGCAAAATATGAACTCACCCGATGGATTTGGCCTTTTTTTGATTCTAATTTGTGCAACACTGGTTTTTGCTATTCTTTTTTTGATCTCAAAACATAAAAGCAAAGGCATTTTAGGTAGCCGGTTTTTACTTGCAGGGGCAATAGTGGCGTTGGTTGTCGTTTCTTTTGCGGCGAAAAATACGATGGTTAGTTATTATAATCAGATATTTGCATCGTCGCCCTATGATTTTTCTGAATTTAAATCGATCTTATTTAAATATGGGGAGGGGGACAGCCTGGTTAACCAATACAACTCAGCAACGGGTGAATATCAGTATCTTAACCGGCAAAACATGTTGGTAAAAACCAATTTATACCTAACAGGCAACGATTTACTTTACCTGCATAACAAGGCTTCCGAAGTTGGCTTCTGGAATTTCCCCTGCAAAGAGCTAAATACCGACACTACCAATAGCAGCGGCGCCAAACCGTTCAAGTACTTTATCGAGTTTAACTATCTGCATAAAACAAAAACAGTGCTGTTCGACGCCAACTACCAGGGTTCGCCGCAATTGGCTGATGCTAACCGCTTATTAATTAAAGAAATTGAAAGCGTTATCAGCGAAGCAGACGACCGGCAGAAAAAATGATTGCCTTGTTGTTTATTGAAATGTTAATTCCTATATTTGCACCTCGAATTTTAAAAACAATAATTAACAAACATGTACGCAATAGTAAGTATAGCAGGACAGCAATTTAAAGTTGCAAAAGACCAGCAGCTCTTTGTACACAGGCTACAGGGAGATGAAGGCGCTAGTATTGAATTTGACAATGTATTGTTAGCCGAAAACGAAGGTAAATTTAAATTAGGAGCTGATTTAAAAAGTGCTAAAGTATCTGCTAAGATCGTGTCGCATTTAAAAGGTGATAAAGTGATCGTCTTCAAAAAGAAAAGAAGAAAAGGTTACGAAAAGAAAAACGGTCACCGTCAGCAGTTTACCAAGATTGAGATCACCGGTATAACATTATAATTAAAGTTTAATCGTTTCCCGGCCTTTGGTCGGGGTCACAAAAAGAAATTTAAGAAATGGCACATAAAAAAGGGGCCGGTAGTTCACGCAACGGCCGCGAATCACATAGCAAACGTTTAGGTATCAAAATTTTCGGCGGTCAGCCGGCAATAGCAGGCAACATCATCGTTCGCCAGCGCGGTACCCCGCATAACCCGGGCCTGAATGTAGGTTTGGGTAAAGACCACACCCTGTTCGCACTGGCTGACGGTATCGTGGTTTTCAAAAAGAAAGCCGATAACCGTTCTTATGTTTCGGTTATCCCGGTTGCCGCAGCGCCGGTAGCCGAAGTGGCTGCACCTGCACCGGTTGCAAAACCCGCTGCTAAAGCTGTTAAAGTGGAAGCGCCAGTAGCTGAAGAAAAAGTGGCAGTAGCAGAAGCAGTGGCAGTTGAAGAAGCACCCGTAGCAGAAGCGGCGGTTGAAGAAGCTCCTGCAGTTGAAGAAGCTCCAAAAAAGAAAGCTGCGCCAAAAAAGAAGGCAGCTGATACTGAAGAAAAAGCGGCTGAGTAATTCTGCTTTAAAACATATTGAACAAGCCTGGTGATTGACTCGCCGGGCTTTTTTGTTGTGCGCCCTGTTCAGAATCCCTGGGTATGTGTTTTGTCTTCAAATTTAAAAGTGATTGGAACCGTGTATTTTACCCTCACGTCCCGTCCATTCTGCATGCCGGCCTTCCATGGCGGGCATAATTTTATGATTCTTATCGCTTCCTGGTCCAGGGAGGGAGACACGCTTCTTACTACGGCGATTTGGGTAAGGGTACCATCTTTTTCGACGACCATCTGAATAATGACGCGCCCCTGTTCTTTATTAAACAGCGCCTGTTTGGGGTAACGAGAATTCTTTTCGAGAAATTTATAAAACGCGGCCATGCCTCCGGGAAATTCCGGCTCTTGCTCAACAGATTCAAAAACAAGTGTGTCAGCCGCAAATCTTTTAAGCGTATCGCTTTTTTGGGCATTAGCGGTTAAAATCGTAAATAAAGAAAGAACTAATACCGAAAGTGTTTTCGTCATAAATTAATTGCCAAGTTCAAAAATAATGGGCAAGGTATATTGTACCTTTACCGCGTGCCCATTTTGGATACCTGGTTTCCAGGGCGAAGACAATTTAACAAGCCTCACCGCCTCCTCATCGCAATTACTTCCAATGCCCTTTACCACGTGCACGTCGCTCAGCGATCCGTCCTTTTCAACTACCATCGTAACAATTACCCTGCCCTCTGTGTTATTTTCCTTCGCAGCCGCCGGATAACGCATATATTTCGCCAAAAACTTATAAAATTGGCTAATGCCACCGGGATATTCAGGCGCGTGTTCTACTGATGTAAAAACCATGTTATTACTGTTTCTCGCTGAATCAGTAGTTTGGGCTTCGGCCGTTAAAAGAAATAATAAGGGGATTAAGGTTAGCAGGATTTTTTTCATGTTTATTGTTTATCAAGTGTAAAACTAATAGGAACGGCGTAAGAAACCCTAACCGGTCTGCCGTTTTGTATTCCCGGCGACCATTTGGGACTCGATTTAATCACCCTTATCGCTTCAGCATCTATATCACCGGAAACACCCCGGGCTATCTTTACATCACTTACGCTGCCGTCTTTTTCAACCACCATCGTTACGATGACCCTTCCTTGTGTCCGGTTCTTCCTGGCGATAACCGGGTAATGGATATGGGTGCTTAAAAAACGGCCGAAAGCATCAATGCCTCCGGGGAACTGGGGCTCAACTTCAACAGATGTGAATATTTTGTCGTTTGGTTCAGAGGTAGATATAGGCGCATCAAGGATTAAATCCGTGGTGTTGGTTTTCACGGCTTTTTTCGAGGTATCGGCGGTCTGTGCCCTTGCGGTCATTAGCAACAATAGTGGAGCTAAAGTGAACAGGATTTTTTTCATTGTGATTAGTTAGCAAGCGTAAAACTGATAGGCATTGCATATTGCACCCTTACCGCTGCGCCATTTTGTGTTCCGGGATTCCACTTGGGGCATAACCTCATTACTCTAAGTGCTTCCTCATCTGTATCATCCGACAAACTTTTGATCACCCGAAGATGGGTTAGTGAACCATCCTTCTCAACAACCATGGTCAAAATCACCTTACCCTGGATGTTCTTTTCCCTTGCAATCGCCGGATAGCGGATCGTTCTGCTCAAAAAACGATAAAACTTCTCTTTGCCACCCGGAAATTGCGGCATGTTTTCAACCGCTGTGAATATCAGCGTATCTGCTGCCGCGCCTTTCAGCGTGTCACTTTTTTGCGCTGTTGCCGACATGGCACACAAAGCAGCAACTATTGTAAATAAATATTTTTTCATTCCTGATTTGTTATTCAATGGTAATTTTCTTTAAATAATACATATCCGGGTCAATAACCGGCAGTGTTTTGCTTTTTACGGTTATACCTTTCGTGTTAACCACCAGCCGCTGTGTGCCTGCATCGGAGCTAATATCCAGCGGCAGCGGGATGGACATATTTTGCAATTGAATAAGATATTCATCGTCGGGGAGTTGCTTAACATATACCTCCAGTTTGTTGACGGTATACAGGTACAGGTCGAACAGTGGCTTCAAATCCTGGCCGGCTTCCTTGCTGAAAAACTGCTCCACATCATCCGTATTCACCAGGTTATCATAGGTGTACTGCGGCGAGGTAACAAATTTCTTTAGCGCCGGGAAAAACAGGCTGTCGCCCATTACATAGCGGATAGTATGCATAAAAAATGCGCCTTTGGCATAAATATCGTCGGTGTAGGCAGCTTCCTCATCAATATCTTTGCCTATGATCACCGGCACCTTATTACCGATCCGCGGCGCGAAGCTTTTAAACTGGTCGATATAGGCCCGTTCGCCGCCAAACTCACGGTAATACAGCACATCGGCAAAAGTATTTATGCCCTCATGTATCCAGTAGTCGGCCCAATCCTTAGCGGTTACTTTGTTACCCCACCATTCATGCCCGAATTCATGGTGCATCAGCCAGTCGTAATCCTCGCCGCCAACTTTGGTGTACCGGAATTTATTGCCATAAGCCACCATGGTTTGGTGCTCCATGCCCAGGTGCGGCGTTTCAACCATGCCTATCTTTTCCTTCGCCCAGGGATATTCGCCGAAATACTTTTCCTTTTCATGCGTTACCTTCACCAGCATGTCCAAAAAATGTTCGGCCTTGTCCGCATGCTCATTCAATACGTAAAACTGCATCGGCACATGATGGCCGTCGACCGTGGTATAGTCCCTGCTCACAACTTTGTAATCGCCCACATTAAAAATAATGCTGTAGTTATTGATGGTGTAATTGGTTTTCCAATGATAGGTAGCTTTAGCGCCGTGTTTAGTTACATTTTGCAATAAGCCAGGCCCCGCAACCACCAGGTCCTTAGGGACGGTAATCATCATATCCACCCCTTCATTTGGTTCGTCTGATGGGTGGTCCTTACAGGGGAAATACAGCTTGCCGCCGGTCCCTTCAGCAGTTATCGCCATCCAGGGGTGACCGGTCGAATCACGCGTCCAGATAAACCCATCATCCCAGGGTGGTCTCACCGCTACATGGGGTTTACCACCGTAAACCACCTTAACAACGGCGCGGCCGGCAGGCAACTCATCCGTTAGGCTTATCGTGATCATGTCGTTTTTATGTTCAAACGGCTCTTTTTTATTATTGACCAGCACTTGTTTTACATCCAGCGAGTCGAGCAGGTCGAATAACAAAACATGCGTAGGCTGCGCCATAATCACATCGATGGTGGTATACCCCTCGATGGATTTCTGGTCAAAATTTACATCCAGCGCAATGGTATAATGGCGGATGTCCATAATCGCTTGCTCCGGTTTGAGCTTGCCGCCGGAGGTGAGGTGTTGCTGGGCAACGGCGGATAACCAAAAAAAACATATAATTGTTAGTAATGAAATATGTTTCATGCTTAGGAAATTGGATTAATTTTCGGGTTTGAAATAAATCGGAATGGATAATATTGTTCGAACAGGTGCGCCATTTTGTATGCCGGGGAACCATTTGGGTGACGACTTAATCAACCTTACCGCTTCTGAATCGCATTTGGTCGATAACCCCTTTACCACTTTAACATTTCTTAATGAGCCATCTAGCTCAACAATAAACGAAACCGTGACACTGCCCGAACCTGCTTTCGGTTTTCTCGGCAATTTTATATTGCTTTTAACATATTCATCAAAAGCTGCCGTTCCACCAGGAAATTTCGGCGTGCGATCAACAGACGTGTATACCTTGAACGGATCCCGATCTCTGCTATTATCAGTTTCTATAATTTGGGAATTAAGGGTACTGCTATCGTTCGCGACCTTGGATTTTTGAGCGCTGCATTGCAAACCAACACACATTATCATCAATGCAAACAGCGTTTTTCTCACACGATAAATATACTAATTCTCCCTAACCAGCAACCCATCCGCAAAATAGCGCAAATATTGCTTTTGCTGTGCCGGGAGGCTGATCTGATCCAACGCTTTAAAGGCTTTCTCGGCATGGGTTTCCATCTCATTCTCGGCATATTGCCTTACGTTCAACTGGTTGTATAGCTCAGTAACCGCATTTACTTTTTGCTCACCATCAAAATCTTTTGAATTGATCCAGTCGTTCAGTTCACTGGCCTGGGCCCAATTTGCCAGTTCAAGCGCTTTTATCAGCAGGTAAGTTTTTTTGTTCGATATAATGTCGCCGCCCACCTGTTTGCCAAATTTATCAGGGTCGCCATACACATCCAGGATGTCGTCCTGTAACTGGAACGCAATGCCTAAATGTTCGCCAAAGCTGTACAGTAATTCGGCGTCGGCCAAATCCGCCCCGCCGATCAGTGCGCCAATCTTCAAAGCGCCGCCCAACAGTACGGATGTTTTCAGGCGGATCATATTCAAATATTCATCAATATGGACTGTCTGCCGTTTTTCAAAATCCATATCCAGCTGCTGCCCTTCGCAAACGCCAACTGCTGTAGTACTAAAAACCTCAAGCACAGTACGCAATAAGCGGTCCTCAACTTTCATCATCAGTTGATAAGCCAGCACCAGCATCACATCGCCCGAAAGGATGCCCGCGTTTTGTCCCCATCGCTCGTGCACCGTAGCTTTCCCGCGGCGCAAAGGCGCGTTATCCATAATATCATCATGCACCAGCGTAAAATTATGAAACACCTCGATAGCCAGGGCAGGGGACAGGGCTCCTTCCACATCACCGCCAAACAGGTCGCAAGCCATCAACAGCAGTGCCGGGCGCATCCGTTTGCCGCCGAGAGCAAGAATATATTTTACAGGCTCGTATAATTCAACCGGATGCCCAGGTATATTCAGTTCAACTATCGCCTCTTCTATTAATAATTGTAAATCTTTAAGCTTTTTCATTTACTACGAACGGCTCAACCCGGTCTTCAGAACCCATATAACTTAATCAACTTAATCCAACTCAATCAACCTAATCAACTTCTTAGGACACTAACGAAAAATCAATCTGCTTCTTCGTCAGATCCACATTTTTTACCCTTATTTTCACCTCGTCGCCCAGCTGGTAAACTTTCTTTTTGCGTTGGCCGATGATGGCGTAATTTTTTTCGTCTAAAGTATAAAAGTCGTCCGATATATCACGAAGCCTGATCATGCCCTCGCATTTATTTTCGATGATCTCCACATACATGCCCCATTCGGTAACGCCAGATATCACGCCGTCATAAACCTGGCCTACCTGGTCCTTCAAAAACTCAGCCTGTTTGTATTTTACGGATGCACGTTCCGCATCCGAAGCCTTTTTTTCCATTTGCGAGGCGTGCTGACACAGCTTCTCGTAATGCTCAGCGTTGGCCGACTGCCCGCCATTCAAATAATGAAACAACAGCCGGTGCACCATCACGTCCGGGTAACGGCGGATAGGAGAGGTGAAGTGCGTATAATGATCAAAGGCCAGCCCGTAATGGCTGCTGCTTTTGGTGGTATAAATGGCCTTGGCCATGGATCGGATGGCCAATTGCGTAAGCACATTCTGCTCTTTTTTGCCTTCCACATGTTCCATCAGGTAGTTAAGCGACTTGGCCGTTTCCTTGTCCGATTTGGTATTGATCTTATACCCAAACCGCGCCGCAAATTGCGCAAAATTAGCCAGCGATTCCGGCTTCGGCGTATCATGCACACGGTAAACGAAGGTGTACCGGTGTTTGCCTTTGCCCATTTTGCTCACATACTCGGCTACTTTGCGGTTTGCCAGCAGCATAAAATCTTCGATCAGCTTATGCGCGTCCTTGCGCTCTTTTACATAAACGCCGATGGGTTTGCCGGTTTCATCCAGCTGAAATTTTACCTCGGTAGTTTCAAAACTGATGGCGCCGTTTTTAAACTTGCGTTCGCGCAGTTTATAAGCCAGGGCATTCAATTGGGTTATTTCCGGTTCAAAATCGCCGCTTTTGGTTTCGATCACTTGCTGCACTTCCTCGTAAGTAAACCTTCTGTCAGAATGTATGACCGTTTTGCCAAACCACTCGTTTATTACATGTGCCTCTTCGTTCAGTTCAAAAACAGCGGCAAAACATAGCTTATCTTCTTTCGGCCTCAATGAACATAATCCGTTCGAAAGATGTTCAGGCAGCATTGGGATCACCCTGTCAACCAAATAAACCGAAGTACCCCTGTCTTCTGCTTCTTTGTCCAATGCCGAATCGGGCTTAATATAATGCGACACATCAGCAATATGTACACCCACCTCGTAATTGCCGTTTTCCAATTTTTTAAAAGATAAGGCGTCATCAAAGTCCTTTGCGTCAAACGGGTCAATCGTAAAGGTAATCAGGTGCCTAAAATCCCGCCGGCGGGCAATTTCGTCGCTGCTGATGACGTCAGGGATAGCCTCAGCATCGCGCTCAACTTCAATGGGAAATGATAACGGGAAACCGTATTCCGCAAGGATGGCGTTCATCTCCGTGTCGTTCTCGCCCTGCACACCTAACACTTGTTTAATACGCCCGATAGGATTTTTGGCATCCACCGGCCAGTCGGTAATTTCGGCAATCGCTTTTATCCCGTTTTTAGCGCCGTTGATCTCATTCAGCGGGATAAAAATATCGTGCATCATTTTGCGGTCGTCCGGGATAAAAAAGGCAAATCGGTCAGATAGCTTTACAATGCCTGTAAACTCCATCTTGGCGCGCTTTATGATCTCTATTACTTCGCCTTCCTTGTTTTTACCCCTGCTTTTGGCATAAACATAAACCTTAACACGATCGCCGTTAAGGGCATTTCGCAATTTTCGTGGGGCTACATAAATATCGTTCTCGAACTCATCTTCTGTTACGATAAAAGCTGAGCCATCGTTGGTCATATCTACCACGCCCTCGATAAAGGTTTTTAGTTCCAGCAACTGGAACTTGCCCGGGGAAATCTCTTTTAACGTCCCTTTTTTTGTCTCATTTTTTAGAATATCGAAAATCGCCTCACGCGCCTCAGCATCGTGAATATTTAATTTGGCCGAAACCTGTTTGCAATTAAGCGGCGTATTGCCGTTTTGTTCGAATATATCCAGCACCATTTTGGTGAATACCTGGTCGATAGAGGCGTGTTTTTTGTTTTTTGATGACATAGGAGAATGATTGGGCAAAAGTACCCAAAATTTAAGGGATAAATGAAGGAATTTAAGGGTGATCAGTGGCGGCCATTAACCCCAAAGTCATGCCGAACTCGTTTCGGCACCCCACATGCCAAGTAACCGAGCGGTAGGTAACCCAGCTCTCGGCTACCAACATTTCGGCAACATATTAACGGGCTATCTTCCTGATGGGATGCCGATACAAGTTCGGCACGACTTTTATAGGGGATGGTTGAGAACAAAAATACAGTCCTCTTTAGGAATATAGTCGAAATCATTCAAAAAGTCATTCAGCGAATCCCCTGCTTCCAAATAATCAAAAAGACTTTTAACCGGTAACCTTGTTCCTTTGAAAACGGGTATACCGCCTAAAATGTCTTTATCGACAGTAATAACATCGCCAATTTTCATGTCCGATTCTTGATTACTCAAAGATAAAGCTTGTTTTGGCTAAAGCCAGAACCGGCTTCTTTTTCAGCCCGTCCCATAAATGGGACGGCAATGAATTTCTTTTTCGTTCATTGCCGTCGGCTTCAGCCGACGGAATAAAGAATGACAATGGAGCGGCTTTAGCCGCATTTGGAGTGCAGTTAGTCAGGCCACTTAGGATTCGTTCCCCGGTATAGACGCTATCAGCTTCTTCGTATACTCTTCTTTGGGGTGATAATAAATGCTGTCCGGATCTCCCATCTCCACTATTTCCCCCTTGTTCATTACCATCATCCTGTCGGAAATATGTTTGATCACGGCCAAATCATGCGAAATAAAAATATAGGTCAGCTTAAACTCATCCTGCAATTCCCTGATCAAATTTAGCACCTGTGCCTGTACCGAAACATCCAGCGCCGAAACTGACTCATCACAAATAATAAATTTTGGCTGAAGCGCCAGTGCACGGGCAATCACAATCCGCTGCCTTTGACCGCCGGAAAACTCGTGGGGGTAACGGTTGAAATGCTCGGGCAGCAGGTTTACCCGTTCCAGCAGTTCCAAAACTCTTTTTTTGCGCTTGGAATTATTGGCATAAAACTGGTGCACCTGTAAAGGTTCCATTAATGAATCACCAA
>Ga0206971_10253_pt2 | contig 17572 bp, 16 predicted proteins | sample Alteio_BWOrgHeat_85_FD_152917 | JGI IMG/M metagenome (GOLD analysis project Ga0206971, IMG submission 152917) | Enriched cells from forest soil in Barre Woods Harvard Forest LTER site, Petersham, Massachusetts, United States -... | ecosystem: Environmental > Terrestrial > Soil > Temperate forest >...
CCCGAGCCTGAATTAACACTGTTTATCAACTCAAAAGGAATTATTCAGGGTTATACTTGTGGAAATGATATGAGCTCGCGCAGTATAGAAGGCGAAAATGCCCTGTACCTTCCCCAGGCCAAGATATACGAAAAAAGCGCAGCGCTTGGGCCTTGCCTGTATGTTACCAATGAGCCGCTTAACCCCGGGACGGCTATCCGGATGAATATTAAACGTGATGGAAAAACTGCCTATGAAGACTCAACCACTATATCGCGCATTAAACGTTCGTTTACCGAACTTGCAGGGTTTTTATATCGGGAGTGCGATTTTCCGGCCGGTTGTTTTTTAATGACGGGTACCTGTTTGGTGCCCTCGCCTGATTTTACCCTGGCCGAAAATGATGTGGTGGAGATCAGCATCGATGCAATAGGAACCCTTATAAATACAATTGCCCTTAACCCCAAGCACAAATAAAATGAAAAAAAAAATAATCTTTTTTTGCTTGTCAGCCGCGATTTTGGTTGTGGCTTGTCACAACCCTCCACCGGCGAAAAAGCCTTTCGAAAGCGAATACCAAAAAGGAAGTTTCGGGTACGATCTTGACTTTTTGAAGCAGAGCGACAGCGTGGTTGTATTGAATACTAAAGGGGGGCAGCAGCCAGGTGATCGTTTCGCCAAAATACCAGGCCAAAGTTTTTACATCTACCGATAGCGGCGTAAACGGCAGAAGTTTTGGTTGGATAAACTATAATACATTTTCGCAAACCTCCCTGGATGCCCACATGAACGCCTATGGGGGAGAGGACCGGCTATGGCTGGGGCCTGAAGGGGGGAAGTTTTCCATTTTTTTCCGGCCGAGGAACGAAATGACCTTTCCGCACTGGCATACCCCGACCGCATTTGATTTTGAACCCTGGACGCTGACGATGGAGTTGGAAAACAAAGTGTCATTGACCAAGTCAACCCAGGTGTTGAATTATTTGGGGGTGATTTTCTCCTTGAGCGTGGTTAGAGACATCGAAATACTTGAACCGGACTCCGAAAGAAAAATGCTGAGTATTAACTTTGACAATAAGGTTAAAACCGTTGCCTTCACCACCAAAAATACGATCATCAATACAGGACGGTATGGCTGGAACGAAAAAGTTGGAGCGCCGTGCCTTTGGAATTTGGATATGTTCACGCCATCGCCGGGCGCGGTAATCGTCGTCCCTTATGACAGTACCGGCACTGGCAAAAAAGCCACGACAGATTATTTTGGCAAGATATCCCCCGACCGGCTGAAATTTGCCAATAAAGTTATATTGTTTAAGGCGGATGGTAAATCGCGCGGAAAGATTGGTGTACCGCCGTTTCGTGCTAAGAATGTGGCTGGCAGCTATGATGCCCAAAATAATGTGCTCACCATCATTCAGTTTGATATCGACCCCAAAGGAACGTACCTGAACCAGGAATGGCGTACCGACAGGCCGCCCTTCAGCGGGGATGCGGTTAATGCCTATAATGACGGACCTTTGCAAAACGGCACGCAGATGGGCCCCTTCTTTGAACTGGAAAGCGTTTCGCCTGCCGCATTTTTAAAGCCGCAGGAGGGCATGTCGCACACCCATAGCGTATTTCATTTTACCGGAGATAAAGCGGAGCTGAACCAAATTGCGCTGAAAGTTTTGGGAATTTCGCTGCAGGATATACAAGCTGCATTTAAATAATTATCTTCACGCTTTAAGGTGAAAGGTTAAAGGCGAAAGCTGAAAGGTTTTATTACGCCGGCGGCTAATCATATTTTATTAAACCAATTTAAAACCATTTCATGACGAAGAATAAAAATTTAGTCGCTTTGGCGCTGGTTACGTCCTTGTTTTTTATCTGGGGGTTTGCGCTGAACCTTAATCCCATTTTGATTAAGCACCTTAAAAAAGCTTGCCAATTAACCTATTTTCAATCTTCCCTGGTTGATTTTGCCTCCTATACTGCTTATTTTCTGTTGGCGATGCCGGCTGCGCGTTTCATGAAGCGATTCGGTTATAAAGGTGGTATATTTTTCGGTCTGTTGCTTTTTTCAACGGGCGCTATCCTTTTTTACCCCGCCGCCGAGATACGCAGTTTTCCTTTTTTTCTCGCAGCGCTTTTTATCCTGTTTTCCGGGTCGGCATTTCTTGAAACGGCTGCAAACCCGTATATTACTTGTTTGGGAGAGCCTGAGGGCGCCGAGCGACGGATTAATTTCTCTCAATCATTTAATGGCCTTGCCGCATCAATTGCACCGATTTTTGGTGGAATGGTCATCCTTTCAGGCACCAACCTGACCCAGGAACAGACGGCAAAAATGTCCAGCCTTCAAATGAACAATTATTTAAATAAAGAGGCTTCATCTGTTCAGCTGCCTTATTTAATAATAGGCCTGGTGGTTTTGGTCGTTGCATTCCTGGTATCCAAGAGTGATTTACCCGAAATTAATGAACCGGACACCCCGGAAGACCAAAGCAAATCGTTATTGCAGCAGGTGTCGGCGCTGCTTGGCATCAAGCAAGTCCGCACCGGTGTATTCGCCCAGTTTTTTTATGTCGGAGCTCAAGCCGGTATATGGGGGCTTTTTATCGTTTTTTGCGATAAACTTGCGCATATGCCTGAAAAAACGGCGGCCGCTTACCTTACCGCCGCCACCTTTGCGTTTATGCTGGGCCGTTTCAGCGGCAGCTACCTGATGAAGTTTTACAACCCGGTTAAACTTTTGGCCACTTACGCAATTATCAACATTTTGCTTTTGATCGCCGTGTTTTTTCTCGACGGAAAGGCATCGGTTTTCGTGCTTATATTGATTTCATTTTTTATGTCGATCATGTTTCCAACAATTTTTTCGCTCAGTATCCGGGGACTTGGATCACGCACCAAACTGGGCTCGTCTTTGGTTATCATGGCCATTTTCGGCGGGGCTATTATACCACCAATAATGGCCCGGATATTTGATAAATCCAATATCCATCTCGCTTACCTGGTACCGATCATTTGTTTCGCTTACATTTTTTATTTTGCATACATGAACCTTAAGGTCAAAAAATTGGATCTGGTATCGGCTCATTAGTATTTATTATGGATTTAACACTGAAAGATAAGATTATCATCGTTACCGGCGGCGCCAAAGGAATAGGCGAGGGGATTGTAAAAGTTCTGGCAGCTGAGGGTGCTATCCCCGTAATCGTTGGCAGGAGTGAAGCTGACAATTTAAAATGTGCCGATGCGGTTAAAGCATCCGGGGGCCGGGCGGGGCAGGTAGTGGCTGAGTTAACCGATCCGAAGGCTTGTGAAAAAGCTGTAGCCGAAGTCACAAAACAGTATGGCCGCATTGATGGCCTGGTAAATAACGCGGGCGTAAATGATGGCGTGGGACTGGAAAACGGCACGTACGAGCAATTCATGGCTTCGCTCCATAAAAATGTGGTTCATTATTACCTGATGGCGCATTATGCACTACCCGAACTAAAGAAATCAAAGGGACCGATCGTTAATATTACTTCGAAAACTGCCGACACCGGCCAGGGGAATACCTCTGCTTACGCAGCTTCCAACGGCGGGCGTAATGCTTTAACCCGCGAATGGGCGGTGGAGTTGCTTAAATACGGTATCCGCGTAAACGCAATAGTGGTTGCGGAATGCTGGACGCCATTGTACGAAAACTGGATAAAAACCCTGGCCGATCCGGAAGCCAAGCTGAAAGAAATTCAATCCAAAATACCACTGGAAAACCGGATGACCACCGCAGAAGAGATAGCCAATATGGCGGCGTTTTTGTTGTCGGAGCGTTCAAGTCACACTACAGGCCAGCTTATTTATGTTGATGGGGGATATGTACATTTGGATAGGGCGCTCGCGAATGCTTAATTATAAAGTCAGCGTATGAGAAAAATTTACATAATTCTTTTATCGGCCATTTTTTTTACTGAAGCAAAATCACAGGAGCTTTTAAATAAAGGTGAAAAGGAAATAAAAACTTACATGCAAAGCACTGGCGCTGTTTTTGTAAATAAAAGATTTCATAAAGCAACAAATTTTCACCCTGCGGATTTAAAGATATTTTACGCCTTTGGTACGCCTAAATCACCTGCCAAGGATATTTTTTTTGTATCGTATTCTTTGTCAAACGATGACAAATGCTTCATGTACATGATTAGTTATGGCAACGACAGGTTACTGAGTAAACTGATTGCTGGTTTTAACAATTCAGAATTAACACAAGTCGATTTTGGTAAAAAATGGATAAATTACTCTAAAAAATATACTATTGATATTGTGAGGGATAAGAATACAGGCGTTGATAATCATTCAACTGGTTTTCTATTAATATACGCTGTGCAAGGAACCCCTATTAACTTTAATTAGGGTATTACCTATATTTATCCCCTACAACTTTTACAATAACTACTACTACAAATGCTAAAAATAGACTCCCATCAGCATTTCTGGAAATTCGACCCCGTTAGAGACAGCTGGATAGGGGATAGTATGTCGGTTATCCAGCGTGATTTTATGCCGGATGACCTAAAGCCGATACTGGATAAACATGGTATAGATGGCTGTATATCCGTTCAGGCCGATCAATCCGAAGCGGAAACCGCATTTTTACTTTCGCTGGCAGATCGGCATGATTTTATAAAGGGCGTTGTGGGGTGGATTGATCTTCGCGCGCCGGATGCAGGCAAAAACATCGAACAGTACCTCGGCGTAAAAAAACTGAAGGGCTTTCGTCATGTGCTCCAGGGCGAGGCCGACCGCGCACTGATGCTAAGCCCGCAGTTTATGAATGGGATAAAAATGTTAAAGCGCCATGATTTTACGTATGATATCCTGATTTTCCCCGATCAGTTGGGTTATACCTTCCAGTTTGTAAAAACGTTTGACGGCACTAAATTAGTGGTCGATCACATCGCCAAGCCCGACATTAAAAACCGGAATATTGATAAATGGGAGAAAGGCATGCGCAATATTGCGCAATATCCAAATGTGTATTGTAAAGTATCGGGAATGATCACCGAAGCGGATTGGTACAACTGGGTTTTATCGGATTTTAAGCCTTATTTGGATGTGATCTTTGAAGCTTTCGGGCCTAAACGGGTAATGTTTGGCTCAGACTGGCCGGTATGTAACGTTGCAGGCGGATACCAGCAGATGCTTTCCATTGTTAAAAATTATACGTCCACCCTGTCGGCGGACGAACAGGCAGGCTTTTGGGGGCAGAATGCCGTCGAGTTTTATAACCTGGATTAGATTTGACAGCTTTTGAAATTTGTCATATCTGTCGCTGCCAGCTTAAATGCGGATAACCAATTTAGAATATATGAAAAGGTCAATTTTACTCACGCTCGTAACTGCACTTATGGCTTTATCGGCGTGCGCACAGGAGAAGTTTAACGGTTTGGGCGTAAACCTCGGTAACCTTTACCGTTTATCGGATGCCCAAACACGCTCCATCAGCCCTGAAAATTTTAATGGTGAAAAAGGCAAAGGCGGCATGGCCACAACAGGCACGGGCCAGGGTCCATCGAAAGAATTGGGTCAAACCTGGAAAGTCAGCCCCAGCGTGGTGATAAAAAAACACACAACTTATACGGTTGCTGAAATTGATGGCTCAGGGGCTATTCAGCACATCTGGATGACGCCAACCGGCAACTGGCGCTATTCCATACTCCGTTTTTACTGGGATGATGAAACTACACCTTCTGTAGAAGCGCCCGTTGGTGATTTCTTTTGCATGGGCTGGGGTAAGTTTGCACCGGTGACCTCGCTGGCGGTTGTGGTAAATCCCGGCAGCGGATTAAACTGCTACTGGCCGATGCCATTTCGGAAGAAATGCAGGATAACCATGGAAAACATTGATAATGAAGATATGGTGCTGTACTACCAGGTAGATTATACATTGACAGATATTCCAAAGGATGCAGGTTATTTTCATGCGCAATTCCGCAGGGTAAACCCGCTTCCCTTTAAAAAAGATTATGTTTTGGTGGATAGTATAAAAGGCAAGGGGCAATATGTGGGTACCTACCTGGCCTATGGCTCAAATAAAAACGGATGGTGGGGCGAAGGTGAGATTAAGTTTTTTATGGACGGCGATACCCGGTTTCCAACCATAAACGGCACCGGCACCGAGGACTATTTTTGTGGCGCCTATGATTTTGACAGCAATCAAAAAAAGCCGGATGGCAGTGAATCCAGCGAATACACCGTATTTAGCGGCCCTTACACCGGGCTGCCGCAAGTGATCAGGGGCGATGGACACTACAACATTGCCCAGCGCTTTGGCTTATACCGCTGGCACATCGCCGACCCGATACGCTTTGGCAAGGATTTGAAGGTAACTATCCAGGACCTCGGCTGGCATTCGGACGGACGGTATATGCCTTTGCAGGATGATATAGCATCGGTTGTGTTTTGGTACCAAAGCGAGCCGCACGGGGCGTTTCCCGTGTTTCCATCAAAGGATCAGCTGGAAGTGAATTGATTACGGTTGTTATTTAAATGAGGAATTCGGAATGTCGATTGCGGAATTGTCATTCAAATCCCAAATGGAAAATCCGAAATATTACTCAAATCCTCCTTTTCAGCGTCAAAATCACGTTGTCATAGTGCTTGTCGTGATATACCTCAAGCAGCAGGCTACGGTCGTTTCGCGATTTAAAAAGATCATCAACTTCTTCAAGGCTCATTTTTGCTATGGGCTTCAGGTTGATGGAAAGAATTTCATCATCCTTTTCCAGTCCGATGGCATCTCCCGCGGATCCTGGCTCAACCCGGCTGATAATAACGCGTTTAAAGTCATCGCCGGTGGCATAATACTCCAGGCCGCTCATGTCATGTTCAAATGGGTCTTTTAGCGTTTCGCCGGGTTTCAAATAAATCGCATTTCCCGGGTAATCAAAAACTACGGTAAACCGCTTAAGCAAATCAATTCCCAGGTTGCCGTCGCGCTTTGCATCCATCAGCATTTTTACCGAATCCCCTTCCGGAAAGGAGGAGATTAAATTCTTTATATCGTATTTCCCGATATCGATCTCATTTATCCTGCTCAGGTAACCGCTGATCGGCCCATTAAAACCCATACCTAAATTGGCCATAATGTAGTTCCATCGGAGCTGGTGTTCGTCGGCCAGTTTGTCGAGCGACATTGGATGTCCCGCCCCCAGGTCGATAACCATTTTGCTCTCTTTTACGCTTCCGTCGGGCAGGTGCACTTTGGCCAGCAAGTAAGGTTTATGATTTTCAATACTGATCGGTATTTTCTCCCCTTTTTTAAATAAACGATCGTCTTTTGGCCGGTAACAGGTGATTGTTGAATCGCTGAAATCTACTTTTACCGCGAGGTTGCAAAAGAAATCATACCCAAGCAGGCCCTGGATTGGCATGCCTACATAGTTTGACAGTCCAAAATGATCTTCTTTCAATATCGCAGCTTCAACATTATAGCTGGTCAGCCCCGGAATCTGAATATCCAGCACCGAGGTAACATAAGCATCGAAATCGCGCCCGGTGCCGCAACCCGTAATTTTCAGGATCCGCTTGTTGGGGATGTTAACCGAGTCAATTAAAGTTGGATCAGTAATGATCATCAACCCGGCGCCGGTATCCATAATGAAATTAAAGGGCCCTTTGTTGTTGATCTTTAATTGAATGATCGCCAGGTTACGCACCATGCGAAATGGGATATTGACTTTTTTCTTATGTCCGGTAATGTCAAAATACTGAGCATTAGCTGTTACGAAAAAGCAATTTAAAAGCAGCAGCCATAATAAACACCGGAGAATGGGTTTGTAAGGCATAACAAAAAAATAAAAATTAATACTTAGCCAGATGATACGCTATTAAGGTTGGGAGGGTGGCTTTGGAAGCTATATTAAGGGCACTTTAATAAATTAAGTCGTCCCCGAAATCTTTTACAGCTACGTTCATTATGCTTTTTTCTGTTCGCTCGTTATTAATATTGGTTTATAAATGGCAGCAAAAGCACTGAACCTTATCATCTTATCAATGCAAATTTAACTTAAAACGATAATTAAATAGATTCATTGCGTGTACAAATTGGTACAAGTTGGTACAACCCGTTTAGGTTGGAAATCTGATGGTTTTTTAGCTTATTTTTGATTATAGTTATGCAGACGGAAGAATTTTTGATTGAGAAGGCCAAGCGGTTGTACGAAGACAAAACCGGCTGGGGCGATAGCGAAGAATGGACCAACCAGGACTTTGTGATCCTGAGCGAAAAAATACAGGAGCGTACCGGCATAGCACTGAGCCATGTAACCCTGAAAAGGGTATGGGGCAAAGTAAAATACGACAGCCTGCCCAATACCCACACCTTAGACACCCTGGTGCAGTTTTTAGGCTACGCTAACTGGAGGGAGTTTAAATCGCAGAATGGAAACGGCGGGATTGCCAGGGATAAAGTTAAAGACGTTGTGATCAATGGAAATGGCATCCACCATGAGCCTCCACGGGTTGCAGTAGCAAAAAAAAGAAAAATACCTTATAAACCTTTACTGATAACCGCCGCCGCATTGGCCGTGGCGGTGCTGGTTATGTACATCAAATGGTGGAGCCCAAATGTTGCTAAAAGCGACTATTCCTTCAGCAGTAAAAAGGTTGTTTCCGTAGGGGTGCCTAACTCAGTGGTGTTTAATTTCGATGCTACCAAATCGCCGACTGATTCCGTTATTATCCAGCAATCCTGGGACCCGAAGCTCCAGGTGAAAGTGTCCAAGTGGCAGCATCAGCATACCTCCATTTACTATTTACCCGAGTATTATACCGCCAAGCTTATTGTGCGCGGTAAAGTTGTTAGCCGGCACAGTTTGCTTATCAAATCCAACGGATGGCTGGCTGCTGTGATGCAAGACCCGGTGCCCGTTTATTTCAGCCGGCAGGACGCATCAAGGGATGGCATGCTCTCGCTTTCGGCCGAACAAATCCAGTCGCGTAATATAAAAATGCAGCCGGCGCCGCCAACGGTCGTTTATTCCAATGTAACCGATTTGGGCGAGATATATACCAACGACTTTACCTTCGAAACCTCTCTCCGCAACGATTATCGCGAAGGCGCCGCAGCCTGCCAGAATACAAATATTTTCATATTGTGCGAGGGTACCGCCATAGCCATTCCGCTGTGTGCCAAAGGCTGCGTATCCAATCTCAACCTGCTTTTTACCGGTTTTTTTGCCTCCGGCCGCGAGCAGGACCTGTCCGCATTCGGGGTTGATTTCAGTTCGTTTGTAAAAGTAAAAGTGGAATCAAAAAATGGTAAGGGGACTATCTATATCAACGACAAACCGGTTTATACGGTTAATAAAGATATTATCAGGTCAAAGATCGTAGGGTTTGATTTTGGTTTCCAGGGTACCGGGTCCGTTGATTACGTAAAGCTCACCAACGGAAAAGTGAAGTACGAGGACGACTTTTAAGCCGGGTGTTCATTTTTGAACACTGTTCATTTTTTTCACTTTAACTAAACGGGTTTAAGTCAATGAAAATGAATAAAGTATAAAATTTACCTAAAGTATTACTTTAACCAAAAATGGCCTAAAAGCGTTCATTTTTGAACACTTTTGAACACCTGAAATGGTCTGTCTATCCCTGGAAAAAGTTGACACTTTTGGTAAAGAATGTTGTAGTTGGTTGACTTATGGCGCTGAAATTAATCGCAAAGGACATAAAGATTTTCGCAAAGATCGCGAAGCCTAAACGTGGAGATACCTGATATTCTCGCCCTTTAGCTAAAATCACCACAATCTGATAATACTATTTTGAAGCGGCAGGCATTGGCTTTGTGTTACTTCGCGCAACATCTTTGAGAGCTTTGCGGTTAAAATTAGCCGCCAAATACACCTCAAAACAAATACGAAACACTTTCAATCGACTTCGAAACGCTATCGAAACGGGTACAAACAGCATCGAAAAAAAAATTTATGAGGTCAAAAAGCGTTCATTTTTGTTCAGGGGATGAACGCTTTTTTTGCACTTAATTTCCCGCCTTTCACCTTTCACCTTTCACCTTTCACCTGCACCTCGTCTTTACCACGCTCGCCGCTTCCGCCGAGCCAAGCCCGACTGCCTTTTTTAGGTCATCGCAGCCGCCCTGGTCGCCTTTGTCCAGTTTCGCTACGCCGCGGCTCATCCAGGCATCGCCGCTTTCAGGGTCGAGCTCGATGGCTCTGTCAAAATCCTTCAATCCGCCCGGGTAATTGTTTAACACTATTTTTGATTTTGCCCGCAGTACCAAGTTGTTCGATGATTTTGGGCTCAGTTTCATTGCCTTGTCAAAGTCGGCCCGCATGGCGGATGTGTCGCCCACGTAAGCTTCTGAAAGGCCCCGGTAAGCATAAGTTTCGATGGCATCCGGGTTTATCAGCAATACACTGATATAATCATATTCAGCGCCCAGGTAATTTTTTTGAAACATTTTTAAATTCGCGCGATAAAAATAGGCGCCGTCATTGTTCTGGTCTTTCTGGATGGCTTTGTCAATATCTTTGGAAGCCTCATCATATTTACCCTGCCGCATCTCGTTATGAGCAGTTTCGGAGTAGGCTAATGATTTTACGGTGGAGTCGATTTTCATCGCCAGCACGTACTGGTCGTTGGAGCCTTTATAGTCGCCCAGGTAACCCATCGCTATGCCCCGTTCTATATAAAATTTGCCGTTTTTAGTCGCGGCGGTAATCGTCTTGTTCAAAAACAGCAAAGCTTCGGAATACTGGCGGTCAGCTATAAGTTCGCGCGATAACCTGAGCTGGGCTTCTTTATTTTTAGGATCAACCTCAAGTTCCTTTTTAAAGTCGGCAATGGCGCCCTTGCGGTCGCCAAGTTTGCTTTTAACTTTTCCGCGCGCATCGTATGCATAGCTATTGCCGGCAAACAACTCAATGGCTTTGTCCAGGTCTTTCAAAGCTTCGGGGTAGCGGGCCATTTCATCGTATACCTGGCCCCGGCCCGTATAAGCCTCGGTGTTTTGCTTGTTAAGGGTAATAGCAGTTGTAAAATCTGCCAGCGCGCCTGTTGTATCCTGTAAAGCTGTTTTCGCTTTTCCGCGCGTAACATAAGCATAACCGTCATGGTCGGTGTCGTACATCACGGCGCTGTCGCCGTCGGCAAGGGCAGCATGATAGTCTTTTCGCGATATTTCCACATCGCCCCGGTTTTGAAACGCCCGCGAATATTTATGGTCAAGGCTAATGGCTTTATCAAAGTCGTTTAAGGCGGTTAAAGTGTCCGCCAGCCTGTTTTCGGCAATACCACGGTACAGGTAAAGTTCTGCGCTGCTTTGGTTTCGTGCAATGGCCTTGTTAAAATATTCAATAGCCAGTTTATTATCGTCTGTATTAGCGGCAGCTTTCGCCAGGTAGTAATACCCGTTCTGTATATTGGGGTTTATGTCAAGCGCCCTGCTGTACGCCCCGATGGCCTCCTTATATTGCTTCAGGTTGGTGTACATGTTACCCATGTAAAAAATAGCGTTGGCGTTTTGCGGATCCTGTGTAATGGCGGCCATGTAATCGTCAATCGCACGGCGGTAATCGCCAAGCGAGCCCTCCGAATTTGCGCGGTAGTAATGCACATTTGGCAACCTTGGGTCAATGCTCAGGGCATAGGTGTAATCTTCAATCGCCCCTTTATGGTCGTTCATTTTTGCTTTTGCCACGCCGCGAAATTCATAAAGCTCCGGGTCTTTCGGCGCCAGTGCTATGGCTTTTGAGTAGTCGCCCACAGCCCCAACCGAATCACCTGAATTAAGCTTGGCATTTGCGCGGTAGTGATAAAGGTCCGCATGTTGCAAACCCAGCTCAATGGCTTTGTCAAAATCCTTTATTGCGTCGGTATAGTCTTTTAAGTTGCTGTAGGCATTGGCCCGGTACGAATAGATGGTAGCGTTCCCCGGATCGGCCGTTAAAACTTTGGTGAAATCAACAATAGCCGGCTGATAGTCTCCCATTTTTATGTAATCATCAGCCCGGTATTGATAAGCCTTAATATTATTCCCGTTCAGTTGGATGGCATAGGTAAAATTAGCCAGGGCTTCCTTAAACTGGTGCTGTTTTACCTGCTCATTGGCTTTATTCAAAAACACGTCGGATGTTTGGGCCAAAGCCAGGCAGGGTAAAAATGAAATGATAATTAAAAGTCGTTTCATAACTTAATTAATATCTTCTATCGGCAATAAATAAGCCAAGTTTTAAATTGTTTAAAACAGGCGAGCTTTATTTTGCGCCCAATGCCGTTTTATTGCAGCAATTTACTTAAAATACTAAAATTTAAGCTTGAACAGCCTCAAACTGTGGAAAAGTTCAAAAATAGGCTGGTAATTGATTGCTAATACCGTGAAACGGAAAAAAGGATAAAATTGTTATGACCGTACGTCCCGAGCAGAAGTAATTGCGTTTAAGTTTTAGATTTTACTTTTTCGCCTGCTTTCGGAATTGAAACGATCTTTCCGGATATGTTTTCTAAAAAGTAATTGATTGATTGACAATCATATAAGCGCCATGGCCGCCAGTTTGGCCAGATCTATTTAAAAAAATTCAAATCAATTGCTTTACCCGCTTTCCGCCGCAGGCGAAGAGCGGGTAAAGCACGAAGTGCCGTTCGGTTGAGTAGACTCCGTGCCTGGCATTGACAGTAATGTCCGCCGTGTTGACTCACCCCGACTACGCTTCGCTAGTCGACCTTCTCTCCGCAAGCGGGAAAGAGGGGAGCTGCACTATTTCTATCCTGGGCTGTCGATGTTTATAGCAGGTTGCTATAATACATCAACAAATATCATACGGGCCATTTTCGCACTCCTTCCAATAGGGCGCACTTTGCACACAACCGGGATATTTACTCCCCAATATTAACCATAAAGCAATCAAAAAGCTTTCTTCCGTCGGAATTATTAACTTTTGCGCTAAGTATAAAATATTCCCCCATCAGCGTTATCTTGCCTTTTACTTTTTCAAGCGTCATTCTTAAAAAACCATGTGTATGGTCGCAATAGGTATTCAGCAGTACACTGTCCAGTTGCGGATGATGATCCGGGAAAGCCGGGTCGCCTGGTTGGGCAATCCGGTGCAGGTCGGCATAGCCGCCGGCGCCGGCAACAATAAACGGAACCGTTTTGCCCTCCGGGTAAGTTTTGGTAAACCGCTGGTAGTTGTGTACGTGCCCGCTGATCACCACATCCGGCAAAACGCCCGCCTCGTCAAATGCCGACTGTAAAAATAACTGCATGTTCAGGCTGGAGCCATGATTGGTATCTGCCGAGTAAGCGGAATGATGCAGGCACACGATGAGGGCTTTATGCTCCGCGTTCGCCGATTTTAGCTCTTCAATAAACCATTGCCGCTGTTCGGGCAAAATTGTGCCGAAGCGCGGCACATTGCTGTACAGCGAGATGATATTGGCGAGCGGGGTTTTCATGGTCCAGTAAACATTCGGCTGTATATTGCTTAACCGGTTGCTATCCCCCGCAAAAGGGATAGCCTTGCTTTCGGTATCGCAAAATACTTGTACAAATGCTTCCAGGCTTTCCCGTTTCCGGCTATCAAAGGGATCAATATCGGCATCATGATTGCCCGGGATGGCAAAAATAGGGACGGGGTAATGTTGGTAGGGTTCAAAAAACTGCGGGTGATATTCTTCGGCATGCCCGTAGTTATAAACTACATCGCCCAAATGAAAAAAAAATTGCGGTTTGTCCTCCTCTGAAGCAGCTTCTGCGCACTGTTCCATCATTTCTTCGGCTACGCGGTGTTTGTAAACCGGCTTCACCAAACCGCCGGTATCTCCGGCCATATGGAAAACCATTTTTTTGTTCGAAAGTTCGGGCAGCACGCTTTTTATGCCGAGATGAAAAGGGTAAGTGCCGGTTGGCAATGGAAGCGGCTGAAATTTTTCCTGGTCGTCTACAGCGGCGGCTTTAAAAACCGGCCTCAAACGTTTGGTATCAGGTTGGGAAGACATTTAAATATGAGCGGAGTTGATGCGCAAATATAGGGTATTGACTGCGCATGGATCGGGGATTTTTAAAGAAGTTGGCTTAGCTACCCTGTACTTCCCCCTGTGTAAATATATTATGCCCTTTCGGGGCGATGAAGGGGAATTAATTATGGCTGATGGCCGGTACTGTGTTGAAACAGCAATTTGGTTCCCATTCCATTAAAATCTCGCCCCGTTTATTTAATTTGCCTGCCTGAAACCCGTTTGCCATGCCCGATTTTTTTGTCGATCCCAATATTGCCAAAGCCAAAACGCTGCACACTTCCTTTTATACCAGCGCGGAGGTTTTTGAACAATGCCGCGAAAAAATATTCGCGCCTTCATGGCAATTTATTGGTCATGAAGCACTTGTGAAGGAAAGTGGGGATATTTACCCTTTTACTTTGTTGCCCGGGTACCTGGATGAGCCTTTGTTGCTGACGAAAAACGCTTCAGGCCGGGTAAATTTATTGTCGAACGTATGCACCCACCGGGGCAACCTGGTGACCGATAAAGCCTGTCGTCTCAACAGCCTCAAATGCCGCTACCACGGCCGCAAATTCGATCTCGACGGTCGTTTTTTATCCATGCCGGAGTTTAAGGAGGTAGAAGATTTCCCTGCAAAAAGTGATGATCTGCACCAACTGGAGCTGTTTAAATGGGGGCAATTCCTGTTTACTTCGGTCGAGCCAAAATATTCACCTGAGCTTTTTTTCCGCGATATGATACAGCGGGTTAGCTGGCTGCCGCTTGATGATTTTAAATTCGCGCCCGAATTGAGCCGGGAGTTTAACGTAAATGCCAATTGGGCGCTATACTGCGAAAACTACCTGGAAGGCTTTCACATTCCCTTTGTTCATGCGGGCCTCAATGCGGTGATCGATTTTGGCGAGTACGCCACCGAATTGTTTTTCCCCTATTCCAGCCTGCAGCTTGGCTTGGCTAAAAGCGGGGAGGATTGCTTCGATTTGCCCAAAAAATCACCCGACCACGGCAAAAACGTGGCCGCTTACTATTTTTGGGTGTTCCCCAATCTAATGTTCAACTTTTATCCCTGGGGCTTATCGGTAAACGTGGTTGAGCCGGTAACCGTTGGCGAGTGCCGGGTAAAATTTTATGCGTACGTATGGGACGAATCAAAATTGGACAAAGGCGCAGGATCCGGCCTGGACAAGGTTGAAATGGAGGACGAAGAAATTGTGGAGAACGTGCAGCGCGGCGTGCGATCCCGGTTTTACAAACATGGCCGTTACTCGGTAACCCGCGAACAGGGCACTTATCATTTTCACCGGATACTGGCCGAATTTATGGCGGGATCAGTGTAGAGACGCGATTCTTCGCGTACGCCGCTTTGCATCTCCGCCATGCATAGGACGACGCAAAGTATTGCGTCGCTACAAAAAAAAATCAGAACAAAATTCTTTCCGAATGGTTAAAACAGCAAGCTCCTGTCACTATAAAAATCTTGACACTAAAATTACATGTTTAAACATCTATTAAATTATCTTTGTTCTATCAATTTAAAACAATCAAAATACTAATACAATGGCAACAGAAGCAGCAACAACAACCAAATGGGCAGTAGACCCCATGCACTCAGAAGTTCAGTTCAAGGTAAAACACCTGGTGATTTCGACAGTGACCGGTTTTTTCAGGACTTTTGAAGGTTCGATGGAAACTGAAGGCGATAGTTTTGAAAACGCAAAGATATCTTTTGCGATAGATATCGATAGTATCGACACTAACCAGTCGCAAAGGGATGGGCACCTTAAATCTGCCGAGTTTTTTGACGCAGAAAAATATCCGCAAATCACCTTTTCTTCAACCTCTTTCAAAACCACAGGCGAAGAAGATGAATATACGCTGACCGGCGACCTGACCATCAAAGGCGTTACCAAATCTGTTACGCTCGACGCTGAATTCGGCGGCGCTGCTGACGATTTTTATGGCAACACCAAAGCCGGCTTTGAAGTAAGCGGCAAAATAAACCGCAAAGAATTCGGCTTAGGCTGGGACGGAATTACCGAAGCGGGTTCGGTTGTGGTAGGAGAGGACATCAAATTGATGATCAACATTCAGTTTGCAAAGCAAAAATAATTGATTTCGGATTTCGGTACCGGTAGCTATCGGCATTGGATGTTCGATTTCGGAATAGTTTAATATTTATGATTCATCAGGCCGGCAATTTAAGATCGCCGGCCTTTTTATTTTTTTACCTTTTAATTTTAATAAGACTATTTTTGCCGCAAACAGAAGCAGTTGAAATTGGGTTAATAAAAAATCATAAATCCGGCATTAAATTCGAAATCGAACATCCGAAATTAAAACAAAACATCCGACATCGAATCCCGGCAGCTACCGGGACCGGCATCCGAAACATTACCATCATGCTCATAAAGATCTACCCCGAAAACCCCAGCCCCAAAGCCATCGAACAGGTGGTGCAGGTATTGCGTAAAGGCGGCCTGATCATTTACCCGACGGATACGGTTTACGGTTTGGGATGCGATATTACAAACCATAAAGCGATAGAGGCAATTTGCAGAATACGAAACATTAAACCCGAAAAAGCCAATTTTTCCTTTATCTGCTACGACCTGAGCCATATTTCGGATTATATTAAGCCCATCGACAATACCACCTTCCGGGTTTTAAAAAAAGCACTGCCGGGGCCGTTTACGTTTATTTTTAATGCTAATCACAATGTACCCCGGTTGCTTAGTTCCAACAAAAAGACGGTCGGCATCCGCGTACCTGATAATAATATCGCCCGCGAAATTGTAAAGGTACTTGGCAACCCGATTCTGTCCACGTCAATTAAAGACGATGACGAGATCATCGAATATTCAACCGATCCTGAACTGATCCACGAAAAATATGAAAACCTGGTCGACCTGGTGATCGACGGCGGCTATGGCGAAAACGTGCCATCAACCGTAGTGGATTGCACCGAAGGCGATTTTGAAGTCGTACGTGAGGGAAAAGGCGAGTTGGAGATGTATTTGTAAATTTATACAGTTCGAATTGATTTCGTTAACTATGATGGAAAGAAAAAAGCTTTCAAGCCCAATAATTGCTGAGAAGATATTTGTCGTTGCAACCACTGTTATGTTTATCATAGTTTTTTTTGAGACCAAAACATCAATACACCCGCTTTTTTTGCTATTAATTCCGATCTATGCAGGTATTTACTACATAATTTTTTATCTGCCCGACACTTTAGAATACAACAATGATGCACTGTATATGAAAAGAAAAGGCAGCGAAGTCGTCATTGAATTGAAACACATTGACACCATAAAGATGACATCTATCATGATTGGTCATCGATCACTTTGGAAAATAAAATATTCATACAACGATGAAACCGGGGCCGCGCGTTTTTATCCCAAATACTTCTCTTCGAGTTTCGATGATTTTTGCCGGAAAGTGAGAGTCAAAAATGCCAAACTTGAAATTGTAAATTTTTCCTGGTCGTTTGATTTTGACATCTAAGAATTGGGCGGCTAAATACCCCACTTATGACTTCAAATCTCGTGCAAATCGCCTTTTAAAAGCGCAAATATTTTTTCGTAAAGCTCCGCGGTATCAAAAG
>Ga0206971_10256_pt1 | contig 17531 bp, 14 predicted proteins | sample Alteio_BWOrgHeat_85_FD_152917 | JGI IMG/M metagenome (GOLD analysis project Ga0206971, IMG submission 152917) | Enriched cells from forest soil in Barre Woods Harvard Forest LTER site, Petersham, Massachusetts, United States -... | ecosystem: Environmental > Terrestrial > Soil > Temperate forest >...
GCGCCGGCGATGGCGAGCAGGGCGCTGACCCAGAGCAGGCTGCTATCCACAGTGAGATCGAGTGCGCGGACGGAGAAGCGCGACGCATAGCGTGAGAGCACATCGACCATGGGTTTGGCGCTGAGAACGCCGAGCGCGGCGCCGGCCCCGCAGAGGATGAGGCTTTCGGCCAGCAGAGTCCGGCGGAGGTCTCCCGTGCTGGCGCCAAGCGCCGCGCGGATGCCGAGTTCCCCTTCGCGGCGCACGGTCCGGGCAAGGATGAGATTCGCCACATTGGAACAGGCAATGACGAAGACCAGGCCGGAGGCGGCCAGCAGGACCCAGAGGATGGTGCGCGCCCGGGATGTTATCTGATCGCGCAACAAGGTGGCTTCGATCCGGAAATCGGCTTTCTTGGAATACGCGTCCGGGTGGTCTTTAACGACCGTTTGGTGAACGGTCTGGAGTTGGGCACGGGCGGATTCGAGAGTGGCGCCGGGGGCGAGACGTCCGAACAGCTGCGTCATGCGATGAACGCGGCCCTGGACCATGGTGGCCGACATGTGATGGGGGCTGGTGACTACGTTCGCGATGATTTCCGTTTCCTGGGGATAAGGAACGGAAGGCTCCAGCACGCCGATGATGGTGGCGGCACGGCCGCCAAGCCGGATGGTTTTGCCGATCACGCCTGGATCGCTTTGCAGCTGGTTCTTCCAGAAGTGCGCCGTAAGAACGGCAACTCCGGCTGCTTTGGGGCCATCGTCACGGGCGTCGATCAGGCGCCCAAGGATGGGGCGCAGGCCCATGACTTCGAAGTAAGAGCCGCCGACTACACCGGCCTGAATCTCGCGCGGTTCGCCCAGACCGATCATGGTGAAACCGATGCTGGAAAAATCGCCGAAGTTGCTGATGGCGGTGACGCCGGAGCGGAGATCCAAAATCTCGGGCACTGAGAACGCTGTGTTCTCCGACCCAATGCCGCGCGCCGACTGCCGGATGTAGATGAGCTTGTCCTCATCCCGGTTCACCAGCGGGCGCAGGAGGACGCCGCGGACCAGCGTGAAGATGGCAGCGTTGGCGCCGATGCCAAGCGCGAGAGTGACAACCACGGTGAAGCTGAGGCCCCGGGCGCGCGCGAGAGAGCGGAGGGCAAACTGGAGATCGCGTAGAAAGCTCATAACGATAAACCTGACCTAATATGTTAGCGAAATTTGTCGGTAAAGTCGGCGTTTTCGCCCCAGCAATGCCTATACGAAGGCGGAGGCGATGGCGGCCTCTTCGGCCGGAAAAACGGTGCGGAGGTCGAGCCTGACGCGGTCATTTTCGATGCGGCTGAGGATTGGGGGATCGAGCGAACGCAGGCGGCGCTCTTCCGCTGAGGCGTTGGGCTTCAGGATGGTGAGGAGCGTGGTTGGGAGAGTGAGGTCGGGTGTGGACCCGCCGCCGATAATGGATTCGCCGTCTTCAATAGCGGCTGCGGCTCCGATTCGCGCCGCGAGGGCCTGAGCGCGAACGCGGATCTCGGCCTGCGTGAGGCGAATCATGCGGAGGGCGGGAATCTGGTCGTACTCTTCGAACAGGATGTGGCGGAGGGTCGTTTCCATCGCCTGGCAGAAGAGTTTGTCCTGGCGGAGGGCTCGGTAGAGCGGGTTGCGGCGGACGCGGGTAACCAGTTCGGCGTCTCCGGCGATGATCCCGGCCTGTGGGCCGCCGAGGAGTTTGTCGCCACTGAAGGAAATCAGATTGGCGCCTGCAGCGAGGCTCGCGCGAGCCAGAGGTTCGTGAACGCCGGAGCCGCTCAGGTCGACCAGAGCGCCGCTGCCGAGGTCCTCGTAGACGGGGATGCCGTGCTCGCGGCCGAGCGCGACCAGCTCTTCCAGCGACGGGCGCGCGGTGAAACCGGAGATGTGGAAGTTGCTGGGGTGAACGCGGAGCAGGACGCGGGTGCGCGGGGTGATAGCCTCGCGGTAATCGGCGATGCTGGTGCGGTTGGTGGTGCCGACTTCACGCAGTTCGGTGAGCGACCGCTTCATGATTTCCGGAATGCGGAAGCCGTCGCCGATTTCGATCAGCTCGCCGCGGGAGACAATGGCTTCGCCGCCCATGGCGAGCTCGTTGAGGGTAAGAAAGACGGCTGCGGCGTTGTTGTTTACGATGACGGCCGGTTTGCCGAGGATTGTTTCCAGCAGGCGGCTGGTGTGAACGTCGCGTTTGCCGCGGCGGCCGGTGGCGATGTCGTATTCAAGATTGCTATAGCCCGGCGCGGGGATGAAGGGCGCGGCGGGAGCTCGGCCGAGATTGGTGTGGAGGACGACGCCGGTGGCGTTAATGACATGGCGGAGAGAGGGCCGGCGCCAGGCATCGAGGGCGGCTTCGACGGCGGTTTCGACAGGGTGCGCCGGGTTCCCTCCAGCGCGGATGGATTCGCGAAGCTCGTCGAGGGCGTGGCGGACTTCGGTGACGACCAGGGTATGCGGCAGAGCGCGGGCGGCGGGGCTGAGGCGATCCAGAACTTCATGAACAGAAGGGACATCCCGGAGGGTCACATTGCAACTTTACACTGGCGTTGCAGGGGCGCGTGCCGGGCGGGCTACAATAGAGGTCTCGGGGCGTGGCTCAGCTTGGTAGAGCGCCTGGTTCGGGACCAGGAGGCCGGAGGTTCGAATCCTCTCGCCCCGACCATTTCATCTCTTCCCGTTTCAGTTCCTTAGCGGGATTCCCACTTGGGGCCAGGACCGTCTGCCGCGGGAAGGGATCGAACAAACCTTTGCTTACGTCCGGCAATTGACCGACAACGGTGTTGCTTTCATCAGCGGCACCGAAGCCCACTCCGGCAGGCGACGGGCGATCCTTATTCGATGAGCGGAATTCCCGCGGCCAGTTCGTAATGAATCGCCGCGCGAATCTTGCTCTCGATCTGGTAGTAGCGAGCGGCCTTCGCGGCGGGGAGCGCGGCCAGGATCTTCGGCATCGAGGAGCTCTTCAGCTTCGTTTCAGCGGCATCGATCGCAAGCGCCTCGTCGAGAAGTTTCTTCGCGGTCGCGTCGGAAATTGGTCCCTTGTTCCAGGCGTCCGCGTAGTCAAGTACCATTTTGGCCAGGCGTTCATTGATCGGCTTCAGATCATTCTGGTAAGCGTCATACACCGGCCAGAAAGCTTTGGCTTCAGCGTCGGTCAGAGACAGGTTCACGGAGATCACGAGCTTTTTATCCGCCTTGACCTTCTGGCGGAGGATCTCCATGTCGGTTGAAGCAGCGGTTTGGGCCAGCGCCGGTATTGCCAGGGCGAATGAAAGCGCGAATGTTGCGATGGGTCGAATTCTCATAGCTATCGTTTCTTTCCGGCCACGGACCGGATGGAGGTTGTTTGCGTGGCTAGTGATGCGGCAGACGGCGTGGAGGACTTAGATTATTTGAGCCGTGGCCGGGCTGCCCAAGCCCTGCGCATCGCGACTCCGGCGAGCCCCTGTCTTCCGGGTCGGCGTCCGACCTTCGATGGTTCGCGAGAACAGCGCCAGTTCGGCGCTGTCGGACTCCTGCCGGTCTACTGCTACGGCTGCCTGCGCCCCTTGCACCGCGAAATTTGATTAGCCGAGTGGCCTCAGCCGTGCGCCAAAGGCAAGATGCGTCAACATGCCCCCTGAGTCCTGCAGTCTGGACTAAGGCAACCGACCGTGGACTGGTACCAATCGTTTGAGATGAGTAAAGACGTCAGATGTCGATCTCATTTTTGGGCTTCCGATGCATGTGCGTTGCCTCTCAGCGCCCTGGCCGTGGCCCAGAGGGAACCTGGATTCACGCGGTTCGGATGCAACGCCAGCACCTTCTCGTAAAGCTCCATAGCGGTCGACGTACTCGCCGCGACCTGGTTGAAGTCGCGGATATAAGCGCGCGTTTCCTCTATGTGGCGGGGAGAGCTATCGGGATCAGGCACGCCATGACCGGCTATCACTGCTTTCGGATGCAGGGCCTCGATTTTATCGAGCGCGCGAAGCCACTCGTTCCGCGTTTTTTCATCGCACTCGGCGAGGTAGGGATGCGTGTTGTTGTAAACAGCATCGCCCGACACTACCAGCCCAATAGATGGAACGTACAGAGCAGTGGAATTCGCCGTGTCGGTATGGCCAAGGTCAATGATCCGCAGCTCCTCTCCTTCGAGGTAAAGCGCGTCTCTGTCAAGGATTTCCGGCGCCACCAGTGGCGAAGGAACCTGGCCCGGAAAGCGTGGTTCCCAGAAGGACCTGATGAAGTCCGGGTCTATCTGCCTTTGCATTCCTGCAACACTTGAAGCGGTAGCGAACGCCCTGGTGTTTGGGAACCGGTTCAGCAGTAGTTTCAGACCGAAGAAATGGTCGCCGTGCGCATGGGTGATGTAAATGGCGATGAGGTTCCTGCCGCTTTCCGCGACCCAGTCTGCCAGTTCCTTCGAATGCTGCACGGACAAAAAGGTATCGACGAGGATCGCGTCACGTTCGCCGTAAATGAGCGTGACAGTGTTGGTAACCCAGGCGAGATTTTCCTTGCCGGGAGGCAAGCCCTGGGTAGAGCTATCGCGCTTCCTGGTCAGCAGCTTCCAGTTGAGCTTCGGCATAAGCATTCTCCTCGTGAGCGAACGGAAACGTCAGGTCTCAGATCGGGGACCGACCAGTTCTCCCAGCATTCTGCCCAAAGCCATTTCGGCCTTACGAGTTTGAAATCCTCGCTTCATCGCGGCCTGGAGCTGGCTTTGGGCCTCGGGGGCATGCACGCCCTCGCCGAAGAGATCGGAATCACGGCGGAAGTCTTCGACGGAGGCAAGTGTGATCGCATTGATCCGGTCCTTGACCGCGGCTTGACCCGTGGCTGGGAACCCTGCAATCCGATGAGCGAGCGATTTTACGAATTGATCGAGCGCGGAAGCGGGCAACGCCCGATTGATCCAGCCATACCGCTCGGCCAGGCCGGCGTTGTAGTCTTCGCCACTCAGCAAGACCTCAAGCGCCCTTGCCCGGCCCATGAGGCGCGCGAGATGTTGAGCCGCGCCGCCGCCGGGAAGCGTACCGAGGGCCGGCTCCGGCTGACAGAAGATTGCCGATTCCAGTGCGGCAAAGCGCATGTCGCATGCCAACACGAACTCGCTGCCGGCGGCACGTACGCGGCCTTCGATCTGCGCGATGGTGATCAGCCGGCTTGCGCTCAGATGCCGGAACAATAGTCCGATGGACGGTTCGCCGACCAGCTTCGCTGCCTCCTGCCGGTACTCTTTGATCTGCGTCACGTCGACGTGAGAAATGAAGTAGTCGGGGTCGGCACTCCTGAACACGATAACTCTGATCGCATCAGCGGCCTCGGCTTGCTGAATGAGGGAGACCAGATCGCGAACCAGTGCCGGCCCAAGAAGATTCATGGGCGGGGCCGCGATTTCCACGAAGAGGACCGCACCTTCGCTATTTACGTTGAGTGTCGGAAAGGTCATGGGAATTCTCCAAAGCTCCTGCGATTGGGGAGCAGCGGAACTCAGTTAGCTCGCTTCCTGAAGCAGCCCTTTTACCTTTCGATCCAAATCCCGGGCGATCTCAAGAGCTTCAGCATTCCCGTAGGGCGCCAACAAACTGGCCATCTCGTCGTACGTCAAGTGGACCCCATCCGGGCGTTGATCGATCAACACGGTCACGGGTGCATAGGAGGCTGCATCAGGGACGAGCCGCGCCATTGACTGCATGATCAGCGGATTGCCGATAATCAGACGAATGCTCTTCGGATTGCTGCCGGCGTTTGCTTTCGCGATCACACCACCGGAGTCCAGACGCATGAACTCCATCAGACCAATTTTGCTGACGGCCGCCTGGACAACCTTCTCGATCTCAGCGAGGGTTGTGGCCGCAGCCACTGCTCGCCCGAAATCTTTCATATCGGGTCGGCCGATTCCCGCTTCCACTGCAGCCACAACACTCTCGAACGGCTTTGCAGACGTGATGCTCCACCTTTGTACCTGAATTTGTTGAGTCGCCATATCGCTGCCTTTTCTATTTTATTTGTTTTGTGCCCCATTCTCGCCGCAACATGGCTATCGGACCGGAAGCGCACCTAACGCAGCCGTCCCCGGAGGTGAATCGAACGGCCTGGAAACCCAAGTGCTGTTTAAGAGCGAGGTTGGAGGTAATCAACGATGAGTTTCCAGGTCGTTAAGGGAACGTTATTTGTTTTCTTACTCACATCCGGCGCCTGGTGTCAAACGCCGTCAGCGCAGCAACCGGTCCCTATTTATCACGTCACGGTCATCGACCGCGCGGTGAATGCGGTTAACTACCTATACCGAAGCGGCCAAACCCAGATCGATTTCCGAGGCACGGTGTTATTGCCACATTCCAAAGGCGATGCCACGGTTGAATCGAAGGCGGGAAGAACCGAAATCGACGCAAGATTTCAGCACATTGAGGCGCCAGCCCGATTCGGTCCGGAATACCTGACTTATGTTCTCTGGGCGATCACCCCGGAAGGGCACGTCAGGAATCTGGGCGAAGTGATGGCCGATGCATCGGATAAATCCCACCTGCGTGTAACGACCGATTTGCAGGTATTCGGGATGATTGTCACGGCCGAACCCTACGCGGCGGTGCGCAATCCAAGTGATGTCGTCGTTCTGGAGAATACGGTGCGCCCCGATACCATTGGCAGCACCGTGCCGATCCAGGCCCATTTCGAGCTCCTTCCGCGCGGTACCTATACATACAACGTCCCCGCCGATCTCCACGGGTTGAACAATGCGCCGAAGGTTTCGATGGATCAATATGAACAACTGGTCGAGATCTATCAGGCCCAGAACGCCGTAAAAATTGCTCAGGCGCAGGGCGCTGACCAATATGCTCCGGAAGTAATTACCAAAGCCGCGAGCGAGTTGAGCCAAGCGCAACAACTGCACTCGAGCCGCGCGGGCCGGAGCATGGTGGTAACGATGGCGCGCACGGCGGCACAGACCGCCGAAGATGCCCGCGCCCTCACGATCGTCCGAAAGCAGGAAGCTCAAACTACGCAGGCCCGGGATGAGGCGGAACGGGAAAAGCGCCTGCGCCAGGAGGCGGAGGCAAGAGCACAGCAGGCAAGTGCTCAGGCCGATGCGGACCGGGCCGCACTCGATAACGCGAAGGCGCAGCTGGCCGAAGCCCAGGCTCGCGCCGCGGCTTTATCAGGTCCGGCGCCTGCTCCGCCTCCGTCCAATCTCGAACCGCCAGTCAGCAAATCGCCAATCAGCGGGCAGACTCCGGAAGAAGGCCGCGATCAGCGCACAATGGCGGCGCGCCGGTCTTTGTTGGGGGAACTCAGAGGTGCTCTCGGGCCATCAGTCGAGATAGTGGATTCTCCCCGTGGCCTGGTGGTAATTGTGCGCAACGCTGATTTCCGCGGCAGCGCGCTGAACCAGTCGACCGCCGCGGAGCTCCTGCGCGTTGCGGCGCCGGTGATGAGGACTCCCGGCCTTGCCGTGGAAGTGGATGGGTACACTGATTCGCCGGGTGCGCAGAGTGAAACCATAGCCAGCCAGCGCGCCGAGGAAGTTCGCGAAGCACTGGTACGCGGTGGTATTAGCGGCACAAGAGTCGTGGCGCGCGGAATGGGCAGCAGCCATCCGCTCGGGTCCAACGCCAGCGCGGCAGGCCGGGAACAGAATCGGCGCGTTGAGATCGTAATTGCCGGCGGGGTCATTGGCAATTACCCGTTATGGGACAAAACTTACGCCTTGAGCTCCCCGCGATAATCCTGGCAACCGCTTTATCTCCGGTGCGTCAAGAAAACAAAGGGAGTACGTGTGTCTCTCAGATTTCTGGCCCTGACGTTTATCGGTTCGACGCTTATCGCGCCCGGCCATGCCGCAGAGAGCGATGCCTTGGCCATCGACGCCAACATTCAGGCCCGTCACTTACCGTACGGAGCTATTCTTGACCCGATCTATACGCTTACCGACAGCGACCAGATCGCAAGCTATACCCGCTGCGGCGACTCGGCGCTCTGGACCGGGCATTATCTCGCCGCTGAGTCCTTCCGCTATAAGGTCACCAATTCCCCCGACGCGTTGAAAAACGTTACTGCGGCGATCGTGGGCCTCAAGGGGTTGCACGATGTCACCGGAACCAATCTTCTTGCCCGCTGCATGGTTCCGATCAGTTCGCCTTACGCGGCCAATATCCGTAGTGAGGAGGTCAACAACGGAGTCTACACGAACAGCTCCGCGGGATGGATCTGGGTCGGCAACACATCGCGCGACGAGTACTCCGGTGCATTGTTCGGGCTGGCGATCGCGTACGACATGGTGAACGACCCCGCGATCCAGAGTTCCATCAGCGACCTGGTCACGCTCCTCGTAGACTTCCTCAACGGAAATAACTGGTCGGTTGTTATGCCGGACGGAACAAGCGGGACATCGTTCCTGCTCCGGCCCGATCAGATCGAAACCTTCCTTGCAATCGGACGGCATGTAAACCCTGGACATTTTTCAAGCCTGAGCTACGAAACCCAGCGGGTGCTGTTGTCGCCGACTGTGCCGATACCCATTGAGGCAGACAATCTTAGCGACGATTCTTATTTCAAGTTCAACCTGAACTACATCAATCTGTACAACCTGATCCGCCTTGAAGCCAGCTCTGCGAAATCGATCTATCAGGGCGCTTACGGGCTGCTCCGGGATCACACGGCATCGCACCAGAACGCGTTTTTTAACATCATCGACCTTGGGCTCAACGGCCCCAACCAGGCACGGGACAATCAAACCCTTGCGCTCCTCGATGGCTGGCTGCTGAGGTTGAGGCGGGACTTCGGCGTGGACCTGACCGGGACCGTATCCGTTTGCGGTGATGTAGCCTGTCAACCGGTCGCGGTATGGTCCCGCCCGCCGGCCGATTTCCTCTGGCAGCGGTCGCCCTTTCAGCTTTCGGCCGGGGGCGCGGGCATTATTGAATCGGCGGGCATTGACTACATTCTGCCGTACTGGATGGCGCGGTACTACGGACTCCAGGAGTCGATTGTCGTGCAATCGGCAGGGGCGCCGATGGGAGCGGTTGCGCCGGATTCGCTCGGCTCAATTTACGGCGCGAACCTGGCCTCGACGGTGCAGCAGGCCGCTTCGCTGCCCCTGGGGACGTCACTGGGTGGAGTAACGGTGAGTGTACAGGACTCGCAGGGAACCTCCGCCAGCGCCCCGTTGTTATATGTGTCTCCTGGACAGATCAACTTTCTGATGCCGCCGGGGTTAGCGCCGGGAGTCGCGACGTTTACCATCACGGACGGCTCAGGGGTGCCGCGCAGCGCGATCGGCGCGGTTGGGCAGGTTGCGCCAGCAATTTTTAGCATCGACGCTACAGGTTCGGGCGTTGCCGCAGCCACTGCAATTCGCGTGCCTGCTGCGAATCCCGCGTCCCCAAGTCCGGTGCCGGTGTTCGATTGCGGCGCGCCGCCGTGCCAGGCGGTCCCGATCGATGTGAGCGCTCCATCGGTCTATCTGACTCTTTACGCGACCGGAGTCCGGCACCGGAATTCGCTCGCCCTCGACGATGTCTCTGTGATCATCAACGGGATTTTCCTGCCTGTACTCTATGCGGGTCCGCAGCCGAATTTCTCCGGTCTGGACCAGATCAATGTGGCCCTGCCGGCCGCGCTTAGTGGCAGCGGTCTGACGAACGTGGTTGTTAAGGTGAACCAGCATCAGGCCAATCTGGTTACAGTGGCGATTAAGTAAGACTTAAATCCTAATGTGATTTAAGTAAGCTTAAATCCTGATGGAGGATAAGTTCGACCTCCAGCGTTTCACAGAGGCCCAGCGCGGCGAAATCGATGACGTACGCGCCGAACTGATCCGCGGACGCAAATGCGGACATTGGATGTGGTTTGTCTTTCCTCAGCTAAGAGGTTTAGGGCAAAGCTGGATGGCAGATCGATATGGCATCTCCGGTCGTGAAGAGGCAGCGGCGTATCTCGGACATTCCACGCTCGGACCGAGGCTCATTGAGTGTACGCACCTGGTGAATCGTATCGAAGACCATTCGATAGAGCAGATTTTCGGCGGCGTGGACTCGCTCAAATTCAGATCCTGTATGACGCTGTTTGCTGCCGTAGATGCCAGTACACCCGCGTTTACGGCCGCCTTGGCAAAGTACTTCGCAAATCAGCCGGACCTCTTGACAATTGACCTGCTTAAGAAGGCGGATTCAAATCTATAACGCGCGCGAGGCGAGAACACGCATGTCGTCCTGCCGTTCGTCCGCCGCGCTCTCGCCGTGCTGCGCGCGCGCTCCGACCGCGACATTGAATGAAACCACGATGCGCGGTGTTTGGCCCACATATGGGTGTACCCAGTGATAGAGCCAGCTGGGGAAGATCGCCATTAATCCATCCTGGGGCCGGATGCGGACGGGTTCTCCGTACGGATCCCCCGGACCAGTCACCGCATCCACACCGGCACGCGGATCGAGAAACTCCAGGACGCCGCTGAGCGGCCGTTCCGGGTTCTGTGTGCCCGCATCCACGTAGTACGCTCCTGACCACGCGCTGTCAGGGTGCGAATGGGGGGCATGATATGCGCCTGCGCGGCAGATGGCGGCCCATGCCGTGATGGACAGTTCCCCCTTGAACTTGCCTGGACCGGCGGTGGTATCCACCATTCGGCTCACGGCCCAGCTAACCCATGAGGTGAGCGACGCAACGGCCCGCTCCTCGCGAAGGAAAAAATCGGTTCGCGAATGCCAGCCTCCAATGTTGCTTTTGCCCACGCTCGCGTACCGGGACTCCTCCGCAAGAATGAGCGCTCGCAGCTCATCATTCATCGCCTCGGCGTCCGGTATGCGAAATTTGCCGATCGGCGTTGGGAACGCCGGCGTAACTTCGAGTTCCATCAGGCCCGCTCGATCAGCAGAGTGTTACAGAGAGCGCCAGACCAGCCTCGCTGGTTTCTTTGTATTTGGTGTTCATGTCTTTGGCCGTCTGTGCCATTGCAGTGATCGTGGCATCAAGATCGATGCGATGGCGGGATGCGATTTCATTGGTCGCGATCGCATATGCGGTCCAGGCCTTGACGGCGCCGAACGCGCAGCGTTCGATGCACGGAACCTGCACATAGCCGGCGACCGGATCGCAGGTCATCCCCAGGTGATGCTCCAGCGCCGATTCTGCCGCGTTTTCAATTACCCGCGGACTCTCATCGTGGGCCTGCGCGATCATTGCCGCGGCCATCGCCGATGCGACGCCGATCTCTGCCTGGCAGCCCCCTTCGGCCGCGGACAGGGTGGCGTTATGTTTGCACAGGTACCCAATCGCCGCCGCCGCAAGCATACCGTCGCGAATCTTTTCCGGTGAAAGTTTGCGTCCGCCTTCGCCCAACCCGTAGACCAACGCTGGCATCACGCCGGCCGAACCGCCCGTCGGCGCGGTAACCACCAGATGGCCACGTCCGTTTTCTTCCGATCCCGCCAGTGCGTATGACGAAAGAGCTGCGATCCCACGGTCAGCCTCGAACTGCTGTTCCATGGCGCGTTTGTACACCACCGCGGCTTTGCTATGCAGTTTAATGGGACCCGGCAACACGTCGTCTTCCGGTGCACTCAGCCCCGATTTCACGATGGCCACCATGGCGCCGGTGATTTTGTCGACAAAAGCGTACACCTCTTCCTGGCTTCTGCCCATGGTCGACATTTCATTGGCCAGGATCACCTTCGCGATTGAAAGGTTGTTACTTTCCGCGTGCTGCCGCAATTCCTTCATCGTCGAGTACGGGTATTTTGGCGCGCTCTTTTTGGGCGGCGTGTATCCCTTCCATTCGATGAACCCGCCGCCGACTGAATAGTACTCCTGTTCCAGAAGCACTTTGTTGCCCGCCATGAGCTTGCACGTCATGGTGTTCGGATGGGGGAAGTTGCCCTTGACGGCGTCAAAGACGACATCCTTCAGCGACACGGTCACTGATTTGGAGCCCAGTTGCACCTGGAAGGTCTGATCGGGCTGGTCGCGAAGAGAATCGAGAAATTTCGGATCGACGGTTGCGGGCTCCTTTCCCACCAGTCCTGCCAGCGAGGCGCGTTCAGTGCCGTGTCCTTTGCCCGTGGCGCTGAGGCTGCCAAAGAGGTTCACTTTCAGGGCCGTGGCGGCCCCCTGTTGGTCAGCCGGTAGTTTTGCGCACCGTTGATAAAAATCATAGGTGATGCGCATCGGGCCAATCGTATGGGAGCTCGATGGACCCGGGCCAACCTTGTAAAATTCGTCCAGTGTCGTCATGACGGGTCCCTTCTCCGCCTTGACCACCGCGAGGGTTGGCGAGAGGGGTGGCGGTCCTACGTTAGCGCGCACCGTCTTCTCCTGTGCGGACATGGGACGACCCACGATCACCGTCGCAGCGGTAATCACCGCAGTTCGCATCAGAAATGTGCGTCGGTCCGCTCCTTCGGGGATCTCTTGTGAAATCAGTGAGCTTGCGTTGCCCAGCGGGTCACTGTTACCTTCAAACACTTTGTCCGACATAGAGGCTCCTTTTCGGTCACCCTGCCGTAAATTCGTAAGATGACGCACAACCTGCGGGTGAGATGGGCAGTTATAGGCCGGGGATCTAAAAATTCGTACTGCCGGTACCGGGTGCTGGGCGTGCGAAAGGTTACGACCAAACCGGCGTGGAGCTTCAGGTCGCGATCAGGTGCTGGATCCGGCGCAAAATCGCCTGCTTCGGTTGCGCCCCGACGATGCGGTCGATTTCGCGGCCGTTCTGAAACACCAGCAAGGCGGGAATGCTTTCAATTCCAAACCGGTTTGCAGTGGCCGGGTTATCGTCGATGTTGAGCTTGGCAACCCGCATTCGTCCTGCCAGTTCACCCGCAAGTTCTTCAACAATGGGTGTCACCATGCGGCAGGGGCCGCACCACGGCGCCCACATGTCAACCAGTACGGGCAAGGGTGAGCGCTCTACCTCTTCGGGAAAAGTGGCGTCGGTCACCTCGGTCGCTGCCGCGCGGAAAGACAGAGGCTTTTTGCAGCGCCCACAAACCGCGTTGGCCCCTTCACTCACCTTTTCCGGAGGCACCCGGTTGTTTGCGCCGCAATTCCCGCAACGGATCAACAGTTGTTCACTCATCTGCGTCCCTCCGCATTCACTATGAAACATCGTAAATGCTGCACAAATAAAATCCAACTTTTGCGGGATGTTAACGATGGTTGGCTAAGCTTCAACATGTGATCACCCGTAATCAGTTTCTGCGTATTGCCGGCGCAGGCGGCGCCTCGCTGGCAATTAGCCCGTTTGCCTCTGCCGCTCCCGATCCCGCGAAGTTCTATTTCGCCCTGATTGCCGATACGCACATCATTGACAGTTTCTATAAAGGCCCTGAGAGCAACCCGGAAGACACGGAGTCGATTTTCAAGACGACCGAGCGGCTGGAGTCGGCGCGCCGCGTGATCAACTCGCTTCAGCCGCGAATGGAAAAAGTATTTCTCGTGGGCGACTACTTCCACGACTATCCGTCGCTCGATATCGATTTTTATTTCAAAAATGAGACCCGCCTTGACCGCGCCAAAACGCTCACCGATGGCTTTAGCGCGCCGGTGCATGCCGGCTTCGGCAACCACGATTACTCGGCAAGGGGCATGACGCGGGAGAATACCCACGAACTGTTCCGGCGCAAGTTCGGCCTCAAGCCTTATTACACCGTGGAACACCGCGGATGGAAGTTTATCCACCTGAATAACTTCCTCGGAGCCACGTGGACCCGGGGCCACGAAAAATTCAGCCCGAATACCGGGTCGCTGGGCGAAGAGCAACTGAATTGGTTCGAAGCCGAGTTGCGGGACCATAAGCCATCCTTCGTTTTCATCCATTACCCGCTGACCATCGTGTCTACTGCGGAAGTAAAGGATTACGGCGTTCACACGTTGATCAAGCGGCACAGCGATACGATTCAGCGAGTGGTTTCCGGACACTGGCACAAGTGGTTTGAATTCGGGCGTTCGTTCGGCCCGCCGCACCTGGTGATGGCCGCCACCAGATACGACCCCAATGCTTACCTGATCGTGGAAGCCAATACAAAAACAGCCCAACACCAATTGCTGAATATCGATCTGGTGGACTGGAACACGCACTACAGCGCCCCATTCAAGAGTTAATTGCCGCGATTCATTTTTGTTTCCGTAACAACAGTGTCGCGTACGAGTAATTAAATTGAAACGGCGCGATGAGAATCTGTTGAGTACTGATCCAGGTACTTGGCTGGATAAGGGGTAATACGCCAAAACATGACTAAAACACTCAATGCCACACGTGTGTCCGCTCTCTTTCTGCTTAGTGCAGCCCTCAGCTTTGCCCAGTTCGAATCCGGGTCCGTCCTCGGCACCATTACCGATCCGTCCGGCAACGTGGTATCCGGCGCCGCCATTACGCTGACCAACGTGAGTACCGGCACGTCGCAGACCAGCAGGACGGATGCGAGCGGCAGTTTTCTCTTCGTGAACCAGCGTCTCGGTTCCTACCGCGTGCGCGCTGAGCAGGCCGGCTTCAAGACCTCCGAAACCGATCCGTTTCAACTCACGGTGGACGCCCGCCAGCGGGTTGACCTCACGCTCGAAATCGGCGCGGTTTCCGAATCCGTAACGGTGACTGGCGCGGCCGAAATTCTGGAAGGCGACAGCAGCTCCCGCGGCGCAGTTATCGGCACTCGGGTAGCCTCCGAACTTCCCCTGAACGGCCGCTCTTACGCCGACCTCACGCTGCTGGTCCCCGGCGTGGCGAAGTCCCCGCTGGAGAACGGAACCGATTCCAGCCGCGACGCCTCGTATAACGTCAATGGCCAACGCTCCGAACTCAATAACTTCATGCTGGATGGTGTCGATAATAATGCCTACGGCACGTCTAACCAGGGCTTCTCCAACCAGGTCATGCAGCCCAGCCCGGACGCAATTCAGGAGTTCAGGGTCGAAACCAACAACTTCTCCGCCGAATACGATCACGCCGCGGGCGCCGTGATCAATGTGAGCATTAAGAGCGGCACCAACCAGTTGCACGGCTCGGTTTGGGAGTACAACCGCAACACCGTGTTCAACGCGGTCGGTTTCTTCAAGCCCCTCAACGGCACTCTGCCCTTCAATCAGAACCAGTACGGCGCCGCAGCGGGCGGCCCCATCGTGAAGAACAAGTTGTTTGTGTTCGGTGATTATGAAGGCTTCCGCCGCGTATACCATCCGCTCCAACTCGCCTCCGTCCCCACAACAGACATGGATAAGGGCGACTTCAGCGCCTACGGCCTGCCTATCACGAACCCCCTGAATGGCGCGCAGTTCCCGGGCGGCGTCATTCCGGCATCCCAGTTCGGTCCCATCGCCAAAGCCCTCACTTACCTGCCGGCCCCGAATGTGGCCGGCCTCTCCAATAACTACAGCTCTTCTCCTTCGGACACGATTTATAACGACAAGGGCGACATACGCGGCGATTATTACATCGGCTCGAAAATCACCATCTTCGGACGTTATTCGCAACTCGATACCCGCATTTTCAGCCCTCCAAACATCCCTGGCCCTAGCGGCGGCAATGCCAACGGCAACGTTTACGTGCAGACCTATGAGGGGGTCGGTGGTTTTACGTGGACCATCAATGCGAAATCGGTTCTTGAGGTCCGTTTCGGTGGAAACTACAGCCACAACGGCAAACTCCCGTCCACTGTCGGGCAGCCCACGGACGGATTTACCATTCCCAACCAACCGCTCGATCCCTCGTTCGCCGGCGGTTTGATTAGTTCCTCGGTCGGCAGCTTTTCGCAGTTCGGCCGCCAGGGCTCGAATCCGCAGTACCAATACCCTCTCGTCTATAACCCCAAGGTCAACTACACCCGGATGGTGGGCCGGCACAGCCTGAAGATGGGCTTCGAAATGCAGCGCATCGCGACTGACGTTTCCGACTTCAATCCCAAATACGGCCAGCTTTCCTTCACCGGCTACTTCAGCGATCCCTGCTACATCACGAACCCTTCCTGCGTGAACAGCCTCAGCGCCACACAAAAAGATGTCTATGGTCTGGCGGATTATATCTTTGGGGCTCCCAACAATTACACCCTGAACAACAACCCCGTCGCTCATTACCGCCAGCAGATGTACTTCGGGTATATTCAGGACGACTTCAAATTCAACAACAAGCTGACCCTGAATTTGGGAATGCGCTACGAGTTCGCCACCCCGCAGTATGTGACCGATAACAAGCTGGCCAACTTCAATCCGGTGGACCACACTCTGATCTACGCCTCGGATGGCAGCCTGTACAACCGCGCTCTGGTTCATCCCGATCCGAACAACTGGGCGCCGCGCGTTGGCCTTGCCTATCGCGTGCTGCCGAAGACCGTCATCCGCTCCGCATATGGAATCAGTTGGGTGCTGTTCAACCGCGCCGGTGGTGAGAACCTGCTTGCTTACAACGGCCCGAATATCATTAACTCATCGCTCAACCAGTTGGCCACTCAACCGGTCTGCACCGGCGCCGCGGCGGCACCCGCATCCTGCTTCCGCCCCCTTGCGTTCGGCTTTCCGAACGGGTTTATCGATCCTTCCAACTTCTCGACTGCGATCTCCCAGGTGCGTTATATCCCGGGTTCCAACCGCAATGGCTATGTGCAGAGCTGGCACTTCACCATCCAGCAGGAACTGCGTAAAGACCTGCTCCTGGATATCGCTTATGTCGGAAACCACAGCGTCGGTCTCAACGTTCTTTCGGACGCCAATCAGGCGCTTCCCAATCAACTCGGCCAGAACCTGAGCCTGCTGGCCCGCCGCCCCATCCAGGGCTTCACCGACATCGAAATCGCTTACAACGGCGGCTTCGGCAGTTACGAGGGCCTGCAAATCAAGCTGGAAAAGAAGAACACCAACGGCCTTTACTTCATGAACTCGTTCACCTGGGCAAAGGCCATCGACAACGCTCCCGGCCATCTTGAGAACTACAACGGCGATAACTCGCGAATCAATTACTACAACCCGGCCATCGAGCGCGGCCTGTCCGGGTACAACCAGCCAATCAATGACACGCTGTCGGTTCTGTATGACCTCCCGTTTGGGCACGGGCGTCATTTCAATGTCAGCAACAAGGCCCTCGATTATGCGGTGGGCGGCTGGTCACTCAACATGATCAATACGATGACGTCCGGCCTGCCAATCAACGTCGGCTACTCCGCGAGCACCCAGCAACAGGTTTCCAGCCTCGTCAGCGAACGGCCGAATCTGGTTTCAGGCCAGTCCCTGTATCTTAGCGGCGGCAACCCTGTCAACTACCTCAACCCTGCCGCCTTTGCGGTTCCCGACTATACGCAGCCCTTTGGGAACACCCCTCGCAACAATGTCCGGTTTCCCTTCATCTACCAGACCGACCTCAGCATCCACAAGGAATTCGGCGTCCGTGAACGCCTTGCTTTTCAGTTCCGCGCCGAGGCCTTCAACTTATTTAACAGGACCAACTTCTACTCGCTCACCAGCACCAACTCAAACGCCTCAGGGTTCGGAGTCTAGCACGGTCCGAAGGCGGGCGACGAGTTAAACCTGATCGAGCGCTGAAACTCATGTTTTAGCGGGCGGGCG
>Ga0206971_10257_pt1 | contig 17521 bp, 20 predicted proteins | sample Alteio_BWOrgHeat_85_FD_152917 | JGI IMG/M metagenome (GOLD analysis project Ga0206971, IMG submission 152917) | Enriched cells from forest soil in Barre Woods Harvard Forest LTER site, Petersham, Massachusetts, United States -... | ecosystem: Environmental > Terrestrial > Soil > Temperate forest >...
GGCCAGCCGGTTGCGCGGGCTGCCTTTTAGCAAGGGGAAGAGCAATGGTTTTCTCGCAAAACAAAGATTCGACTATGAAAAAATGTATTTCACGCATGGTACCAAGCGGCTCATCTACAAAATCCTGCTCGATGGATCTACCTCCGTGTTTTTCACTCATTTCTCACTCAAAAAAAACATACGCGCGCGCCAGCTTTTTGAGATAAGGGAGCTGCTGCGCAAAACGCCGGGCGATGTGATATTGCTCGGCGATTTTAATATCCTCACCGGGTTTCAAGAATTAGCACCCCTGCTGCATGAAAATGATTTGTGCCTGCTGAATGACGACCAGCCGACCTTCACCTTCCATCGCATCAAAAAAGCGATTGATTTATGCATTTGCTCTCAGCGCATCGCCCATAAACTGTCGCTGAAAATCATCCCCCAGCCTTATTCCGACCATTCGGCTTTATTGCTGGAGGTTGCGCCATGAGGAAAAAACATTATATGCTGTTGGCGGGCTTAGTGCTCAGCATTGCCGCGGCGATTTTTTTCTTCGACCCCAAGCGCCCACCGGCGGATGATTATGCGCGCAGCGTGACGCATGCGATGGCGGGCGAAGATACGCCGCTTGGCCGCGCGGTTGCGCCGCGGGCGCTTTCACACCGCGGCGAATCGGGGTTTATGCTGCTGTCGCGCGGCAAGGATTCGCTGCAATGGCGGCTGGCGGCGATAGAAGCGGCGCAGCGCAGCCTGGATATCCAATATTACATGATAGAAAACGACAATACCGGCAAATTATTGCTCGAAGCCATGCTGCGCGCCGCCGACCGGGGCGTGCGCGTGCGGATACTCATGGATGATTTGAACCTGCGCGGTGCCGACCCCACCTGGCCGCTGCTCAACGCCCATAGCCATATCGAAATCCGCATTTTCAACCCGTTCGCCACGCGCGACGAGCCGGTGTTTACGCGTGTGAGCAACGTGTTCACCGGCCTCGGCCAATTCAGCAAGCGCATGCATAATAAAATTTTGGTGGCGGATAACACGCTGGCGATTGCCGGCGGGCGCAATCTGGGCGATGAATATTTCGACGCCAGCGGCGATTTCAATTTCCGCGATGTCGATATGCTGGCGGTGGGGCCGATCGTCGCCAGCATGTCGCGCAGTTTCGACAGCTATTGGAACGGCGACGAAGCCTTCCCGCTCGCCGCGCTCCACCCCACGCCGGATAATCCGCAGGCGGTTTCGGGCTTGCGCGGGTTATTGCAGCGCCATTGGCAAGAAGAACATATCGCCGCGCGCGCGCCGGTTGCCGGGCAGTTGCAACATGGTGAGGTGCCGCTGGTGTGGGCGAAGGCGGAATTGGCGGTGGACGCACCTTCCAAAATAAATCTACCCAAGGAGCAAGTGGGCAGCAAGCCGGGGCTGCTGCTCAACCGCATGGCAGCGAAGGCGAAGCAGGAATTTATCATCGTAAGCCCCTATTTCGTACCGGGCGAGGGGGGCACGGAAGCGTTGAAAGCGCTGGTGGATAAAAATATCAGCGTGAAAGTGCTCACCAATTCGCTGGCATCGAGCGACGCGGTGGCGGCGCATACCGGCTACCGGCGCTACCGGCAGGCATTGGTGGAGGGCGGGGTGGAGTTGTATGAGCTAAAACCCGCGCCGGGCGCGCACCCGCATTCCAGCCGGTTTGGCAGCTCATCGCTGAGCAGTTTGCATTCCAAAATTTATGTGGTGGATAGGCGCGATGTGATTGTCGGCTCGTTCAACCTCGACCCGCGCTCGGTCACGCTGAATACGGAAATGCTGCTTGTCATCCATAGCCCGGAGCTGGCCGGCCAGGTGATCACGATGTTTGAAAAAGCCACGCGGCCTTCCGCGAGTTTCCATGTGGTATTGCAAGGAAAACAATTGGAATGGGTAAGCACCGAAGAAGGCCAGGAGCAGCGCGAAGGCGCGGAGCCGGATGCGGGGTTGTGGCGGAGAATTAAAGTAAACCTGTTCTCGCTGCTGCCGCTGGAAAACCAAGTATAGGAAAGAATATGCATATCGTTTCACGCCTGAAAAAACACCCCATCGCGCTTGGCATTTTAGCGCTGCTCATTGCGGCGCTCATCGGCGCGCGGCTATATTTGAATGTGTGGCTGCCGGATTATGTCAACCGCGTGCTCAATAATATCGAAGGCTATGAAGGCTCGGTGGCGGATATCGATATTGATTTATATCGCGGGGCTTATCGCATCCACCAGCTCAAACTCTATAAAAAAACCGGCAAAATCCCCACGCCGTTTATCGATATCGAGACGGCGGATTTATCTATCCAATGGGGCGCGCTTTTGCATGGCCGGGTGGTGTCCAACGCCGAGTTAACCCAGCCGGTGCTGAATTTCGCGGTGAATGAATCCGGCACGGCGAAGCAAACCGGCGCGGGCGTGGATTGGTCGAAACCCATCAAGGATTTAATGCCCATCGACATCAACCTGGTCACGTTCAATGACGGCAAGCTCACCTACCAGGATTTTTCCACCACGCCGAAAGTGAATGTTTATATCCACCATATGTCCGGCGAAATCCGCAATTTGCGCAACGTGGTCGACGCCGGCCAACCGCTGCCTTCCACGCTTACCATCAAGGGCGATTCCATCGGCGGCGGGGCGCTGCAAATGGCGGGCAAGATGAATATCCTCAAGCCCGTGCCGGATATGGACATGGATATCAAACTCGAAAAAGTGCACCTGCCCGCACTCAGCGATTACACGAATGCCTATGGCGCGATTGATATTAAAGAGGGGAATTTGAATGTTTATTCCGAGCTGGTGATAAAAAACAACCATGTGTCGGGCTATATCAAACCTATCGCCACCCATATGTCGCTGATTGATTTACGCAAAGCCGCCAACCCGGTGAAACTCGCCTGGGAAACCGTGGTCGCTGCTGTCGTGGAGCTGTTCACCAACCAACGCAAAGACCAATTCGCCACGAAAATCCCGCTGGAAGGCGATTTGGGAAATGTGGACACCGACACATGGTCGGCCATCGGCGGCATTATCCATAATGCATTTGTAAGCGCGTTCAAAAATGGGCTGGATAAGGATGTGAAGTTCGGCGGCGGTGCGGACGAATAATTATAGCAACGAAAGCTGCGCGCCCTGCGGGCGTTTGAAATGCCCGGTGGAAAGCGGCGCGGATTTTTTGTCCAGGCCGTATTTTTTGCGGGCATTGGTAAAAAGCTGGGCGATATGCTCGGCGTAAATGCCTTCGCCTTGCATGCGGCTGCCGAACTCGGCGGAATAGAGCTTGCCGCCGCGCACGTCCTTGATGCGGTTGAGCACTTTTTGTTTGCGCGTGGGGTAGTGTTCGTCGAGCCAGGCCTGGAATAAATCCTTCACGCCGTAAGGCAGCCGCACCATGGTGTAATGCGCTTTTTGTGCGCCCGCATTGCCAGCGGCTTTGAGCAGCGCGGGGATTTCATGGTCGGTAAGGCCGGGGATGATGGGCGCCATATTGACGCTGACCGGAATGCCCGCCTTGCTCAATTCCTCAATGGCTTTCAAGCGCAGCGCGGGCGTGGAGGCGCGCGGCTCCATAAACCGCGCGAGGTCTTTATCGAGCGTGGTGATGGAAAGCACAACGCGCACCGCCTGATAGGCGGCAAGCTCGCTGAGTATGTCGATATCACGCGTGACCAAAATATTTTTGGTGATAATCACCGCCGGGTTACGGCATTCCGCCAATACCTGCAGGCAGCGGCGGGTGATTTCCAGCTTGCGCTCGATAGGCTGGTAGCAATCGGTGACGCCGCTTACGGCGATGGCTTGCGGCTTCCAGGATTTCTTTTGCAGCTCGGCGCGCAGCAATTCCGGCGCTTCCATTTTGGCGAAAATCTTGGTTTCAAAATCCAGCCCGGCGGAAAGCCCTAAATATTCATGCGTCGGGCGCGCATAGCAATAAATGCAGCCATGCTCGCAGCCGCGGTAGGGGTTGAGCGAGGCGGAAAAGCCCACGTCCGGGCTGTCGTTGAATGAAAGGATGCTGCGCGAGCTATCTATAAATACCTGCGTTTCCACCTGCCGCGCGTCTTCTTGCGCATATTCCACCCCCAGCCGCTCGAAGCGGCCTTTGGCAAGCTCGCCGGTGCCGCGCCCGCGCACGGCAATCCGGGCGCTGAGTGTTTCATCGTCCTCGGTCATGGTGTTTTTTCTGGTAATGGAAGTTGTAGTTACTATAGCAAAAAACCGGCCGAATTTCGAATAGAATTTTTATGGTTTTTGCGCGAAATTCAATATGCAACTAACGGGAGATATCCTATGAAAAAACAATCCGGCGCGCAGAAAAAAACCACCGAGCGGGTTATGCATGAGTTCAAGCATGGCGAGCTGAAAAGCGGCAAAGGCGGCAAGGGCGGGAAAGTGAAAAGCCGCAAGCAGGCCATTGCGATCGCCTTATCGGAATCCGGTTCATCGAAAAAAGCCAGCCCAGCCGAGAACAAGCGCAATTTGGCGAAAACAAAACGGAAAGAAGGCCGCGCCTGATCGTCCCGCCTTTCATTACGCCCGATTCCCCCGCCCAGGCGCGCGCGATGCAAGAGGCGCTGCGGCCGAAACTGCGTATCTATAATGATTTTACCAGCCTCAACCTCATCGCCGGGGTGGATGTGGGGTATGATATTGTGCGCAACCTCGCCCATGCTTCTATCGTGACGATGAAACGCGGCGAGTTGAAACCGCTGGAGCAAGTGCAGGCCTTTGCGCCCGCCGATTTTCCTTATATCCCCGGCTTGCTGGCCTTCCGCGAAATCCCGGCGATATTGGCGGCGTTGGCGATGCTTAAATCCACGCCGGATATTTTTATGGTAGACGGCCATGGCATTGCCCACCCGAAACGCATGGGCATCGCGGCGCATCTTGGCGTGCTGCTTGATATGCCCAGTATCGGCGTTGCCAAATCGCGTTTGACCGGGCGGTTTGACATGCCCGGCGAACAGAAGGGCGATAGCAGCCCGCTGATAGCAGGCAAAGAACAAATCGGCATCGTGCTACGCAGCCGCGACAAGGTAAGCCCGCTATTTATTTCCCCCGGCCACCGCGTGGATATGCAAACGGCATGCGCGTTAGCCACCGAGTGCCTAACGCGCTATCGCTTGCCGGAACCGACGCGGATGGCCGATAAATTATCCAAATGTAATTAGAAATGTAGCCGCAGGCCTGCTTCAATATTGTTGGAATGCAGATTGTGGTTATCCGTCCCTAAATAACGGTAGCCCAGCGTCCAATCGGTATTGGGCATCGAAGCCGCGGTTAAGTTCAAGCCCGCCATGCCTTGATAAGCAACCTCGTTGCTGTGGTGGTGGAAGGTAGTGGAAAAGCTGCTGCTGCCATAATGCACCGCCGCGTCGCCCAGGCCCGCGCCGAGATAGGGTGCTACTTTCCAGCTTGCGGTGGGGTGATAGATGGCGCTGTTGAAGTCGTAATAGATATTGCCCATATAGCTGAAATAATGGGTGTTGTCCGCGCCGTGATAACCCGCTTCGGCTTCCACGCGCCAATCGTTGAAACGGTAGCCTAGGCTCACATTGCCGCCGCCGCCCGTATCGGAATCGCGTAGCCATGTCACGCCGCCATCTGCGCCGATATACCAATTTTTTTGCGTAGCCGACGTCGCCGCCAAGGCTGAGCCAGCCATAAGAATGGTTGCTAAACAGGTAGTGATGGCGAGTGAGCGTATCATAGTGCGTTTCCTTTACGGTTGGTGGGTTGAATATTATTTAGCCGCGGCGATGGTTGTGGCCGTTATGTTCGGGGTGCTCGGCGCGTTGCCATGTGCCTTCCTCGAAATGCCACATGCGGCCGCGATGTTCCCAATGTTCCGGCGCCCATGTATAGCCGGGGCGTTCTTCAAGCCAGCGGCCTTTGCTCCAAACATGGCGGCCATCTTCCCACGACCAATAGCCTGGCGCCCAGGTGTAACCGGGGCGGGATTCCGGCACTACCTCAACCTCGGCAGGTGGTGGCGCAACACCGATATCGACATTCAAATTCACCCGCGCGGCGGCGGGGAATGGGTTTGCGGCAAGCATCAGGCAAGCGCAAAGTAGCATACGGCGTGTGGTCATGAGTATTCTCCTGTTTAAAAAAGGTTGTAACTATAGGCGCAGGGCTTGGCTTAATTTTCGATGTGTGAACGTTACGCTAAAAATCAAAAAACAATAAAAATGTTGGGTATTACTGCGAATCTTCGTAGGTAATATCGACAGTTACACGGCGGTCGGTTTGCAAGCAGGCGATGAGTGCAGCGCGGCTGAGCGTATCGGAACATTGTGAAACGGGGGCGGATTCACCCAACCAGCGCGTCTGCGCGACGGCGGTTTTGAGATAGCCGCGCGAGCGCAGGTAATTTTCCACCACCTGGGCGCGCGATTGGGATAGGCGCTCGTTGTAGCTCGCCGTGCCGATACGGTCGGCATAACCCACGATGTTCACGCCGCTGATTTCATCGGCGGATTTTAGAACGTCGGCTAAGCTATCGAGCTTCTGGCGCTCGGTTGCGGTGAGGCTGGTTTTATTGAAGGGGAAATATACCGTGCGTTCTTCATCGGCGATCTGATGGCGCGAAGGTACGACCCTAGCCACTTTTTTCGGTTTGGCGCATTCTTCGCTGGCCGACATCCATTTGGTGATTACGCAATTCCCGAACGTATTCCTCACCACCTGGCCGCGTATATCATGCACGATATCGTGGTTGTCGTTTCCTGCGGCGGCGGCATAGGCCGATGGTATCATGCTGAAATTCATCGTAGCGCTCAGGATGGTGGTAAAAAATAACAATGTCGGTTTCATAGCGTTCGTCCTTCAAGAGGGTTTTATCATCTTATCGATAACGGCTTGCCTATAGGTTTTCGATAGGGATACGTCGTGATTACATAAGGAACCAGTAAGTTTTATCCCATTATTGCGCGCATTTGTTTAAGCCTGGATCAGAGAGCCATGCTGAATCCAGGAAGGAATTGGCGCAGCTCGTGGTGTTGGCCGTGGTGCCGCCTGCGGATGGCGATAAATCCGCCAGCGCTTGCGCATCGCCGCCTGCCGAAGGCGAGAGGTTCGCCAGGCTTTCCGGGCTGCCACCTGCTGCCGGGGAAAGGTTGGCGAGGTTCACCGGATTCGCTGCGGCTGCATTAGCCGCAGCATTCGGCGCGGCGAGGGTTAAGTTGCCTTCTTCAACGGAATTCGCCAGGCTTACTAAATAAGGCCGCGCATAGGTTACGTTCGCCACGTTCGGGTCGACCACCGTATCGTGGACCGTTTCATCGCCGATGGATTTAAGCGGGCGGGTAAGCGGCGGGATGATAACATTAGCCGTTTGCGTAGGGAGCACGGCGGCAGGTGGGGTGGGCGTGATTACCGCCGGTGGTTTTGGTGTTACGGGCGCTACTGCCAATAAAAAGCCAGGGTTTATTTGCGCTCCTTCCTTGGGGCCGGTCGATTTTTCGGGAGGCGTATCATAATGCTGGCCGTTGATATTGATAATATGGTCAAGCACAGCTTCTTTATAGAGATCCGCCCCGATAAATACCCGTGAATCGACTAATGCTGCCGGGTCAACAAATACTCCCGGTGGGTTCGGTTTGGTGTCTATGGTGCTGCCTGTGCCGACATACATGGAATTATCAACACCGGCCACAGGTTGCGATACAGCCTGGATAATGGCGTTATTGGCGCCGTAGCTGATGAGCCCGTCGCCATCGAAATTCAAGGCGAATTCTTCGCCCGCCTCCAGCATCACATCGCCGGTAACGGTTTTTACATGCGAGCCATTTTGGATGGCCACTGCCGGCGCCATGACGATAATATCACCGTTATGCGTACCATCGCCGGCGGCGTTGATAATCGTATGGTCGATGATGATAGGGGCGTAATTGCCTTTTTGGTCGAATACATAATGGCCGCTATTATTATTAAAAAATCCTGCGCCTTCGGGGTTGGTGACGTTGCTGGTGCTGAGCAGCAAGCTGCCGACATCAATCGTCGCGCCGTTAAATAACATGCCGTCCGGGTTGATGATCCATACTTTGCCGTTGGCGATTAAATTTCCCTGGAAATTCGTGCGCCCGCCGCCGACGATGTTCAGCACCATCGAGTTTGAATTTTTTTCTGCAAATTGTAGCGTTTGGATAGGCGTGGTGTCGATGCCAGTCGCCCAGTGCACAACCGCTTTGTCGCTGGTGGTCGTAACCAGGGTAAGGTTCGGGTTAGGGTTTGTAATTGCACCCGCCCCTGCGGTAATAACGCCGTCTAGTGCCATGGCCTGCGAGCCGATGGCGAGTGCGGCGTAGCATAAAATGCTGCTTTTGGTGATGGTAAATGTCATATCATTGTTCCTTTAATATCTGCCTGTGAGACTGAAAAATAACCGTGGGTCTTTGTTGCCTTCGGAGGCGACGTCTTTGGTAAGCGGTAGCCCAAGCTCCAAATAACCGTAGAGGTTTTGGGTGAAGTTTAAGCGCACGCCGGTGCTGAGTGAAGAAAGTTGGGAGTGTGCCGGTGTGCCTAGTGATGGGTCGTAGAGCCGCACCGTGCCGATATCGTAGGCGGCATAAAGCTGGTACGAATCGAGCCATTTCTGGCCGACGCCCTGGCCGTAGCGCAGTTCCAACTTCCCGGCAACGCCTTCGTCGCCGCTGAGTTCGCCGCTATCATAGGCCTGGCCGAACCCAACGCCGCCCAAGGTGAATTGTTCCGAGGTGAGCAGCGGTTTCAACGTATATTGCCCGGTAGCGGCGGTGAGCACCGAAAACCCATGCGGCAAGTTTTGCAGGCGCGATAAATCGAAGTTGAATTTGCTGAACGAGGAATCCGCGTCAAACCGGCTGCGGCCTGCGCCGTCGGCGGTTGCTCCAAGCCCGCCCACGCCTTGGCTGACTAAACCATCAAACAACACCACGCCGCCCAAATGGTCGCCGACGCTATAATTGCTGCCGACGCGAAGCGCGCGCACGCGGTCGTTATATAGCTGGAAACCGAGCACGTCGTTTTCACTGTTGCGCGCATCGAGCATCACGCGGCCGGTAAAATTTTCCGCCCGCGAGCGCAATAGCGGCGAAGCCAGCGTTACCGAATAATCTTCCGAATCGCCGCGGAAATTCGCCGGTTTCAATATGTCGCCGGGGTTGGTTTTCAGTTTGCTGGCGAAGAAAATAACATGCGTGCCTTCCGAGCCGATCTGTTCTTCATGCTGGATATCAATATAATGCAGTTCCGAAATCGGCAGGCTGTTCAGCCCGCGCACGGTGGTGCGTTCACCGAGGCCGAGCGCCGAGTTTTCCGTCAGCGTCAATTGCTCCTGGTATGGCCCTAAATAACGGTTGCCGCGGTTATCGCTGGTGAACGACGCTTCTTCGCGTTTATTTTGTATCTCAATCACCAAATCCGCCGCGCCGAACGTCGAAGGCGAAGGGCGGATCACCGAACGCGCCGACACGCCCGGCAAATCGTCGATCAGCAGCATATAGCGTTCCAGCGTTGCGGTATTGAGTGGTTTTTCTTCTTGGATTTTGCGCGCGAAGCCGGCGATCAAATCGCGGCTATCGGCTTTCGGGTTATCGTTTTGGATGATGACGCGGTCGATAAACCCTTCAATCACCTTCACATGCAACACGCCGTCGCGCAGCTCTTGGTCGGTGGGGATGATGGCTTGTGATAGCACATAACCATCTGCGCGGTAGCGGGCGGTAACGCCGCGGGCGATTTCTTGCGCCTGCGCTAAGCTGATATTCTTGCCGATGTTATTTTCAAACAGCGGATCGAACGTGCCTTCTTCATAGACCGTTGAGCCTTCGATTTTTACGTCATATAAGGTAAAATGCGCGGCGAGTTTTCCCGTCGGCGGGGCTTTGGGCAGGCCGATGACCGGGGCTGCGGGCGTTTGCTGCGGTTCTATATAAGGCTGCTGCAACCCTTTTTCGATATGTTCCGGCGTGACCGAGCTTGGCGGCACTTGCTGTGCCCAGCTGGTATTTGCTACAAAAAGCAAGCATGACAGCATACTTGCAGGATATATCTTTTTTCCAAAAGATTTCATAATAAAACAGGCCCCTTGTTACGCCCAAATCATCTCGGGCGATCACTATATAACCATTGCCTGTATAAAGAGGTTGCACGTATGTGTGCTGGAAATGTAAAGAGAGGATAAGTTAAATAAGTATTAATGTAAAGTGTTATTAATATTTTATTTAGACTTGACTTATTCCGCCGTCTAGCCGCCAAGTCTAACGTGACGGGTTTTTACCGTCTCTAGAAGGACTCCAGTTCATAGGTTTAAAATCAGGGAATTCTGAACGGGGTACGATGGCGAAATCCGAAAGATTAACATCCGGGCGTGCTTTTTTATAATCTTCCACATACTCCAGCGCGGCTTTTCGACTGTCGAATGTTTTCAGGTTGCCTGCAAATTCTTCGTGGTCTTCCTTGCTTATTCTTACGTTTAAAAGATGGAATTCATCCCCTTTGGTCAGATAACCATAGTTATTAGCAAGGCCGAGCATGGATTTTCTAATAATAAAACAATGTTTTGCAACTGAATCAGCCACTATTCAACTCCACCAAAAGGTTATTTACACAAAAAAGTTGTTTTATATAAATTAATGTCCCGAGTCAAATGAAAACCCGTACCATGCCTAGCACTATTCCGCCGTCCAGCCGCCGTCGATAGTGATGATCTCGCCGGTCATGGCGTTGCCGTTTTCATCACAGAGAAACGCAATCAGCGCACCGATATTCTCCGGCTTTATGAAGCGCTTATTGGGTTGTTTCTCACCCAATAAATCAGCCGTGGCTTTCTCCACGCTAATATTTTGCTCCTTGGCTTTATCTTCAATCTGCTTTTGCACCAGCGGCGTATGCACCCAGCCGGGGCAAATCGCGTTGCAGGTGATATTTGCCTCCGCCGCCTCAAGCGCTACCACTTTGGTCAGCCCCACGATGCCGTGCTTGGCAGCGACATACGCTGCCTTATGCGCCGAAGCCACCAACCCATGCACCGAAGCGATGTTCACAATCCGCCCGAAATCGCGCTTGCGCATGCCCGGCAATGCCGCCTTGGTTGCATGGAACGAAGCCGATAAATTGATGGCGATAATCGCGTCCCATTTATCTTCCGGGAATTCTTCTACCGAGGCGGTGAACTGGATGCCCGCGTTATTCACCAGAATATCCACGCTGCCGAAGGTTTTTTCGCAATCCGCAACCAGCGCGCGGATGTCTGCCGCTTTGCTCATATCCGCGCCGTTATAGGCGGTTTTTATGTCGTAGGTTTTCGGCAGTTCCGCTACGATCCCGTCAATCACTGCCTTGTCGCCCATGCCGTTGAGCATGATATTGCAGCCTTGCCCGGCCAGCACATGCGCAATCGCAAGCCCGATGCCGCTAGTGGAGCCGGTAACAATCGCATTTTTTCCTGTAAGCGCCATGGCGTGATCTCCCTGATTATTTGCGTTGCGTATATTACTCGCCCGAATCTTATCTGTCTATGGCCTAAAGATTCCATGTGTTATTTACAATGCCCTGTTTTGGCGGTAATTTCGCGCGATGCGGAAAGTATTTTTTATTTTATTGGCGCTGGCGCTGCTGCCGTTTGCCGGCGTGCTCGGCTATCGCTATGCCGTCCATGCGCGGCATCTATTGCAGCAACGTTTTGCCGAAATACACGCCATGGTTTCCGACGGTGACGATGCGCCGTTTAGCGACGGGCAATTAAGCGACGCCCAACTCGCCGCGCGCGATAATACCACCGCGCCGATAGAAACGCCCAAGGGCACACTTTCCTGGCCGCTGCTCGCCAAAGCGCATTTCGGCAAGCAAGGGCCGGAGTTCAGCGCCGATATCAAAGCGCTCGGCGGCAAGATTTCCACCGCCAAAGGCTATATGTTCCCGCTCGACCAATTCGGCAAACAAACCCATTTCCTGCTCAGCCCATACCCCTCAAGCTGCCCGTTCTGCCTGCCCGCCGGGCCGGGCGAACTTATCGAAGTCATCCCCACAAACCCAATGGAATTCACCTACGACCCCATCAGCGTGCAAGGCCGCTTCGAGCTGCTCGAATCCGGCGATGACATTAAAGAAGGGATGTTCTACCGTATGCGCGACGCGGAGATTATCAGTAAATAAACCAGGAGAAAAACCATGACCGATATCCAACGCATCGAACCCGGCCCGCGCATGAGCGAGGCTGTTATCCATGGCGGGAAAATCTACACGGCGGGCATTGTGGCGGATAAAACCGTTGGCAAATCCGTGCGCGAGCAAACCAAGGAAGTGCTAGAGCAGATAGACGCGATTTTGGCGAAAGCCGGCAGCGATAAAACCCGCATCCTCAAGGCCAATATCTGGCTCACCGATATGGCCAATTTCGGACAGATGAACCAAGCCTGGGACGCCTGGGCAGTCGCCGGGAAAACCCCTGCGCGGGCGACGGTGGAGGCCAAGCTGGCTGCGCCTGGCTATGATGTGGAGATTATGATAGAGGCGGCGGCCTAGCATATTATCGTCATTCCCGCGAAGGCGGGAATCTATCTTTCAACAATATCATGCGTTGCGATAGAGATCCCCGCCGACGCGGGGATGACAAAAAATGGACATAAAAAAAATCCCGGCAGGTTGCCCCGCCGGGATTTTTTCAAAAGTCGCTAAAATTAAGCGGCGTCAGCGAGTTTCAAGTTAACTGCGGACGTTTTGCCTTTTTCGGTCGCGAGGTCATAAGTAACGCGCGCGCCTTCGTTCAAAGTCGTGAGACCTGCACGTTCCAAAGCGCTGATATGCACGAATGCATCTGCGCCGCCTTGATCAGGCTGAATGAAACCAAAACCCTTCATTGGGTTGAACCATTTTACTGTACCGGTAGCCATAAGAAATATCCTTTTTACTGGCGTTATTACCGCCCACACTGTGCGGGCGATAGGTGAGTCTGAATCTATAAGGCATAAACCTTGCCTCTTTTAGAAACGTCAGGGGAAAAAAGAATACCGGTTAAGGATAATCTTATATTGCACGGAAAATTCCGTACAAGCCGTCCGGCCGGGGCCTCAAGCGTCAACTGTCATCAATAAAGAGTAAATAGCAAACTCACGGCTTTTATAGCGGATTTTTTAAGGAAGTCCAGCGAAATCGGCCAAGTTCGTGGTTTAGGCCGCTTTTTTCTCAATTTGGGGCTGAATCCCCAGCCGCTCGAACACCCACACCAGCGCGCGGGTGAGTTCCAGCATCATTTCGTGGGTGTGGTTGGGGGTGGGGGTAATGCGTAGGCGTTCCGTCCCGCGGGGGACGGTGGGGAAATTGATGGGTTGCACGTAAATATCGAACTGGTTGAGCAGCATATCGGACGCTTTTTTGCATAGCACGGGGTCGGCCACCAAAACCGGCAGGATATGGCTGTGTGTGGGCATCACCGGCAGCCCGGCTTTTTCCAGCATGGCGCGTAGCACGCCCACATTATATTGCTGTTTTTCGCGTTCCTCGCTGCTTTCCATGAGATGGCGGATGCTGGCGTTGGCGCCCGCCGTCAAGGCCGGGGGCAGGGCGGTGGTGAAAATAAAGCCTGGCGCATAGGAACGGATCATATCCACCAACGCGCGGCTGCCCGCGATATAGCCGCCCATCACGCCATACGCCTTGCCGAGTGTGCCCTGCATAATGGTGACGCGCCCCATCACCCCGTCGCGCTCGGCGACGCCTGCGCCGTGTTCGCCGTACATGCCCACGGCGTGGACTTCGTCGAGATAGGTGATGGCGTTATATGTATCCGCCAAATCGCAAATTTCGCCAATCGGCGAAATATCGCCGTCCATCGAATAGACCGATTCAAACGCGATGACTTTGGGCCTCGCGGGGTCGGCTGTTTTTAGCAACTCTTCCAAATGCGCCACATCGTTATGGCGGAAGATTTTCTTTTCGCATTGGCTGCCGCGGATGCCGTGGATCATCGAGGCGTGGTTATATTCATCGGAAAATACAATGCAGTTTGGCAGCATCGAACATAGGGTGGAGAGTGCGGCTTCATTGGTGACATAACCCGATGTCATCACCAGCGCGGCTTCTTTCCGGTGCAATTCCGCCAGCGTATCTTCAAGCGCGACCATGGCGCTATGCGTGCCGGAAATATTGCGCGTGCCGCCCGCGCCCGCGCCCAAGCGGCCGATGGCCTCGCTCATGGCGGCGATGACTTTCGGATGTTGGCCCATGCCCAGATAATCGTTGCTGCACCAGACCGTCACGGTGCGGTCGGTGATGTTGCTTTTGGCAAAAGGGAACGAACCGGCCTTGCGCTCCAGGTTATTGAACACGCGGTAGCGCCCTTCGTTTTTCAGGCGGCTGATGCTTTGTTCAAATAGGTTTTCGTAGTTTATCATGTGTTCTTCAACTTATACATTAACAGCACCGCAGACGCCCACAGCAACAACGCTGTGATTTGGTGAGTTAATGCCAATGGGAGCGTCGCCGCATTGACCAAAGTCAAGACACCGAGCGAAAACTGCATAAATAGTACCAGCGTAACTCCGGAGCACACCCTGCCAAGATGCCTGTTTTTAACATATTCCCGCTGTGAATACCACCAGAATAAAAACCCGCAAGCCACGAATATAGCCAATGTCCGGTGGGCAAATTGGATAAGGGTGATATTGTCGGAAAATAAGCCGCTTGGGGCAAATTGCCCGTTCATATCCGGCCATGTGTTATACACCAGCCCGCCATGCAACCCCGCCAGGAGCGCGCCGAGGATGATTTGGCAGGCGAGGGCGGAAAACCAAACTCGATAAAGCCTTCCCCCCTTGAGGGGGAAGGTTGGAAGGGGGGGCTCTCTCAACGTACTCAACCCCGCCGATAGTTCCTCCCCATCCCGGCCTTCCCCCGCAAGGGGGGAAGGGGAAGAGAGCGCCACCAACAGCTGCCACTCAATCAACCCAAAAATCGCAAACGCCAAGCCCAGATGCATCGCGAGCTTCACAGGGCTGACATAGGGGGTATCGACCAGCCCGCTTGCTACCATCACCCAGCCGACCGCCCCTTGCAAACCGCCCAGCGCGAAAATACCCGCCAGCCGCCAGAAAAAGCGTTTTGAAATAGCGCGGCGCATAGCAAAAACGAGCAGGGGGATAAAAAACACAATGCCCACGGTGCGGGCAAGCAAGCGGTGAAAAAACTCTGGCCAGAAGATGGTTTTGAATTCGGCCAGCGACATGCCCTTATTCACCAGCGCATATTGCGGCGTCGCCCGGTAAGCGGAAAATTCCTCTTGCCACTGCATCTCATCCAGTGGCGGCAACACGCCATGCACCGGCTTCCACTGTGTAATCGACAGCCCCGAGCCGGAAAGCCGCGTATAGCCGCCCACAAGCACCATCGCCGCCACGAGCAGCAGGCAGAGGGAAAGCCAGAGGATGATAGCGCGGCGGTCGCGGTGGATCATAGTAGCGTTGCTCGTTGCTAGTTGCCAGTTACTCGTGGAAAAGATATAAGCGCTTTTACTAGCAACTGGCAACTAGCAACGAGCAACGATTATGACTTCTACTCTCTCCCGCCGCTGGCTGCTCATCGGCGTATGGGCGCTGGCGATTGCCGGGTTGTTTTCGCTGGTGCTGGTGGTGGCGCGCACACCGAGCCTTGCGCAATTGCCGCTGTTTTTAAGCCTGTTCCACCAAGCGTTGGTGGTGCATGTCGACCTTTCGGTGCTGGTGTGGTTTTTGAGCATCGCGTGTTTGATGTGGAGCCTGCTTGCGAGTGCCTCGCGCTCGCTAATTCCCTATCTTGAGCAAGCCGCGCAATATTGCTTCATGGGCGGCATGGCTTGCATCGCGCTGTCGCCGCTGGATAGCAAGGCCGAAGCGATGATGAGCAACTACATCCCGGTCATCCACGGCCCGCTATTTTTCCTGGGGCTGGCGTTATTATTATGCGGCGTGGGGTTGATGTTGCTGCGGGTATTTACCGCGCCGCAGTGGAGCAATGTGTTTTCAAAACCCGTGCAGTTCGGCGTGTTCAGCAGCGCTATAATCGCGCTTATTTCGCTCGCCGCGTTTTTCTGGTCATACCGTTTATTGCCGCCGGTGATTTCCGGCCAGCAATATTATGAAATGCTGTTTTGGGGCGGCGGCCATGTGCTGCAATTCACCCATACGCAGATTTTGCTGGTGTGCTGGCTATGGCTGGCCAGCGCGCTCAGGCCTGATTTTTCCCCAGGGCGCCATTGGCTATATGTATTATTTTCCATCGGCCTGCTTGCGGCATTAGCCACGCCTTTTGCCTATTTTTCCTTCGACATCACCTCGCCGGAATTCCGTAATTTCTTCACCCAGGCGATGATCGCTGCCAACGGCATCGCGCCCGCGCTACTGGCGTTATTCATCATCCCCGTATTATATCGCGCGCCGCGCAAAAACGCGCTATGGGCGGCGCTGCTCATGTCGGTGGTATTATTCATTTATGGTGGCATTTTGGCGGGCATGATACGCGGCCAAAACGTTATCATCCCCGCCCATTACCACGGCTCTATCGTCGGCATCACGCTGGCGTTTATGGGTATTGCGTATTTATTGCTGCCGCGCTTTGGCCACCGCGATGTGAAAAGCTGGCGGCTCGCCTTCTGGCAACCAATTATTTACGGCGCAGGCCAAATCATGCACATCTCCGGCCTCGCCTATTCCGGCGGCTATGGTGTTCTACGAAAAACCCCCGGCGCCATCAACGAAATCTCCCTCAACATAAAAATCGCCATGGGCTTTATGGGGCTGGGCGGATTGCTTGCGATTATCGGCGGGTTGTTGTTTGTGGTGGTGATGTGGCAGGCGGTGCGGAAGCGCTAGCCGTGTGTGAGGGTGGTAGTTTTAAATTCATCCGCCCACGGGAATTTCGCGCCGATATTGGCCAGAAAGGTTAGGTTTTCCGTTCCCGATATGTAGATCCTTTGAGGGTTTTCCCAACTAGCCTCAAGGGCAAACAATAAACCTTTGCCGCGCGCACTTACCAAACCGGCTGCTTCGCAAAGTTCTAAGGTGATTCTTGGGTCTGTGCAGCAAACAGTAGGTACAAATTCCCCGTCCAGGTAGCTCTTTTCATCGAGGCTCCACTCATCGGCCGGAACATTCCTAAGCGTCGCGCGCGCTAGCCCAACATTCATGAAACTAATTCCGCGCCAGTTGCGTAGCGGGTTGCTCTTTTACAAACTGCGTCCAGGCTTTGCCATCGGCGCGGCAATTTGCATCGTGTTCCTGTATGCAGCTATTTTCTTTTTTCATTTCCTGCACCAAATATTTCGCGGTGTGCTGCGCGTTGATCTCAGTGGCGTTGAAGGTAGCGTTATGAAAATGCTTAGACGCTGCATAGCGGGAGCTGATTGCTATGGCTGTGCATACCGCCGCGGCACCTAGAAATACAAACACAGCAGGCGCAGCCAGCGCCGACCCAATAGAAGCAAATGTCATAGCCCCAACGGCAGTTGCTCCTTTGATCAACATTCCAATCCCTACGGGCAACATGACGGCTGCTAGAAATTG
>Ga0206971_10258_pt1 | contig 17459 bp, 13 predicted proteins | sample Alteio_BWOrgHeat_85_FD_152917 | JGI IMG/M metagenome (GOLD analysis project Ga0206971, IMG submission 152917) | Enriched cells from forest soil in Barre Woods Harvard Forest LTER site, Petersham, Massachusetts, United States -... | ecosystem: Environmental > Terrestrial > Soil > Temperate forest >...
CGAGTGATTTCGCTGATGGCGCGAAGGTCGGTGACGGTCATCAGCGGATTGGTGGGGGTCTCCACATAAACCATGCGCGTGGATTTGCGGATGGCACGTTCGACATTCTGGGGACGCGTGGTGTCTACGTAGGTGAACTTCATGCCGTAGCCGGTGAGCACCTGATTGAAAAGACGCGGCACGCCTCCGTAGAGATCGTGGCCGCAGACGACGTGGTCTCCGGACTTGAACATGGTGCAGATGGCGTTAATGGCTGCCATGCCGCTGGCGAAGACGCGGGCGCCGATGCCACCTTCGAGTGAAGCCAGATTCTGTTCGAGGCGCGTGCGCGTCGGGTTGGAGACGCGAGCGTACTCGTATCCCTTGTTCTTGCCGAGTTCCTGCTGGAGATAGGTGGAGGTCGCGTAGATGGGGACGGCGATGGCTCCGGTCTCGGGATCAGGCTGCTGGCCGACATGGATGGCGCGGGTGGAGAAGCCGTGCTTGTGTTTTGCATTCATGGGAATCGACAAAATCAGACTACGCTATTTTGGTGGCGCGAGGTTGTGTCCATGCGCTGCTGAGGTCTTTCCACTTTGGGTTCGTGGTCTCCACTAGTTCGATCTTCTTCATTCGCAGCCAGCCTTTCAATTCCTTCTCTCGTGCGATGGCTTTGTGGATGTTGTCGTAGCGTTCGTAGTAGACCAAGCTGGTTACGTTGTATTTGGCGGTGAATCCTTCGAATGCGTGGGTCTTGTGCTGGTGGGTGCGGTGTTCGAGTTTGCTGGTCAGGCCGATGTAGAGCACTCGGCGCTGGCTGGACATGATGTAGACGAAGTAAGACTTCATGGCGGGAGTTTAGACCCGAGTTGTGGCGGCGTCTGTGATGGTGCTCACAACTTTCGTGGTTGTGGCGACGGGCCGTTGGGTCCTTCGCGGCTTTCGCCGCTCCAGGATGACAGGGGTGTGAGAGTGGAATACGCGCCACAGATCAAATACCCACGGCGGATGCGGCTGCGATGGTCTTGCTTGCTTTCTTGCCTGCTGTTGGCTTCGTCGGGTCCTTCGCGGCTTTCGCCGCTCCAGGATGACAGGGTGTTTGGAGTGGAGTAAACACCACAGATCAAATACCCACGCCGGATGCGGCTGCTATCGTCTTGCTTGCTTTCTTACCTGCTGTTGGGCTTCGTCGGGTCCTTCGCGGCTTCGCCGCTTCAGGATGACAGGGTGTTTGGAGTGGAGTAAACACCACAGATCAAATACCCACGGCGGATGCGGTTCCGATGGTCTTGCTTGCTTTCTTGCCTGCTGTTGGGCTTCGTTCGGTCCTTCGCGGCTTCGCCGCTCCAGGATGACAGGGGTGTGGGAGTGGAGTAAACACCACAGATCAAATACCCACGGCGGATTCGGCTGCGATGGTCTTGCTTGCTTTCTTGCCTGCTGTTGGGCTTCGTCGGGTCCTTCGCGGCTTCGCCGCTTCAGGATGACAGGGGTACGAGAGGTTGCTAGATGCCGCCTTCGAAGATTTTCTTGGAGAGGTAGCGTTCGGCAGAGTCGGGGATCATGGTGACGACCCGATTCCCTGCTCCCAGACGCTGGGCGATTTGTAACGAAGCGAAGACGTTGGCTCCGCCGCTTGATCCGGCCAGTACTCCTTCGCGGGCGGCCAGTACTTTCACCGTACCGAAGGCGTCTGGGTCGGTGACTTTGAGGATTTCGTCGCAGACGGATGGATCGAAGTTGCCGGGGATGAAAGTGTTTCCGATGCCTTCGACTTTGTGTTTGCCGGGCTTGCCTCCGCCAAGGACCGAGCCCTGTGTCTCGACGGCAACCGTGAGAACTTTGGGAAGACGCTCTTTCATGTAGCGGGCGACGCCGGTGAACGTGCCGGCGGTGCCGGAGCCGATGACGACAGCGTCGATGCGGCCTTCCATCTGCTGGAAAATTTCGGATGCGGTGGTCTGGTAGTGATAGTCGGGATTCGCGGGGTTGTCGAACTGCGACGCAACAAAGGCATTCGGATCGTCGGCGGCGTAGTCGCGGGCACGCTCGATGGCTCCCTGCATGCCCTCTTTTTCTGGAGTGCGAATCACTTCAGCTCCGAGGGCGCGCATGATAACGGCTTTCTCTTCGGAAAAGCCCTCGGGTAGAAACAAGCGCACTTTATAGCCACGATTGATGCCGATGAGGGCGAGTCCGATGCCGGTGTTGCCGGCGGTGGCTTCGACGATGGTGCCTCCGGATTTGAGGCGTCCTTCCTGCTCGGCGCGGCGGATGATGCCGATGGCGGCGCGATCTTTGACGCTTCCGCCGGGATTGAGATATTCGAGCTTGGCAAAAACGCCGGCGGCGGACGCGGGAACCAACCTCTTCAATTGAAGGATGGGCGTTTCACCGACGAGTTGGGTGATGTCGTCGGAGATGCGCAGGCGAGTGCTCTCGGACATTTTCGGTTGCACATCTCAAGGGTACGAAAGGCGGATGGGAGCGTCAATGTGACTAGAGTTCCGGTTGCTGGTTGGGGTGCGCCTGCGGCCGTGATGGTCTTGTTTGCTTTCTTGGCTGCGGCGGGGCTTCGTCGGGTCCTTCGCGGCTTTCGCCGCTCCAGGATGACAATCTAACAGGATGACAATCTAAGAGGAAGCGTCGTGAGGAAGCGTCGTGGCGCGGATGACTTTAGTTCTGGCCGCCGGGTGGAGGATCTTGGCCGGCGTAGTAACCGCTGCGGGTTCTGACGGTGAGCTTGTTGTAGCCCTTGGCCTTGGCGTCGACACGAATGACGCGGTATCCGCCGACGCTCTTGGGTGACGTGGGGCGGTAGCCGATGGTGTACTGGCTGCGGATGTCGTGGGCGACGGTGCGGCTGATTTCGTCGACCTGATCGAGTGTCTTGGGCAGGAAGGCGATGCCTCCGGTACGGAAGGCCAGAGTTTCGAGGGCGCGCTTGGCGCGGCGGCTGCCTTCTTCTCCACCGAGCAATCCGATGGCATAGACAGTCGGACCGTTCTCTTCCTGCAACCAGCGAACGGCTTGTTCAAGAGTGCTGCGACTGGCGTTGTCGTCACCGTCCGTTACTACGAACAAAACTTTCTTTTGCAGCTTGGCAGTTTTGAGTTGCTCGGCAGACGCGACCATCGCGTCATAGAGCGCGGTGCCGCCACGGGCTTCGACTTTTTCGAGAGCCATCTTGAGGAGCTTTACGCTTCCGGTGAAATCCTGATCGAGGTAGTACTCGTCGTTGAAATTGACGACGAAGACCTGATCCTCGGGATTGCTGGCGGAAACGAGATCGAGCGCAGCCTTGTTTACTTTTTCGCGCTTCTCACGCATGGAGCCGGAGTTGTCGATGACGATGCCCATGGCGACGGGCACATCCTCACGGTGGAAGGCAGTGATGGTCTGCGGCTTGTCATTCTCGTAGACGGTAAAGGCGTCGCGGCCGAGATCGAGCACCATCTTGTCATTTTTGTCGACGACGGAGGCGTGCAGAACGACTTCTTCTACTTCTTTTTTGAAGACGAAGGTTCCATCGTTGCTTTCAGGAGACTTTGACTGACCCTGCGCGGCTGCGGCTTGCTGCGCAGGTGGCGGTGGAGAGGCTGGGCCGGATGAAGCAGCCGAAGAATTCTGTGCGGAGATTGATGCGCTGAAAGTTGCCAGAATGGCGGCAAAAAAGAATAGGGCGACCAGAACGAAGCGCAGCCGACTATTCCGTAGGAGCATAGTAACCCGTCTTGGCATACACACGGAGGGGAGGCAATCCCTTGGGTGGATTCAACTTCACCCTAATCTTACGCCATTTGCCGTCGTGAGCTTTATTTTTAGGACGGTATCCAAGCACATATTGGTTGCGTAGCTCCGTGCCAATCTTTGTGGCGACGTCGGCAAGGTCGTTAGGATTTTCGATAGTGAAAGCGCGGCCGCCGGTGAGTTCTGTGAGTTCGCCGAGAAGGGCCGGGCCGAGCGCTTCTTCAGTGGAAGCCATGTAGTGATCGTAGATGCCGATGGCGTACATGAGCAGATCGGCTTCCTTTACGGTCGATTTGATTTCGCCTTCGGTATAACGGCTGTGGTTATCGCCGCCGTCGGAGATTACGAGCAGAGCCCGTTTGGGATACTTCGCCTGCCGCATTTTGTGGACGCCGAGATAGATGGCATCGAGCAAGGACGTGCGACCGCGCGGGGCGGTGAACATCAGCTTGTTCTGAATTTCATCCGCAACCTGGGTGAAGTCGGAGAGCTGTTCAGGCTGATCGTTGAAGGCGATCAGGAAAAATTCATCCTGGGGGTTGGCGGTCTTCATGAATTCGGTGACGGCGTCACGGGCGCGGTCGAATTTGCTGTTCATGCTGCCGCTCATATCGAAGATGATGCCGAGAGAAACCGGCGCGTCTTCGCTCGAGAAGTGGCGGATTTCCTGCTGATCTTTGCCTTCAAAAACAGTGAAGTTTTCTTTGTCGAGGCCGGTGACGAGGCGGTTCAAAGGATCGGTGATGGTCACCGGGACGAGAACGAGATCCACGTCGACCTTCATCGCCTTGGTATGAGTCTGCAGGGCGGCGTCGACTATCTGATTCTTGTTAGGATCCGGAGTTTTGATTCGCGGGCTGACGTGGATGTCTTCCACGTCACTGACCTGTGCGAAGGAGATTCCTAGGGTGGAGATCAGGAGGAAACAGAGGAGCGAGGCGACGACGCGCGGGCGCAAGAACGATGTTTTCGGGGCACGACAGCGGTCCGAAGCAGGGGTCCCGAGTTCAGAGGAGCGGCAAGAAAACCCGCGCACGCGGTAGCGGGTCATAAACACCTCTTTGACTTGCAGGTAGCATAGCGCATTCTGGCTATGTGATAACACTATTTATCGACGTTCTAAACGCATCTGTGCAAGAAATTACGTACTTTTGACAACCCGTTAGTCCATGCTGGCGTTTCTGCTGAAAATCCTTCCCATTGCGGAGAGCCGGAGCATCGAGACGCGATTCTGTCTATTTGCCGCCCCCAATCTCTGCCCGGTTCTGACGGCGCTATGGCCAGTTCGTAATCCCGGTCGCCGGTTGAGCTTTGATACAATTTCAGTCTCCTACTTATGGCAAACATTGCACCTTTTCGCGCCCTTCGTTACCAGCCGTCCCGAGTAGCGCTGCAGAACGTAGTCACGCAGCCTTACGACAAAATCAACCCTCAGATGCAAGAGAAGTACTACGCGGCAAGCCCCTATAACTTAGTACGGATCATTCTGGGCAAGCGGATGGCGACGGACGCTCCGGGGAACGATCCTTACTCGCGAGCAGCGGGTTTTCTGGGAGATTGGCGGCGCGACGGCATTCTGGGACAGGACTCGGAGCCGTCTCTTTATGCGTATTCGCAACAATTTACGGTACCGGGTACCCAGACGAAAGCAGAACGGCGCGGATTCATCGGATTGGGAAAGATAGAGGACTATTCAGCTCAGGTGGTGTTCCGCCACGAGCAGACCCTGGCCAAGCCGAAAGCTGACCGATTGGACCTGCTGCGGGCTACGCGCGCACACTTCGGCCAGATTTTCATGCTTTACAGCGATCCTGCGGCGGAGATCGAGGCGGCGCTAAACGTCTCTACGCCCGCGGATATGGAGAGCACAGACGAGTACGGCGTACTGCATCGCGCCTGGAAGATTTCCGACCCGAAGGTGATTGAGGCAGTTCGCGGCAAGATGCGCGACAAGAAGCTCATCATCGCAGACGGTCATCATCGCTATGAAACGGCTTTGAATTACCGGAACGAGCGGCGGGCGGCTTCCCTGGCTGATGGGACGAAAGAGGCTCCCTACGATTTTGTGATGATGACGTTCGTAAATATGGACAGCCCTGGGCTGGTGATCCTGCCGACCCACCGGGTTGTGCATGGATTGACGTCGTTCTCAGCCGACAAATTCCGTGAAGGCGCGAAGGCTTATTTCAGCGTGGAAGAAGTGGATCCGGCGATCGATGCAGAACGGGCGCAGGCAATTCTGCGCGAGGCTTCGCAATCCGGTCCAGCAATACTGGCGGTTGCGGCAGATCGTGCTTTTTTGCTGGACCGTCCAAAGGCTCTGGGTTCTGACATCTTTGCGGGCCTCTCTTTGTGCCAACAGGCCCTCGATGTCGTGCAATTGCACAAATGTCTGCTTGAAGGCGTGCTGGGACTTTCGGAGGAGTCGATCCGTAACCAGCAAAACATCAGTTACTACAGGGAAACAGACGAAGCGTTGGCGCAGGTGCGCAAAGGCGCGGCCAATGTAGCGTTCCTGATGAGCCCGGCCCGCATGCAACAGGTTCGCGACATCGCCTTCGCGGGCGAGGTTCTGCCGCAGAAGTCCACGGATTTCTTCCCGAAGCTGTTAAGCGGACTTTGTATCTATAGCCTCGAATAGAGACAAAAGGTGATAGGTATCAGTCGGTGAGCTTCTCCTGATGCAAACAAGATGAGGCGCATTGAAAAAATCGATCCAACGAGGGCGGCGGGAAATTTTCTCGACGCCTTCAGCATTTCACTTCTTTCTTTCCGCAAACACCTAATGCAAGGTACAGCCGTAGGAAATCCAATTCACGATCGCCATGCAATGAAAACCCGCAATTGGCAACTCTTTTCGCGGTAACCGCAACTTAATTCAGCTTGTTACTAACTGCATGCGCAACCATAATCAAAAGTGCATTGCTTTGATATAAACCTCGAAAAAGCGCCAACCGCAGCCCTTTGGGGCGCATCCATTACAAAACACCAAGCTTTCGCGACTGGATCGCTGTGTATCCAGTCGGAAGTTTACATTTGCTCCGAGAATCCATTTTTTTGGGAAGTTCAGTAATGTCGTTAAGCGAGGCTGAGGGCAGAAAACAAGATAAGTACGACTGTACTATCCACGGCCTGCCGTCTTTTTTTGCCATCGGGCCGCCGCGAACCGGCACCAGTTGGCTACATGCGATCTTAAAAGAGCGTGCGTGGCTCCCGAATCCGACCAAAGAGACACGTTTTTTTGACAAGCATTATCATCGCGGCATCTCCTGGTATAGCTCTCACTATCGCGGCGCGGATCGAAATCTGCGCGTCGGCGAAGTATCGCCTACTTATTTTTCGTCGCCCGAGGCGCGGGAACGAATTGCGCAGATCATTCCCGACGCGAAAGTCGTATGTTCTTTCCGAAACCCCGTCGACCGAGTACTTTCCCTCTACCGTTTGAAGCGCGCGTACGGGCTGATTCCGTGGAACTTTCAGGAAGCTCTGGAAAAAGACACGGAGCTGATGGAATCGAGCCGCTACGCGTTCCACTTGAAAGCATGGTGGGACACGCTGGGCCGCTCGCAGGTTCTAGCCACCACCTATGACGACCTGCAACGCGACGCTCAGCTTTATCTGAACACGCTTGTGGATTTCGTGGGCGTGCCAAGAGTAGAACTCGCGCCGGCCCAAATCAATCGAGTATTCAGTTCGGAGGGAATGACTGCGCCGCGAAGCTATTACTGGACACGGGGTGCGGCGTTGCTGGCGGACTGGATGCGCGCACGGCAACTGGATAGCGCAGTAAGCACAGCCAAGAGTCTGGGCCTGCAAAAACTGTTCGTCGGACGGGGCCGAGCATTCAAAGAGTTGCCGCAGAGTGAGTTGCTCAAGCTTTATGAACGGTTTCGTCCGGAGATTGAAGAGCTTGAAGTTTTACTCAATCGGGATTTTTCGTCCTGGAAATTTCCGAGCCCTGAGGAGTTATCTCCACGCGAGCGCGATGCGGGACATTCTTTTGACATGGATTTGCAGCACGACAAACATGCCGCGTTTTCGGCGACGGGAGCACGACTGGCTCCCGATGAAAAATCCGGCAGGTAGTTTTCGTTTTTAGATGCGCTGCGGAACAGGCTCGCGCGTGCTCGAAGAGTCTGCGATATCTGTGGTATCTCAACCAATATCTTGATCGAATGCAGGGGAGAATTTTTCCTCAGCGCCGGCAAAAACGGATTCCCGCCGCCGCGCTCCCCGCATAACAAAGAAACAACGCGCAAGTTGGATGATTGCTAGAGCTTTTAGTGCGAACCTGCGGCCTGCGGGGCCATAAAGCTTCCTTCGGAAGCGGCGGGAACTTTTGAATCAGCTTTGTACAAGAGACGCTCCAAGGCTTCGGCCAACGCAACCTGAAACGCGCCGGTGATGAGGTTCACATCTACCTGCAAAGTGGTCTCGCTGTAATGGCGATGCAGAGTAAAAGTTCCCTGTTTGCGGTGGTTGCGAGTGACGAGGTCGAGATTGAGATTCCATGAGGGTCCGGAAGTATCGGCAAATTCGGGGCCGGAACGCTTCCATTTCATGGTAGACAGTGGCTCGACATTGGCGGCAAGCGGTCCGACTCGCATTTCACGCCACTCGCTTTTTGGCAATGACCAAAACAGATCGAAGCCATCAAAATCGTTATTGTTGAAGGCAGCTGTCAGCACGCTGCAAAGCTGTTCGTAGTCACGAGTTACTTTGAGTTCCTCGGTGGCACGGCGGATGGCGAGATTATTGACGAAAATCTGCGGCTGATCCATGGTGCGTCGGGCGACACGGCGAAGTTCGCCGAATTCCAGATATCCCAGACGCTGCACTCCGAACCAGATTCCAGTGCCGAGCACAGCCAACACCAACCCTAGCGTGCTGCCGGTCGGCCACAGCAGAAACAGACTGAGCAGCGCGAAGATTGCGGAAACCGCGTAAAGAACGATAACTACCTGGCGATGCGATAAGCCGCGTTCCAGAAGCTTGTGATGAATGTGCTCGCGGTCTCCAGTAAAAATGGGGCGGCCGGCTATCAAGCGGCGGAGAATCGAAACGGCCGTTTCAACGATCGGGAGCCCGAAGGAAACCACAGGGATAGCAACTGCGATGGTGGTCGGAGCTTTCTGTGCTCCCTGCAGAGCCAAGGCGCTCAACATGAATCCGATAAAGAGGCTGCCGCAATCTCCGAGGAAGATGGTCGCGGGATTGAAGTTGTAGCGCAGGAAACCAAGGATCGATCCGGACAAGGCGAGGGCCATCAAGGCGACCCACGGTGCATGGCTGAAGAGCGAAACGACAAATACGACCAAAGTTGAAAACAGTGCGGCGCCTGCGGCCAAGCCATCCAGACCGTCGATCAGGTTGAAGGCGTTGGTAATGGCCAAAACCCAAAGAATGGTGAACGGGAGGCTGAGAAGATGCGGGAACTTGTGGTGTCCGAAGAGGACGGGAAGATCGAGAATTCGCAGGCCAAATACATACAGCAATGCGCCGGCGGCCGCTTGCCCGACGAACTTTACATAGGGACTGACGGGAAAAGCATCGTCGTAGACACCTAGCAAGAAAATCAGAAACCCCGGAACCAGGATGGGCCAGATCGCTTTGCGGGAAGTCTCAAAAGCAAATGCAGGGTAGAGCCTGCCGATGGAAAGGACAATGGCGAGACTAACCAGAAACGCAAGAACGATGGCGACTCCGCCGATCCGAGGAATGGGGCGGACGTGGAGATGGCGATCGGATAGAGGAGCAACGGTCCACCCGCGCCGGTTGGCAATGTCGCGGACGTATTTAGTGAGAACAAACGACAGCAGAAGGGAAACTACGAAGATTCCCAGATAAAAAATCGCCACCGACTCCCCCGGAACACAGAGAGGCAAATGCGCCTGTCAAAATCATGCCAATTTAGGAATGTAAGGCGTACTATATCAGTTTGGGAAAGACGCTTACACAATTTGTTTAGGAATGCGTTCCGGCGAACAAGAGCGTGCAATGGCAAGTCAGACAGCGAATCTGACTCTACCAAGATAGGCGAAATTTCTTGCCTTCACTGCGAATTTTTCAATCCATGAGGTTTTCCAAGATGTTGCAATTGAAGGCACAGTCGGGGTGCAGTCGTGTGTTGACGGTTTTTATGGTTACCGGGGTTACTGGAATTTTGAGTCTTGCGGGACAGTGCCAAACAACGCCTGCAACCAAGCCGCCAATTGTGACGCCTAGCAATGTGATGTCCGGTCCTGCGGATGAAGCAAAACCAGCGGATCAATCCAAGACTGATCAGGTTCAGAACAATCAAGGGTCGGCCAATCAAGCCCAGAAACTGGGTGGGGCGGGAGTGGATGGCGCGATTCGCCTGGGTCCCGGCGATCTTGTAGAGATTGGGGTCTACAATGTGCCGGAACTGGCGAGTAAAGCACGTGTAGATGGGAATGGAGATCTGTATCTGCCCCTGATTGATTACGTCCACGTCGAAGGGCTCACGCTAGATGAAGCACAGCGAGTGGTGGAGAAAAAGCTCGATGAAGGCGGATTTGTGAAAAGTCCGCATGTGAGTATTTTTGTAGACGAATATGCATCACAGGGCGTGAGCGTTCTGGGTGAGGTGATGAAGCCTGGAATCTATCCAGTGCTGGGAAAACAACAATTGCTGGATTTGATTTCTTCTGCCGGTGGTTTGACCGAGAAAGCCGGACGCGTGGTAACTGTCACGCACCGGAACCAGCCGGACCAGCCGGTCACGGTGGAGCTGGCGAAGAATTTTTCTGACACAACGCGAACGAACATCGATATTTCGCCGGGCGATACGATCGTGATCCACAAAGCAGACGTAATTTATGTGGTCGGAGATGTCGCAAAGCCGAGCGGTTTGCTCATCGACAGGGAAAATTTGACCGTTCTGCAAGCACTGGCGCTGGCCGGAGGGACGACGTCGACATCGAGGCCGAACGGAAGCAGAATCATTCACAAAGGGCCGGATGGGATGACGGAAACTCCGGTGCCGCTGAAGAAAATTCTGCAGGCTAAGGCGCCCGATATGCCGATGAAGCCGGATGACATTCTCTTTGTCCCCAGCAGCATATTTAAGACGACAATTCACGACAACGCGTCGATTGCTGTGCAGGCTAGCTCTTTGGCGCTAGTCGCTGTGAAATAGGAAAGATTACGAGCGAGCTTTCGCTTGAGTGTCGTTGAGTATTTCAGCCAGCACATCCAGGTAAAGATTTGCAGTTTGCTGGCGAGAAAAATTCTGCAGGATATATTCTCTTCCGCTGGTTCCTAGGATAGAGCGCAATTCAGGATCCGCTTCGAGTTCAACAATCGCTTTTACCAGAGCTGAGACGTTTTCCGGCTCGATGTAGATCCCCGCGCGTGCAGATTCCACGATCTCGCGAGCTTGACCATCCACACCCAGAATGACGGGCCGGCCGCAGGACATGAACTCCAGCATCTTCGTTGGGATGACCGTTTTGAAGAGGTCCGTCTTCTTCAGCAGAACAAGGCAAGCGTCCGAGAGTCGGAGATAGTCCGGAATCCTTTCGCGCGGCTGCTGATCCACAAAACGCAAATTGGTAAGACCGCGGGCTATTGCATCGGCAATGACATGCTCTTTTTCGGCACCCTCTCCGACTAGCAAAAAGAGAATATTTGGATGGGAGGCTTGCAACTGGGCTGCAGCTTCAATAAGAGTGCCAAGGCCGTGAGCCATTCCCATAGTGCCGATATAGCTGACCACAAACTTCTTTTCTGCGCCTACTTCCTCGCGCAATGATTGGTTTGCATTGCCGGGGGAGAACAGATCCGTCTCGACGCCATTCTCAACCACGGAAATCTTTTCTGGCGGAGTGTTCCAGTTTGCGATCAGATGAGTCTTGAACGCACGCGTTACGACTACGATACGGGTTGAACGGCGGTATAGAAACCCCGCAATCGCACCCAGCACACGATGTAGAGACGAATCGGGATTACCCATCCCGACTGCGGTCAATGACTCGGGCCATAGATCGCGGACCTCGAAAATAAATGGGACGCGTTTCGCGAAGGCTAGCCACCATCCGGACAGGCCCACAAGAAGTTGGGGCGAGGTGGCGATGATCACATCGGGTTTCGCAAGAAAAAGACCGGCGAGTGCGGCCGAGACGCAGAACGAACTGTAGTTCAGCATGCGTTCGTAAGACTTCCGATTAGGAAACGGAAGAAGCCAGGTGCGTAAAACGTTTACGCCGCCCACCTGTTCACGCATGATCAGACGCCGAAGTTTGGAGCGATAGGCAGCAGGCACAACTCCAGTGGGATGATTGGGAAATCCCGTGAGTACGGTGACTTCATGCCCGGCAGCGGCCCAACGGCGGGACAACTCGACGGCACGAGCTGCGGGAGCTCCCATTTCTGGGGGGAAATACTGTGATACGTAGAGAATTTTCACGAAGATTTAGTAATAGCAGAGCTTGAATGCACATTTGTAGCATAGCGCCCGCGTGCGTTTACTGCGACTGCGAGCATACGAAGCCCAACGGTCCGCGAATCGCGCAAAGATTTCGTTACCAGTGAGTTTGTACATCACGTTGAGCTGGACGATGTGCAGATGGTGATAGAAGTTGCTGGCAACCATCGGCAGAAATGTGCCCGACTGCTCGTAAAGCGACCAAAAACCAAGATCGTAGCGCGAAAGATTCGTCTCTAGAGTGCGAACGGCAGATTGAAACAACTGCAATGCCGTAGGGTCATTCGTTGCAAGGAAATAGTCGTAGACGCCCCAGGATGCCCAGATAAATCCGTTCAGGATATGAGTTGGGGGCGAGACGATATATTCCTCGAACCACAGATCGCCGTGACCGTCAGTGAAGGTGACGCCGCCCTCCGCAACGGAGCGATGAAAACACGCAAACGCTTTTTTGGCGGCTTCAAGATAAGAGTTGTTGTCGGTATGGACGTAGGCTCGAACCAACAGAGAAATTCCCTGCCCTTGTGCCAACCCCGAATACCAAGGTGACTTCAGGGTGTCGCGATATTCCCAATCAAAGTAGTGGTTCCAAACTGCGAGGCCGGACTGATTCGGTTCGAGATTCGCGCACAACCAATCGCTGGCGGCGAGAAAGCGCTTATTTCGTTCCGCTTCGCGTGTCCGTATAAGAAGATTGTAGTTACCCAGTCCCCATTGAGCGATAGCGATGGGATTGTATTGTGGACCGATTTGTCCGTGATAATCGAGCTTCGGAATGCCGGAAGGATCGTGAACGCCAGCGTAGTCCGCCTTCTCAGAAAACAGCATGTAGTATTCGCCGAGCTTCTCTTTGGACATCGCAGGATTAAGCGTTGGTGTTTCGTGCCAAAAGGTGAGCTGGCTTTTTCCAGGCAAAAGATAAGCATTGAAAATGCGGCGATAGTACTGCAGGCGATCCGATAAGGCCATGAGGGAAGATTTTCTGCACTATAGCATGCAAGCAGTGGTCCTCATAAGTTCGACTCAAGGGACAGAATTCCCCGATGCAAGCCTCGGATTAGGATTCCATTAATCCAAATTCAGTTTGCAGTTCGATCGGGCAAGCGAAAAGATTCTGGAGAGGTTTAACTTGTAGCTCCGCGAGAACGGGCCCATGTTCGCACAACCTGAATACGACGTATCCGACCTGATCAAATATCTGCCGGGTCTCAGAAAGATTGGTCCGCTGAAGATATTCAAACATCACCAATCTAGGCCGGCCAACTCGCAAAAAATTCTGCATACCACGGAGTACGGCATTTTCGTGTCCCTCTACATCAATCTTGACAATTGTGCCGCTTGGCAAAGTGAGATTTCGGTCCAGTAGATGTTGATCGAAAGTGATCCGCGGCACGATGCGGGTGTTGGCGGAGGATCTGAATCCGACGACAACGCGATTGGTGCTGCTAGTCCCACCAATATCTTCAAATTCAACTGTTCCAGAAACGTCGGACAAGGCAATCTCTTCGATCTCAAACGAAAGCTTATTCAGGCACAAGTTCTCTCTCGAACGCGCCGCCGCAACGGGATTTGGTTCAAACAAAATTGCCCGTTGAAATGTATCTCCCAGCAAAACGCTCGTCGATCCAACGTTAGCCCCAATGTCTATCAACGTTCCTCCCTTGGAATGATTTCGAATGAACATAATGGCTTCATAGTCAGGAATGCGATAGTAGATGAGCCGGAAGAAATCTGACAATCAGGATATGCAAGGAAGCGAAAACCATTGAACACAGGCACAACCATCGGCAGGCAAATCAAACGTTTCCACGATTGCCAGCTTCCCAAAAGGAAGAGTCGCCAGAGGCGTTGACCTCGATTCGAATCATCTGTCCATACTGCGCGAACGATATATAGGAATGCATTGAGGGATCGGATCATGATTTGGCCGATTCAAGAAGGTTTTAAGAGTGTATCCGGAAACTATCTATTCGTCTCCCCACTCTTCCCTTCACAATGTTATTTTCCAAAAGCTTGCCAAGTGATTGGCTCCATCTACGGCGATCGTGCTGACTGCAAGAATTGATGTCGTGTTGTCTCCGTCGGGGAGCATTGCGTTTCCGTATTGGAAGAGGCCCATGGGCCAACGATCTTTTTCCCATTGCATGACCTGCTGCCAGGATTGACCTGCACGGCTTGCGTAGAGATTTACATGGCGATCCGGGTTGACAGTGCTGGGTTCGACCATGGTCGAGAAGAAAATTGAATCACCGACGGCGCAACCGTAAATCGACGAACCGCTCAGAGTGGTTCGCTCGGAGACGTTTCCCTGCCGATCCAGATAATAGACGTGGTTGGTCTCAAACGGAGTGTCGGAGGAAAAGTACACGCCTTGCTCGTCCGGGACCAGCGCGACTGCGCGAGCCTGCTGGTTACCTGACAAAATAACATCGACGCTGCGAAGATCGGGAGAGGCACGCAGGATGCGGCATTCGGCTCCGTTGTCACCCGTGAGAATCCACAGGCAGTTTTTCCATTTGTCGTAAACGATGTTGTGGACGTGACGAATGGCACCTTTGGGAAACGTGTAGGCGACATTCCAGGTTGCGCCCTGATCAGAGGAAGAATAGATGTGAACCTCGTCGCGGTCGGGGTTATCGAAATACTCTCCCCAAAAGATCTGATCATTCGGCGTGACAGCGATGTGCAGGGGGCGAGTTCCACGCAGAATCTTATGCGCGATCGCGAATTCACTCTGCCCAGGGCAGAGGCGAACAATCGCTCCTGGCACCGCGGCGATAAGATGCCCGGAGGAAAGAACCGCGAGAGCATGGAAACCGTCACGAACCAGACGAAAGGTTAGCGGTATAGACGCCGTGAATTTGCGCCACCAAGCGGGACGATACGCCGCGACCTTACGCCATTCCACTGATCCGGAACCCAGCTGCAAACTCACCAGGGTGTATCCACGCGAAGCGTAAAGTTTGGAACCACTCCAGGCGAGAGCACGCATCCGGGGGAAAGTCGCTAAGTGTGTAAGCTCGGACTCAGATTCGTTCGCCATCATGATTTCAGGCTCAGGTTCTAGTTTCGAGTTACTGGTTTCAAGTTTCCTGTTTACAGTTTTCGGTTCTCAGTCCCCAGAGTTATTCTGCCTAGTTTTCGGATTTCAGGGCGAGGAATGGACCGATTGCTATCACATCCATACGAGTCCGCTGGAAACAATCAATCGCTTCTGACGGTTTGCATACGATCGGTTCGTTCTCATTGAAACTGGTATTGAGGATGACCGGGATCCCAGTCTTGCGCTCGAACGCCTGGATCAGATCGTAGTAAAGCGGGTTCTCATCACGCGCGACGCTCTGCAGACGCCCAGTGTCATCCACATGATTGACGGCGCAGAGTTGCGAGCGCTTTTCCGGACGGATTTTGTATACGTGCAACATGAATGGAGAGGGATGATCGTAGTCGAAATATTCGTGCTGACGGTCGGAGAGAATTGAAGGAGCAAACGGCCGAAACCACTCGCGGCGCTTGATACGCGCGTTGAGCACGTCTTTCATATTCGGCAAGCCCGGATGCGCCACGATGGAGCGATTGCCCAGAGCCCGCGGTCCCCACTCCATGCGTCCCTGAAACCAGCCGACTACGTTTCCGGCTGCGATCTGATCGGCAACGGATTCAAGAAGCGGAGCACGTTCTAACTTGCGATACTTCAAGTTGGCTTTCTTCAACTCGGTTTCTATCTGGTCGTCAGAAAATTGTGGACCGAGATAAGAATTCTTCATCACAAATTTGCGGGGTTGTTTGAGAACGGAATGATAGGTGTGAAGCGCGGCGCCGATAGCAAGGCCTTCGTCCCCTGCGGCAGGCTGAATCCAGGTCTGGCGGAATGGAGTATTCGTGAAAAGCTTGCCGTTGGCCACGCTGTTCAACGCGCAACCTCCAGCCATCGCAACATTCTCGAGAGGCACACGTTTGTGGAGGTCGTTCAGCAGATGAAAGAATACCTCTTCGAACCGATGCTGCATGGCGAACGCAAGATCCATGTCACGCTGGGGGATTTCACTCAGAGGCTTGGTGGGGACGCCGAATTCTTTTTCCATCTTCTCAGAAAAATGTTTGGCGAGTGAAACCGTGCCATCGTCAGAAATCTGCATGCCCTGGTTACTGCCGAGAGGCATGAAGTAGTCGAGGTTCAGCTCGAAGCCGCCACTCTTGAGAGAGATAATCTCGCGGACTTTATCGCAGAAGGTGTCTTTCCCGTAGGGAGCAAGACCCATGACTTTGCCTTCATCGCCATATTTGTTGTAGCCAATGAATTCACAGATCATGGTGTAGAAGCTGCCGAGAGAGTGCGGCAGGAAAACACGGCTCAATACTTCAATCTCATTGCCTTCGCAACGCGCCATCATCGTCGAGACGAAGTCGCCGGACCCGTCATAACTGAAGCCGGCAGCCTTGTCCCACGGTGAACAGTAGTAGGCGCTGGCTATGTGGGCGATGTGGTGCTCGAGATGATGCTCCTGAAAGCGCAGATCTTTAGGATCGAGCGAGAAAGCTTTTGCGAGGAGCGAACGAACATCGCGCATCGATTCTTTGCGCTGACGAAGCTTGATGAAGTTCAGAATCTTCGCTGGATTGGCGAGAGCGTACTGCACTTTCTTCGTAAGATTGGCGTCGCTGTCCTGCCCGACGGCAACATGATCCACATCTGTAATTTTCGCGCCCACGGCGTCGAGACAGGCCTGTACGGCGAGAGCGGGAAATCCTGCGTAGTGTTTGATCCGATTCAGGCGTTCTTCTGCGATGCCGAAAACGACTTCGCCATCCTGCACGATGGCAGCCGAGGCGTCCGCGTGAAACATATTCAGGCCGAGTATCAACATGAAGGGGAGAGTTCTCCTATTGGTGAGCGAATCATGAACCGGAACGGCGCGACATGGAATGCGTATGAATAAATTCGTCGGTAGCGACAGAAATGGGCAAACCGGTGGACCGCGACTCGAAGGCGCAGAGCGTCGCGAGAGTTGAGGCTACGATTTCATTGAAGGCAATCGGTGCCGGCGACCCTGTACGAATAGCGGCGGCGAATGACTCCCATTCGGCGCCATGACCTTTATCCTGGCGAAGGCGCGAACGCAGTGCCTGTTTGCGGCCATGCCGGACGAGTTCGAGCAGGCGAAAATCTTCGAGGACGGCAGCAGCGCCGCCGCCGAAAACCTCGATGCGCTCTTTCGAAAAAGACTTATCGCCGTTGGCGAAGTAGCTGATAGTGCCCTGCGATCCGTTGGCAAATTTCAGA
>Ga0206971_10259_pt1 | contig 17400 bp, 7 predicted proteins | sample Alteio_BWOrgHeat_85_FD_152917 | JGI IMG/M metagenome (GOLD analysis project Ga0206971, IMG submission 152917) | Enriched cells from forest soil in Barre Woods Harvard Forest LTER site, Petersham, Massachusetts, United States -... | ecosystem: Environmental > Terrestrial > Soil > Temperate forest >...
GCGTATCCTTAATCGCTTCTGCAGGTGTGGTGAGTGAAACGTTCATTAAATTGAGAGGAATTTGGCAAATTTCGTTGATTATCGCGCTCGCAACGTCGTTTGCCTTGGGACTGTTTTTCGCAAAGGCGGAGGACAAATCCAGATCAGAGGAGGACTAAAATGACTTTGAGTATCGGAATGGGTTTAATATTTGCGATCGTTTTTATTCTAATGGCCGTCGATCATTTTCGTGGAAAGCAACCCCACCGTTAGAAGAGTCCTTGTTTGCGCCGGCGGGAGATGTCGCGCTTGATGCGCAGGCGGGTGACGAGGGGCAGGCGATCAACGTACTGATCCCTAATGCATTCTTAGGATCCCAGGCGCAATCGATTAACATAGGGTCCGCCGGAATTGGAACCCGGCGGATCGCCCCGATAGAATGCTGCGCCCGCCGATCCTGTATTCCAGAGTTCAATCAATTCACGAGCGGCAGCAATGATCGTTTTTCTCTCGTCCGCTGAAATAGCGGCCAATATCCATCGGTCGCTGACCACCAAGGGTGATTCCCATAAGGCCACAGCCACATTCTTTAGAAGGACCTGCAGAACTGATTTTCGATCGAGAAATTCAGCTGTTATTCGCATGCGGGAAAGAATTTCCATATACATCGCCGGACCCAGATTTTTGATGATCTGCCGATGAATGGCGTGGTCGGTATTCAAGAAATGTTCTACAGCAGACATGCAAGTGAAAGTTTGAAAGGATACTGTGAACAGATTTAGATCCGACAGCCCCAATTCGACCGCATGCTCTGCTATATCGCTGTATGTGGCCGTATCGGATAAGCGGTTACCAATGATGGCATCCATAAAGTCGTCCGTGACATTAGGATGATGATAGCGAAGGCGCGCCAGAAAAAGGGCCTCCGTTACTTCATGCACGAAGGCTTCATAACGTGCATGCCTATCCGTTTCCAAAGGGTTAAGAAGAATCTCAATGCGCCTGTACGGCCGTCGATTATCCCCTGACGAATGCAGACGCCCATGAGCGATGGCGCTGGCGCGCCCACCAAGCGTATGCCCTAGCGGTGGCAATTCATAAGACAAACCGATGCCGCCGGAGTAAACAAGACTTTGCAGCTCCCGATATCGTTCACGAATCATCGGAACCCTCAAGAAAGCTTTCAAATCTCGTCGAGCTTTAGAGCGATCAGGCCAGGAATGGATTGAGTCCCATAAATGTTCCAAGGGGCCAATCAGCCACCAAAACAGAGTAGCCGCCAACAGCACTAAAGACCAAACGAACATGTTTCCATCGCGGTCATTGCCGGGCTGGGAAATCCTGGGCATCTGATAGTGGATATCAAAACCTTCGCTCGGAGAAAAAAGCGTAATGCGAACAGGAATACTGATGTGTCCTTTCGAATCGCGATAGTGGTCCAGGTAGACCTGGAAGGACTGGCTGCCCAAACCTCCACTGTCTCCGATTTGCAGAGATTTAACATTGCCGTAACTGGTCAGGTCGATGTAAATGACAAATCCGCGATCTTGCAGCGACACCGATTCGGTCTCATACGGCGATGGTGTGACGGTGATATCAAATCGGCCCGTGGACGATCCGCGAGTCAAGTGACCAATGAGCTGCAAGCCCATATTGGTTTCCATGCGAACCTCGTCGACGTGCCGGCGTTGAGCAACGGATGCTTCTACGATGTTAACTGAATAACTGCGTCCAGATTCGCGTAGAGGAATCAAATAACCGATGCCGGCACCCAATACTATTGCTGCAATCGTGATCCCGATTCGGCTAAAGAGGTCGAGAGTAGATTGCGCACTTTGCATTGAGTTGGCCGTGATCTCCCGCAAAGCCGCCGCGAAAGCACCCGCCACGGGATCTGTCCGAATTAAGTAATCAACACTATCCTCGTAAAACCCTCCGTCTTCAAATGCCTCCGCGGGCTGCTGGCCCGGCTGGAGAACTTCGCCCACGAGCATATCCGGTGGTTGCACGGTCTTTTGCATGAGACCATTGATTTCAAATTCGAGCGTCTCTCGAGAAGCGAACACTCTGCGGATCCGCCATGACAGCGCTTCGAAAACCGACAGGCTCTGAACAAGAAATTCGCTACGCGTCCGTCGGTGGCGGAGCTCATGGATGGACAGCCGAGACAGCAGCATCAACCGCTTCTCGAACTGCCGGCGGCTTCCCGCCGTTTGAAGGAAGAGGGACACCACGTCCTGCGGGGCCAACTTCTTATTCGGACGCGGGTCATTCGGCGAATGCAACAAAGTCCACTCTGTAAAGCGATGCAGCCGGGTGGAGGCCTGAACAATGCCGCCGGCAACGGATAGGTCGTTTTTGAGTGCCTCGCGAATGTAGGAAGAACCGACCGCCAAGCTTATGCAAAGAACGACAAGAGCTTGCCCCCAATGAAGCCAGGCTCCGTTGTAGAAGATTGTTGTCGAATAGGCTGCGAAAGCGGCTGTTATCAAAATATTCCGAATAAGTGTCCATCGCTTTACGACAGGCTTGACTGTTTTTTGGCTGAAATAGGACACAACTTCGCTGGGAATGGGAAGGCGCTGCGTCTCCACCAAGAACGCAGTAAACGCACGGAAGTAATCCGTATCCGTACGGAGTCCCGGGGCCTGCCGAGCCGCCCAGGGCGCGAACGTGACAACAGTAAGACCGTGGATCGTTTCGGGCGCTCGCTCGATAGCACTCGCGAGCTGACGATATCGCTGAGTTTCAGCGACGATTTCAGGCTCGGAAACATCTCGCGCTTTCAAAACTGTCGGAAGCGTTTCAGCCACAAATTTCGAAGATTGGCCATTTTGCGCCATCGGAATTTCGATCATGGCGGGAATCACATTTTCCTCGTCCTTTGTGTTCACATAATCGAAGATCCACTTTGCATGCGAAAAGGATAAGGCGCGCAATTGGACAGAGGGATCCGGCAATCCTTGAGGGGTAGTCCGGATTATCGAGCTCAATTGGCTTAAAATGACCTTCGTAGTGGCGGTCAAGGGTAGCTCGGCCAAGGCCGCATACATCTCACGCGCGCTGCGTTTGGCTTGGGCCAGATAGCTGTGCACGTTTCCTACATAGATAACTCCGACGCTTTCTCGGCGCGAGTTCAAGAGCACGGCCGCCCGCTCGATCAATGGCCCCGCAATATCGCCAGTCCCCCCTACCCAATGCCCGGACCTCCATGAGTTTTGAACGTGGGATAACCCCATATCGTCAGAGAATAACGTCGGGCTGTTCGGCCGAAGCTCATGCAATCGGCGGTGTGCGAAAAGTATGCCAGCCAAATTCGCGCTCAAATAGGCACCTCGTAACTGATCCGACGGTTGAGGAGCCAGATCCGTGTCCAGACGGTCTGCACTCAACCATTGCAAAAAATCTTGATAGACATGGGCGCGTTGACCGGCATCCAACGACAAATTCGGGAAAATCAGATCTTCCGCGAGGCCGTAAGCCGCATTGATCTGCTCCCGACGATCACTCGAAGACGTCTGTCCCACAATCTCACGAAGCTGGCTTTTGAAGAGTATCCAATCCTTGGTTTCATCATCGGATTGCACCGTCATAAGGTCCTGGACTTGGCGATCGGTGAGGTCGACTCCCAAAAGAATGGACAAAAGATCCTTGCGCGACTGGCTCAAATCGCTCAAGATGCCGAAGAAGGGAACCGCCACCTCCGTAATCATTGGATTGATGTCTACGGTCACTAACGTCCCTTGCGTCAAGCCTGCGAAGATCAACGTTTCTTGAAGTCCAATCGAAACCGTCGATCCCGGCGAATGTTGGACCGCATCGACGGCCTCTTCCAAACCTAATTCGTTGATTCGGAAGAAGGCAGGCCCCATCGCTCTCCATGATCCCGTCGATAAGGACCGGACGCTGGCGAAGTAGGCCTGCACATGCGCTTGGACCGCCTCGGAATGCCGACCATCTAGAATTTTTGCAATTGAGCGTCTGGAAGAAGAACGGAACCAAAGAAGCCCCCCCAAAGTTGCCATCGCCGTGCCGCCCAGGGTCAGCAAAACTCGCCTGCTCATCGCGATGCCAGCGTCGGATCGATGAAGCCGCGTGGCGCCCTGGCGATCTCGAACCCCGGTTGGACCCAAACTATCGTACGTCGGTTCGCAAACCGCCATGGTCGTTACGATAGACGGCTTATTAATGGCCCAAATGCGGACAGGAGATTCGCCTAAGTGCTCCGCATAGGCACTGCAATTCTCCATCAGCATTTGTGGGAGCAAAAACAAGGAAATGATGCGAATTAAAGTCCTGTTCATAGATTGATGGGCACGACAATAGCCTAACTGTTGTTGGCCAGGTTTCCTATCAATCAAAAGACCGAAAACTCTCGGCCAAACGACTCAAGTTTCTTTGGGCCCTAGAAGAGTCCTTGTTTGCGCCGGCGGGAGATGTCGCGCTTGATGCGCAGGCGGGTGACGAGGGGCAGGCGATCGATGTAGAGTTTGCCGTTCAGGTGGTCGATTTCGTGCTGCAAACAGCGGGCCATGAGGCCTTCCCCCTCAATAACGACGGGCAAGCCATGTTCATTAAGCGCGCGGACACGGACTTTGGCGGCGCGCTTAATTTTCCCGCCAAACCCCGGAACCGAAAGACATCCTTCTTCTTCGTAGATTGTCCCCGAACGCGATTCGATCACAGGATTGATGATTACCATGGGATGCTTCTGGCCCCCTGGCTGAATATCAATGACGGCAAAATTCTTGGAAAGCCCCACTTGATTGGCGGCCAGCCCAATGCCTGGGGCGGCATACATCGTGCGGAACATATCGCTGATCGTCTGAAGAAGGGCATCGTCGATCTGCGGCACATCCGCGGTCTTTTTGCGAAGAACCGGATCGCCATACTTCACAATCGGCATGAGCGGCATAAAAAATTAGGAGTGACTGTCTTTAGGCAAAACAAGCGCCCCGCGGTGGGAGAGGGCAATGGCCGTCACCAAAATAGCTCCGGCTGTGCAGACTATAATTCCGCGGACGAGATGTGTCATTGGATGCAATGTAAAAGGCACAATCAGAATGGCAACTAAATTCATCACTTTGATCAATGGGTTGAGCGATGGGCCCGCCGTGTCTTTATAGGGATCTCCGACGGTGTCGCCGATCACGGCAGCTTTATGTGAATCGGTTCCTTTGCCACCTAAAAATCCATCTTCAATTTTCTTCTTGGCATTGTCCCAGAGACCGCCGGTATTGGCCATGTAGACCGCGAGCAGTTGGCCGGTCAGTATTGCCCCGCAAAGATACCCGCCGCAAGCCGCGGCTCCGAGTCCAAACGCAACGAGTACCGGCGTCGCCACCGCCACCATTCCGGGACCGAGTAATTCTTTCTGAGCCGCCGCCGTCACGATCTCCACGCAACGCGCGTAATCCGGAACCACTTTGCGCGTCATGATCCCGGGATTTTCGCGGAACTGGCGGCGCACTTCTTCGACGACAAAAAAGGCGGCGCGGCCGACAGCCTTCAAGGCAAAAGCCGTAAAGAGAAATGGAATGGCTCCCCCGATGAGAAGCCCGACGAACACTTTCGGCTGATTGACCTGAATGCCGAGTTGATTCAGCTGGCCTTCATCGATGAAAGATTTGAAAAGTGAAATGGCCGCGAGAACCGCCGTCGCAATCGCAAGACCTTTGGTGAGCGCTTTGGTCGTATTCCCGATCGCATCCATCCAGGACAAGGAACGGCTGGCACGCTCGTCATTGACCTCGGCCATTTCGAAAATGCCGTGCGCATTATCTGTAATCGGACCGTAAGTATCCATCGCGAGAATAAACCCGGTTGTGGTCAGAAGGCCGAGACCGGCCAACGCGATGCCGTAGGACGCCATCACCGGCTCTTTGCGAAACACCCACAGGGAACTGAGTATTGTTCCGCCGATCAGCATGATCGCCCAGACGGTCGACTCATTGCCTTCGGCCATTCCGGATAACAGCAACGTGGCGGGGCCGGTCTTTGAGGCAATCGCGGTTTCACTCACTGGACGGCTGTTCGGATGCGTGTAATAATTGGTCAGCCACAAGGTGAGGATTGCCAGCAAAATTCCGATGCCGCTGACCATCGTGAAACGCCAATCGACGGCGCCCGTGCGAGGGTCATGCAGATAGCAGGCATTGGCAATAGCGATTCCGACAATCGCGCTGGCGGAAGAGACCCAGTAGCCCGTCGTGATCGGCCGCATCGGGTCCTGTTCGCCTTCTTTCAGACGGACACTCAAGGTTCCTAAGATGGAGGCAAAAACGCCGACGGCTCGGATGATGAGCGGGAATAAAATGAGCTTCAGTGCAAATGCAGAAGATTGGGAGCCGTAAGCCGCTTGAAATTCCGGAGTCATCAGTGTCGAAGCCGCCAGAATGAGAGCCGCCACTAACGTCACTTCATAGGATTCAAAGACATCGGCTGCCATGCCGGCGCAATCGCCCACGTTGTCGCCGACATTGTCCGCGATGACGGCCGCATTTCGTGGATCATCCTCGGGAATTCCCACCTCAATTTTACCCACGAGATCCGCGCCGATGTCGGCGGCTTTCGTGAAAATGCCGCCGCCCACACGCAGAAATAGAGCCGCCAACGAACCGCCAAAACCAAAGCCGACCAGAACGCGCATCGCGCTCTCTCGGAAGATAAGGAAGATAATGGTCGCACCCAATAGACCAAACCCAACGGTGAACATTCCGGAGACGGTCCCCGCATTAAAAGCCACTTCCATCGCGCGCGGGAAACTGACCATCGCGGCCGCGGCCGTCCGAACGTTCCCCTTCACCGCCAGCCACATTCCGACATACCCGGCTCCATAGGAGGCCATAACGCCCGCAAGAAACGCTAGAGAGACGCCCAGAGCTAAGGAGGTATTGCCGAGATAAAGGTTGGTGTACATCAAATAGAGACCGACAAAGATGATGAGGATGAATGGCCACATGATTTTTATTTGTCGACGGAGGTAGGCCATAGCGCCGTCTTCAATCGCTTTGGCCACGCGCTGCATGGCGGCGTTCCCGGGATCGCACGAGAGGACTTTCCAAACCATGTAGAAACCGTACGCCAGAGCGACCAGGGCCGACCCCAGAACGCCCCAGAGGATCCGCCATTCCGTGGCGGACAGAGGGGGCAATACAATATTGGCTTCAGACACCTTTGTCTCCTATTTTTCTAAACCTGACAGCGACCATCACCAGCGCTGAACATGGTCCATAATTAAAGATGTTTTGGCATTTTTTGTAAAGCAAATGCGAGATTACGCTGAGCCGCGGATTGTTCCGGTTCAATTTGCAGCGCCTCCCGATAATGTGACACAGCATGAGGCCAGTCTTCAACATTCGCATATTCGATCCCTAAATTGTTTTGGGCGGCGGCATAATAGCTGATCACATGAGCCGTAAAAAAATCCGAGTGATGCGTCGTCACAAAATCTCCCCTCTGAACATTCATCACCAAACGAGCTTCAGATTCAATGCGCGAAGCAGTCGTCGATTCCATCTGTGCCGCGTAGACCAGTCCTTGAGAGCGATAGGAAACAGGGATCAGCTTTTGAGGGAGTTCCGCATAAAATGGATGGCGTTTTGCCGAATAGGTCCAGAGAATTCGTCGCAACTCCTGGCCGCTTTCGATGGGGATTGGCGGCAAGAGATCCGGCCACTGTCGTTTGATTTCTTCGTAACCCCAGCGCGTTCGAAAAAAATTCAACAGAATTACATCCGGGCGTCTTCCTTCAACCAATTGCAGGACGCGCAGAGAGAAATGTGTCGGATCGTCTGGCTCGTACAAGACGGCCCCCGGCGGCAATGCTCGCAATAGATTGCGGGCATAATCGTAAGCATAAAAATCGTTGCGTTGAGAGGTCCAGGACCAAGGACGGCTGCCCACCATCAACGCCATCGACAAAAGAGCCATCAGGAAGGGTTTTGAAGTCCAGGAACAGACCCCATAGAATCCTAGAACAACTAGCGGCACCCAGAGCACTCCGCATAAAAGCAAATAGGGCTGCAAAATGGCCGGAGTGGTCGATTCTGCCAACGGCAAATTGGACAGCAGAAAAAAGGCCGGTCCCGACAGGATCCAAGAAATGAGAAGCCCCCCTGTCCAGAACCGCCATGCCGCACTTCGCAAGCCGAGGAGGACCCCGAGACTCCCCAGGAAAAGCGCGCCCCACCCCCATTCGGCTTTCATCGCCGTGGCAAAATAGCGGACTTGCGCCAGCGCCGAGGCCGGCGTCCAAGAAAAGGAACTTTGCTCGGGATGCAATTTAAGTCCACCATAATCCGCTCGCGTCACAACTCTCCAGAAATTTCGCCAGGTCGACGGGTCACCCCAATTCACCAGGGGATGCTGCGATGCTCGAATTGGCAAATAAAGGAAGACGCTTAGCCCGAGAAGAAAGAAAAGTATCGGCGTGAGGGCGTGTCGGCGTGACGGCGTCACGTCATTCTTCATCGCCGATACGCCCTCACGCCGATACGCCGACACGAACAGGGGTGTTAGAAAAATGAGCGTTGGATGCACGGATAACCCCAAACCTAAAAGCAAAGCCGCGCAGGAAATGCCCCTCGGGTCGTCAGACAAAAGGCAATAAAGGATGGCCGCGGATAAAAAAGCGGCCAGTGTATACATTTCGGCTACGCGCGCAAGCGCAATGACCGCCGGACTTGTGGCCAAAAGAACCGTCACAATCGCTGAGACGCCGATGGATTCCCGTCGAGGCATTGGACAGCGGCTGCAAGCCAAAAGTAACAAGCGATAAAGAACGGCGGCCATGCCGGCGGCGAAAAGAGCGGACAGCACATTGATGCGATAAGCGATATTTCCGAACGGCAGAAGAAGAGTGAATAACTTGCCGACTATAACGTAAAAGGCATACCCCGGCGGATGGGCAATTCCCAGCGTATAGATAGAGGCAATGAGGTCACCGGAATCCCGGTACGTGGGAATCGTTCCGCTAAGTCCATGGAGGTAAAAAGCAAACGCCAGAAGGAAGATTAGAAAACTCAATAGGTCGTGATTTTGCCTTTGTCTTCTTTGTCGATGTCGTAATTGCCCAGAAAGGCGACCTTATCGTGGCGTTCCACTGCGACAAGTCTCGGGGCCTTGCCTTTTTGGTGGATGTAAAAATAAACGTTATGAATTTCCTTTTTTCGATCGATCTCATCTACGTAGAAATCATGAACGGGCACTTTGCTTCGTTTTAACTTACCAGGGACAAAGCGCCGTTCATATTCCCGGTGTCGGCCATACATGGGACCAGAAAATTTTTCAAAGCTGCTGACGGGCAAAACACCTTCTTCCGGATTGTTGACATCCTGCCGCACTTTCACGACGGGATGCGGGGCCGCTTTTTTATTCTCCTGAGCGCGGAGTCGCGCCACCTGCTGGTCAATGTCGACATCGGCTTTCGCCGATTGGGTTTTTTGGGGAACCCAGGCATCGCTGTCATGCGGCGCGCCGGCGCCAGTCTTTTTGGCGATATTCAGCAGATTGTCCACGGAATTATCGACGGGGACCGATTTGGGGACCATGGCCACCTTCACCGGTTCTTGATCAGGAATAACGGCGTCTACCACTTTGGGCTTGGGAGTTTCCTTCGGCACCCAAGCGTCCCCAGCTGAAGTGTCCGGCCCGGATTTTTTGGAACTAGACGCCAGCAACTCTTCAGTGCTCGGCACAGGAGTGGGATTGGACGCCGGGGTCCCTTGTGACGGAAGTGCTGTCAGCACAGGCTCAGGCGCAGGTGACTGATAAGGCGTCTGCGTAGCCGCCGGGGCGGCTTTGACGTGCGATGGCGCGGGCACATCATTTGTATCCGACTTCGCCGCGGGAACTTCGGTTAAATCTGGGATGTCATTCGATTTCGATGCGGCATAACTCGATGACGTCGATTTTGTTCTTGCCGCTTGGACAACAGCCGTATCCGAGCGTGACGACGATTTTCGAGTGGGCTCCGCGGATTTCTTCGAGGATGGAGGATTTATGCCGAGCAATTCTTCTTCAGAGGGAACCGAATCATCCACAGCCGATGTTTTTGGGCCGGACGCTTTTGCTTCTGAACTCGGTCTATCCTGGACTTCCGCGGGCACCCAATGATCGTGCGACGTCTGGGGAACCGGCGTTCGCTCAACATCCGGGGACGTCTTTGATGTCGCAACGACCGGCACGGCCGTGTTATCAGCCGGGGTTTCCGGTGCCGATGGCTCAGGCGCTTTCTTGGGATGCTTCTTTTTCCGATGAGGGTGCGCCGGAGGTGTTTCTTCGGATTCTTCGGGTCGACGTTCCACCCAGGTTGTGTTGGCCACTTGAACTTTCACTCGCGGCGTTTGGGATGCCTTTGGCGGAATCCAAACTTCCCCATCTCCATCATCAGCAGCAGCGGATTTTGAGGAAGCTTCAGCCACCTCGATATCTTTATGATGCGATCGCCGCTTGCGAGAGGCTGAAGGCGTCACATTTTTCTCCGCCGGAACGGGGGCTTCTGCCGCAGCCTCCGGGGTTTTCGTTGCGGATTTTTGTTCTGGGACTTCCTCCAAGTCGACCTCACCATTGGATGCGGGCACTTGCACATAAGCGGATTTGGTCTCGTCCCATTCGTAGCTAGATTTTGGCTCGCCTTCTTTTGCTGAGGTTGCGGTCATGCGTCGCGAGGGTCGAGATCGAGAAGCGGATTGCGACTCCACTGGTCTAGGGGAGGCGCTCTCCTCGGGGGACGACGCCTCTGACGTCGACCGACGAGGTTCCTGCGTTTGGGCTTTCAATTGTTCAACGTGCTCGGTGAATTTGGTACTGACGGAGTAGAGACGTTGCCGATGTCCGTTCTTGTCATAGACACTGACCAGCGTGTACGACAAATCCCGAGCGTACTCGATAATAACCTTTCCACCCTTCCAGCGTCCGGCGGTATAAGGTTCCTGAATCGTAAATTGCTTGGCGTCTTCTTCGATGCGATTGGCGGTGAGTGTGAAAAGATCGGGGAGAGATTCCTGAGAAAGCGCAAGACCCGTAGCATCGGGGCCAAGCGCCTTGACGATATCATGCGCATTGGCTGGAACGATTTCGACCGCTAGGGCATAGGGAGTGGAGGCCCAAACAATTCCGGCCGTCAGAACGCCTAACGCCAATCCCCATTTCATAGTTTTAGTATACCCGCGTTTTGTGAACATCATGTAACATTTAGCCGATTTTTAGCGAAAATTCAATATCAAAATCAAAGTAAATCGGCCGGATCCACATCCACCGTCATAAAGGACTTGGCCGGGCGGTAGCGGCGCAAAAATTGCAGGCAGGGCTCTAGCGCTTGGTCATTTCCCTTTATAAGCACCTGATACCGAAACTTCATCCGAAGGCGGCTATAGGGGGCCGGCGCCGGCCCCAAGAGGCTCAGCCTGTCATCCAAGGCCCCCAGTTTTTCAACCAAGGCTTCCGCGGCCTCATGCGCCGATGGTTCTTTAGAGGCGCTAATCACAATATTGATCAGCCGGCAAAAAGGCGGATAGTTCAGCCTCTCGCGATCGCCGATCTCTTGGTCATAAAATCGGAGATAATCATGATCCTTCGCGCATTGCAGCGCATAATGCTCGGGGTGATGGGTTTGAACCAGGACTTTTCCTTTCGTGTCTCCGCGACCGGTGCGGCCGGCGACCTGCGTTAAGAGATCAAAGGTTCGCTCCGCGGAACGAAAATCCGGGAGATGAAGCGAAACATCCGCATCCACCACACCGACCAAGGTGACTTTCGGAAAATTGAATCCTTTGGCGATCATCTGAGTTCCGACCAGCACATCCAGGTCACCCTTTAAGAATGCCGTATAAATTTGTTCGTACATCTTGCGTTGGCTCGCGATATCCCTGTCAAGACGCGCCACTTTCAGAAATGGAAAAAGCTTTTTTAGTTCTTCTTCGACTTTCTGAGTCCCAATGCCGTACTGATGCAAACGCATGCTGTGGCAGGAGGGGCATTGAATAATCACCGGCTCGCGTTTGGAGCAGGCATGGCATTGCATATAAGGTTTGTCCCCATGATGAATCGTCATGGTCGTGCTGCAGCGGTCGCAGCGCGAGACCCAGCCGCATTTGCTGCAGCGCAAAAAGGGCGTAAACCCTCGGCGATTGACAAAGAGCATCACCTGTTCCCGTCGGGCCAGACGCTGCTCGATCGCCAGTTTTAAAGGTTCTGAGAATACGGTGAAATATTCGCGGGATTTGTAGGGGCGGGCCACCGCGCCCGCCCGCGATTTCATTTCATCCTTCCCCCCCTTTTCGGGCGGGGACAGTGCCCCGCCCCTACGGTCAATCAATTCCACGATCGGCAGCGTTCGTTGCTCGACACGTGACGTCAATTCCAAAAGTTGATAGAGACCCTGCTTGGCCTTCCAATACGATTCCAAACTCGGCGTGGCGCTGCCCATGACCAGGACAGCCGATGAAAGTTCGGCGCGTTTGAGCGCCACCTCGCGCGTGTGATAGCGCGGACGCTCTTCCTGTTTATAGGAAGGTTCATGCTCTTCATCCAGCACGAGGAGTCCGAGATTCGGAAAGGGGGCGAAGACGGCCGATCGGGCGCCCAGAAGAACGTGAATCTTGCCGCGACGCACCGCCGTCCAGGTTTCAAAGCGTTGCCCGCCGGATAATCCGCTGTGCCACAACCCAACCTTATCGCTCCCATAGCGTTCCCTTAATCGCTCCAGAAAAGGCGGGGTGAGCGCAATTTCCGGAAGAAGAAACAAAGCCTGCTTCCCTCGGGCAATCACTTCGTCGATCGTGCGAACATAGAGTTCGGTTTTGCCAGAATCCGTGATGCCGCGAATCAAAAAGGATTTAAATGTTGAGGCGTGAACTGCATTCAAGAGAGGGTCGAGCGCGCGTTTTTGTTCTCCCGTGAGCGTCAGCGCCGGAGAGGCCAACCGTTCACTTCCAGGTTCCGTCACGCGCGGACGTTTTGGCGCCTCCAACGTTGGAGGCACAATGCAGGCCAAAGCCTCGCCCAACGAACAGAGATAGCGGTCCGCCACCCAGCGCGCGAGCTCGATCAGAGTCTGGTCAAGAAAGGGCTCGTCATCCACCCATCGGACAATCTCTTTGGTCGGAAACGACGGCTTTTCAGACATGCAGCTGACGACATAGCCTACGAGGCTCTTTTTCGGTCCAAAAGGCGCCAAAACCCGGCACCCGATGCGGGCCTCATCGGCGCGATAGTGGAACGTTTTATTGAGAGGAATTGGAAAAGCGACTTCGACATACGTCAAACTCATAGCCCCACAATATCAAAGCGGTTGTATACCAGCAAGCGAGGGCAAATGGGCCAGGCGCTATGGGCGGTCAGACTGCGCGGATCGCAAAGCGAGTGAAGGGTTCTGTTTCATACCTTACGCGGCTTCCTTGTCTCGTAAAGGGAGGGGACGGCCCTGACCGGCTGACTCTTCAGCCGCCGGCAGTTCAATGACCGTTTCCACCATGGCGATCCCATTCACCGAGGGTGTGTCGTGCATGTAGACCACACCTCCCATACGCTTGAACGCCCGTACGGCCATCTTGAGCCCGACGCCATGCTCTGATACATTTTCTGCGCGCTGAACGTAATTCACACTGTATAGGTAAGGTTCCTTCGTGAGTGGATCAATCTCCATGAGACCGGTCGGCAGATGGCCGGGATTGCGCAGAATGATCCGCACCCCACGGCGTCCGTCAGGAAGCGTGCAGTTCTGCGCCGATGCCTGGACATAGCCGAGTTCCGCTCGGGCGATCTCGCGCAAGTCCCCCGTCAAGTTTTCCAGAATCTTGTCGATGGCCTCGAAGCAATTTTCAAACAGTCGTTCGAGGGCGATGTGAAATAACGGCGGGAAAACCTTGATCGATGGAAGTCCCTCCACGGGATCGAAAAAGATTGGGTAGGGTTGATGTTGCTTCGTTCCCCACGGCCCTCCTTCTTTAGTTCCCTTGTCCAGACCCGATAAAGAGAGGGGGATCGCATAAGGGATGCCCAGGTAAAGAGATTTTACGCCATCGACATTGAGTATCGTCCGCTGGGCGGATGCAGCCGCGATACCAAAAGCATTAGATTTATCGGTAGCGTCTGCGCCATGCGCCACTAGACCCGCGAGCGCCTCGCGAAGTGCCGAACCCATGAGGTCGACCCAGTTTTGAATGCGATCCTGCAGCGCGTCAATTTGCTTGCGCGTAATTCCAGTCAGATCCTGGACCCGCTGGGTCGCGAGCCGTTGGAGCGCATGCTTGATATCTCCCTTGTATTCCGAGTCGCCCTTGTATTCCTTGACGATCGCTAGAATGGAGTCGGCCACATCGGACAAGGGCTCGTCAAACACGCTCAGCATCTTTAAGGCCGACACGATCGTGGTCGTGCGCGCGGTGATATCAAGCGCATGCCCTCCGTGGTCGATCACCGCCATGGCCAATGTGAGGTGATCCTGTCGCTTCAGAATTTCGCGCTGATCATCAGTCAGAACCTTTTGAACTTCGGTCGGCATCGAGGCCACCGGCGGTACGGGCTTTTCATCAGGCTCCGGCGCCGGAATACCAGGCATCATCGCCACGGGTTTTGACAACAGATCGCGCACGCTATCCGTCAGAGCTTTTGGCAAGAAGGGTTTGGGGAGAAATTTCGCCTCAAGTTTGCTCACCTCGCTCTGTAGATATTGCCCGGAAGCGCCGCTGGAAAAAAGAATCGGCAATTGACCGTTGACACTTCTGAGCTGACGGGCAAGATCAAGCCCACTCATCGTTCCCAGGTCGGCATCCAACACAGCGGCCGCGTAGTCCGAGGGGTTCCGGCTGAAAGCCTGAAGCGCCGCCGGGCCGTCACCAAAAGCCTCCACCGCATAGCCCGCGCCGGTCAGAATCATCTCCATCATCCGTTGCAAACTTGGGTCATCTTCCGCAACCAGAACTTTTTGCCTTACTGGATTAGCAGGGACAAGCCCTGCAGCCGGGGCGGCGGGCGCAACACCAGCCTGACGGGCGGTTTCCACCGCTTCTTTTGCAAGCTTTTCTGAACCTGTCGTGAAAGGGATGCTTCCTGGCTGCTCGGCCAGCGCCTGCGAGTCGAACAACGGACACGTATCGGCGTGACGGCGTGTGGGCGTGCCGGCGAGAAGGCAAACACCATGGTTCGCCGATACGCCGATCCCCCGATACGCCGACACGTCGCCGAAGGCCAGGCCCGGAACCAGGAGGACTGCTACCCATCGAATCAGGAGATTCGGCTTCATCGCTCAGGCGGCCTCTAAGTCACGTTTCTGCAGTCCTAATGGCGGCGCATTCCTTGAACCGCCCTCAGGAGGAGTGACGACGGCCGAGACGGTGGATTTTGTCAGCCAATCGTAAATGGCGCCGGGTTTTTCATCAATCAAAGGATCAATTTGAGAAAGTCGGGCGATGATTTCCCAAAACCGAATTCGATTCCGATAAAGGTTCGAAATTACGGGTCTTTCATCAAGCTCCCAATCGTCCGGATCCCGCAATAGACAGGAACTTCTGTCGGCTAGGAGATCGCGGACGCCCAGATAGCCCCTGACCGCATTATCCCTCCCACTCCCTATTCCCAGCATTTCCCGCGCTTCGGCACGCAGTTGTTCCGGGGAATAGGGCGAGACTTCTTCCTGGATTCGTTCGATCATTCCTTGTAGGGGTTCAGAATATTGGACTCGGCTGAGCGCACGCAATACAGATACTTGCTTGATCGCATTCGCCTCTATCCAGGTGACATTGGCGAAAACTGGTTCCGTGAGATACCCGGGACCTCGGTCTAGGGTTTCTGGGAGATCCAACAACACTACAAAGCTACGGATGCGGTCCCTGATCATACGGATAGCTTGGTCATTCATGCCCACCGCCGCCAGTTCCATTAGAATGGGATGAATCATTCCGGCGACATTTTCAACCTCGATCCGCAACCGATAAAGAAATGACTTAACATGGTCAGAGCTTGAGCTACAAGCGATTAACCTTAAATCGCGCTCTAAGGTTTCTAAACCGACATCCACCAGACTCTCCAGTTTTTCTTGTGGCCAAGAATTTTCTCGGAGAATATGCACAATCTCCGCGATAGTCATAGCGCGCCTTTCCCGAGCCAGAAGGGCGAATACAGCGGGAACGATGATTCTTTTTTGACCAGCAAAGCCGCCGATCTTCGTTGACCAGTCTAGAGCGTCGCCTCCGGTCAAACGGTCGGCGGGCGGCTTTTCCGAAAGGCCACCGCGATCTCTGTCGCCCTCCGGATCAAACGGCCATTCCAAACGGTGGTTTCTCCCGATATCGGGCATCCCCGCGGACCCTTTTGTGGGGGCCGGGGCGGCGGGTTCCCCGCTTCTCCGATGCTGATCAACCGTTCTTGTCGGTTTCACCCTGGCTGGGCTTGTCGCGTCCTCCCAGGATTCCGCAGGCTCAAGAAATTCAAGACCACCGCCGAGCGTATCATCGTAACCTTCTTCCGCGATCTCATACAGATCTGTAAGGTCGTGGCCGATACGCCCGCGGTAGAGCCGCAAGGGTTTGTTCGGCACCGGCTCCTGCATGGCCGCCACCAGCTTTTCCTGATGCGCATCAAGAAAACCCTGAATTTGTTCGTCCAACCGTACGCGATTGCCCTTAGCGAGCGGCACATTCTCAAGATCAAAGAAAAGCGTGGAAATCTTCATTTCGGCTGCCACTTTTTCAGCAATGATGCGACCTCCTTTTTGACCTAAGAAGATTAGCAATCCATTGAATTCGTGGAGCTTTTTAGATTTATCCTCAAAGCCGAAATGCGCGTGCAGAACCCATCGCTGGCCAACCGGTATTAAAAGAGTGCGTACTGGAGACATTTCCTCAAAATGAACGGCTCCCGCTTTCCCGAGCCATGGCCAGTTTCGCATGTGATTCAGGAGCCAATTTAGTTCCCTGGACAAGGCCAGACGCCGATCGATGCGATCTACGAAATCTAGATAGGCGGTTTCGGCCAGATAAACCCAGTCCTCTTTTGTCTGTAAAAAGTCGGCCATCCAGATCTCCACTTGACGCCGGTTTCGCAAAGCCATCATGGCGAGTCTACGCGCATAGGCCTCATCAAATTTTCGAACAAAGTTCTCCGACCAAACCCTCGCCGGATAATGTGATTTAGTCCGGATGCGGGGTACGCGGGCTTCCGCTTTCGGAATTTCAGTCAATCGGCGCTGTTTCCCTGCGTTGCCAGAGGCACCGACTCTACCCTCTTCCCTCCATAATCCCGATGTGGGTCCGGCCTTAAACGCTTCATCCAAGGGATTAGCCAGTGCTTGCGATGCAAACGGAAATTGTAAGGACAGATTGTTGGGCACAGTCCTTATAGAATCAATCGATCCCAGAACCGAATCGGTTATCAGACATGGGATGAGGAGAATAACGATGAGACGGGAAAGGTATTTAG
>Ga0206971_10260_pt1 | contig 17127 bp, 16 predicted proteins | sample Alteio_BWOrgHeat_85_FD_152917 | JGI IMG/M metagenome (GOLD analysis project Ga0206971, IMG submission 152917) | Enriched cells from forest soil in Barre Woods Harvard Forest LTER site, Petersham, Massachusetts, United States -... | ecosystem: Environmental > Terrestrial > Soil > Temperate forest >...
TTTGGAAAGAAACCGGTGCTGGTTACAGGATCTCTGTTGGCGGCGATTGTGCTGGCGGTTATCAGCACGGCGACCTCTTACACGATGCTGGCAACGCTGGTCTTCATTCTGGGCTTGGGCGCGAGTTGTATTAACAGCGGCGCGAACACGTTGGTTCCCGATTTATATCCGGAGAATCCGTCTTCCGCGCTCAATCTGGCCTCGGCATCATTCAGCCTGGGGACCGTTGGAGTACCTCTCGTTATTGCTCTTTTAGCGCAACGCCTGGGCGTTGGCTCAGCTTTGATTTTGGTTGCTTGTCTCAACGCGATTCCGGGGTTGTTGAGCCTCACCCAGAAATTTCCGCCTGCACTCTCGAAGGGCGGACTGAACTGGGGTGTGATTGGCCGGGCACTGTTGAATCCCGCCATTCTTTTGCTGGCGGTTGTTTTCATGCTGTACTCGTCGCTAGAGGTCTCGACCGGAGGCTGGCTGCGAACCTATCTGGAGCAGGAATTCTCAGTTACCGCAGGCAAGTCGAGCACAATTCTCGCCATCTTCTTTGCTTTGATGATGGTAGGCCGTCTCTTGGGTGCCGAAATCACCAAGCGGATGCGCGGCTCCATACTGCTTTTAATTTGCGCCTTGGGAGCTGTCATCAGCCTATCCTTACTGGCGCTGGCGCCAAGTGTGAACATGGCGATTCTGGCAGCGGCGCTATGCGGGCTTTTCTATGCGCCTATCTTTCCAACCGCAGCGGGAACGGCGAGCACGTATTTCCCTGAGATTTTTGGAACCATCTTCGGGGTGCTCATGGCCTGCGCTTTCGTCGGCAACATCACATTGCCGAAGGCGATTGGTTTTGTTGCCAGAAATTCTCCGGTGCGTACGGGAATCTGGCTGATTGCGGGCAGCGCGTTCCTTTTGTTCATTGTGCAGGCGATTTTTGTTCGCTTTGACCGGTCGCATTCGACCCGGATCGCAGCGACCGCAGAGTAAGCGCTGCGATGATTGAAAAATTGAACAGTTGCAAATCTTGAAACGGCATTCTGTATTGTGCTACGGTGCTTGCTGGGTTGAGTCCGCCTTGGAACCCGCGTCCACCCGAAATCAGTAATATCCAGGAGACCGATGTCTTTTCGTAAAGCGATTGGTGACCTTGTCTTCGTATCGCTTTTACTCCTCCTTCCAGTTTCAACATTCGCCCAGCAAGGCAAAGATTGGGCGAATGTGCCTCCGCCAAGTCCGGCCGTTACCAGGGGCCAAAAGCTTTTTGTATCGAACTGTTCTTTCTGTCATGGGACGGATGGCGCCGGTAAGATCGGCCCCGATCTTCTTCGCTCGCCGCTGGTCAATCACGACGAAAACGGCAAGCAGGTTGGCGAGGTCGTGCGCGCGGGTCGCGACAATGGCAAAATGCCCCCCATTTCCGACGCTGACCGATGCTGAAATTACTGACATTGTGACGTTTCTCCACTATCAGATCAATTCGGTTGTGGCGCGCTTCTCCTATAAAATAGAGGGGTTATTAACTGGCGATCCAAAAGCTGGCGAGGCTTATTTCAACGGTGAAGGGAAGTGCAGCACCTGCCACTCGCCTACCGGCGATCTTGCCGGAATTGCGAAGAAATACCAACCGCCCGATCTCGAGCACCTTTTCGTCGCTGGAGAAGATGACGACCACGCTGTGCCGGTGCCGGTGACTGTGACCCCCGCGTCGGGAGGGGCGGTTTCCGGAACATTGATCCATCTTGACGAGTTCAATGTTTCGCTACGAGATACGGCGGGGCAATTTCATTCGTGGACGCGCGACAGTCACCTGAAAGTCGAAGTGCACGATCCTCTGGCTGCGCATCACGCGCTGCTGGAGAAATTAACCGACGCGGACATCCACAACATGCTCGCCTATCTTGAAACTTTGAAATGAATTCAGGCAGGATTGTGCTGCACGGCCGGCGGGATCAAAAAATAATGAGGAATCGCCAATGAAACTCGGATTGTTTACTGTGCTGTTTTCCCAACTTAGTCTCGATGAAGTTATCCGCAAGGCCAAGCCACTCGGAATTCAGGCTTTGGAGTTTGCAGCCGGTGCTTATGGCCGTCCCTCACACGTTGATCTCAACCTGGTAAACAACAAGACCGCGGCGAAAGAATTCATGTCGAAGCTGGAAGGCGAAGGCATTGAACTGAGCGCTCTTAACTGTGCAGGCAATGTGCTGCATCCCAACCGCGAGATTGCCGACGCGCATATCAAAGCCTTCGATGAAGCCATTAAGCTGGCGGAAGTTCTGGGCGTGCGCACCGTGATCAATTTTTCAGGATGCCCAGGGGACTCCGATACGGCGAAATATCCGAACTTCGTCACCACCAGTTGGCCGCCCGACTATACCGACCTGTTGAAATGGCAGTGGGAAGAGAAGGTTATTCCTTTTTGGGAAAAGAAGATCAAATTTGCCGCCGATCATGGCGTGCGAGTTGCTCTGGAGATGCACCCTGGCTTCGTCGTATATAACCCGGAAACCCTGCTGCGCCTGCGTGATGCAGTGGGGCCAAATATCGGCAGTAACTTCGATCCCAGCCACCTGTTCTGGCAGGGAATTGATCCGTGCGTTGCCATTCGCGCACTCGGGCCCGCGATCTTCCACGTGCACGCGAAAGACACCAAGATTTACCTGCCGAATTCGCTGCAGAACGGAACTCTCGACACAAAGCCTTATCAGGATGAGCAGCGTCGGTCATGGATTTTCCGCACCGTCGGCTACGGCCACGGACCAGAATTCTGGACCGACTTCATCTCCACACTGCAGATCATTGGATATGACGGCGTACTTTCGATCGAACACGAAGACAGTTTGATTTCGCTCGAAGGCGGTCTCGCTAAGGCCGCTCAGTTCCTGAATCAGTGGATCATCAAGGAAAAGCTCAAGACCATCTGGTGGGCCTAAGCGGTCCGAAGGCATTCAAGAACGCTCCGTGTTTAGCGGCGAAAGCCGGCTTAACTTGGAGCGTTTTTCCTTGTGCGTTAAAACTTCTTCGATGGAGTTTTGCGTGAAGACACGGTAAGATGGCTGCGCTCGATTGTTGGCGAGTGTCCGCAATGCGGATGCATATTGTAGGAGACACAGTGTCCTTCACGCTGGGCGTAACCGATTGGGTCGTTTGCCTTCTGGTTTCTGAGCTGTAGTATCTTTCTCGGTTTGTATCTCGCGGTCCGAAAAAAGTCTTCCTCGAACAGCGCCAGTTTTTTCTCGCCTACCGCGGTCTCTGGGGGACGATTGCCTGCATTTTTGTTATGTTTGCCGTTTCGTCATTCACGAAAATGACCGATCCTGAGAAGCTAGCCAAACTCACAATTGACTGGAAGGGACCGAGAGAACGCTTTCGCGGAGTGTTCGACTGGCTCCTGCAGTGGACTGCATTAGCGGCGGTTAGCGTCGGCTTGTATTGGTGCCTCTGGTAGGACAGATTGGGCTTGTCGTGTTGCGGTCCGCGCTCTGACTCCGATCCTGCCTCTTCTCCGGTGTCCGGATTACGGAGACATGTCGCAGTATGGTATATAGTAAGCACGCTTGGTGCAGTCCCCGGACTTTTAGTTCCAGCCGGAAAATCCAGGGCAATTCCCTGATGTGGTTGGTTGAAACGTCAGTCTTACGAACGCGTTCCAGCGCTCATCCAAAATGGAGGATTGAGAGCGAAAATGCCGAAGCCCAAACAACTCGACAAGAACTACATTGCCGTGATGGGCAAGATTTTCGACGTCCTGAACTATCTGATCGACAAGGGCGCGAAGCAGGAGCCAGTCGCATTCGCTGCGATGGTGAAGGCGTTGCCGTTTTCACGCACGACGATTCACCGCATCCTGTATTCGCTGGAAAAATTGGGTTACGTGGAGAAGGCTGAAATCGCGGCCCACTATCGCCTGGCGGCAAAATTCTTTGAGTTCACCGGACCTGCGGTTCATTTTAAACATCTGCAATCCATTTCGCGGGCCATCATGCTCGACCTCATGGCCCGCCATGTAGAAAACGTAAATCTCGGCGTTCTGCAAAATGGTCAGGTCGTGCACATCGACGTCATCCAGAGCCCAAACGCCTTGCGTGTAGCCGCGTTCCCCGGAGAACGGAACCCGTTGCACAGTACTGCTCTCGGCAAGGCCATACTGGCTTTCATGCCGGAGGCGGAGGTTACCGCGCTCCTTGATGGATATCCCCTGGTCAAGAAAACTCCTAAGACGATTACCCAGAAAGCGCATCTCCGCGAGCACCTTGCCCTGGTGCGCGAACACGGAGTTGCAATCGATCTCGAAGAAAATCTGAGCGGAGTCACCTGTCTGGCGGCGCCGATTTTTGATCATGCAGGGCGTGTGGTGGCTGCTCTCAGCGTGTCGGGACCTTCGAGCCGCATGACCTCGAAGTTAAGCGCGGTCAAAAATGACCTTCGTGCGGCAGCTCTTGCAGCCACAAGAATGATTGCCCCACTTTATGAGAGCGAGCATTCGTTGGCGGAGCCCAAGCCGGCCCGGCGCGCCGCTTCTCCGCGAAAGCCAAAAGTCCAGCCGCCTGCGGAGTGATGATAATTCCCTGGTCGGATAGTTATGGCTGTTCCGCTAAACTCCCGTTTCAGAACTTCCTTCCCGAATCACTGCAAACCCCGTTCCGAAAATGATTCTTACTGTTAGTTTTATCATCCAAGGACGTTGCACAAATCAGTGATGCGCCCTTGAATGATCGCCTCTTAGTTCAATTCCGCACGAAGGTATATACGCTTGCGTCCCCGGCGAGACACTTGCACTTGGTTGTAGCGTTGGGAGGCTGCTATGCATACTGCAGGCGTTGAACCGAGATTCGTTTCAAATGCTGGGGGAGTGGCGTCACAGTCGATTGATCGCACAATTGCCACAATTCTTGTTGTAGAAGACGAGGATTTCGTTCGCGAGGTCACTTCTGAAGTCCTGATTGCTGCGGATTACCGCGTGCTGCGGGCAAGAACAGCGGCAGAAGCTATCCGGTTGTTTCGTGAGACTGGAGATCCCGCGCAACTGTTGCTCACCGATGTCGTTCTGCCCGGCCGGAGTGGTTATCTGTTGGCGAATGATCTCCGCGCACTTTCTCCGATGCTCAAGGTCATATTCATTTCCGGGTATCCTGAAAATGCAGTCAGCAAGTCAGACTTGTCACTGCCTGACAGTTGTTATCTGCCAAAGCCATTTTCGGTGGAGACCTTACTGGAAAAAGTGCAGGCAGTCTTTGCAGAAGCTGCGATGGTCACCCAGGAATCCATACAACCGAAAAGTGCAGTTTGCAATCGGGACAACCGGCTGCGAATAAACGAAACTGTCATCGACTACGTTCGATAAAGAGCGGTTACCAGGCGCCGCACTTCTTCGACATATCCGTCCATTTCGAAGGTAAAACGCGCCCAGTCGAAAGTTTGTAGGGCCGGACATTCTTCGAGAAGCAGAGCGAAACCGGGCTCTTCAAGAAAACTGACCTGACGCTGCTCGATGTAACCGTAACCCAATCCGCTCATGCGGCAAAGCAAGTCGCTCAGGCCAACAAGTGCAACTAGAGCGCGGTGACTGGTAGCCCCCGACGGATCGTGGTGCCACCCTATTGTCTCGATCACCTCCGCTCCGAGCCGCCAGTTTTCCGCTACTTGTCTCCCCGTTTCGGCGTGGCTGCAACCGAGAGTAGCATTCTCCGCCTGATGAAGAGGAATGTGCCGGCGCTGGGCGATTTCCAGAGTTGCTGCGAACTCGTTTGGCAGAATCCACAGATGAGCGACAATCCCGATGTCATGCAGAAGGCCACACAGATAAGCTTTGCTGGGATCCGCAAACTTGATGGCGCGGGCGAACTGACGGCATACCAGCGCGCATCCAAATGAATGCTCCGAGAAAACGACGGGATCCATGCTCACCTGACTGTTTGGAGTAAGCCTCAGCACCGAGCAGGAAACCGCGATGTCGCGCATTCGCTGCAAACCCAGCGCCACTAAGCCGCCGCGAATACTGTCGATTTTCTGCCAGCGCCCAAACGCGGGTGAATTCGCCATCTTTAAGCACTGGGCAGTCAGAGACTGATCCTGCGAAATCAGATTCACCACTTCTTGGATATCAAGTTGATCGATCGGTTGGTCCAGATACTTGAGCAAGGGAGCCAGGGCGACGGGTAGCGTCGGCATCTGTTCAAGCTTTTCCAGTCGCTTGCGCAGAAGCGTGCCCGGTTGTTCCATCAAAAACGCGCCGGGAAGTTCAGCCGTTCTTCTTTTCGCTTCGAACATAGCCTGTGGCCGAGGGTAAGTGCACCAGACGAAAATCTTCCGTCATTCCGTACAGCGATTCAGCGTGTCCGAGAAAGAAATATCCATGAGGAAGAAGATCATTATGAAAACGCTGGAGGACTTGCTGTCTGGATGCGACGTCGAAATACATCAGCACGTTGCAGCAAAGAATGATGTCGATCCCACTTGCGTTTGCCGGTTCGTCAGCCAGTAGATTCGCTCGAACAAAAGTTACAGGCTGCCTGGCTTCAGAGTTCACCTGCAACCCGGCAGCATGAATGGTGAAATATTTTTCTCGAAAATATGGTGTGAGGTTCCGGGTGCTGTAATCGCTGTACACGCCGCGCATGCAATGGGCGATCGATTTCTCGCTAAGGTCGGTCGCCAGAATTTCAAAGGTCCATCCTTGTAGCTTTGCCGCTGTCTCTTCGAGCAATAGCATGCTCAGTGTGTAGGGTTCCTCTCCCGTCGAGCAACCTGCGCTCCACAGTCGCAAATGCGGTACCGCGAGCTTATCTCTCGCGTCTACAATTTTCGGCAGTACAACATTGCGCAGAGCATCTAGCTGAGGTTGGTTCCGGAAGAAGCAGGTTTCTCCAACTGTGATTTCGCTGAGCAGACTCGTCATCTCTGTCTGCTGCATCGACCGCGACGTCAGGCATTCGTAATATTCGCGCAGCGTAGGCGCGCCGACGGCCTGCATGCGCTTGGCGCAATGGTCTTCGAGTAGAGTCATCTTGTTGTCGGGCTGAAAAATTCCCGCGACTTGATAGACGAGATCACGAATGTGCACCAGTTGCGGTAATGGTGGTCCGTTCATCGATCTTGGCCCGCGCTGGAATATTGGAGACGCAGTTGTCATGGCGCCGGAACGAACGTCGACCAGCAGTTCGAACTACGAAGTCCATCGGCGGTGACAAGGCAAGACTTTAATGACAGCTGTCGTGGTGGCGCCGCTACTCAGCTGCTGGCACAGGCCGTGAAAACCACCACCATCCGGCGAATCCGAGGATTGGAATGGCGGTTACCAGATCGAATGCCCGTGCATATAATCCCAAGTCAAAACAACGGCCAATCACAGGCATGATCAGTGCTACCAGTGCCGACCACGATCCCGCTCCGATTCCCGCGACCAGTGCGGCATGATTTGAGTCGTAAACGCCCATGCCGTAACGAAGCCCCATGATCAGAAATCCTGAACCGACAAACATGGCGAAGAAAAACTCCGTCATCGCATACGGCACTGAGTGAGTGAAAGGTACGAACAACAATGGCAGGCTCAAAACCGCGAGCAAGGCCATTAACCCGGTATGTCGCGCCGATGGGCCTGCGATGCGGTCCGCAATCCATCCCCACGCGAAATAGCCAACCTCCCACCCAAGCGGAGGAATCCACAGTAGTTTCCCAATCGTGGATTGCGATTGCCCCAATACCTTGGAGAGATAAATCGGCACGATGTACAGGCAGAATGCCAGGGGGAAAGCGCCTAATCCATAGGAACAAACGATCCCCCAAAAACGGCGGTCCCACAGTTTCGGCATGGTTCGAAAAGAAAAGTCTGTCGCGATGCGAAATCCTCGCCGCGCCACCAATGGCCACAAACTCAACCAGAGAGCACCGGCGAGACCGGTCATTAGAAAAGCAGACCGCCAGCCGTAGCGCAGTCCGATCGGAGTGACGAGAAGCGGAGCCAGAATCGCTCCCAGCGATCCTCCCGAATATGCGATGGCGATTCCTCGCGAACGTTTTTCCGGAGGTAGCGTCTCAGCGACTGTCCGCAAACCACCGGGAAAGGTTGCGCCCTCGCCAAAGCCGAGCAATGCCCGCGCCACGGAAAACCCCGGCAACCCACCTACGAATGCATGCGCCGTCGATGCAATCGTCCAGATTGAAACCGCAGCCGGCATGCCCCGTCCCAGTCCGATGCGGTCGAGCAGAATGCCCCACACTGGATTGCCGATCATGTACGCAACGCTAAAGGCAGAAATGATCAATCCATATTGCTCGTTGTTGAGGTGCGTGTCGTGAAGGATGGTCGGCGCGAGAACTGCCAGCGTGTTCCGGTCCAGGTAGCTGATGAGCGACATCAGCATCATCATGAAAGCGGGCGTCCAGCGGGCCTTTTGTGAAGCTGAGGGCAAATCCGAAATGGTAGGTTCGACCGTGATCATCGATCGGCTATTCTAGAACGCTCCGCCGCCACCACCACCGAAACCTCCGCCGGAAAAGCCGCCGCCACCCGATCCGCCTCCACTCCAGCCAGACCCGCTCGAACTCGCGCGGGGAGCCGACACAAAGACCTGGTGCATATCGGTGGCCATGCTGTGCATGGAACTCGAGAAGAAAATCGGATTGAATCCGGTATATGGACCCGGCGCCGCGTACCAACTCGGGGGATCCTTGATAATTCCCGCGAAGGCCTGAGCCCAATGATGTTCCACGCCCAGCGCCATCGCGTAGGGAAGATACTTTTCAAATGTATCCGCGGGCATGCGCTTGAGTCGGTCGGCATCCACTCGATTCATAAATTCCTGAAATCCGAGCACCGCGATCTGCGCTTGTGCGCCTTTGGTTGTCTTCGCCGTCATCTGGCGGGCGAACAACCACCAGATCACAGCAGACAAAGCGGTCGCGAAAAAAAGCATCGGCGTGGAAGAGAACCAGTTAGCCAATCCGATGTATTGCAGAGCTGCGAACGCAAGAACAATCGCGACAGCCGCGGTCACGCTATATGCACTCGCCTTATCGGGATCGATCGAATACATATCCTTTTGGCGAAGCGCTGCCATGATGTCCTGCCGAATTGCGGGGACCGATGTGTAGAAACGGTTCTTAAGGCTCGAGAGACGCACGTCCGGCTCGGCCCCGCTGCCGAAGACGCTGGTCATCATCAGACGCTCGTGCGCCGCCATCCCTTGCCATTCTTCAGGTGGCTTCAGCAGGTGAAAAACGTAATCCTTGTGATGAAAGATCAGTCCCTTGTCATCGACCTGCTCGATTTTGATGAATCCGCGCACCGCCATATCGACGATGGTGGATGTCACATCCTTAGGATGAACCTGATCCTCAAGAAGCGCTCCTGTCTCCGCCGGAGTAAATCCCGCCGGCGGTTCATACATGGGAGCGACCGACATTCCGGGATTCGGATCACGGCCCTTCTTCCACCACAAACCGAACATCACCGCCAGAGTCACTAGCGGCAGAAACACAATGGGATTGCTGCCGATAAACCAAAATGCCAATGTTAACGACCCGGGCTTTTTCAGAATGTCTTTATTGATAAAGACATCGATCGTCAGCCCGCCGCGCATGGCCAGAGGACTCGTCGTCTCCGAGGTTACATTCGCGCCGTTGACCTCCGCGGTTGCATCATGCTCAGCCGAGCCATACGTTCCCGTGAAGGCCTGCGCGCGCAACGATTCCGAGGCAGCTGCCGGGAACGTCACAAAAGCTCTGGCATGATCGATCGGTACCGGCCAGTCGTTGCCGGTGACATTCCAGTAAAACTCGTCATGGTCATCAAAGAAGCGCACCGCATTGCGCATTCTGTAAGTGATCTGCACGGTGCGCGTGGTGTCGACCGCACCAGGAATGTAGATCTTCAGATTGCGATAACCATTGGAGGTCGTCGCATCATATTTCAGATTGTGACCGTTCTCATCGGTAACCGCGGTGACATGCAGAAACAACGTGTAGTTGGTTCCTCCGGGTCCGGGATATTCCACCGGAATCATGCGATGAATGCCGTGATAGACGCCGGAGAACGCCACCGTAATGCGTTCTTGCACAGTGGTGGTTCCGTCGGTTTCAACCGAAATCGTATCGCTCAGATCGTTTACCCTCCAGCTGTTGGCAGCCAGAGGCAAAGCCGAGATCGCCAAGAATAGTGAAGTGCAGAGAAAGCGCGAGAAAGCCGCCCGCGAATATCTTGCCCGGAGCATATGCTTCAGAATTTCACCGCAACCGGTTCGCTGTCAGCGGCTTCGGTTACCTCAAAAAATTGGCGCTGCTGGAATCCGAACATCCCCGCAAGAATGTTGGTGGGGAACGACTGAACCTTCGTATTCAGATCGCGCACCACCGCGTTGTAGTAACGGCGCGCGTTTTGGATGGTGTCTTCCGTTTGGTTCAGCGATCCCTGTAGTTGCGTGAATTCTTCCGAAGCCTTCAGCTGAGGATAATTCTCCGCCACCGCAAAAAGAGTTTTCAGCGACCCAGTGAGCTGGTTCTCGGCGGCCGCTTTGTCTGCCGGAGTGGTTGCCTGCATGGCCTGCGATCGAAACTTAGCGATATCTTCGAACGTGCCTTTTTCATGCGTGGCATAGCCTTTAACCGTCTCGACGAGATTTGGGATCAAATCATGGCGCCGCTTCAATTGGACGTCGATATCCGACCAGGCGGAGTCGCAGCGAACCCGCAGCTGCACCAGGCTGTTGTACATCCCAATAAGCAGGACAACGATGACTACCAGAACGCCGAGAATGATCCAGCCGGCTGCCATGGGTAGCTCCAGTGCGCGAGAGCGCGAATCATGCAGACGGTAACATAGCGGCCAAAGCCTCCGCAATCGGGGCATTACGGAGGGCTGCGTGCCCGATTGTCCGTAGGTGCTGCCGGAACCTAGCGTGGTGATTCATTCCCGGTTCGTATCCTGATAGACTTTTTGCATGATTGCCGCAGTTTGCCGGTTGATGCAGAAAAACGCTTCTACTCACCATTCTTTTATTCGTTATACGGCCGTTCTATTTGCGCTGGTTCTCGGTGCCTCTTTAGGTCTGCACGCGCAAACCTGCTTGACGGCGGAAGACATGGATGCGGCGACCAAGGCCGCTCTACTCAATACCACTCAGAATTACTTCGACAGCATCGCGCGCGGCGACTCGGCAACCTTGCGGCAGAATGCGATCCCCAGTCTGGCCGCGGATTTTTCTGGCATTGAAAATGCCGTGAAGGACAATCAGAGTACTTTGTCCGGTACGAAGCCCACGACGCGTCCACCATTTCTTTTGCAAGCTGAGGGCACTGCACCTCTGGAGCGCGCCGAGTTTCTCTGCGGAGTCTTTGGAGCGAACGGGCAGACTCCCGACAGCCGCGTCTTCGTGATTCCCAATCTATCCCCGGGAAATTACGGTTTCGTCACGCAGGATCTGACGACCGGCAAAGGCCCATACACCGTCTCTTACGTTCTCCAACAGCAGGGAACCGCCTGGAAGCTTGGCGGCCTGTTCATTAAGTCTTCACAGGTTTCCGGTCATGACAGCAATTGGTTTGCGACGCATGCCCGCGAGCTCAAGACCAAAGGCGAGAACCATGCCGCCTGGTTCTACTTTCAGGAAGCTCGCGATCTCGTTGTCCCCGTCACGTTCATGAGCAACATCACCACCGACAAGCTCTACGACGAATCGCAAGCCATGAAGCCTACGGACTTGCCGCCAGCCGACTTGACGGATAGCGGCAATACTTACAAAACGACCTCACTGTTTCCACTGGTGGTCGACAATGAACTCTATCTGGTGATGAAGTACCAGGTCGCAAGCGTGGCCAACACCACAACGACCTATCAACAGAATATGGGTGCCATGAAAGCGCTGCTTGCGAAGTATCCGGAATATCGGACTGCCTTCGATGGTTTGATCGTGCGCGCCGTCGAACCCACCGGGCGTGACTACGGCACCATGCTACACATGAAGGACATCAAGTAAGCCAGACGTGTTGCGGAGCAGTAACCGCGCCTCTCATTCAGCTGCAATTGCAGCCTGTTCTGCGAACGTGCATTCCTCGGGCTTCTTGTCATCGCGCAACGCCATGTAAACCGGTGCACGAAGCTTCATTCCGCCATCGTTTGTTTCGTGGGTCCATTCGGTGAATTTGATCTCCGCCACCAGTTTCGGCTTCAGCCAATGCACGTGTTTCGCATCTACGCGCCGGTAAAACGGATTTTCGTTGGTCTCCAGCGGCTTGAATAATTTCGCCAGGTCTCGCAATTTCCCGTGATCAAACCCAGTCCCCGCCTGGCCCACATGAATCAGGCGTCCCTTCTTGTCATAAAGGCCGAGGACGATCGCTCCAAAATGCTGCCGGCTGCCTTCTGGATCGGTGTATCCCCCGATCACGCAATCCACTGTCTGCGTGACTTTAATCTTCAACCATTCCCGCGTTCGCCCTTCGAGGTACGGACTGCTCCTTCGCTTCGCCAGAATTCCTTCCAGCCCCTGTTGCTTCGCCGCTTCAAACAGCGAGATTCCCGCGTCGAAATGATCCGAAATCCGCAGCGGGCCATCCAACTTCACGCTCTCGCGCAGAATGCGCTTGCGTTCTTCCAGCGCAACCCGCCGCAAATCATAACCGTCGAGATACAGCACATCGAACACGTAATACAAGACGCTGATATTTCGATTCGCCGCTCCGATCCTGCCCGCTTTGCGAATGCCGGTGCGTTGTTGCATCAAGCTGAACGACGCGCGTCCGGAATCATCCAGAGCCACTACTTCGCCATCCAGAATTGCAGTTTTGGCCTGAACAAATTGCGCGAGATCGTGCAGCTCAGGAAATCGTCCGGTGAGGTCGTTCTGCGTTCGCGAGATCAACCGGACCGCTCCATCCTCAACAAACGACAGAGCGCGATAGCCATCCCACTTGATTTCGAACAGCCACTCGTCACCGTCAAACGGCTTTTCCACCGGAGTAGCCAACATGGGATGAATGGCCGCCGGTAAGGCCTTTTTCACGGCGCCCGATGCCGATTGCGCGAGAGCTGACGAATCTCCTGCGCTGGTCTCCGCACTATTTTTTACTTTTTTTTTAGGCCGCGATTTCTTCGCGGTCTCAGCCTTGCGTTTCTCAGGATCCTCTGTGCTCTCTGTGGTTAAAGTTTTTGACTTTTTCTCCGCCTTCGCTAGAGCCTCAGCCAGCCAAGGAGCCTTTATCTTCCCCCCGGACGCGGGCCGGCTGCTCTTCCATTCCGCCGACTTCCTGTCTCCACCAATATCCGCAATGCTTCGCTTCGTCAGCACCGATGAATCGTACTGATCGATGTCATAACCTTTCACTACCGCATCATCCTGCTTCTTGATGAGCAACCACTCCGTACCTTTGCTACCCGGGCGCCGCGCCTTGATGTGAATCATCGCGAAATCGCCGTTCAACCGCTTGCCATGCAGCCGGATCTTGAAGTCGCCCTTCTTCAGCATAGCCACCGCTTCGGCGTCAGTTCCGGGAACGAATCTTCCCTTTACCGGTTCAGGCGACAGCGGCTCCCAGGTGCCCACGTCCCACACCATTACACTGCCCGCGCCGTAGTTACCTTCAGGAATCGTGCCCTCAAAATCAAAATACGAAACCGGATGATCCTCCACTTGCATGGCCAGCCGCTTGTCCGCCGGATCGAGCGATGGTCCCTTCGGCACCGCCCACGACTTCAGCACGCCCTCCAGTTCCAGCCGGAAGTCATAGTGCAGGCGGGTGGCGCGATGCTTCTGCACAACAAAACGGTGTCCGGATTTCTTCTCGACTTTCGGTGGAGGCTCCGGCGTCTCCTCAAAGCGGCGTTTGCGTTTGTATTCTTCGAGAGCCATAAGTTGATTCTATCTAGGATGCCTTCGGTATTTGAATAGCGGATCAGTCAGATCCGCAAGGCTGAGATGCAGGAAATTCCGGAGATGTCATAGCCTTTCTTTTCCGTTAGAATCTCGCTTCTTACTCTTGGTTCAGTATGACGAAACGCGAATATCCAGATGTGCCTTTGGTGGGCGTTGGTTCCATCATCGTTAAAGACGGCCGCGTCGCTCTCATTAAGCGGGGGCACGCGCCACTAATGGGTGAATGGTCTATCCCCGGCGGCGTAATGGAGATTGGCGAAACCGTGCGTGAAGCGGCCGTCCGCGAAGCGCGCGAAGAGACCGGGCTGGAAGTTGTAACCGAAGAGCTGCTTGGCGTTTTTGATCGCGTGATTCGCGATGACGCCGGCAAAGTTCGCTATCACTACGTCTTAATCGATTTTCTTTGTTCCAGTGCGTCCGATGCAGTATCCGCAGCTGGCGACGCCGATGACTGCCGCTGGTTCACTCCTGCCGAGGTTCGCCGCCTCCCGCTGCCGAAAGACACCGCCGAAGTCATCCGCCTGGGATTCGAACGAGCCAAGAAGTAATTTCCGTATTCGGAGCACAAACAAAATGGCCCGCGCATTTCTACGCGGGCCATTCAGTGGACTGCTTGGATTGACCAGAGGAGGTCACTCTGTGTGACTCCTTCGGCAACCTACGGTTCGTTATTGAAAAGCTCTCGGCCAAATTACTTCGGCCCGTCAGAACATCCTCAATGCACCGTCGTGCGATGGGTATTTGCACCTGCGCGCTAAGACCGAGCGCGTAGTATGCAGCGAAACCAGAGCAACCGCCTAGGTCTCAGCCACCTCACCTGGTCTTTTGGTTCTACAACTATGACTGTCAGAACTTGTCATCGGACCACCTCCTTTCCGGTGTAAGCCCACACTAGTACGAGAAGTGAGCCGAAGTCAACCGTCCCGAAAAGAAAATCCCAGATCATCAGACCTGGGATCTCTTCTCAGAATTAATGTAGAGACGTAGCTTCGCTAAGTCTCTCTCAAATCTGTAACTACATGTTTGTTTTTAGTGATCCCAATCCCGATCGGTGTGCCACTTGTGATCCGAACCGTTCCAGTACCCGTGATAGGTATTGAAGCAGTTCTCGCGCTCCGCGTTTAATTCGCGCCGGCGCTGGTCCGCTGCAGGACTGTGCTCGCCATGCTTATGAACCGCAACATCAAGGTTATGCTCAGCCTTCTCGATGCGATGCTGGCATTTCGCGTGGTCGTCTTCCGCCCGCGCCATCGGTACGGACGCCGTCATCAGCATACCGGCCATAGCTCCGGTAGCCAAGAACGATCCCCCAACTCGCAACAGTTTTCCAAAATCTTTCATGGTTAATTTTCTCCTGTATAAGGGTTTCTACTTCGATGAACCATCGACACGTGGGGTTGTTCGTTTTAGTGGGAGTTTTTCTTGCGGTTTACCTTGGCGTGTATATCCGGCCAGAACTCCTTTAATTCGTTGGCGATTCCGTCCCACACCAGTTGAGTGCCCCACACGCTAAGCGCATCGGTAATATGTCTCTCGCCCGCCGGATGATAAGCCAGCGATAACTCCGAGGCAACGGCATTGCCGCCGACCTCTGAAAAATTGAACTGGCTCTGTCCTGAATCGCCCCGCGTGATGACCGATCTGCTCAGCACGTATCCGGTGCGTCGCATGAATCCGCCTTTGCCCAGCCGAAAATATCGCGGATCTTGTCTCAGCATCGAAGGGAAGACTGCCTCGGTCATGAAATTTCCCAGCGTGTTATCCGCAAATGATAATGCGAAGCGCTTGCCATAACCCTCCATCCCCTGCCCGTAGGATGGCTCGCTGTTTTGCGCCTGTCCGATTCCCGCCAGAATCGCAGTGAATGGGAATTCCACCGGATCGAAACAATCCTTCGCGGTGAGTTTGAATTTGCCTTTTGCGCTGAGCGGCTCAACGTGAGATTCGTTTTCCACCGTCAGATAGTTAGGAAGAGTCCACAGAATCCGGTCATTGGCGGGATTGGCCGCCGGTTTCGTATCGGACGACGAAGTTGTGGATGAAGAAGATGTGCTCGAAGCCGACGGTGCGTCCGGCAACGGCTGCGTCTGCTGCGTGAGCGCAGGAATCGCCAGTGCCAGCATGACTGGCACGAATCCAAGAGCGCCATTTTTCCGCCACCACCGCGGTTTTCCCACGGACGCACTCTCCCCAAATCCCCGGACGAAGCTACCGACGCACGCGAAGAGCGGCAAGCATACATCCAATCCATCCAAGCTCCAAATACCACTCCTGTGCCATGGGAAAAGTTGCAGTTTTATGGAAAAGAAAAAGCCCCGCGCAAAGGCGGGGCTCGAAAACCAGGGCCCGAAAACCAGGGCCGAACGACCGACTACCAGGCTGTCACTTCAATATCGTGTACCCAGATCGTCTTGTTGTCGGCGTTCAACTTGCCGGTCACCGCGACTTTGTACCCGGCGAATTCGTACGCATTCACCTGATCGTCCAGCTGATAAACCGTCTTGGTCGCTGGATCCACGAGCACATACTTCGCGCCACCACGCACACATTTGTCCGCGCAATCGTTAGCGTCCTTCGCTCCAGCCTTTTGCTTCATGGCATCGTGCGACCCGGCCGCTGCGCAGTTGCTGTCGGTGATCTCACCGCTGAAAGTTTGGAATTTCTCTTTTGGAGCCGCAGACAGCAAACTCCCGCCCATCAGGATCCCACAAACTAAAACCAAAAATCTTTTCATGATGACAATTCCTCCAGATAACTACCCGTTGAAGATTGTAACCCGGAGTGCGCTTCTGCTCAGCGAGTTCTCGCGAAACTTTCGTGGAGACGTAGCTCTGCTACGTCTCCATTCCTGCATGAACCTAGCTCTTGGAGGCTCGCCAACGCTGTACCAGGTCGCGCGCTGCATCCGGCCATTCCGGAAATTGAAAGCGAAATCCCGCCTCGAGCAATCGTCCGGGAACCACTCTCCGGCTTTTCAAAATCAATTCAGTTTCCGTCCGAAGAAAAAACGCTCCGGCTTCCAGCATGAACCGGTTCGCGGGCAGCCCAATCCGTTTTCCGGCCGCCTGCCGCAGTACTCGCATGAATTCGCGATTCGGTAACGGCCCCGGCGCAGAAAGATTGATCGCCCCATCGAGGCTTTCCTGCTCGATCAGATACTCGACACTGCGAACGAAATCCAAGTCATGGATCCACGAAACGAACTGCTCTCCCGAACCAGCACTGCCTCCAAGTCCAAACCTCACCAGCCGCAGCAGTTCATCGAACA
>Ga0206971_10261_pt1 | contig 16996 bp, 11 predicted proteins | sample Alteio_BWOrgHeat_85_FD_152917 | JGI IMG/M metagenome (GOLD analysis project Ga0206971, IMG submission 152917) | Enriched cells from forest soil in Barre Woods Harvard Forest LTER site, Petersham, Massachusetts, United States -... | ecosystem: Environmental > Terrestrial > Soil > Temperate forest >...
GAGGAAGCCAACCTGGAAGAACCCGATGAACCGGAAGATCTGCTGCCGCGCGCACCGATCGTTACCATCATGGGCCACGTTGACCACGGTAAAACATCATTGCTCGACTTTATCCGAAAAACCAACGTTATAGCTGGCGAAGCCGGTGGTATTACCCAGCATATTGGCGCTTACGAGGTGTCGTTGCCGGATGGCAAAGGAAAGATCACCTTCCTGGATACGCCGGGTCACGAAGCGTTTACCGCTATGCGTGCCAGGGGCGCCCAGGTAACCGATATTGTAATTATCGTGATCGCTGCTGATGATAGCGTGATGCCGCAGACCCGCGAGGCGATTAACCACGCGCAGGCCGCCGGCGCCCCGATCATCTTCGCGTTTAATAAAATTGACAAGCCGGGCGCCAACGCCGATAAAGTTCGCGAGCAGCTGGCCGGCATGAATATTTTGGTTGAAGAGTGGGGTGGCAAATACCAGTCGCAGGAAATATCAGCCAAAACCGGGTTGAACGTCGACCTGCTGTTGGAGAAAATATTATTGGAAGCTGAATTGCTTGAACTAAAAGCCAACCCGAACAAACGCGCAGTTGGTACGGTGATAGAAGCAGCGCTTGACAAAGGCCGGGGTATAGTGACCACCGTTTTAGTGCAGGCCGGTACTTTAAGAGTTGGCGACCCTATTTTAGCGGGTTGTTACAGCGGTCGTGTAAAAGCATTGACTAACGAACGTGGCTTGCGGGTTGACAGCGCGGGCCCTTCCACACCGGTACAGGTGCTGGGCATGCAGGGCGCACCGACTGCCGGGGATAAATTCAATGCGCTGGAAAGCGAGGTTGAAGCCCGCGAAATTGCCAACAAACGCCTGCAATTGCAGCGCGAACAGGGCCTCCGCACACAGAAACATATCACCCTTGACGAAATAGGCCGCCGCTTGGCTGTGGGCAACTTTAAAGAGTTGAACATTATTGTTAAAGGTGACGTGGATGGTTCTATCGAAGCATTGTCGGATTCGTTGCTGAAACTTTCAACCGAGCAGATACAGGTTAATATTATATCAAAGGCCGTGGGTCAGATCTCCGAATCGGACGTATTGCTGGCCACAGCGTCTGACGCCATCATCATTGGCTTCCAGGTGCGGCCTTCAGGCGGTGCGCGCAAATTGGCCGAGCACGAGCAGATCGACATCAGGCTTTATTCCATCATTTACGATGCGATCAACGAGATCAAGGCCGCGATGGAAGGTATGCTGGCGCCGACATTTGAAGAGAAGATAGTTGCCAACGTAGAGATCCGCGAAACATTTAAAATCAGCAAGGTAGGTACCATTGCGGGTTGTATGGTGCTGGATGGCAAAATTACCCGCAACAGCAAAATACGCATTATCCGTGAAGGCGTGGTAATTTACACCGGCGAGTTAGCCTCGTTAAAACGCTTTAAAGATGATGTGAAAGAAGTGAGCGCAGGTTACGAATGCGGCTTGAACATTCACAATTTTAATAATATCGAAATTGGAGATATCGTTGAAGCGTATGAAAATGTTGAAGTAAAACGCAAGTTATAAAGCCCGGTTCATAAAAAGATAACAAACAGAGCCCTCCGAATTGCCCGGAGGGCTTTTTTTATTACTTCTTATGCCGGTGGTGGCGTGCGTGGTGCGCCTTACGGCCGTGTTTTCCGGCTTTGCCGCGATAGTGCACGTGCCGTTTATGGTGAGCATGAGCGTGTTTTTTGTGGGGATGCCCGGGCTGTGCCCCGGCAACATTAAAGCTGAACAATGCCAGCAGCGTAATTGCTAATAGTTTTATTGCTTTCATATTCTGTAACGTGTATTTGCTTCAAGAATACTACAGATTTTTGGTCCGGCGGTGGACTATTTATTAACAATTCCTCAGTTCTTTGTCCCTCAGCCAGATTAATTTTATTTTTTTTCGGTACTTTTTTGACTGTTATCCGACTATTGCAATACCGTCTGGCGGACGACCAAATAGGGCCTTCGATGCTATTCAGACTATTTTTTTAGTTTAAAACGGCGGCAGGTTGTTATAATCCAATAGATTTCAACGTAACAAAAAAGAAACGAAGCAAAAAACTATGCTAAAAGTTTGATTTTTAACTTTAAGTAATGTAATTTTCCTTTTTAACCTTAACTTATGAGAAGATGCGCTTTTTACCTGCTGATAACGGGTACACTATGTCTCGGAATTTGTGCGCGAGTCGTTGCGCAGGCTACGCCTGCTGACAACGGTTCGCAGCGAAATGCGTTAAATAATACGGTCAGTCTTTTTTATGCTTCTATCGGAAAGCAATCGCCGTTATATAATGGCACGGAATACTACTTTTACGACCCCATAATAAAGGGAAATGCCTACTATTCGGACGTCAATGCATTCACACCCGGCTCGGTTTTTTACGACAATGTGCATTTTACCGGGGTGCCGATGCTGTACGACATTTACGGCGACCAGGTGGTAATTTTGCTGTACAACCATTTTACCAAATGCACTTTGATAAAAGATAAGGTCAGTAATTTCGATTTCCTCGATCACCATTTTGTGCGCATTGATACCGTTACTTTTTTAAACAACCCGGTCATAAAACCAGGGTATTACGAAGAAATGTACCTTGGCCGTTTGCAGGTGCTGGCACGGCACTCCAAAAGCATCCAGGTTAGCTCCGCCGGGCAGACGAGCGAATCCTACTTTAACTATTCAAAGGATTATTATATCAGGAAAAACAATGTCTATTACAGCTTTTCAAGCCAGGGAACATTGCTCGACATTCTTAAAGACAAGAAAAAAGACATTCAAAAATATATAAAAGAAAATCAAATCAAGTATCGCAAAAACCCCGAAGAGGCAGTGGTCAAAATTGCATCTTATTATGACCATTTAACCAATTAATATGAAAAAGGCCTACCTTCTCAGTTTGTGTCTGTTTGTGCTTTTACGGGTATCCTACGCCCAACAGGGTAACAATAAATTGATCAGCGTCAATTTTCAGCAGGCAAGTATAACGCAAGTTGTTAACGACATTGAATCGAAAACCAGTTTTCATTTTTATTACGATCCTGCCCAGTTTGATAGTTTAAAGGTAACCTTGCAGGTAACCGATAAGCCGCTGGCCACCATTTTGGACCTGGCCTTTGATAAAACTGACTATCACTATGCCATCACCCCCATGCAGCAGGTGTTTCTTACCCGGGGACGACAGATAAAAGTAGAGCTGGCGCCTGGTTTTGCTGAGACGGCGAACGCAAACGTGCCCAAGCAGGCCGCAGTTGCCGACTATACCGATGAGGCTGACAAAAAAGTGCCCGATGCGACCACGGAAAATAAACTTTATGAAATCGGCGTCCGGACAAATACGATAAGACCAGGAAATTCAACTATAAGCGGCTATATCCGAAACATTAAATCGGGGGAAGCAATAGTTGGCGCCAGCATTTATGTGGCCAGCACTAAAAGCGGGGTAGCGACGGATCAGTTCGGCTATTTCACCTTAACGCTTCCGCGCGGCAGGCATGTACTGAGTGTACGCGGTATAGGTATGCGGGATACGCGGAGACAAATCATCCTGTATTCAGACGGTAAACTGAATATCGAGATGCAGGAACAGGTCAACAGCCTTAAAGAAGTAAAAATATCAGCTGATAAAGTAGCTAACGTTAAAAGCGTTGAATTGGGTGTTACCCGGCTGGATATCAAAAATATCAAGCAAATCCCGACTGCTTTTGGCGAAACGGATGTTTTAAAAGTAGTGCTAACATTGCCGGGCGTTACCTCTGTTGGAGAGGCGACCACGGGCTTTAACGTACGCGGCGGTTCAGCTGATGAAAACCTGATCCTGCTTAACGGCTCAACCATTTACAACCCGGCGCACTTTTTTGGATTTTTTGCGGCATTTAACCCGGATATCGTAAAAGATATAGAGTTGTATAAAAGCAGCATACCCGAAAAATACGGAGGCCGCTTATCATCGGTGCTTGAAGTAACCGACCGCGAAGGCAATAAAAAAATATTTACCGGCTCGGCAGGCATAGGCTTATTAACCAGCCGCTTTAATATCGAGGGGCCGATAGTGAAAGATAAAACCTCTTTTATCTTCGGCGCAAGAACCTCGTACTCCAACTGGCTTTTGAGTTTACTTCCGCAGGCTTATAAAAACAGCGCGGCCTCGTTTTATGATATGAACCTGGATATCAGTCACCAGATTAACGAGAAAAACAACCTGTATGTATCCAGCTATATCAGCAATGATAATTTTAAGCTGAACAGCGATACGCTTTACCAATACAGGAATGAAAACATCAATGTAAAATGGAAACATAATTTCAACACCAAACTGTTTAGTTTAATAACCGCAGGGTACGACCGGTACCAATACAGCGTATCGAGCACTGCAAACCCGGTGAATGGATACGACCTTGGCTACAATATCAACCAGTCAAATTTCAGAGCGGACTTTACTTATTATTTAAGCAGCAAGCACACCATTGATTTTGGGGTTACGTCCATTTATTATTACACCCAACCGGGGACTTACGAACCTGATGGCAATGGCTCATTGGTGCTGCCCCAGGTAATCGCGCCTGAACAGGCTGCCGAAAGTGCGATTTACGTTGGCGACAAGTACGAAGCAAGCAGCAACCTTGAGGTGAGCGTGGGATTGCGCTATAATGTATACAATTATATCGGCGCGCAAACAATTGATACCTACGCGCCTAACCTGCCAAAAATTGCGGATAATGTTGTCGACAGTACGCATTACCAGGGGGGTAAGATCATCAATACCTATGCAGCTCCCGACGTACGCTTAGCCGCGCGTTATCTGTTAAATGAAGATCTTTCTATAAAAGCCGGCTATAATACGCTGCACCAGTACATACACCTGCTTTCAAACTCGACAGCTATTTCGCCTACTGATGTTTATAAATTAAGTGACCCCAATATCAAACCTGAGTATGGCGACCAGGTATCGCTGGGGTTGTTTAAGAATGCTGCAAACAACACGATAGAAATGTCGGTCGAAGGCTATTATAAGCGGTTACGCAACGTACTCGACTATCGAAGCGGGGCCGTATTAATTTTGAACCAGCATGTTGAACAGGATGTGATAAATGACGATGGCAAAGCTTATGGCGTGGAGTTTTTGCTAAAGAAAACCGCAGGTAAGCTAAATGGGTGGCTCAGCTATACCTATTCGCGCACCTTGTTGAGGCAGGATGACCCGAACGCGGGCGAACTGATTAATGGCGGCGCCTGGTACCCGGCTGATTATGATAAGCCTAACGCTTTTAATTTTACGGGTAATTATAAGTTTACCCACCGGTACAGCATGTCACTGGATATTGCATACAGCACGGGACGGGCGATTACGCTTCCGATTGCTAAGTACGAATATGCAGGATCAGAGCGGGTGTTTTATTCAGATCGGAATGCTTACAGGATACCTGATTATTTCAGGTCGGATTTTTCGATCAACATAGAAGGCAACCATCGGGTGCACCAGTTTTTTCATAACTCGTGGAGTGTGGGCGTGTACAATTTAACCGGCCGTCAAAATGCTTATTCCACCTTCTTTACGGAACAGGGAGGGGTGATCAGCGGTTATAAATTGTCCATTTTCGCATCGCCCATTCCGTTTATTAATTACAATATCAGATTCTGACCGTCATGAGAGGCGATTTGAACCTGGTGGTCCGGCATAATCATGAAGCTTCAATTTAAATAGGTTGTGAAAAAACAAGGAGCTTTATACTTGATAGTGGTATTTTTTTTCGTGGGATGTAAGAAGCCTTACAATCCTCCGGTAATTAACGCCTCAAATAGCTACCTCGTTGTGGATGGCGTGATCAATAATGGATCTGACTCAACAATCATAAAATTGAGCCGCACAGTCAACCTGTCAAGTGCGACAACACTTAACCCGGTAACCGGAGGTAATCTTGCTGTGGAAAGTGATCAAAATACCGTTTACCCTTTGCAGGAATTGGGTGGCGGACGATATGGTATTGCCGGCCTCCTTCTCGATGATACCCGCAAATATCGTTTAAGGATACAGGCCGGCAGTGAGCAATATCTGTCGGATTTTGTGCCGGTTGTTAATGCCCCACCGGTTGATACGGTTAGCTTCGACATACACAGCGATGGCATACAGCTGAATGTAAGCACACACGACCCTCAGAACAACACTCATTATTATCGATGGGATTACGGAGAGTCGTGGATATTTCATGCAAATTACCTGTCGGGTTATTATTCAACCGGAGATACGGTGATCGAACGAAGTGCAGCCAATGAGGTTTACCAGTGCTGGGGAAGTGATACTTCGAGCAACATTGTAATTGGTTCATCAGCTACGTTATCAAAGGACGTTATATCGAACAATCCGGTAATCTTTATACCATCATCCTCAGAAAAGCTGGGCTCGAAATACAGCATATTGGTAAAGGAGTATGGTTTAACCGGTGACGCGTATAATTTTTGGAAAGCCCTGAAATCGAGTTCCGAAGAGTTGGGCGGAATATTTGACCCGCAGCCTACGCAGATCGCCAGTAACATTCACTCCTTGACGCACCCTTCCGAACCTGTCATTGGGTACCTTACGGCAGGCAGAGTGACAAGCAAACGCATATTCATCACAAATAACCAACTCCCGGGTTGGGTGCCGGCGTTGGTTTATAAGGACTGCCCAATTGATTCGCTTTACCTCCGTTATTATGGGCCCGGCGCAACCGTGCCGGTAAACCAGGAGAATGAATACTATAATGTAAACCCGCAATTTGCACTTGTCCCTCTTCAGGCTATAGTCGTAGTAACCCATTTTGGGTCGATGATCGTCGGGCATACAGGCACAACGCGTGAATGCGCTGATTGTACTATAAGGGGAACAAATAAGCAGCCTGCTTTTTGGAAATGAGAGAAGGGTGAAAATGAAATATTGCTTTTTGATTTTGATCATTTTTGCAATAGCTTGCAGAAAGGCCTATAATCCCCCGGTGGTTGCCGCTAATGCAAACTATTTAGTTGTGGAAGGTAGCATTAATACCGGCTCCGATTCTACCATATTTTATTTGAGCCGGACGGTAAATATTAAACAAAAGATAGTGGCTAATCCCGAATTAAATGCGGTTGTATCTGTTGAAAGCAACGATAATGTTATTTACCCGCTGCAACCGGCGGGTAACGGCAAGTATGTTTCGCCGGGTTTAAACCTGGATAATACACGCACCTACCGTTTGCGCATTAACACCGCTGGCGGCAAGGCCTACCTTTCTGATTTCCTTACGCCTAAAGTAAGCCCGCCGATTGACAGCGTGGGCTACATTGTTCAATCAAACGGCCTTCAAGTCTATTTGAACACACATGATCCCGCGAACGCTTCACGCTATTATATGTGGCAGTATAACGAAACATGGATGTTCAACTCTTTTTTTGATTCGGAATTTATTATAAGCGCGGATACAGTTGCACTAAGGCCGGCAAACCAGCAAGTATATTATTGTTTCGCTTCGGATAGCACCAGCACAATCGTTTTAAATTCATCGGCCAAATTATCCCAAGACGTAATTTATCAAACACCGATAACCTTTTTGCCCTCAACATCCGAAAAAATTGAAGACAGGTATAGTATTCTGATCAAACAATACGCGTTAACACCAGATGCATATAGCTACTATCAGCAACTAAAAACCAATACGCAAAACCTCGGAAGCATATTCGATCCGGAGCCATCGCAGCTGCCGGGGAATATCCACGAGGTAAATAACCCGGCTGAACCGGTGATCGGTTACATAACGGCAGGCACGGTATCGCAAAAAAGGATATTTATCGATAGCCGTAATTTACCGGCGTGGCTTCCTTTTACTTATTATCAGATGATTGGTTGTGCGGCGGATGTCATGGCGATTAACACCCAGGCAGAAATCGACTTTTATTATTTACATAATCCGCCATATTATATGCCAACTACATCACCGGGCGCAGGTGCGTATCCAATTTGTACGGATTGTACGCTGAGAGGGACTAAAACACCACCGCCGTTTTGGCAATGAAATTTTTATGCACTTTTTTAAATAAATTGTAACTTAACAGAATAATAACCATAAACTGAACCCTGATATGAGAATTATTAGAAAAACAGGTGTGCTGGCATCCTTATCGATGCTGTTTTCATGCCTGTTATTAAGCAGCAAAGCGCAAGTTATACAGGAAGTACAAAACAGCTTTAACCTATATAAACAGAGCGCATTGCAGGAGAAAATATTTGTTCATACAGATAAGAATATATACCTGGCTGGCGAAATTGTATGGTTTAAAGTATACTGTGTTGACGGTAACGACCATAAGCCGCTTGATGTGAGTAAGGTTGTTTACGTGGATATTTTGGATAACAGCCAAAACCGGATAGTTGAAGGCAAAATAGCACTGAAAAACGGAGAGGGTGACGGCTCGCTATACATACCGGTAACAATAAGCAATGGGAATTATAAATTCAGGGCCTATACCAACTGGATGAAAAACTTTAGCCCCGACTATTATTTTGAAAAGCAGGTGACGCTGATCAATCCATTAAGGATTCCCGAAAAGATGGCCCGGACAGTTTCATCTGATTACGATATCCAGTTTTTCCCTGAAGGCGGCAATCTTGTTGCCGGCATAAAAAGCGTTGTGGCGTTTAAGGCCGTTGGGCAGGACGGAAGAGGCGCCGATGTAAGCGGCGTAATAATCGACTCCAAAAGTGATACCGTTGCGCGGTTTAAATCGCTTCATTTTGGTATGGGAACCTTTAGTTTTACGCCTGCCGCTACCGAGACTTACAGGGCTGTGGTGAAAAACGGTGATACTCCCCCACTCACAAAACCCCTACCTGGCGTAAACACCCAGGGGTATGTAATGACCCTGACCGACGGCGGCAATGCTTTAAATGTTTCGGTTACTACCACCGATATTACGGCGGGTAACATGTTTTTATTTGCACATACCCGCCAAACCGTAAAAATAGCGGAGAGTGCTGCGATAGTTAACGGCACAGCAAATTTTACGATCAGTAAAGATAAATTGGGTGAAGGGATTTCGCACTTTACCATTTTTAATAATGCAAAACAACCGGTTTGCGAGCGGCTTTATTTTAAAAGACCACAGGCGCAACTGCTGATAACTGCTGCTCCGGATCAGCAGCAATACGGAACCAGGAAACACGTAAACGTTAATATTTCGGCCAAGGCTCCATCAGGTAATGCACTTACTGCTGATATGTCAATGGCGGTTTACCGTATCGATTCCCTGCAGTCTGTCGACGACAACAATATCTTCAGTTATTTATGGCTTAGCTCGGATTTAAAAGGGCATGTTGAATCGCCCGGATATTATTTTACCAACGTGAATGCCGAAACCGACAAAGCACTGGATAACCTGCTGCTCACCCAGGGTTGGAGCAGGTTCGCGTGGAACGATGTGCTCGACAATAAAACGCCCGCATTTAATTTTTTGCCGGAATTTAACGGCCACATCATTTCAGCCAAAATTGTTAACACCCAAAACAATGCACCGGCAAAAGGCATTATCACCTACCTGGGCGTGCCCGGCAAGCGCGTGCAACTTTATACGGCCCAGAGCGACTCGCTGGGTCATTTGTCTTTTTTTACCAAAGATCTTTACGGTCCCGGAGAGGTGATCGTTCAAACCAATGAACTAATCGACAGCACTTACCGTATTGACATAAACAGCCCTTTTTCCGAGCAATATTCGCACACCAGTTTACCTGCATTTACATTCAAGGGCGAATTGACAAGAGCGTTGGAAGATCACAGCCTGGGCGTACAGGCCCTGAACATTTATACAGGTAACTTGTTAAAACAATACTACAACCCGGTAACGGATAGCAGTGCATTTTACGGAATGCCTTACAAAACCTACAAACTGGATGATTTTACCCGTTTTACAACCATGGAAGAAGACTTGCGGGAGTATGTTTCGGAAGATAATATCGTAAATAGCCGTGGTAATTTTCATATCAAGGTGCTTAACGGGCGCGGCTTTTTGGACGGCGACCCGCTTTGCCTTGTTGATGGGGTGCCGATTTTTAACATAAATAAGATATTTACGATTGACCCGCTGAAAGTCCGCAAACTGGAGGTAACGCCATTCAGATATTACTATGGCCCGGCCGAGGCTGAAGGTGTATTTAGCTTTACTACTTATAAAGGCGACCTGGGAGGTGTTGAACTCGATCCCCACGCAATTGTGGTTGATTATGAAGGTATGCAACTGCATAGGGAGTTTTATTCGCCAACCTATGATAGCGCGGCGCAGGCCACCAGCCGTATCCCTGATTTTCGCAATGTATTATACTGGACGCCCGAAGTAAATACAGGCGGCCAGGTGTCCTTTTATACTTCCGATCAACCCGGAAAATATGTTGGCGTCGTTCAAGGGCTCACTGCGGACGGTGATGCAGGCAGCCAGTATTTTATGTTTGATGTGAAATAGGGTGAGGTAAAGGGTGAAGGAAAAAGGTTTGAAATAGTGCCTGCAATGCTTCGAAATGAAAAGAATAGGCTATAACATACTGTTTCTTTTGCCTGTGTTGATTTATACCCAAGCCGCTGCGCAAAAGGTAACCCTTGATTATTACTTTAACCACGAGGTTAGAAAGACATCCGCAGGCACAGTCGAACGCTACCATTATACCTGGGAGGATAAAACCAACAGCGGTTTTTCAATTTTTGGCGAGGCCTTCAAAAGAGCCGGCGCTGCACTTGACACGCTTGGCGAAGCGCCTACCGCTGCTAATTTGACTGGAACCTCGATTTACATCATCGTAGACCCCGACACCAAAAAAGAAAGCCCCGACCCGAAATATATCCTGCCGGAAAATATTTTGCAGATCGCCGCATGGGTTAAGCAGGGCGGCGTGCTGGTAATGATGGCTAATGATAGCGCCAATGTTGAACTGCCGCACTTTAATAACCTGGCATCAGTTTTCGGCATGCATTTTAACGACGACCTGCAAAATCATGTGGTGGACGATGCACACTTTGCTGATGGTGCCGTGTTTACGAAGGGCAACCCAATGTTTAAAACGGCGCATAAAATATTTATGAAGGACGTTTGCTCCATCGCCACAGCCGGCCCGGCCAAGCCCGCGCTAAAAAACAAGGCTGGTGCAACCATCGTCGCGGTAGCCAAATACGGTAAAGGGACAGTTTTTGCCGTTGGCGATCCCTGGTTTTATAACGAATACGTGAATGGCCGCTTGCCGAAAGGGTACGAAAATGATAAAGCGGCAAATGACGTGGTTAAATGGCTGATTGCCCAAACCAAAATGTAGTAGCAGGGACACAAAATTTGTGCCCCTACCCCAATAAATATTATTTTTCGGTAAGCATTGAAGCGGCGGCTTCATCCAAAAACCATTGAATTTCGCCAATAATCGGCTCAATGAGTTGAGCCGGGTATTCTTCAATATTCTCGTCGTCTTCCAGCACATGATGCACGGCAATGGCTTTGCCTTCGCCATAAACTAAAAAGGCGATGTGCCGGGCTTCATTGATCATGGGCGCATTTAATGTGATGCGATATACCTGCTGATCAGGTAAAAAAACATCTTTTACGCCCGGTGTCCTGTCATGTAGGACTGGTGTGTGGGGGAATAAAGAAGCAGTGTGAGAATTGTCGCCCAAGCCAAGCAGAATCAGATCGAAACTCATCTCGTCTTCGTCGAAGAACTCTTCAATTTCCTGGTCATATTTTGCAGCGGCATCCGCCGGGCTAAGGCTGGTATCCACCGGGAAAACATGATCACTATCGATCATTAACGGGATAAAAAGCGCATTTTTGGCCATCAGGTAATTGCTGTCCTTGTCTGTTTGGGGCACATTGCGTTCATCCCCAAAAAAGAAATAAACTTTTTCCCAATCTACCTTGTCGTGATAAGTTGAAGCAAGTAATTCATACAGTTTTTTTGGCGAATTACCGCCGGATAAAGCGACTGAGAATTTTCCCCTTGCTGAAATTGCCTCATTAGCCACGATGACAAAATGTTTCGCCAGGGCATCTAAAACTTCTTCTTCGGTATTGAATATGTTTAAGCTCATGTTTTCTCTTTTTCTTCCGGTTCGTCGCCCGGATAATCATTGGAACAAAAGACCTCCCTGCAATTAATATCTAATTAAATAGCCTGTAACTTCCAATGCCTATTTCTTCATCGGCAGTGTAAACCAGTTAAACCCATCTCTTGCTATTAAGGCTTCTGCTGATTCCGGGCCCCATGAGTCTGCCGAATAATTCGGGAAGTTCAGGCTCTTTTTATTTTGCCAGGTGCTCAATATCGGCATAATCAGTTCCCAGGCAGCTTCAACCTGGTCGCCGCGCATAAACAGCGTTTGATCGCCCAGCATGGTATCCAGTATTAGTGTTTCGTATGCTTCAGGCGCTTGTGTACTATAAGTGCCTTTGTAATCAAATACCATATCAACGGTATTCAGCACCATATCAATGCCCGGGCGTTTAGCCTGTACCTGCAGGCGGATGCTCATTTCTGGCTGTATGCTGATAATTAGCCGGTTTTGCTGCCAGCTTTCTGCCGCTTCCGTCGGGAAAATCAAATGTGGAACGTCTCTAAATTGTATGGTTATAACCGATGCGGACTGGTGCATGCGTTTGCCGGTACGCGCATAAAACGGCACGCCCTGCCAGCGCCAGTTATCAATGAAAAACTTTACTGCGGCAAATGTTTCGGTATTTGAATCAGGATCCACCTTCGCTTCTTCACGATACCCAGGTACCTCCTTGCCTTGCATCCATCCGGGTCCATATTGCCCCCGCACTGCCGACATGCGCACATCATCAGGGCTAAAGCGGCGCATGGCCCGCAGTACATCAACCTTACGGTTGCGCACCTCGTCCGCATTAAAGCTAACCGGCGGCTCCATGGCAATGTGGCAAAGCAATTGCAGCAAGTGGTTTTGTATCATATCGCGCATGGCGCCGGCTCCGTCGTAATAGTCGCCGCGGTCTTCTACGCCAAGTTGTTCTGTAACCGATATCTGCACGTGTTCGATAAAATTGCGGTTCCAAAGTGGCTCCATTATGGAGTTGGCAAAACGGAAGGCCATAATATTTTGCACAGTTTCTTTGCCCAAATAATGGTCGATGCGATAAACCTGTTTCTCATCAAAAATACTGTTCAGCAGCTTGTTCAGCTCCTTGGCAGTTTCAAGGTCGTGTCCGAATGGTTTTTCAATCACAATCCTCACTTTGTCCTTATCCTCGGCAAGCTTGGCCTTTGATATATTTGAAGCGATGATCGGGAAAAAATTAGGTGATACGGCAAGGTAAAAAATAACGTTGGCTTCGGTTTTCCATTCTGCGTTGAGTTTTTCAATTACTTTGCCAAATTCCTTGTAGGTTTCGGCGTCCTTAATATCCGAACTCTGGTAATAAATATTCTTTTCAAATTCACCCCATTTAGCCTCTTTGGCTTTTCCGCTGCGCGAAAACTGGTCGATATCGTTATGCAGGTTAGTCCTGAACTGGTCGTCTGTTAACTTGGTACGGCCGGTGCCAACAATGGCATACTGTGATGGCAGCCAGCCATCAAGGAACAAGTTATACAAGGCTGGCGCAATCTTGCGCGAGGTAAGGTCGCCTGTGCCGCCAAATACGATAAATATGGTAGGTTGTGTTTTTATGCTTGAATTGCTCATGTTGTGTTTTTCTTTTGGCTGGAGGTATCGTAAATTAATTTGATTTTTTAGCTTTCCTTCGTCCATTGCGTATGAAATACACCTTCCTTACCGATCAACTCGTAAGTATGCGCGCCAAAATAGTCGCGCTGTGCCTGGGTAAGGTTGGACGGCATCCTTGCCGTGCGGAAATTATCAAAATAACTCAATGAAGCGGTAAATGCCGGCGCAGCAATTCCGGCAGCGATTGTTGCTGAAAGCACTTTACGTGCACCCGGCGCGGCAGCTTTTACCAGGTCTTCCACGTGGCCGTCGAGCAGCAGGTGCGCGAGGCTTTTATTTTGGTAGGCATTGTAAATATCATTCAGGAACTCCGAGCGGATGATGCAGCCGCCGCGCCAGATCTTGGCGATCTGGTCTAATTTCAAATCATATTTATATTCAGCCGAGGCCAGCGACAGCAGGTGCATGCCCTGCGCATAGCTGATGATCGTACTGAAATAGAATGCCTGCTCCAGCGCGGCTAAAAATTCGTCTTTATCTGCGTTCAGTTGAATTCCATCCTCGCTATAAACTGCCGCTGCCTGTTCCCTAAGCGATTTGTATTTTGACAGGTCGCGCATGGAAACTGCGGTGTCAACGGTCGGGATCGGCGCCTGCAAATCCATCGCTACCTGCGAGGTCCATTTACCGGTTCCTTTTGCTTTTGCTTCGTCTTTAATATCATCCAGCAACAGGTGGTCGGTTCCGGGCGCTTTGTAGGCGAAAATGTCCTTTGTAATATCAAGCAGGAATGATTTCAACCGTCCTTCGTTCCATTGGGTAAATACGGCGCCGATGGCAGCGTTATCCATTTTTAGCCCTGTTTTCATCACCTGGTAGGCTTCGGCTATCAGCTGCATTAAACCATACTCAATGCCGTTGTGTACCATCTTCACAAAATGGCCGGATGCGCCGGGGCCGATGTACGTTACACATGGCTCGCCGTTAACCTTCGCGGCAATGGCCTCAAAAATGGGCTTCATTACATTATATGCTTCCTTGTCGCCGCCGGGCATCATGCTGGGGCCGCGGCGCGCGCCTTCTTCGCCGCCGGAAACACCCATGCCAAAAAAGTGGAGGCCGATCGCTTCAAGCTGGTCAACGCGGCGGTTGGTATCGGTAAAATGCGAGTTGCCACCGTCGATCAGGATATCACCTTTGTCCAGCAATGGCGTCATTTCCTCAATTACCGCATCCACTATTTTACCAGCCGGAACCAGCATCATGATGGCGCGGGGTTTGGTAAGGCTTTGCACAAATTCCCTGGCGTCGCTAAACCCTTTTACATCTTTGTCCTTACCTTCTTCATTAAGCGAAGTAACTTTTGACGGGTCCTGGTCGAGGCCGGCCACGGCATAACCGTGATCGGCCATATTGAGCAGCAGGCTGCGGCCCATGGTGCCCAGACCTATCATGCCAAATGCATATTTATTTGTTGTTGAGCTCATTTTTTTGGAGGTTGATTTTCTTTTTTTAATTCTTCCAGTATTTTTTTGGTCGTCTCAAAGTCGGTATGATGAAATGCGCGGATACCGATTTTCTGAGCGGCATTGGCAAACATCGGCCGGTCGTCAAAATAAACGCACTGGCTGGGTTTAGCGAGCGCAACACCCAGGGCGAGGTTAAAAATGGCGGGATCCGGCTTGCGCAGTTTTACTTCGCAGGACGAAATAAAGGCGTCGAAACAATCATGCAGTTTAAACTTCTTCACGCGGTAGTCATTCAGCTCCTTGCCCTCGTTATTAATGGCGATGATTCGGAAACCGCAATCTTTTTTCCATTCCTTAAGCCATTGTAACATCCCCGGTAATTCCACACTTTGCCTGAACATAAATTCCTTAAAGTCTTCGCGCGCAAAATCCCGCGGATGGTTAAATACTACGGTATCCAGATATTCGTCCAGGGATATGCTGCCCATCTCGTACACATTAAAGATGAACGTGTGCAGCTCGGTCACTTCAGCATAGTCAAGGCCAAATATTTCGGCTGCTTCCTTGCGCGACCCATGCCCCCATCCATTGGTAAGCAGTACGCCGCCGATATCAAAAAATAATATCTTTACCGATGTAGCTTCCACGACGGTTAAACTTTGGTTTTCTGACTTTCAATGGCATTCAGCAGTTTTTCAAAAGGCTTGTTGAATTTATCGATGCCTTCATCTTCCAATTGCTGGGTGATTTTGTCGATATCGATGCCTGCTTCTTTCAATTTTTCAAGCGCTTCGGTAGCAGCATCCAACCCTTCTTCTAAGGTATCGGCGGCGATGCCATGATCGCGGAAAGCCTCGATAGTTTCCAACGGAACGGTATCAACCGTATCCGCGCCAATCAGCGCTTCGACGTATTTGGTATCCTTGAAAGCCGGGTTTTTGCTGCTGGTGCTGGCCCATAACAAACGTTGCGGTTTCGCGCCCTGTGCCGCCAGTTTTTCCCAGCGTTCGCCGCTGAATACGCGTTTATAAATTTCATAAGCCTTTTTTGCCGACGCGATGGCCACTTCGCCTTTCAGGTCACCCAGGCCTTTGTCGTCGAGCATTGGATCGACCAAAACATCTATCCTGCTGAGGAAGAAACTGGCTACCGATGCAATGTGCCCGATATGATGTCCCGCAGCAAGATGATTTTCCAGGCCCGAGATATACGCTTCGGTTACTTCTTCGTAACGTGGCAGGCCGAATAGCAATGTAACGTTGATGTTAATGCCTTTGCCTATCGACTCTCGGATGGCGGCCAAACCAGGTTTTGTGCCCGGGATTTTGATCATCACATTTTTGCGGTCCACTTCTTTCCAAAGTTGTTCGGCCTGTTTGGCGGTGCCTTCGGTGTCCAGCGCCAGGAAAGGCGATACCTCCAGGCTAACGTAGCCATCCACATGGTCCGATTCTTCATAAACGCCTTTAAACATATCGGTAGCGTTTTGAATATCCTTGATAGCCAAACCGAAGAAAATTTCCTCGTTGGTTTTATCACCGTCGGACAGGCTGCGGATATCCGCATCATAATCCGAGCTACTGGTGATCGCTTTTTCAAAGATCGCCGGGTTGGAGGTTACGCCCCGGATACCGTCTTCGTCGATCAGTTTTTGCAACTTCCCGGTGGTCATGATCTCGCGGTCGATGAAATCGAGCCAGATGCTTTGGCCAAAGCTGTGTATTTGTTTTACCTTGTTTGCTTCCATGATAATGTATTTAATATAAATTCAAAAGTATCAATCTTCGCAGAGACGCAATACATCGCGTCTCATTTGCGTTTTCACTGGAATTCGGGAGACG
>Ga0206971_10264_pt1 | contig 16906 bp, 17 predicted proteins | sample Alteio_BWOrgHeat_85_FD_152917 | JGI IMG/M metagenome (GOLD analysis project Ga0206971, IMG submission 152917) | Enriched cells from forest soil in Barre Woods Harvard Forest LTER site, Petersham, Massachusetts, United States -... | ecosystem: Environmental > Terrestrial > Soil > Temperate forest >...
CTTTGACCGCCATCTCAACCAGTTCGGTTGTAGCCGTGGAGCCGTCGCTCGTCAGAATTCGGTACATGCTGGCGCCTTCGTGCTGAACTGAGGTGACGCCGGTCAGAGTATGTAACTGCTTTTCCCAGTCGGCGGGCGCGCGCTCGAAGTGCGCTTCAATCACGTTCGCCCCGGGCACGCTCGCTTTCAGTGCGCCGGGCGTGTCGAGCGCAACCAGCTTGCCGTGATCGACAATGGCGATGCGGTCGCACAGGCGATCGGCTTCGTCCATGTAGTGAGTAGTGATGAGAATAGTGAGCTTGCGATGACTCTTGATGTTGGTGAGCATCTCCCACACCGCAACACGGGAGACGGGATCAAGCCCCGTGGTCGGCTCGTCGAGAAAGAAAATACGCGGACTGTGGACTAGACCGCGGGCGATCTCGAGACGTCGGCGCATACCGCCAGAGAGCGTCTTCGTCTGCGCATCCCGCCATTTGGTGAGGTCGACCAGTTCGAGAAGCTCGTCGATCGCTGCCTTCCGTTTGGCAGCGGGGACATCGTAAAGCTTGGCGTAGATGTTGAGATTCTCAAGGACTGTCAGGTCGATGTCGCTGGTTAGTGCCTGCGGAATAACGCCGATAGCGCGGCGGGCGTCGTCGGGGTCTTTGCTCACGTCGAATCCTGCGATGCGGGCGCTGCCACCGGTAATGGGGATGAGCGTAGTCATCATGCGAATGAGCGTCGATTTGCCGGCACCGTTGGGGCCGAGCAGTCCGAAAATTTCTTCTTCTTTCACGAAAAAGGAAATGTCGTTCACCGCGGTGAAGTCGCCGTATTTCTTGACGATGTGATCGACCTCAATTGCGTTGGGAACGGCTTCAGCCACCACACCCGTGGCCTGCGTCTTCACGTCGTTCGTCTTCAAATTACTCTGCAGATCATTGGTCACGGACGCTGCTCCGGCGAGGCGTTAGCTTGTTCCGACTTTGCGTTGAGTTTGTCGGGAGAGACGAGCACGTTGGCGGTCATGCCGGGAACATAGTCGTTGTTGGGATTTTCCAGGCGCACTTTCAGCACGATGGTTTTGATATCGCGCTTCATACGGCTGACATCGCGTTGCGTGGCGAAATCGGCTTCGGGAGATTTGTAGAAGACTTTGCCGGATGTTGTCGTGCCGCCGGGAAGTTGAATGCGCAGCGTGTCGCCGAGGCCAACGTGGTCGGCGTAGGTTTCAGGGATCGCGGCGCGAACCCAGGTATCGTTGAGATCGACGATCGTGACGATGGCTTGTCCGGCGGTCAGAACTTCTCCTTGCAGAGCGGCGCGGACGGAAACGACTCCCGTGACCGGTGCGTAGATTTTGGTGTAGCCGAGCTTCACTTGCGATTCCTGCTGCAATTCCTTCGCATTCGCGAGATCCGCCAACGTTGACTGCACGTTGCTCTGGGCTGCGTGTGCCTGATGAGTATTGGCGATAGCGGTTTTCACATCGGCTTCGGCAGCACTGACTTGTTGCTGCAGGGACTGCACAACCGCTTGCTGTGCCTGCAGGTTGGTCTCGGCTTGTACGCGGTCCTGATCGGAGGCGACTCCGTCTTTGGCTAGAGCGATGGTGCGCTGACTGTCGCTCTGCGTCCGTTGCAGAGTGGCCTGCGCCTGCGCGAGCTGTGCCTTGGTCGATGCGACCTTGGCCTGCGCGTTGATGACGGTGCTTGAAGTCGAACCCTGCGTGGCTTCTTCAGTGGCGCGCATCTGCGCGACTTTATTTTGCAGGCTGGAAATATTGGCGTTCGCCGCCAGTTCTTCAGCTTGCAGTTCGGCGGGATCGAGAACCGCGATGAGGTCTCCCTGTTTCACGCGGGAGCCCTCGTCCACCAGAAGCTGCGCGAGGCGGCCTTCGATCTGCGGGCTGACGATCACCTGATTCGCGTCGACGGTTCCGATCAACACAAGATCAGTGGAGCGCGGCGTCGAGATGAGGTAGTAGGCCAGCGAGGCTAACAAAATTAATCCGATGAGAATGCCAAATTTGTTGCGCGTGCTCACTCGTTTTCTCCTTGCGGCGCGTGGTAGGGCGCCCGGAACAATGCTGTAGAAATGAAATCCAAAACTGCGGTTCGCCGTTCCCTCAGGGGTTCGGGCTGGTAAGGGTCGATGCCACGCATCACGCGCATCACAGGCGCGCTGTTGAAATAGAAAATGATGACCGAAATCATGGAGGGGATGAACTGCATTGGATCGACCGGGCGAAAGTCTCCCGCAGCGATGCCTTCTTTCAGAACCCCTGATAGTTTGACGAACAACGGGCGGAAATATTGTTTAACGACATGCTCCAGCTGATTATCGCCGGGATGGTTGGCCCGCATCATTTCATCCTGAACAATCCGGGGGTATAGCGGATGGCTGGCGATGTAATCGAAGTGGGTCTCGACGTAAACCTTGATTTTTTCGCGCGGCGGCAGCGGACGGGAAAGAGCCTCGAGCACGGCGGACGTCAGGCCGCCGAATACGTGGTCAAGTACCGCGGTATGCAGCGACTCTTTGTCCTTGAAGTAATAGTAAAGAAGGGCTTTATTGACTCCGGCCGCGCGGGCGATGGCGTCGATACGGGCCCCAGAGATGCCGTCGCGGGAAATTTCCTTGACGGCGGCCTGCAGGATCGCGGTACGGCTTTGTTCGGGGCGTCCGCGGGATCCGAGTCGTGGTTTGGCAGCAGCATGCATGTTAATTAACCAGTTAGTTAGATTGTAGGGGATGGGAATGGTCGTGGCAAGGGTTTTTGTGGGGCTGTGTCGGCGTTACGAAGCCCCTCCGCATTTTGTCATCCTGAGCGGAGAAAGTGGTTCGCGTAGCGAAGCACGATCGGAGTCGAAGGATTCCTCGGATCTCATCGCTAGTTGAGGGGGAGTTCTTTCTTGGACGACGCTTGGGTGGCAATCTCCCGCTGGGCCGATGCCGCTATCTCCTGATAATGGGTCCTTCGACTGCGCTCAGGGATGACAAGTTAAGAAGATGACAACATTGGATTCGTAGAGACGTAGCTTCGCTACGTCTTCTGGCAACCCGGCACAGCCCCTACGATTCCATGCGGAGCGCAAAAAAGACGTAGCAGAGCTACGCCTCTACAAATTTTCAGGAAAGCTGTTGGGCACATAACCGGCCCACAGTGAGGAGCGCGCGATCGTAGACTTCGGACCAGGTTTGTCCGCAGTTCACGCGAATGTAGTTTTTGTAGGCTCCGGTGGCGGAGAAGATGGTTCCCGGCAAAACACTGATGTTCTCCACCAGGGCGGCTCGATAGAGCTTCAGCCCGTCTACCCGCGCGGGCAATTCGATCCACAGCATGTATCCGCCGGCGGGGCGGCTGATGCGCGTGCCTTCGGGAAAATATTTCGCGATGGCCTGGCGGACCCGATCCACCTGAGTGCTGAGCAGCGTGCACAATCGTTTGAGATGCCGCGTGTAACCGCCTGTCTCGAGGAATTCCGCCAACACCATCTGCTGCAAACTCGGAGTAAAAATGTTGGTTAAAAATTTCAACTGCTCGATCTCGGCGCGAAACCGGCCGCCGGCAACCCAGCCGATGCGATAACCGGGACACAAGATCTTGGAAAAAGACGAGCACAGCAGAACCAACCCTTTGCGGTCGAAGGATTTGGCGGTGCGTGGCCGTGGAGCCTGAAAAGCGAGGTCGCCGTAGACGTCGTCTTCGATCAGAGCCACGTCGTGACGCGCGGTCAGGTCGACGAGAGATTTCTTGTATTCGTCCGAGAGCACATAACCCAGCGGGTTATGGCTGTTCGTCATGCTGATGCACGCCTTGACCCGATGTTTGCGGATAGCGCGCTCTAACTCGTTCAGGTCCATCCCATTTTGAGGATGAGTGGGCACTTCCACTGTCTTCATGCCCAGCGACGCGGCTATTTCGAGAATGGCGAAAAATGTGGGACTCTCGACGGCGATCACATCGCCGGGACGAGCGACGGCGCGAAGACTCAGATTCAGCGCCTCCTGCGCGCCGCAGGTGATGGTGATGTCGCGCGGTGAGAAGTTACATCCGCGATCGGTCGCGCGGCGCGCGATTTGCCGGCGCAACGGCTCGTATCCCGGAGGAAAGTCGTAACGCATGCTGTGCTGCGGATAGCGGCGAATGATGTCGCGCAGAATGACATTCAAGCGGCGGCCGGGAAACCAATCGGGAGTGACATTACCAGCGCCCAACGGCACGTGCCGGGGATCGTTGGCGGATTCGATCAGGTTGGCAATGACGGCCCTGACTCCGATAGCCATCGGCTTCGATCGGACGGTTTCTGATTGCGGCTCGGGAATGAGTTTTGAAAACGGTGTGCGAACGTAGAAGCCCGACTGTGGGCGCGATTCCAGATAGCCCTGATTTTCCAGCCAGACATAGGCTTGCAAAGCGGTGGACATGCTGACGCGATGCTGCTGGCTGACTCTGCGCAATGACGGCACGCGATCGCCAGGCCTCAGCGTTCCCTTCGCCATTTGCTCTGTGACATTGGCCGCTACGCGAAGATAGAGCGGTCCTCCACTTGGGGAAACGGTAACAGAACTCATGGTGCAGCCCTCTCATACCTTAACTGTACCCATTATAGATTACGTGATCTGACACTACACAGTACAGATTTCGAGCGATATCTTTTTTAACAAGACGGGAAGAAATGGATTAAACGAGGCAGGTAAACGAACGGCTCAGGGAAGCGGCGGCAACCGCCCCTGAGCCTAACCCAAAAGGAGAACCACTGTGAGGAACCCCTACAGGCTGTCGTGCATTTTACTGCTTTTCATGCTGCCCGGCGCAGCGCCAGCGCAGAGAATCCTGGTGGCAGGCGTCAAGCAGGTGTCGAGCTGCGAAGGCCCAGTGCGTTTGCTGCAAGCTGATTTGCGAGCCATACATTTCCCGAAAGACTGGACGTTTGTCGTGGCCTGCAATCCGATCATGTGGGAGACTCTGCAACGCGCGGGGAACGCCTTCGAGACGCACACGGGATTCACGAACTTGAATGGCCGCACCACCGTTCTGAACGCGCGAATTTATGCGGAGATGCCGCCGCTCAGTGGAAGCCGGCACGCTACCACCAGGCTCGTTTTGCAGCACGAACTTGGGCACGTCCTGTGTGGATGCGGCGATGAGTGGAGAGCCGACGAAGCTGGCGGAGTGCGTTAGCCGGCTAGTTCTTTCCGCCGGCAATGGAAGGCACGAGCAGAATTTCATCGCCGTCAGTGAAGGCGTAGCTTGGTCCGCCAAGGAAGCGAATGTCTTCCTCATTCACATAGACATTCAAGAAGCGGCGGATCTGCCCGGATTCATCGCGCAGGTGTGGTTTCAGGTCGGGAAATTTCTGGTCGAGGACAGTGAAAAGCTCCTCCAGATTACCCGCGGAGCAGGTGACTTTCGCCTCGCCGGCGGTGTGGCGGCGTAGCGCGCTGGGAATTTGTACGGTGATGTTCATTTAGGCTCCGACCGCCTCGGGTACGTTGAGGGTTTTGCTCATATAGGACTCGAACTCCGACAGCTTGGGCGCGATCGGCGTTTCGGCCTCGTACTGGCCGGAGAGAACGTCGGTCGTCTTGAGACCGTTGCCGGTGATGCAAAGCACAGTCGTCTCTTCTGGCTTGATGCGGCCTTGGCGGTACAGCTTGCGCGCGCAGCCCACGGTCACGCCGCCGGCGGTTTCGGTGAAGACGCCTTCCGCTTCGGCGAGCATCTGCATCGACTCGACCACTTCGGGATCGGATACATCTTCCGACCATCCGCCTGTCTTCGTGATGGTCTTGATCGCATAGTGGCCGTCAGCGGGATTGCCGATCGCCAGCGAACGCGCAATGGTCGAAGGCTTCTGCGGTTCGATATCGGCTTGGCCAGCTTTGACGGCGGTCGAGATCGGAGAGCATCCGGTCGCTTGTGCGCCGAAGATGCGGAACGGTTTCGCTTCCACCAGTCCGAGATCGATCAATTCTTCAAACGACTTTTTGATCTTGGTGATCAACGATCCGCCCGCCATGGGAACGACTACGTTGTCAGGCAAGCGCCAGCCGAGTTGTTCGGCAATTTCGTATCCGACAGTCTTGGAGCCTTCCGCGTAGTAGGGGCGCAGGTTGACGTTCACGAATCCCCAGTTGTGTTCATCGGCGATCTGCGAGCAAAGGCGGTTTACCTGATCGTAGCTGCCATTAATGCGAACCAGCTTCGCGCCGTAGACCTGCGTGTTGACGATCTTGGCCGGCTCAAGGTCGGCGGGGATGAAGATCCAGGAATGAAATCCGTTGCGGGCTGCCTGGGCAGCAACGGAGTTCGCGAGGTTACCGGTCGAGGAGCAGGCGACAGTATCGAAGCCAAAACTGCGCGCGTTGGCCAGCGCGACGGCGACCACGCGATCTTTAAAGCTGAGCGTGGGCATGCAGACGGCGTCGTTTTTCAGATAGAGATTTTTGGCGCCCCACTGCCTCGCCAATCGCGGCGCGCTGAGCAGCGGAGTGAAGCCCGCGGGCACGGTCGGTTGATACCCAGCCGGGAGCGGCAGCAACGCTGAATAACGCCACATGTTGGCCGGGCCCTTGGAGATCTTTTCGCGGGTGAAGTCACCGCGCAGTGCCGCGTAATCGTAGAAGACTTCCAGAGGGGAGAAACAGTCGTCACAGATGGAGCGGGCCTGATTGCCCCAACTCTTGCCGCACTCACGACACTTCAGTTCGTAATTCATGGCCACTCGCTTTCTCGCGATTCGGAGTGGCTGCGGGACGAGCTCTAAAGTGCCCTAAAAACGAAATCCTCTTTCCCGGCAAGACGGAAAGAGGAACGAGATGCCTGAATTCTGCACCCCGAATCTCATGTTCCCCCTTTGCAGGGTGAGAGTTGACACCGGGCGACCGAAATTTTACTTTCGATCCGGTTGTCGTGGCTTCTTAGGGCTCGTCCCTCAGCCACTCTTCATGAAATCCAAGGTCTGCTCTTAAGAGCAAACTTGATGCTTATGGTAGCGAGCGCCAGCTTCTACGTCAAGAGCTTCTTGGGAACGCGCAAGTAGACAGATTCTGTTTACAGCCGCTGACTTGTGAGATACAGTTTCGGGCGAAAGAGACCATCCGAACCCAGGGCAAGCTAATACTCCCGTCAGTACCACACTTCAAAGGAGACGCCCATGCATTCCAGATTAGCAGCCTGTGTAGTTTTAATCGCCGGATGTGCTTTGTTGGCAATCCCCGCCCAACCTGCCGGGCAAAGCAATCAAGATCACAACCCAACCGTCGCTTTTACCTCGGGACAAACCGGCGGCACGCTCGCATCGGTTTCTTTCCCTCGCACAGCCAATGCGCCAGTTGCACACTTCAGGGACGCCCCTGTAATCCCAAGCAGTCCACATGTTGCGGTAGCTTGAAGTGCGTGTTTCGAGGAGGATCGACGAGGGTCGGGTATCAGTGCGTAGCGGGAGCGAGATTGGCGGATCCCTCAAGCTCATTCTGGGATAAGTTGAGCGCGAACAAACTTGACCCGGGATTGACTGAAGCTGGTTCGCTGAGAGACCCAGCCGCCGAGTAGGACTTGTCGACCGCTCAAATGCCTGCATCCAAGGATCGCACCTACGCGGTGCCGCAGCTTCTTGGTGTGGCGGCATTGATGGCAACCGGATATCTGCTCACCCACGCGCTTTGCTTTACAAACGATGCGCTCAACTTCGCTTTTGTCTGTTTGCTTTTTCTAATTCCGTTTTTGGCTATCCGGCCGGTCCTGCGGTTGCGTCGCTGGCCCAAAGTGGCGGCGAGTATCTTTCTTGTGCCGTTGCTGACCGTCTCGCTAATATGCCTGCTGATTACGGTTACTTGCGATGGTTCAGCTTTAGTCATGCACCGCGAGTTGAGACGCGAATTGGCCACTGTTGAAGCGGAACGCTACTCCGTTCACCTCTTGTGGGAGGAAACAACCGGAGGAGCAGTCGGGCCACATGGGGTGGGTCTGGAACAACGAATGTTTATCCTTCCCGGCCTTTATCTGGTCAAGTACGTGGACTATTTTGAGGGAGCGCATGAAGGGAGTCTTGCCTTAGAAGGTGGAAACCGAGTTAGGGTGCATATCCCCAAGAGCGCCATGAATGCTGAAGTTAACCGAGTTTATCCGCTGAAGCCCAGAGTTTACTTTTGATTTTTGGAAAATTCGATTGGTGGAAGGCCGTGCTCAGCGAGCGGAGACCCGTATTGTGATCGCCTTAATAGATTCAAGGACGATAAATGGCCTGCGCGCTCACAGCCTCACAAACTAGCCTCAAGCTCGAAACAAAGCCCAGACCACCAATCCGATGCCCGAGATCAGAAACACAGGCATGAGGTACACAGGCCAGCTAGACCATCCGTGCTGTCTCCGCAATTGGAGATATTCGGAATAATCCAACGTGCCGCCACGAAAAAAACTCGCATCTCCTCTCGCGCCTTTGAGTCGCAAGCGCACTAGGGTGTCTAGCGCCGCAAACACTCCGACACAAACTAACCCTGCGGCGAGGATGAAAACCATGTCCAATCCTTAGGTATTCAAATATTCTTCGTCGAGATTACATTCGGTGCGCTAACTCGTTGCCGTAAGATCACCACTTCACTTTGCTGATTAAGGTTTTCGCCTACAACTACCTAACTAGAATAGTTGCGGCGCATAATATCGCCGTGAGCAAACGTGCATGGTTGGTATTCGCTGCGATTCAAACCACCGGCTGCATTCTCGCGAGCTACGGCGCGATATATTCAGAATCGTCGTTTGTTCGCGGGTCTTGGGTCGTCGGATTTCTCCTATTCCTGCCCGGAAATCTACCTGCAATGGCCGTGGCGCAGACACTGATTCACGTGCACACTCCTTACATTCTCCTCCCGATAGCGATTGCGTGTAACGCCGTGCTGTGGTTCTTATGTTCGAGATCGTGGCGGGCGATTCGGAAGACGAAACCAGAGAGCTCCTCATACTCGTACAGCATCTCGTTGGCTGCTACGGATCTAGTGTTCGTAGTAGCCAATACCGTTCACTTTCTTCGGCCCGCAACGTGCGACGACTGCTTTTTTCCATACGGCTTACCGTTCACGCTCTACCACGACGGCGGTTTCGCGGGCGGAGAAAGTTTTGTCTGGGGTGGCCTGGTGGCAGACATTGGGTGCGTAGTAGTCGTTGCTCTGCTTGCTGGCCGCATTTGGGAACAGATCACATGGCGGCGAACCAGAAGGCAGTTGACGTAACTTCGCCATCGCCGCATTGACCCTCGATCAAAACGTGTAATCGCATGACTTTAGAGTTTAAGTCTTTCCAAAAACTGGACCCGGAAGATAGACTTTGCGACATGCTGAAGAGCCGCGCTGTTTTGCTCATGATTTTCATTGGGATGTGTATTACGGCTTGCGCCGAGAGCAACACCGATTTTAGGCTTGCGCTTGCAGAACATGGTGGGAAACTCAGTTGGTCTGCCGATGGATACAAAATAATTCAATACTCCGCCAAACCAAACGGCAACGAGATCGGGATACGCGGCGACAATGGATCAGGAATTACTTTTCTAGGTTTTCTATTCCTGATTTCCGAACAAGCGCCGCTCACAAGTGAAAAATGCCGTGATGGTGCCCTGAACTCTGAGAAGACGGGCGACCCGTCCTTGAAGGTTCAGAGCACGTCGAAAATCTCCAACTCTGGCAATCATCCCGTTTCATTGGTGAGCTATACAGCGCAAGCACGTGACGGAAAAGTCCTCTATGTCGTGCGAGGCTTCGCTGCGACCGCAGATATTTGCGGTGATCTCGAGTTCTACAGCGATTCACCCATCACAGCTGACGATGTTGGATTAAAGAAAGTGTTTACGAGCTACACGCTTGATGAAAAGTACACACCGACGTTTCGCGACGCGTTGCTCTATGGGCAAATCCTCTACAACGCGAAAGCTTACAAGGCCGCTGGCACGGCGTTTGAGACTGCATTGGACAGGTTGAAGCAAAGCCACGAAGCAGACCAGATAACCATGAAACGCGTAGTCACCGATCAAGCAGGGATGGCATATGGGATGTCGGGAGACCTGCAGAAGGCCCGCGCGATTTTCGAGAATGCAATCCGGGAAGACCCTCAATACCCGCTGTATTACTACAACCTCGCGTGCGCGGACGCCGAGAATCAGGACTTGAATGGAGCACAAAAACATCTGCAAGAGGCATTCGACCGCAAAGCCAATGTCGTCGCCGGGGAAAAAATGCCCGACCCGACCACGGACGATTCGTTCCTTCCGTATCGTGGCAACAGCGCGTTTTGGGGCTTTCTGGAAGGCTTGCAAGCAAAGCGCTAACGACTGCGGCTTGTTCCTTTAGCTGTTAAATTATCGTTTCACTCGTAACCCTGCCCCGTTTGCCGTTCCCATTTCACTTATTAACCGTTGACAAGGACCCTTCCTTTTCATAATATGTCGTTACGCGACATGTCGCGTTCAGCCATATGATGGAATTATCTCTTATCAGTGAATCGGTTTTGCTCATCCTACTGAGCCTCGCGGAACAGCCGCGGCATGGCTATTCCATCCTGCAGGACGTCGAAAAAATGAGCGATGGACGGGTGAAGCTGAGCACGGGCACGCTCTATGGCGCGTTGCGCCGCCTGCTCGATCAGGATTGGATTGAACAATTCGAAGAAGAGCAAAGCCCGCGCGGGCGCAAGGCCTACCGGCTCACAAGCACCGGCCGGCGCAATCTGCAGATGGAAGTGGATCGCATGAAGCGCATGACCCGGTTGGCCAGCCTGCGCGTCGCGCGCAAGGAGAGCTGAGCGATGCTCAAACTGTATCGCCTGATCCTGCAGCTTTATCCGCCGGCGTACCGCCGTGGCTATGGCGACGAAATGATCGAGGTCTTTCAGGAGGCCCAAGCTCGTGCGTGGGCTGGGAGTGTTTCCGCCCGCGGCGCTTTCTGTCTGCGCGAAATTTCCGGGCTGCTGCGAGGCGCCCTGCAGGAAAACATTTGCTTTCTGTCCGAATCGAGTCCGTTCAGCTCAAGGAGGTTCACCATGCAGTCTGAATTTCGCTTTCCAAAATCCACGATGGTTCTCATGTGTCTCATTCTCGGCGGAGTGATTCTGGCGATCGAGAAAGCGCGAACGATTGCCATCTCGGTCCCCTACAGCAACCCGTATGTGACGATCCGTCCCTTGCCCTGGAGTTTTCCCTCTGCGATTGCGATTCTCTTCGGTGCGGTCTATGTGGGAGCGATCGCCGCCTGGGCGATCTTGTTTGGCTTGCAACGGTCGGGGGTACACCGGCTGGCGGCACTCGATCCTGACCACAAATCGTAGGCTTTCACGACGCGAATTCCGGATTACGGGTGAAATTTTCCGATGCGGGAGTGATCCGCAAAGCCAGATCACGTCAATCGAAAGTAATGTTCCGATTCGGTACTATTTCCGGCCAAAAGCAGGAATTTTGCCCTAAGGGAGCAGTGGCAAACCTGAGGCCGCGGGGACATTTACTGGACTGCCGGGGCAAACTGTGGCAAAGTGTGCGGACGGTCTCAAGGGTCGAGACCCCGAGGGTAACCCGCGCTTGACGCAATCAACGATTTCCTGCCTGTGGAATCAACCAAAAGCAGCCATTTCCTACAGGTCTGCGGTATCACTCCACAGCCACACCAATCAATCCAAAGAGAGTCTGGGCTTCATAGTCGAGTTCGCCGAACGCTGGAGCGTGCTGAAGTGGGCTCTGGAGCGTCAGTACAAACGCTCACCTCTTCCGGTCGACCTCAAACAGGCCTACTGGACACCACCTTTAACTCCGCAGTTGGCTTTTGATTTAGAAAAAGGCCAGATCGAGGATAACCTCGGCCTTACCGGCCTGGTCGCGATCACCGACCACGACACGATCGATGCGCCAATCATCCTGCGCAAGCTCGAAGAGAGCAGCCAGGTGCCGTATTCGCTGGAGTGGGCTGTGCCCTACGGCGACGCCATCTTCCATCTGGGCGTGCATAACCTACCTAGCAGCCGGGTCCACGACATAGTGGGGAACCTGGAAGCGTACACCCAGAACCCTAGCACTAGAGTATTATCCGAATTGATCGCGGCTTTGGATGAAGATCCGGAAGTGTTGGTGATCTTTAACCATCCGCTGTGGGATCTGTGCAGCCTGGGGAAGCGTAAGTTTCTGCCGCTGGTCGATCAGTTCCTGCAGGAAAATGTGCGGTTCCTGCATGCCTTTGAGTTGAATGCCACGCGTAGCTGGAAAGAAAACGAACGCGTGATGCAACTGGCGGAACGCTGGCAGCGGCTGCTGATTTCGGGTGGCGACCGGCACGGTTGTGAACCGAGCGGATCGTTGAATCTGTCGCACGCGAGCACGTTTGTCGAGTTTATTCAGGAGATCCGGCAGGACCAGCGCAGTCATGTGCTCTTCATGCCACAGTATGCGAATTCACTGTGTGTGCGGACGGCGCAAACGCTGCTGGATGTGATTCGTGAATATCCGGAATATGGGTTGGGTGCGCAGTATTGGGATGACCGGGTGTTTCATCCCGATTTCATTGCGAACATCGACCGGCCGGTTTCTTCCTACTGGAAGGGACCACCGAAGTTTTTGAAGCGCATTTTGAATACGGTCCGTCTGCTGGAAAAGCCCGGCGTTCAGCGCGTGCTGACGAAGATGCTTCCCGGCAGAACTGATCTGGAATTGAGTCCCGAAATTATGCAAGTCCCCCAGGAAGTGGTGTACGAGGCGACTTTGTGAGAGGAGGCAGCCCTCGGGTTGCATTCTTTCCAGACGCGTATTACGAAATTGATGGAGTGGCGAAAACGAGTCGCCACTTCGAAGCTTTCGCCAGGGAGCGCCAGCTCCCTTTTTTAATGGTCCACGCCGGACCGCGGAACGAAGTCACCACCAACGGATCGGTCACCAAGATACAGCTGCAGCGCAGCGCGATGAGCTTTCCGCTGGATCGAGGCCATCAATACGACCTTTTATTCCAGCGCTACCGCAACCTGCTGATGCCGCTGGTGCGCGCTTTCAATCCGGATGTGGTGCAGATCACGGGACCGACCGATGTTGGCACGCTGGGAGCGATGATCGCTCACAAGCTCAGCATTCCTCTGGCTGCGACCTGGCAGACGAATCTGCCGATGTATGCAGGCATCCGCATTTCGCAGGCATTTTCGTTCCTGCCGAACTTTTTCTCGCAATGGCTGGCTAAGGTAGCCGAATACTGGAGCACGCGGGCCACGACCCGCTTCTACAAATGGCCACGCCTGCTGTTCGCTCCGAATCCGGACCTCGTACTGCAATTGGGGACGGCGACTGGCAGGCCATGCGTCCTGATGTCACACAGTGTGGATACTGACGTATTCAATCCACGCTTCCGCGACCGCAACGGTGGCCCGTTCCGTATCGGATATGTTGGACGCTTGACTCCCGAGAAGAATGTTCGCTGGCTGGCTCAGCTCGAAGAGAAGTTGGTTGCAAGGGGACACACTGACTTTGAGATCATGGTTGTGGGAGACGGCGCGGAAGGACCGTGGTTGCGCAAAAATATGCAACGCGCTCAGTTCACGGGAGTTCTGACCGGAGAAGCTTTGGCGCGCGCCTTTGCCAATATGGACGTGCTGGCCTTCCCTTCCCGAACCGAGACATTCGGCTTGGTTGTGCTGGAGGCGCAAGCTTCCGGTGTTCCCGCTGTGGTAACAGACGCAGGCGGTCCTAAATTCGCCGTCCAGCGTGGCGAGACAGGGTTTGTCGTCAACAACTTAGACGAGTTTGCGGATTGCGTCGAACTACTGCTCACTCAACCCGAAAGACTTTCTTTGATGCGTACAGCCGCGCGAGAAAATGCGCTTTCGACATCCTGGACTAAAATCTTTGAGGGGATGTACTACGCATACAATCATTCCTTTGGTAATGCTGCACCTATTACGACTCATGGCATCCTAGATACAGCCAAGACGTAACGCTGGTCCGGGTTGGGTCGAAGCTTCACCGGCTGTACTCCCGAGACGCCGGAATCTAGAACAAAGGGCATGTTTTTCCATGCGGATTCGCAGGTCGGCCAGGTTTTTCTCGTTTGTCTTTTTTTTCTTCGTATCTTTTCAAGTCACGCTCGGTAGCGCAGCTGCACAGTCGTCTCAGCCAGAACATTTGAGTGCCGATCAAGTGGTCGCGCGGATGATCCAAAAAAATGAGCAACGCGCCAACGCTCTGGAGAGCTTTCAGGGGCGGCGGGCGTACTCGTTGCGCTATGTCGGGTTTCCCTCAGACATGAGTGCCGACATGACGGTCACCATGACCTACAAGGCTCCGGCTACCAAAGAATTCACCATCGTTTCCCAGACCGGGAACAAGTGGATCATCAGCCACATTTTCCAGCGGCTGCTCGATTCCGAGCGCGAGGCATTGGACGCCGAGAACCGGGCAAGCACTGCCCTGAACAACGTCAATTACGATTTCACTCTGGTCAGTGACCAGCCCGCTGCTGACGATTGCTCCTATGTGCTGCAGGTCGAGCCGAAGACGCCGAACAAGTTTCTCTATCGCGGCAAAGTCTGGGTGAACTCAAAGGATTTCGCGGTCTGCAAGATTGCAGCGGAGCCGTCTAAAAATCCATCATTCTGGATCAAGAAGACGGATATCAATCACGACTACACAAAGGTTGGGGATTTTTGGCTGCCCGCCGACAACAAGAGCGTATCCAGCCTGCGCCTGGGTGGCGTGGCGACTCTTACGATCAAATACGAGGATTACAAGATCCTGCAATCGCGAGCGCTAAACCAGATGGATCATTCGGCTACTCCGGCGCACGCGAACTGAAGTTTAGAAGGCTTCAAAAAGAAAACCGGCCGCTGGTGAGTGATCACCGGCGGCCGGTTTGAATTTACAGAGAAGACTATGCGCGAGCAGCAACCGCTTCTGCCGAGGAGGACGCTGACGCCTTACCCTCTTCGCTGTTCGGTTTCTGGCCAGCTTTGCGGATATCGATTCCGCCTTTGAAGAATGCACCGTCTTCAATCGAGATACGGGCGGCAACGACATCGCCGGTGAGCGAGCCATCGCTGCGGATATCCACGCGATCGCTGGCAGTCAGGTTTCCACGCACTTTGCCCAGAACCACGATCTCGCGCGCGTTGATATTGGCGGAAACGACTCCATTGCGCCCCACGGTGACACGGTTGCCGGCGAGGTTGATGGAACCCTCCACACGGCCATCGATGTACAGGGACTCGGATCCTGTGACTTCGCCTTTAATGACCAGAGACTTGCCAATCGTAGCCTGATCAGCACTGGTAGCAGACGTCGTGCGCGGGGCCGCAGCCGCGGGAGGCTCAATGGCCGCCGGCGCGTTGGATGCGGGGGTCGCTGCCCTCTCTGGTTCGGGGGGTCTGGACGAAGGCGTATTGGGCTGATTGGTGGGCTTCCACATAGTGCAAGGATCCTTTCCTTGGGGATGGAGTATTGGTTAGTCGTGCACTTCAATGACCATCTGGAATTGTACTCCGCAACGGCTTGGCTAGCTTGTGGAAAATCTCTTATTCGTTGAAGTTGCAGAGGGTGCGAAGACTTTCCAGGAGTGCGGTGGACGCGATGCTAGCGGCGGACAGCAAGGTAAATGTTGCTTGGTGGGAGGAGCTGGGCTGCCGGCTATTCGGCACTCGCGTCAGCCTGTCCCCGCAGCAACTGGTAGATTTTCTCGACTCTCTGTTTCGTCTTTTCTAAATTGCCGGAGTTATCGATCACGTAGTCGGCGGCTTCGATTTTCTTTTCATCTGGCCACTGCGCTGCCATGCGGCGAGTCACTTCGCGACGCGCGGCCTCAAGATCGACATGCTGTCGCTGCGACCAGCGGGTGACGCGTTGCTCGGGCTCGCATGTGACTACGATCAGACGGTCAAAGCTGCCTCCGGCACCGGCTTCCAACAGCAAAGCAGCTTCGACGATGGCGATGGCATGAGGATCGTTGCGGCCGGTTTCGTCCATCCATTCGTCCTGGCGGCGAATGACCGAAGGATGCACGATGCGATTCAACTCCGCGATGTGTGATTTCGGATTCTCACCGGTTCCGAATGCAGCCTCCGCTAAAAGACGGCGATTCACTGTTCCATCTTGATTGAGAATCTCAGGGCCGAAGTGACGAACTACTGCGTCATAGACTTCCTGCCCGGGCAGCATCAGTTGATGAGAAATTTCGTCGGCTCTGATGAGTCGGGCTCCGAGCTGTACGAACATTTCGCCGACGGTGGATTTGCCCGAGGCAATTCCGCCGGTGAGTCCAACTTTCAGCAAGTTGCCCTCACCCGGTAAAAGCTATCCACCACAGAGACACTGAGGCACTGAGAAAACCAGAAAACCACGCCAAGGCGTAAAGACCCTTGTGGTGTATTTCGGCGACACATGTGCTGGCTCATGCTAGGACTCGCGCATGCGGTTACCGCGCCGTAGCTTTGCCGCTTTCACCGTATTTGCCATCAGCATGGCAATGGTGAGCGGTCCTACGCCGCCGGGAACGGGGGTGAGGGCGCCTGCGACCTGCGCCACTTCAGGATGAACATCTCCAACCAGCGTGCTGCCCTTGGTTCGGAAAGTCTCCTCGCGTTTGGCATTGCCGGCGAACAAACGATCGAATTCGGATCGCTCGGTAACCTGATTCATTCCCACGTCGATCACGGCTGCTCCGGATTTTACATAGTCGCGCGTGATCATTCCCGCACGGCCAATCGCTGCTACCAGAATGTCGGCGCGGCGGCAGACCTCAGCGAGATCACGCGTCCTGGAGTGACAGACTGTGACGGTCGCATTGCCGTTCAGCAACAGCATCGCCACCGGCTTGCCCACGATGTCACTGCGTCCGACAACAACGGCTTCTTGTCCAGCGATCGGAATATTGCGCCGCTTCAGAATCTCAATCACCCCGGCCGGTGTACAGGGAACCA
>Ga0206971_10266_pt1 | contig 16877 bp, 14 predicted proteins | sample Alteio_BWOrgHeat_85_FD_152917 | JGI IMG/M metagenome (GOLD analysis project Ga0206971, IMG submission 152917) | Enriched cells from forest soil in Barre Woods Harvard Forest LTER site, Petersham, Massachusetts, United States -... | ecosystem: Environmental > Terrestrial > Soil > Temperate forest >...
TATGGATGGATCGCGAGTCGCCGGAGATCAAGGTATCGTCTCCGTACGATTGCGGAACGTTGAGAATTGAATTAGCTAAGCGAGGAAATCTGGCGGTCCGGATGCCGGATTGGCTTTCGGCTCGGGATATTTCGTGCGATCTGATCAAGCAGCCGGAATTGCGGAACGGTTATCTGATGATTTCGAATGCGCCGGCGGGCCGGGAGATTCGCATTCGTGTGCCGCTGAAGGAGTCGCGGATCTCGTTGAATCACCGGACGCATAAGATCGCGGTGGCGCTGAAGGGGGGATAGCGTTTCCGCGATGGAAAATTTTGGCTCGCCGCTGGCTTATTTTGATGCTTTGTCGTAGGCGGAAGACTGCGGTTGGAGTGGCTTTCAGCGAAAATCCCCGCCCTGTCGCAAACTGCGCGACAAGGACGGGGCACCCGCGGCATGGTCGCAGAAAAGCGATTCAGAAACCTATAAAGCTGGTTAGAGCGACGGAAAAACATTTCAAGAGCGGCGGTTACACTGGGTTCGGAACTACACAGGAGTTGAACGTATGGAGATCAAGAGAGTTGGGTCGCAGGCTTCGGGGAAAGGTCCGGCGGACTGGTTTACGGGGACGGTACGAATCGATCCGCTGTTTCAGGCGCCAGATCCGGCGTTTGTGCAGGGCGCGAGCGTAACGTTCGAACCGGGTGCGAGGACGGCATGGCATACGCATCCGTTGGGACAGACGCTGATCGTGACCGCGGGGTCCGGATGGGCGCAGCATTGGGGCGGCCCGGTGGAGGAGATTCGTTCGGGAGATGTGGTGTGGTTTGCGCCGGGAGAGAAACACTGGCACGGAGCCGCGCCAACCACCGCCATGACGCACATCGCGATTCAGGAGAAGAGAGACGGCAAAGTTGTGGAATGGATGGAACAGGTCAGTGAGGAGCAGTACCGGAGGTAAGGTGGGAGTGTCTCAACCTTTCACACTTTGTCGATTACGAGATTGCTTCACCCTTCAACAAAAATCCCCATCCAAGCCGAAAGCTGACTTGGACGGGGCAACCGCTGGTTGATTCTTCAGTTCGATTCTTCGCCCAACAAACGCAACAAAGAGATGATTCGAAAATCTACTGACTGACCGCAACCACTGCCAGGCTGGTTGGATTGATTCCTACCGAGGTGGGCGATCCAGAGAACTGGGTGAGCGCTCCCGTGGAGGAGTTGATGGTGAAACCGGTGATCGTACCCGCGCTAAGATTGGTTGCGTAAAGAAACGCGCCAGAGGGATCGATCTTCAGATAGTACGGATTCGAGGAGGCAGCGAAAGGCGACCCGCTCAGCGCAGTCAATGCGCCGGTCGAGCCCACACTGTAGCCGGAAATAGTGGTGTCGTTGGCGTTGGCTACGTAAAGGTACTTTCCGTTCGGGGTCACAGCCATTCCAGCTGGACTGTTGCCGCTGGCGATAGCGGTAGTGATCGGGAGCAGTCCACCGGTTCCGTTGGTGATCGAAAACTGAGCCACGGAATTTGCAAGGCTTTCACCGACGTAGAGAAAACCGCCGGTCGTTGCCAGTCCAAAAGGACCACCATCACCCACGGTGGTGAAAGGCGAGAAGCCCGGAACAGGCGTTAAAACCCCATTGCTGCTATTCAGAGTGTAGGCTGTGACTCCGCCCACCACGCCGCTATTGTAGTCAGAGGTGTAAAGATAGTTGTTGGTGGAGTCGATGACGATGTGCGCGGGACCGCCGGCATTCACGACGGGAGTGCCCAGCGAAGTAAGCGCGCCAGTGGAACCAGTAATGCTGAAACCGGCAATCGCATTGTTCTGGTAGTCGGCCGCATAAAGGTAAGTGCCTGTGGAATCAACTGCCAAGCCCGCGGCGGCCACCATCGAATTTCCGCTGGGTACAGTGCCAACGGCATAAGGCGATCCACTGATCGGGTTGAGAACTCCGCTTGAGCTGACGGAGTAAACATTAACCTCGTCGTTTATAGAGTCAGAAACATAAAGATAACTTCCGGCCGGATTGGCGACCATCCCCTCGCTCACATGTGGGCCGGAGACTGCGGTGGCAGCGCCCAGTGCGCCTGTAGTGCTGTCCACGGAATACGACCACACCGTATCCTGACTGCTGACAAAGAGATATTCGGCGCTGTTACCGCCGGAGGGGCCGCTGGGCAAGCTGTTGCCATTGGTGGTGAGCTTGCAGGCCGCGAGAAGCAGCAGGGATCCCAACAGAGCCGCCGTTGGGAGAAATTTTCTGGTGTTCGTCATTGATAGATCCTTCCCGGAATTAAAAAGTGAGCGCGCAGAGATTTTGTCTAAGGCAAATTTTAACTAAAGGTTTTGCCATGACGGGTGGTCTGAGGGTCATCGAGCAGTAACTTAAGTACTGGTTACTTAGGTCTGTTTTCTTCCTGTGGCCACGCGTTTTTGTGGAGATCAAGTGCGAATGGCTGAAAGATCGGCTTTGATTTTTGGAACTTGGTGGATATGATTTCGGTCCGCAAGTAGCTATCTGTGGGAGGCTGGAAGTGAGTGACGCGACTGGTGTGATTGCAGCGATTCAGGCAGGGGATGTCGAAACTTTGCGGATTCTGCTGGCAGAGAATCCGGCTCTGGCGGCGTCCCGGGATGAAGCCGGTGTATCCGCGCTGATGCATGCGCTGTATCGCCGGCAGCAGGGCATGGCGGCTTTGCTGTTAGCCGCGAAGCCTGCACTGGATATTTTTGAAGCCGCCAGTCTTGGTGAGGTTTGGCGCCTCGAAGAATTGTTACGTGAGAATCCTCACATTGCTGGCGAGTATTCGCCAGACGGATTTACTACGTTGCACTTTGCGTGTTTTTTTACGCGTCCGGAAGCGGCTGCCTATCTCCTGCAACATGGGGTTGATGTGAATGCTGTGGCGCAAAATGCGATGAGGGTTACGCCGTTGCACAGCGCGGCGTCGGCGCGCAACCTGCCGATTGTGACTCTGTTGCTGGAACACGGCGCTGATGCGAATGCCCGACAGCAAAAAGGATGGACTGCGCTGCACTCCGCGGCACAGCATGGAGACCGGACGATGATTGAGTTGTTGCTTCTGCATGGCGCGGATCGTGCGGTGAAGAGTGATGATGGTGTGAGTTGTACGGATCTGGCGAGGAAGAACGGGGTTGAGGAGATTGTGGCGTTGCTTGAGTGAGATAGTTTCTAGTTTCGGGTATCCAGTCTGTTCAATTTTGTGGTTCACATGTCTCACAACTTCGGCGAGACATGGGGCACCATTTTATTTTTCCGGATAAGCTCGAGAGATGAGTTAGTTGTCGCTTTAGAGATTTCTTAATTTCGCCCCGCCCGTAGCTTGGCTTCGCTCAAAGTGATAAATCCCAAAATATTTTTGTCTACTTTGTTTTGTTCGTGGCCAGATCGACGGTTACTGAGTCGAACGTGGTGTTGGCTGTCGATGGGACCTGGCACATTTCAATTTTGAGAGTTGCCGACGAAACTGTCACTGTCAAATATCCGTAGCCGCGAAGTGCTTTGTCATAGGTGGTATCGCCGACCACCTGGCCGTGGGCAACGGCGACGGGAAGATCGTTATGGCCTCCGCATCCGGCGACGATGAAGGGAATCTGCATAGCTTTGCCCTGAAAGCTGATGCGGCGAGTGTGGCGCTGGTAGTTGTGCGCGTGGCCGGATAGCACGGCATCGGGCATGATGCCAGCCTGATTGCAGGCCGCGTCCAGCGCGGAGAGAACTTCGGGGCTGCCCGCGTGGCCTCCGTTGCTGTAGGGCGGATGATGAACGGCGATCAGTAACGCTTTGCGGCCAGCTTTGTTCTTAGCGGATTTTCTCTGGGCGGCGAGGCTGGTTAGCGTTTTTGCAAGCCACGTGGTTTGTTGCGCGTCGTTGTTTTTGCCGATGAGAAATCCGGGGCCGTCGGCGACATTCGAATAAAGGCCAACGATCTGGACGAATGGCATATCCAGCAGCCAGTAGACACCCGGTTCGGTCATGGTCTGACGAAATATGCCGACGCCGCTTGCGATAGGCGGGACGGCGGCTTTGGCGGTGCAAAAATTCTTGAGAAATGCACCGACGGGAACCATGTCGGTCTTGGGATAAGTTTCTCCGTCGTGATTGCCCGCGATGGCCACGATCTTGCCGGGATAATTCTTATAAGGTTGATAAAACTGGTCGCGGTATTGGAGATCTTTGTTGGGTCCGTAGATGACGTCGCCGAGGTGCAGAAAGAAAGCCGGGTTGGCTGCGCCGCCCTTCGGGTCGAAATCGGCCTGCATGCGCATGGCGACTTCTTCCTGCTCATTGCCGGCGTTGGTTCGTCCGGTATCGCCGACGGCATGGATGCGGATGGAACCCGCTGCAGTGATTTCCTTCACGCCAGCCGATCCGATGATCTGGTCGAGAGTGATGAGCGGCGTACGCGATGGTTTGGGAATGGGGCCGAGATTAGCCTGCGAGTAAGCGGTGAAGCTTTTCGCCTGGGTACCGGGCAACGGCTGGCGTTGCGCGGTTGGAACGCCGAAAAAGGGATGCGTGTAGCGGGAAGGCTCGGTCGAGGACGTGGTACGTGGCATGGAATGTCCTTTCGTCGGAATTGAAAATACATTAGCAGAGGGTTGTTGGAGCAGGGTTAATTGCCGAGGTTTGGGCATCGGCAAGCCCCTTCGACGTTGCTCAGGGGTAGGCTCAGGGCAAACCTAGATTTTGTATGCCGGCAACAGGAAACGTAGCGGAGCTACGTCTCTACAACACAGTTTCGATTTCTTGCGGAACTGTTGTAAAAGTTGACGTCTGCTATCATCGAAATTCGACTGCACTTTTACTGTTGTACGGATGATGAGGTACCAAAATTATGGCTTCAGCGGAGGAAGAAATGGAAACACCTGGCAGTTCGGCCGGCGCGCGCCGTGACGAAGATATCGCACTTGATCTGATGAAATTCGTGGCGATGACCACGGGGTATGGGCGGACAACCTCGTCCGGCGTGGGCTTTCAGGGCACCGGCGCGGCGGCGAAGCCTGAAGAGTATGCCGGCCATCTTCTCGACCTGTACGGGAAGTGTCTGGGTGCGGTAGCGGGAAAGAAATAGTTCACCGATCACCTCTAAGTTGCAGGTTAAAATTTGGAGAGCGGCAAGCTGCATGCAGCTTGCCGCTTTTTGCTGCGCGCGCGATTCGCTTAAGGATTCGGCGTGAAGGGGATGCTGACTTCCGCAGTGGTACGCGACGACGCGGGAGCATACTTCCATCTGCTGACGGCGGCGATCGCGGATTCGCCGAGCACAGGATTCCCGCCGAGCAACTCGGCATTCTCCACACTACCGTTGGCGGAGATGGTGAGCCGCAGGCGAACCGTGCCTCCAATAGCACGCTTTTGCAATTCTTCTGGATAGTCAGGTTCGATTCGAGTGATCAGCCTTCGTTCGGGTGGACTGTTCGAACTTGCGACATTCAGGATTTTCACACCAGAAGTATTGGCTGCGGCGCTGACATATCCGATCGCGCCTTTGGTCTTTGAGACGTAGGCGATGACGTCGTCATCGGCATCCTCGGCTTTCGGCATGGATCCACGTCCGCTGAAAACCAGCGCCATGTAGTACTTCTGCAGATCGTCGTCGCTGCGACTGAGGTATTCGCGTAGAAAAGCCTCGTGAACCGCGCCATGTTTTTTCAGGACTGGCTCGACATGTACGCCTCCCAGCGAATTGGTCTCCCCCAGAAAAACGCTTTTGAGTTCGCGGATTGAAATCGTATCGGCAGGAATGCCAGGATTGGCAATGATCTTCACGTCCTGCGCCCTTGCGAGGGAACAGGACGCCAGCAACAATCCGAACAGTATCGACAGTAATTTCAAGTGGCCCATCCGATTCGCGAGCCTTCTCTTTTCTTTAAAAACTGAAGCCAGTTTGCAGAACGAGCGCATTGGTATCGGGCGCAAACCCGTTAGGATTTTCCTGCGGATAAAACCCATCCGGATAAGGCGCGTTCGCAAAGCCATTCATGAAATGGCCTTCTACTTTCAGGTTGCAGAAGCGATTGACGTTGAAGCGAATGGTAAGAACTTTGTCGTAAATATGGTTAAGCGGCAGACTTGTGTCGGTCTGGGGAGGCACGGACTGGCCTAGCACGCCCTTAAAAATGCTGGTGATGGTGTAGCGGGAATAGTAAGAGCCAACCTCCCATCGCCGCGCCAGTTGGTAAGAGCCGGCGATATACCAGCCGCGAGCATCGGTGTCATTCTCCGAGGTGCCTGAGAAGATCAGTTGGTCGCGCACGTAGCGGCGAAACTCAGAGTCAATTTCTAATCTGTGAAGCACATACTGTCCGTAGAACTGGTTGGTCCAATCGGCTCGAGAAAATTCGTGGGCGAGGATCATGGGCAGCGCGGAGCCGGCAGGATTTACAGCAGTTCCTCTTCCGCTCGTGTCCTGGTCCATGCGGGAAGCGCCAACCAGAAGGCCGCGGGCGGGCGTGCTCCAGCGAGCATCGGCGCCGTATTGCAATCCATCAATGCTTTTCAAATATGTGCCGAACTGGGTGAGCAAATACGGATAGCCGCTGTGAAGGCCATCGTTCCGCCGCCCGGCGTAGGCGGTGTAAGAGATGTCGCCGAGACGCCGGGGCAGCCTCGATCGTCCATAGACATCGCCACCCAAGTGAGCGATGGCCGCGTCACGGAGATCGATGGGATACACGCTCTGCGGCAGGAGCGCGAATGTGTGGAGGAAATCCTGATCCTGCGTGTCATTAAAGAGACCGAGGACAGTCTTCACTTTGCCGCCGCGAACGCCGAACCGTGAGGTGAAGCGATAATCGGCCACAGCCCAGTCGAGCGAAGGATGCCATTCGCCAAGTTTGCCGAGATCTCGATCGAACACCTGCGCGCCGACACGAAAGTTGTCGGTGACTTGAGTGGATAGATTGAGGCCGACATCGGTCATTGCAGCGCTGCCGGATGTGGTGTTCATGGTGAGCCAGTTGTTGTTATCGGTGTAGACGAAGCCCTGAGAGAGCCATCCGTGGACCTGAACGTTGCGATCGAAGAGATGGAATTCCTGTGCATGAAGGTTTGGTCGACCCAGGCACGGAAGCAGCAGAAGAGCGAGGATGATTCGCAGGGGCATGCAATCAGAGAAATTTCGAGCGATCTACCACGCTTATCTATCGGCAGCGGAGCTAAAAAGTGGAGTGCGGATCAGTGCATGTCAGCCTTTGGTAACCCGAGCGGCTGGTAAACTCTCTGCGCCATGATCAATCGCAGAATTTTCTTAGGAAGCCTGGCCGGGGCGACGGCCGGGCTCTGGCTGAAATTCGCACCGCCTGAGCTTCTCGCTCAGACTGGGCCGGCACTGGCGGAGGGATTTGCGCATCCACCAGACGCAGCGCGGCCGTGGGTGTACTGGTTCTGGGCAAACGGCAATGTAACCAGCGAAGGCATTACCGCCGACCTTGAGGCTATGCAACGAGTGGGCATTGGTGGGGTGATGTTGCTCGAAGTGGACCCAGCGGTTCCACCCGGTCCCACTCCATTTGCGAGTGAACAATGGCGAAAAATGTTTCGCTTCGCGTGCGAAGAGGCTAGCCGATTGGGGTTGGAGGTAAATCTGTACAACGCGGCGGGATGGGCGGGCAGCGGCGGACCATGGATTACGCCTGAGTTGTCGATGCAGAAAGTGGTGTGGTCAGAACTGATCGTGGATGGCAGCAAGCGATTTGATGATGTGCTACCGCAGCCCCAGACGGTCAAAGGATTTTACCGGGAGATAGCGGTGCTCGCCTTCCCTGCTCTAGTAGACGATTGGTATCGAATTCAGGACATCGCCATCAAGGCGGGGTTTGAGACCGCGTCCATCCCGTATGACACTCCGTTTGGGTTGCCGCCGCTGCCGATTTCGTTTCCTGATGTGCCTGCGTCCGTTCAAATTGATCAGAAACATATTCTGGACTTATCCGACAGGTGTAAGGATGGGCGGCTGACGTGGGATGTTCCTGATGGCAAGTGGATGATATTGCGCTTCGGGCACACATCGACGGGCGTCGACAATCATCCCACGCCGAAGTCGGGGCAGGGTTTGGAGTGCGACAAGTTAAGCAAAGAAGCGATGGATGTACACTTCGCGAATTTTCTCGCGAAGATCGTCGCGGACATTGGTCCTCTGGCGGGCAAGACGCTGGTATCCACGCATATCGATAGCTGGGAGTCTGGCGGGCAGAACTGGACAGCGAAGTTTGCCGGAGAGTTTCAGCGGCGATGCGGCTATGACCTGATTCCATTTCTGCCCGCGATGACTGGACGAGTAGTTGGAGATCTAGAAATCTCAGAGCGCTTTCTCTGGGATCTGCGAAAAACAATTTCAGATTTGCTGGTGGAGAACTACGCCGGGCATCTGCGGGAACTGGCGCACCAGCATGGTATGCGCCTGACCATTGAAGCGTACGACGGTGATCCCGCAGATGAAATGCGTTACGCATCGCAGGCCGACGAACCGCAGGGTGAGTTCTGGCTGGGACGGGATTATTTTCCGCAGGTGTTTCGCTCATGGCAGTGGTGCAGCAACATGGTTTCATCGGCACATGTTTACGGGAAAAAGATCATTGCGGCGGAATCGTTCACCTCAATGCCGGGAGAGGATTGGACGGCACATCCTGGATCTCTGAAGCCGTTGGGCGATTGGGCACTGTGCGCGGGAATCAATCGAATCGTGTTTCATCGTTATGCGATGCAGCCGTGGCTCGACCGCGCCCCTGGCATGACAATGGGTCCGTTCGGGGTTCACTACGAGCGGACGCAACCCTGGTGGGAATATTCGAAGGGATGGCACGAGTATTTGACGCGCTGCCAGTTTCTGCTGCGGCAGGGGTGCTTCGTAGCGGACCTATGTTATCTGCAGCCGGAAGGCGCGCCGATGCGGTTTCGTCCGCCGGGGGTGGATATGCACAGCGCCGATCCGCCGACTGCCCCGGGCTACAACTTCGATGGGTGCACGCCGGAAGTTGTGCTCACGCGCATGTCGATAAAAGACGGATACATTGTGTTGCCCGACGGCATGCGTTACCGCGCGCTAATCCTGCCTCAGCCGGGAGAGATGCCGGGCGCAGGAACGATGACGCCTGAGCTTCTGGATAAGATTGCGGAACTGGTGAGCGAGGGCATGATTGTGATCGGTCCGCGGCCTACGCGGTCGCCGAGTTTGACGAACTATCCTGCGTGCGACGAAGAATTGCGGAAGATCGCGGCCGATCTTTGGGGCGATTGCGATGGGGTGAGCGTGACCGAGCACGCTTCTGGCAAAGGTCGTGTGGTTTGGGGAAAAACTCCGCAAGAAGTTCTGGCAGAAATGGGAGTAGTTCGGGACTTTTTCACCGACAGCGAGGCGACCACGGCGTTTCGGTATATCCATCGGCGGGCTGACGATGGAACGGATATCTACTTCGTTGCGAACAAAAGAAACATTGCAGTCGAAGAAATTTGCAGCTTTCGAGTAAGCGGGCGGCGTCCGGAGTTCTGGTGGCCGGAGACCGGGGAAGTAGAACGGCCGGCAATCTATCAGGAAGCGAATGGTTGCATCCGCCTGCCGGTTCGCCTGGTAGAAAGCGGGTCGGTCTTCGTCGTATTTCCGAAGACGAGTGCGCCTGAGACGAAGCGCATCCTGGCAATCAGCGTTGACGACAAAAAATTGAATCAGTCGGGTGAACACATTTATTTCGTGCGCACTGGCGATGAAAGCTGCGAAGGCCTAGTCCGGCAGTCGGGGCGCTATTCTCTGCGGATGTCCGGGGGCGAAGTTCACTCTACGGACGTTGCGGCGCTGCCAGACCCGGTGACTGTCAGCGGGCCGTGGGATGTGCGCTTCGCCCCGCATTGGGGAGCGCCCCAGCGGATTGAATTTCCGAAACTCATTTCGTGGAGTGAACACACTGACCGCGGCGTTCGGTATTTTTCCGGGAAGGCGACGTACCGCAATCAATTTCAAATCGTGGCGGAAATGCTTGCGGAAAAATATCGTCTATTCCTCGATCTTGGAGAGGTGCAAGTGGTTGCCAGCGTTACGTTGAACGGAAAGCTTCTCGCCAATTTATGGAAGCCGCCATTTTGTGTGGACGTCACGGATGTAGTGCGTGCGGGGACGAATTCGCTGGAGTTGGCGGTCGTCAATCTATGGCCAAACCGGCTGATCGGGGACGCAAATCTGGCGGAAGATTGCGAATGGGTAAAAAGCCCTTTCGGGGGGATGATGCTAAAGAACTGGCCAGCCTGGTTGCTGAAGGGAAAGCCCAGCCCGACGGGACGCTTCACGTTTACGACATACCTGCCGTGGGCAAAAGATGCAGAGTTGTTGCGTTCTGGCCTGCTGGGACCAGTGACAATTTACGCTGCGGCAAAGATAAGAGCCCGCCTCTGACGGTTCACGAGCGGTTGTTAAGCAGAACGCGACCGGGAATTTCGCGCACGCATGGCACGCTCAGGATACGGACCTTTGCGGCCAAGTCGGCGTCCTGAGACGAGATCAGCACAGAGCTTCTGCGCGATACCGGGTTCGTCGAGGCGGGCTAGAAACAGATTCCGCAGACGAGCACGGGAGAGAACGCCGGCAAGATATTCGTCGTAAAGATTGCTACCGATGGCGTAGCCGAGTTTCTGTGCGGACTTGGCGTCATTACGTTTGAGCGATTCGGTAAGTGCCGCGGCAGACAAGCCGGCGCCATCCTCTGCAGCTGGCCGCGCAGGATAGAGCACGCGCGAACCGAAATATCCGAGGGCGCACTCGATCACGCGAGTAAAGAAAAGATCAGCCGCATTTTTCGCATTCGTTTGCGGAAGTCCACGGCAGGCGCGATGCAGACATCGGGCAGCTTCCTCTGCGGCACTCATCATTTGGAATTCACGAACATAAAATGCATTGATATGAGGCAGATAGACGCAACCTTCGTTTTCAATCTTTTTGTGGAACACGGCTTGTTCGGACTCGAGCGTAGTTTCCTGAACCAGCAGAGTTTGCAGGCGCGCATCCGATAAATCGCTGAAGATTTCAGGTAACAGGTCGACCAGGAACTTCGGCTGCTTGTTACTTTGTGCCGAGTACATTTTGAATCCGAGAAAGCGCAGCAGGCTGTCGATCAGGTTATAAATCGTCGGAGCGACATCGGGGCCTTCATCGCCGCGCACCCAGCGGCTGAGATGCAAACGGTAGTTTTCATACTTTTCAAGCGGAGTGGAATTGAAGACACAAACTACGTCATCACTCACCTGCACGGCGTCAACTGGCTCCGCTTCGCCCGCCGCCTGCCAGTAAAGCGCATCGACATTCTGCAGAATGGTCAGAATCTTCTGATCGGGCAGCTGAGCCCGCAACGCCTCCGGCAAATGTCGCGGCGCCAGATGCGATTCACCAAACAATACGAGGACGACCGCTTCCGGATGACGTTGGCGAATTTCGGCTAGTTTGTGCGCAGCATGGCGGTCGCGTGCTCCGATCTTGCGCAGGTCTTCCCGCGGCATGCAATCGAGTCCGTAGATGGCTTCGGCGTGATCGCGCGCGGTGACAAGCAATTGATAGAACGGTGCCCAGTCGTAGCCCCAGTCGAGATCGAAGCGAATGCGCTGACGGAGTTCGGCCTCATCAATCTGCCGCCGCCACCATTCGTCAAGAATGTGCTGGTCGCGCGAGAAGACGGTCTCCACTGCGAGGATCACCGGACGATCGCTGGGCTGCGCACGCTCCTCCAGTAATTTCGCGGCAAAGCGCTGGCACTCCGGCAGGGCGTGATAATCCCCGACCAGAAGAATGTCGGCAGTGCTTGTCTGCGTCTTGATCTGATCTGCGGTGAGTATTGACTGATAACTGCGGAAGGCTTGGTTGAACTCGCGCAGATATTTTCGCCGGTTGCTATGGTCGGTCAGGCGAATTTCGCGCTCCACCTCGGCCAGCGCGTGCAACTGCGCTTCACTTCGCCGGGATCGGAGGTTGGTATTCATTCGTACCTGCTGCGCTGCGATACGCTTCAGCCAGCTTGACGGGGCTCGGCTGTCTCCCTATGCTCGAATTTCCGCCGCAATACAGACGCGGCACCGGGAGATGCTGTTGCCAAAGCGTGCACAACCTAATAATTCGATGCCTGAAACGCCGCGACAGTTTTTGGTGCCGCAGAATCTTACAGTTGCAACCACCGGTGCCAGCGGCTCGTTATTTCTGCGGCACTTTCTGCTCATGCTCGAAGCTGATGTGCGCGTGCGAACCGTGAATTTTGTCGCCTCTGACAGCGCGCTTCGCGTGCTCGCCGAAGAGCTCAACTTGCGCGGCCGCAACAACCTTGTCGGCCAGGTACTGGGCAAAACGCCTTCGCACAGAATTCAGCTGCAGTCGAACGACGACATCGGCGCCAACGTAGCCAGCGGTTCTTATCCCGCGGATGCGATGGTGGTACTGCCATGCAGCATGGGCACTCTGGCCCGCATAGCGAACGGCCTGGCATCGCACCTCATCGAGCGTGCGGCGGATGTCTGCCTAAAGGAGAAGCGTCCGCTGCTGCTGTGTGTTCGCGAGACGCCGCTCAACAAAATTCATATCCGCAACTTGTACCGCGCCGCCGACGCTGGGGCGACCATCTTTCCCCTGATTCCGGCGTATTATTACCACCCCGCCAGCCTCGACGACCTGGCCCGCGAATACGCGTGCCGCGTGCTTGCGCACCTCGGCCTGCCGCAGGCCGATGCATTCCGCTGGAAAGGCTGACGCTGCGTCAGCCGTCTTCACGGCCACATTTCAGTGTAGGGAGCCGCAAGTACTACCTACCAGATGACAGGCGGACATGTACGGCGGGCTGATGCGGATCGGTTATTCGTCGCGCAGCGTCGTGCTGGGATCACAATGAGCGGCACGATGGGCCGGAATAAGTATGGCGATCACTGAAACTGCGAATAATAGACATGCCGGCGCCAGGTAGTGCAGAGGATTGCTGAAGGCGAATAAATTTGCAGCCGGTTGCAAGGCGTGAGACAAGACGCGCACACCAATCAAGGCTAGAGGAACGCCGATCAGCAGACCGATCCAGACGGGACGGATGTGAGATCGCAGCACGGTGGCGTAGATATCTTTCCTGGTGGCTCCGAGGGAAACACGGATGCCGATCTCTTTCAATCGTTTACCAACCGCGAATGCGACGACTCCATATATCCCGATGATGGCGAGAAACAGAGCCATAGCACCGAGCATCACCATCATCATTTGCAATCGCCAGAAGACGGCGGTCATGAGTTCGAGTCTCTCTTCGACGGTATCGGCCTTCACCTTAGAACCCTGCAGCGACTTCTTCAAAATGTCGGTCAGGCTTGCCGCCACGACTTCGGGATCTCCGTTAATGCGCACGCAGAGAGAAATTTTGGGCGGGAGATTGGCGGGGTTCCAGGGCCGGTAGATCGCGGGGATGTAAACATGATCGAAGAAGCCGGAGACATTGCCTGCGATGCCCGCGATCTCAAGGGTTTGTCCGGTCGAAGTGTGAAGCGTCTTGCCGATCACATCACCGGCGTCGAGGAACTGGCGCACAAATTGTTGCGAGACCACGACCGGGCACACCAGGCCGCGATCGCAGTCGGCGTCGTTCCTCTCTATTGCGCGACCGCGCAGGATGGGGATCCCCATGGTCGAAAAGTAATCGGACGAGACCTGTTCGGACGCAACCGGGAAGGGAGACTTGCCCGGTAGTTGAATCAGCAACTGCTCCGCATCCACGTTGGGGGAGAGCTGGGTGGCAAAAGCGCTGAACCGAACGCCGGGCACAGCTTGAATCTGGCGGAGCGCGCTGGCTCGTAGGGCCGCTTGGTCTTGGCGCGATTTGGCCGCGGGATTGAAGACATCGACGAGAGCGAGGTGGCGGAAATCATAACCGGGGTCAGGAGCCGCCACCTGCCGGTAAATATGAATGAAAAGACTCGAGCCCACCAGCAGGACGAGACTGATCGCGACCTGAGTGCCCACCAATATCTGCTTGAGGCCGCCGTCGTTCATGCGCCGGGTAAGGAATCGCCGCTGCCCTTTGAGCGAAGCGAGCAGGTCTACTTTTAAGGATTCCAAGGCGGGTGCAAGACCGGCGAGCAGACCAGCGAGCAGGATACTCACACCCAAAAAGGTGAAGACACGCCAGTCGGGATCGAACGGTACCTGCGGCAACTCCTTCATGGGCCATTGCCACATGAATATAGGCACTTGATAGGTGAGATAGACGCTGAGGCTACCCGCGACGATGGCCAGCAGAACCGATTCCGTCATGAGCATGCGTATGAGACGGATGCGACTCGCCCCCAATGCCAGGCGCACCGCTACTTCCGGTTGACGGGCATCGGCGCGCGATAACAGCAACGTAGTCACGTTGGCGCATGCGGTCAGCAGAACGAGCAATAGAACTCCGACGACAGGCCGAACAACCAGCGGGCCCGTTCTTCTCCGGGCGTTTGCAATCCGGACCCATCGGTCACTATCAACTGGCTGATGCGTCCGTGGTGAAGAACATCCTGCTGGCGAATCAACGTCGCCAATTCGGAAGCAACATCGGCGCGCGAGAATCCGTGATTCAGCCGGCCGCTGAGCGCCAACCAGCGCAATTCTCCGGGTCGGGTCCACTGATCGCCCAAGCCGAGATATGTCGCGAGGGTGTAGGGAAGCCAGGCACCGGCGGTATTGCTGCCGGCCGGGAACGACGCCACGACACCGACGACGGTCACGGGATGTTCATTAAAGCGAACTACTTTCCCAACAATCGACGGATCGGCAGCAAAGTGGGACCGCCACAGGTCTTCACTCAACACTGCTACGGTGCCGGACTTGGAGTAGTCCTCTGGCTGAAGCAAGCGGCCCAGCTTAGCTTTTTTCACCCCGTAGACGCGGAAAAAATTGTCGGACACCAGGCCGCCGACGGTGGTCGACATGTCGTCAGAATCCAAGTCCAGACTAAAGCCGCTGAAAGCCGCGAGTTGGTCGAGAGTGCGCGACTTCCCACGAAGCGCTAGATAGTCTTCCAGCGTGGCAACGGAAGCCTGCATAGGTCGGGTGGGATCCATGGTGAAGCGCGGAAAAATCTCCACGTAGGAGCTGCGATCGTTCGCAATCCAGGGCCGCAGGAAGAGCGCACTCATGCAATTGAAAACGCCGGAGCTTATGCCGATCCCCATAACTAGGGTGAGGAGCAGGCTGATGGTCAAAAGCCGATTTTTCACTAACGCGCGCATTCCGAAGCGCAGGTCGCTCCGGACTTCATCCCAAACACGCAGGCCCAGCGAATCGCGGCATTTGTCTTTTTGCACTTCGATGTCGCCCAACTCGAGGCGGGCCCGCCGGCGGGCGTCTTCCTTCGAAACGCCATCACGCATCAATTGCTCGACGTAGTTCTCGAAATGCCAACGGAGCTCGGTGTCCATTTCGGCTTCCAGGCGAGATCGCCGGGAGATTGAACGGAGCCACGAACGAAAACGCGGGAGACAGTTCATGCTTCCTCCGGCGTAGCTCGGAGAATTCCCGCCATCACTTTGGCCAGGTGCGCCCACTTTTCGGTGTCGGATTGCAGCTGGCGCTTTCCGCTCGTAGTGAGGCGGTAGAACTTCGCTTTGCGTTTGTTCTCCGACTCTCCCCATTCTCCGCAGATGGCGCCCTGATGTTCCAGCCGGTAGAGAGCGGGGTAGAGTGAGCCCTGCAGGATTTCGAAGCGTCCCTGTGAAATCTGCTGGATCCGTAGCAACACACCGTAACCGTGAAGCGGGCCGAGTGAGACGGCCTTGAGGATGAGCAGATCGAGGGTACCCTGGAGGAGATCAATTTGACGGGCCATGCTATGCCGTCTCCTAGATGATCTGGGAGAGTAGGCTCGCTTTCCTAGATTGTCAAGGAGAGCGTTTCCTGGATGCACGAATTCGGATTCTCTTGCTGGGATTGCAGACTGGCAGGGATTCTTCGGCTTCGCCGCGGCTTTCGGCACAGCTATGCTAAGAATAACCAGCGACGCGTTAGTCTGGTTTTACAACGGTCGTGGAGCCTTAACACTGATGGCACGATGTTATCGCGCTTTCTTGCGAGACAACAGTTCCCCGCTTTGATCGCCGGCTTCTTTGACCAGAAGCCCCATCTTGGGATGAGATGGTTCCAGATCGATCGCGATACCGAGACCGCGCAGTGTGTCTGAAGTTACAGGGCCGATCGAAGCAACAACAGTTCGTTTTAACGCTCGAAGAACGTTGTCTTTCATTTTCATTTCATCAGCAACTTGCAGGAGATGACGAATCTGTACGGATGATGTCAGCAGCACTACGTCGATTTCGTCCTTACATAGCGCGGTGATCGCGCTGCGTAACGGGCCTACATCTACGGGTAGCTGCCATTCGTACACGTGAACGGGAAAGACTTCGGCTCCACGCTCTTTAAGTCCGGCGTAGAGTTCCGGGCTGGGTTCGCCATGCTCTTGCACCGCGACGCGCACGCCTTGCAGCGGCACCTTTTCAGGATTCTTATCGAGCGTCTGCAGAATTTCACGCCAGGTATTCGGTTCAGGAACAGTAAGCGTGATCGGAATACCCAGTTCGCGCAGAACAGCGACGGGCTTCGGTCCCCTAGCGACGACTTTGGTCCGGCTGAGTGCGGCGGCAAATTGCTCGCGTGAGCAAATCGGCTCGATGGCTTGAGCCAGAGCGCGGGTTCCGACACCGGTCATAAAAATGACCGCGCCGAACAGATCCTGCAAAAGTTCTGCCGCGAAGAGAAGTTCCTCGGTGCTCGATGCCGAACTAACCTCGCGCGTGGACGGCGCGACCGTGGGCTGACCGCCGTTGTTCACGATGAGTTGCGCGATTTCCCTGGCGCGGCGGCTTTCGAGCGCCAGTACGCGCAGGCCGTTGAAGCCT
>Ga0206971_10267_pt1 | contig 16852 bp, 15 predicted proteins | sample Alteio_BWOrgHeat_85_FD_152917 | JGI IMG/M metagenome (GOLD analysis project Ga0206971, IMG submission 152917) | Enriched cells from forest soil in Barre Woods Harvard Forest LTER site, Petersham, Massachusetts, United States -... | ecosystem: Environmental > Terrestrial > Soil > Temperate forest >...
TATATCTACGACAATAACCCTTATGTAGATAAGGTGCATCTGTTAAAGGCGACGCTCAATGAGACCATTGCCGATATCAAGGCCGAAAAGTTTGACTATATTATTGACCTGCACAACAACCTGCGCACAGCGATCATCAAACTACGCACAGGCATCAAGGCATCTACTTTTCATAAACAAACGGTGCGTAAGTGGCTGTCGCTGCGGTTCAAGTTAAAGCTGGTAAAACCAGTGCATTTGGTGGAACGGTACATGGCAACTACGGCATTTTTGGGCGTAAAAAATGATGGCAAGCCCATTGATTACTTTATCAAAGCCGATCATCAGCTGAGCAAATTACTGCCTGCAACGCATCAAAATGGCTATACGGCCTTCGTTATCGGGGCAACCCACTTTACCAAACGTATGCCTAACGAAAAAATCATTAGCATATGCAATCAAATTAACGGCCCGGTTGTTTTATTAGGCGGTAACGATGTTAAAGCCAATGGCGATGCTATAGTTAATGCCACCGGGAATAAAGTTTACAATACCTGTGGCAATAACACGTTAGATGAGTCGGTGTACATGGTATCAAAAGCTAAAAACGTGATCGGCTTTGATACCGGGCTTACCCATATTGCCGAGGCTTTTAACGTGCCGATAGCATCGATATGGGGTAGCACAGTGCCGGAGTTGCTGGGTGTACAGCCTTACCAGGTAAAAAACGCATTGGTTGTTGGGGTGGAATTACCCTGTCGCCCATGTTCTAAATTTGGTTTGGAGAAATGTCCCCTGGGTCATTTTAAATGTATGAATGAAATACCCGAAAACGATGTTGTTACTTTTGCAAATAATGCTTAACATAGTATCCTGATTAATTGTATGGTTAACACGATAAAGCGCTTAATTTTTTTGCCGGTCCTTTTAACATTTGCTTGTGGCATAGCCCGCGGGCAGGACTTACAATTTGGCATTAAAACGGGGTTAAGTTTTGCAACACAAGGTATTGCTGATCCGGATATCCTGTCAACCAACTCGGTGCCCACCTTCAACCTATATTTATATGTCGAAAAACCTTTGCGAAACGATTTTTATATTCAGGGCGCGTTAGGTATTATGGGCAAAGGTGTTACCACCTATCAAAATATACTCACCACCACTGTACAATTAACTTATATCGATATCCCTGTAAACCTGATCTACAAATTTACCTTACCCAACCTGGGCAAGTTGTACGTAGGCGGCGGGCCATACCTTTCGGTGGGTATTAGTGGTAATACGCAGTTTCAAAACACCAACAACTCATCGGGCGAAAACGTCACGTTTGGAAGCGACCAGGATTATAAGCGCCTTGATGCCGGTGCCGACTTGACAGTGGGTTTTGAGTTTAATAACAGGCTTACTTTTAATACCAATTACGCGCTCGAATTGAATAATATTGCGCCCGACAACAACACCGATAATACCAGCAGTATTAAAAACAGGGTTTTTTCAATCGGTTTGGGATTTCATTTTTAAAACTTTTCCTTTTAACATTTGTTGACAAGCCAGTGAAAAAACTAATGTTGGTGCGCCATGCTAAATCGGGTTGGGATAACCCGCTCTTAGCCGATTTTGATCGCCCGCTTAGTGGCAGGGGCGAAAATGACGCGCCGGAAATGGCCAAACGCCTTGTAAAAAAGGGATTGGTGCCTCAATACCTGGTAAGCAGCCCGGCGCTTAGGGCAAAGACTACGGCAGGAATATTTGCCAAACAATTAAAATTACCCGCGCCAACTTATAACGCAGCTATTTACGAAGCGACTTATACGACGCTTTTATCCGTGGTCAATTCATTTCCGGATGAATATGGTTTTGTGGCGCTATTTGGGCACAACCCGGGTTTAAGCCAGTTAACTTATCACCTTACCGGCGACTTATACGATATGCCTACCTGCGGCATCGTACTCATTGAATTGGAAGCAGATTCATGGAAAATGGTGAGCGGCGATACAGGTACCATCAAATACAATGATTATCCTAAAAACGAGCAGGACTAATAATTAATAGCGTAAGTTTTACCCGGCAACGAGCGGATATAACCCTGCATCTCCAGGGTAAGCAAACTCATGGCCAATTGACTTAAAGGCAGGTTTGTTTTAATCGTCAGGTCATCAATACCTAAAGCACCGGTGTTTTGGCGGATGGCATCAAATATCAGGCTTTCGGCAGGTTCAAGATCAATTGGAAGTGCCAGTTGAGCTTTGGCCGGTGCCGAGCCACCGGGCCGCTCCCACCCTAAAATATAAGCCAGATCGGCACCCGAGGTTAGCAGTGCTGCTTTGTTATTGCGGATCAAAAAGTTACAGCCTTCCGAAAACTCATCGTGCACCCTACCAGGGTAGGCAAATACATCGCGGTTGTACGAGTTGGCAATTTCGGCTGTTATCAGGGCGCCGCCCTTAACACTGGCTTCAACCACCACGGTCGCATCGGCCATACCGGCCACAATGCGGTTACGTCGTGGAAAGTTTTGCGGATCGGGCATTGTTCCAGACGGGAACTCCGTTACCCAGCCGCCATTATGCAGCATTTTATCGGCAACGCTTCTGTTTTGAGTCGGATAAATGCGATCAAGGCCATGCCCAAATACGCCTAAAGTAGGTATATCCATGCGTAAACTCTCTTTATGCGCGGCAATGTCAATACCGTAGGCGAGGCCGCTCATAATTACTACATCGTAAGGTTTTAGATCTTCCACCAGCTCGCGGCAAAGCTGTTTGCCATAATCAGTAGCGTTGCGGGTGCCCACAATGCTGATGATACGCTGATGATTTAATTTGGTATTGCCTTTATAGTAGAGAAGTGCCGGTGAATCGCTGCAGTTTTTTAACCTTTTGGGATAAGCTTCATCGGAGTAAAAAAGCACTTTAATATCGTTCTTTTCGATAAAACGCAACTCTTGCTCGGCCCTGGCAAAGCCTTCGCGCAAAACTAATTGCTCAATCGCTTTTTGACCAATGCCGGGGATCTGTGCGAGTTTTTTGGTTGGCGCCTCAAAAACAGCCTCGGCGCTGCCGCAATAACTTACTAAAACTTTAGCAAGCTGATCGCCGATGTGTTTGGTAAAAGTGAGGGCAAGTTGATGCAGTGTGGACATGGATTGACTAAAATATCGATTTTATTTAAGAGGAGATAAAATCGATAAAAAATAAACAAACTGTAATACAGATAGTTATATTTTATTTTAAACTAAACTACAAAAATAGTTTGTAAACTATATTTATAGTAGTAGCTTTATACAACCAAACTATAAAAATAGTTAACCATGAGCGATATTAAAGAACTCACCAAAGCCGAAGAACAAGTAATGCGCATACTATGGCAGCTCAAAGAGGCGATAGTTAAAGATGTGATCGACCTGATGGCGGAACCTAAACCGGCGTACAATACTGTATCAACAGTGATCCGTGTGTTGGAAAACAAAGGGTTTGTTGACCATAAAGCGTACGGCAACTCATATGTTTATTTCCCGCTCATAAGCGAGGAGGTTTATAAAAACTTCGCGTTTGATAAGGTGATGAACAATTACTTCAGCAACTCTTACTCCTCATTGGTATCCTTCCTGGTTAAAGAGAAAAACCTGAGTATAAGCGAATTGGAAGAATTAACCAAACTGGCCGATAAACTTAAAAACAAAGACAAATGAACTGGATGCACTACCTGGTAGAAGCCAACCTGTATATGGCTGCCTTTTACGCGCTGTATTTGCTTTTTTTACGCGGCGAAACCCATTACCAATTAAACCGTGCTTATTTGCTTAGCACCAGTTTGCTGGCCTTTATTGTCCCTTTTGTGCAACTGGGTGTTTTGAAACCAACGACGGCCATGAGCACGCAAATATCTATCGGCAGTATTGGCAGCGTTGGTAATGGTTATGGTGTGGCGCTCGCTACTGAAGCACCTGCACCAAAGTGGACCATGGACGACTATATCTTATGGATATACGTCGGGGTAGCCGTTGCGTTACTGATCGGTTTATGTGTTAGGATATATCTGCTAAGGGCATTATTAAAAAAAGGCACAGTCACCAAAAATGCCGATTTTAACATTGTTGAACTGCACCAGGGCAGCGTCGCATTTTCGTTTTTTAATACATTGTTTATTGACGACAGGCTGGCATCATCACAAACAATATTATACCACGAGCAGGTACATATCCGCCAAAAGCACTCGTGGGATATTATTTACCTGGAGTTTTTAAAGATCATCAACTGGTTTAACCCGGTGATCTATCTGTTGATAGCGAGCATTAAAGAGCTACATGAGTTTATTGCCGACGAGGAAACCGCCGGGCTTGAAAACAACAACGACAGTTATACCGACTTTTTGATCAGCAACGCCTACGGGGTAACACAAAACTCATTGACCAATTCATTTTTTAATAAAAACCTCTTAAAACGAAGGATCACCATGTTATACCAAAAACGATCGGGTAAGGCGGCAAGGCTGAAATACCTGTTAACATTGCCGCTTTTAGGCGGATTGCTTTGCCTATCCACCCTGGCTTTTACCGCTAAAACTTATGGAGTGGTTGACCTGGCACCGAAACATGCCGACAATCCAGCGGCAGATCCGAACATTGCGGCAGCAACCCTGGCCGGCCCCGGCGCTATTACTATTAAAGATAAAAACACCGAAAAAACAACTGCGGAATTGCAAAAAGAAGATAACAAAGTATTCACTGCAGTTGAAACCGAGCCTAATTTTCCCGGTGGCACGAAGGCATTTTCGGCCTTCCTGGGTAAGAATGTACATTACCCGGCTACCGACAAAGAGAAAAAGATAGAAGGTACGGTATATGTAGCCTTTGTTATTGAACGCGATGGAAGTATAACTGATGTGCGTAGCAGGCACTCGCCATCAAAAACCCTGGCCGACGAAGCGATGAGGGTGATCAAATTGTCCCCAAAATGGGAACCCGGAAAACAAAACGGCAAAACCGTGCGGACCGAACTTACCGTACCAATTAATTTCTATTTAGACGAGAAAAAAGCCGCGGAGAAAATGAAAACTACGCCGGTGTGGATAACGTCCACTAAACAATCCGGTGTTAAGTTTCCACCGCCAGTTGTAAAGCCTGATAAACCAGGCGTTAAATCCCCGCCGCCGCCGCCTGTTGCCCCTGGTAAACCCGTTAAGTTCCCGCCACCCATAGTTGTTCCGGATAAAATTTACACAGCGGTTGATGTTCTGCCCGAATTTCCGGGCGGCCTGACGGCGTTTGCCGGGTTTTTGAGGAAGAATATTCACTACCCTGCCATTGATAAAAACAACAATGTACAAGGTAAGGTTTTTGTCACATTTGTTGTTCAGGCCAACGGTATTGTAACTGATGCGCAGGTAGCGCGTTCACCATCAGAAACCTTAGGTGCCGAGGCCTTGCGGGTAATCAACCTATCGCCGCGATGGATACCCGCAAAACAGGGCGGCAAAGCCGTAAATGCCAAATTTACAGTACCTGTAGACTTTAGTTTGGGTGACACAGAGGCCCCGCCCTCATCGCCACCTGAAGAGAAGATTAAACCCACCGATAAAGTTGTTAAAGTAATTGATGTGCCTTTAAAGGGTAAACCCGGCGATAATGTTGTTAGGGTAACTGATGTATCAAAGATAAAGTTGAGTGACAACCCAAACGCCGTTTATAGCGCTGTTGAGGACAACCCCGAATTTCCGGATGGCGAAGCAGGATTTGGTAAATTTTTGGAGAAAAACATTCGCTATCCTGATGGTGACAAAAAGAATAAGATGGAAGGTAAGGTTTACGCCACTTTTGTGGTGGAAAAAGATGGCAGCCTGACCGACCTTCGAATATTACGCGCTCCATCACCAACATTGGGCGACGAAGTTTTGAGGGTAATGAAACTATCCCCAAAATGGAAACCCGGTACACAAAACGGGCAACTTGTACGTGTGCAATACACCGTGCCTGTCAATTTTGCTTTAGGAGGTCAGTAATAGTAAAAAGAGGTGCTCCACTATGGGTCACCCTTTTACATAAACTACTTATTTGGTCCAAAAAAGCCGTGTCTTTAAACCAGGCCCGGCATTTTTATTTTACTATAGCGTAGCTTGTACCTGCAAAATGGTATTTTACAGAGGCTTTGGCACTTACCTTTTTACCGTTTACTACTTTGGTACCCTTTTGGGTAAATAAAAGGTCGTTATAGTTTTTTTGCGCGTCTACCACGTCAAGTTTATAAGTGTACTGCCAGCAACTATTGGGCACATTTTCGTCGCAAGCACCGCTATTATCCATAGCTGCATCCTCAATGTCGAGTATTTGCTTAAAGCCATCATAGCGTTGTGTGTACAACACCACGGCCTCGGTAGTTATCCCCTGCCCGGTAAAACCAGGACTAAACAAAAATCCGTAGCTCTCTTTACCTATTTTAATAAGTTGGATCGGCGGTGCTTCGCCAAAGCTACCCAAATAGCCTACAGTTTGATGGACAGTTTGCACCCAACCTGATGATGGTGCCAGGCCAAACTTAAAATATTCCAATTGCGCAGGGCAACCGTGACATGCATGATCATCGTCGTTGGGGCGTGATGCCGTGATCACAAGCAACTCTTTTCCTCCATTGTCAAAGCTTACACTATCTATAAAAGCCGGTTTTGATACAAACAAGGTATTCGCTGGCACGTTAAACTTATTCAACAACGCTTTGTTGTTGCACGCCCATGTTGATGTTTTGGTTTTGGAATTATAACTACCAAATAAAGCTGCCATTATTTTAGCAGGGCTGGCCGGTGTTGCTATAGCCTTTTGCTTGTATAGCGGAACTTGTTCGGGAACGATCGTTTTAATGCCGTTAATATCAACCTGCATTTTAACACCCTTGCCTACGTCGGTTAACGGTATACCAAGTGTATAGGTTATAAATACTGTACCATTAACCACCTTAACATACGGAAACTGGAGTATGGCATATTGCTTTAGCGAATCACGAAATTCACTTTTAAAATCGTTTTTGGTGATGATGCCGTGGAAGGTTGTTTTTGAATTGAGCTTGATATCCAATAACGATTCGAAGCTATGCGTTTTAAAACTCTTCAGTTTATGATCACCCCATAAATACCTATGAGGAATAATAATTTTGCCATCAAACGTACAATAGTGCCTGAATTTCACTTTTAAAATATCGCCGTTTGGCAATTTATAGGTGTCGTCAAATTTTACGGTGTCTTTGTACCGCTTTAATAATTCGCCCATAACTTCGTCCCATGTCGGGCCGACATAACCCTCCTCCAAATTGCTCTTTTTGCCAACGCGCTTATTTTTTTTTATCGTATCAGGTAAGGTCTTGATTTGCGATCGGCTACAGCTGTAGGCGTTAAAGCAATAGCATATTGAGGCGCAAAATAGCGAGGCTATAACTACCAGCAAAATTTTCGGTAAAACACTCATAAGGTAAGGTGATGCGGTAACTTACTATTTAACCATGTGAAAATAGCAAATTATTGATCAACCTTTTACATAGATCACCTGCTTGGTCTCAAAAAACTCTTCGTCGAAGTAATCTTTCAAATGGAATTGCCGGACGGTTAAACCTGATTCAGCAATCTCTTGTGCCAGGTCGCCGCCTTTGAGGTATAGTATGCCGTTGGGGAGTGTATTTCTGGAGGTTTTGCTAAATTTATCCTTTACCCAGGGATAAAAATCTTTGAGCTGGGTTACCGCACGCGATACCACAAAATCAAACTTTCCGGGTATTTGCTCGGCACGGGCGTGGGTAGCCTGTACGTTGGTCAGGCCTACACCTTTAGCGGCTTCCTGTACAACTTTTATCTTTTTTCCGATAGAGTCAACCAAGTGGAATTGCGTTTCGGGAAACATGATGGCCAAAGGTATACCGGGGAAACCGCCGCCGGTGCCCACATCTAAAACCTGCTCGCCAGGCAAAAACGTCATTACTTTAGCTATACCAAGCGAGTGCAGTACATGGCGCTCAAAAAGCAGGTCGATATCCTTACGGGATACCACGTTGATCTGCTCGTTCCAGTGGGTGTACAGGTCATACAAAGCCTCGTACTGGCTTTGTTGTAATGGTGTAAGATTGGGAAAGTATTTGGTTATGATATCAGATCTCATCACGTTTACGCGCGTTTACAATATTACCTAACAGGTAACGGGCCCTAAACAATTGTGCCTTAACCGTGCCCAGCGGCAGATCGAGTTGCTCGGCAATTTCTTCGTATGATTGCTCGTCAAAATAGCGCAGCACAATTAAATTACGGTAGCGTGGCGGCAAATTATCGATCATGAGTTTGAGCAATTGAGTCTGCTCTTTCTTCATTGAGGCTTCTTCAGGGTTTAGCGTATCCGATTTGATCTGCAAGGGTCTTTCATCGCCATCATCATCGGTCATCCCGTTGATGGACGTTGTATTGAGCTTTTTTTTCCGGATAAAATCGATACAGTTATTAGTGCCTACCCTAAATAGCCAGGTACTAAAAGCAAACTCGGGCTGGTATTTATCTAATTTTTCGAAGGCTTTGGCAAAGGTTTCAACCGTAAGGTCCATGGCGTCTTCCTTATTGTTCACCATTTTAAGGGCCATAAAATAGATCGAATCCCGGTAACGGTGCATCAGGTCGGCATAAGCCTTCTGATCGCCCTCGCGGGCTTTGCTAACCAACTTCAGATCGTTTTTAGCATTATCCGAAAAATTGGCATTTACTTCCATTGCTTAGTTTTACTAAAGGTACCTATTAAGCCGAATATGTTGACATATAAATAATAAATTATATCCAAAAACGGCAACCACCAAAGCAAGTCGGCACAGCGCAGTTTGTTAAACACACGGCGGTAAATTAAAACCTGGCACAATAGCCTGAATGCCAGCAAGCCAACGCCCAGCCATGGCTCAAATTTTAACACAACAAAGGCGGCGATGAGCACAAAAAAGAAAAATCCGCTGATGGCATCGAGGCTTAAAAACCTGCGGTGCTTGTTTTGGTAAAGCTTGCCTACACCCATGTGGCGCTTTTTTTGGCGATAATATGCACCAAATTTATCTTTGGCATCGCTCCAGGTATGTGCATCGGGGTGTATCTCTATTACGGTATTATCGGGCGTTGCGTTTTGATTTACAAACAGGTCATCGTCGCCCGACATGACGTGCATGTGCGAAGCAAAACCTTTGTTTTTAAAGAACACTGTTTTGGTATAACACAAATTACGGCCAATGCCCATGTACGCATCGCCCGCCAAAGCTGCAGAAAGATAATTGACCGCGGTTTTTAAAGTTTCGAAACGGATAAACCAATTTAAAAAACCAGCATGCTTTTTATAAGGCGAATACCCTAAAACGATTTGGGTAGTATCGTTTAAATGGGCCGTCATGCGGGTTATCCAATATTCGGACGCGGGCTGGCAATCGGCATCGGTAAAAAGCAAATGCTCGTTTTTGGCCGCTTTAATGCCCAGGGTTATGGCAAACTTTTTACCTGTTTTAAACCGGGCATGCTCGGTAATGGTAACCACTTTAAGTTTAGAATATTGCTTTTCAAGATCGCGCAACAACGTGTCCGACTGATCGTATGAGCAATCGTTAACTACCACAACTTCAAAATCAGGATGATTTTGGGCTAAAATAACGGGAAGGTTCTGCTGCAGATTATCGTGCTCGTTACGTGCGGAAATGATAACAGAAACAGGTGTATGGGTATCTGGGAGCTCTTCCTGCGGCTTATAACCGGCCAAGCGTTTATGATCAACTATCAGGAAATATAACTGTATGATGAAACAGGCTAAAAAAACAACAAATAATGACAGCGATACGTAAAGTTCCAAAATCGGGGTATAAATTTAAAACATGCAAATTTCTTAAAATTCAATCAAATACCACTGTTGTTGATAAAATTATTCGGCACCTAAATAAGGGCATTATTTTCTATTTTTGCAAAATAAATGAAATTTAAACTAACTACGACCGATCCGCTATCAAAGGCCCGCGCGGGCGAGGTAACCACGGACCACGGCACCATACAAACACCTATATTTATGCCCGTGGGCACTGCAGGTACGGTAAAAGCAGTACACCAGCGCGAACTTCACGACGACATTAAAGCCGAGATCATATTAGGTAACACCTACCATTTGTACTTAAGGCCTGGTTTGGATACCATTGAAAAAGCGGGCGGCCTGCATAAATTTAACGGCTGGGACAAGCCTATTTTAACTGATAGTGGTGGTTACCAGGTGTACTCGTTAACCGAAGTGCGCAAAATAAAAGAGGAAGGTGTTACGTTTCGCTCGCATATTGATGGTTCAAAACACCTTTTTACGCCCGAAGGCGTAATGGATATACAACGCACCATTGGTGCGGACATTATCATGGCTTTTGATGAATGCACACCCTACCCTTGCGAGTACGGTTACGCGCGCCGCTCTTTAGATATGACGCACCGCTGGCTAAAACGCTGCTGCGACCGTTTTGACAGTACTGAACCTAAGTATGGTTACAGCCAAACACTCTTCCCGATAGTGCAAGGCTCGGTTTATAAGGATCTGCGTATCAAATCGGCGGAAACCATAGCCTCGTTTGGGCGTGAAGGTAATGCCATTGGCGGCCTGTCGGTTGGCGAACCTGCCGAAGAAATGTATGCGATGACCGAGGTAGTTTGCGATATACTGCCTGCGGATAAACCCCGTTATTTGATGGGTGTGGGTACGCCGGTCAATATTCTGGAAAATATTGCGTTAGGTGTGGATATGTTTGATTGCGTAATGCCTACGCGTAACGGACGCAATGGTATGTTATTTACCAGGAACGGCATCATCAACATCAAAAACGAAAAATGGAAGAACGACTTTTCGGCCATTGATGACGAAAGCGATCTTTTTGCGGATATAAGCTATTCAAAAGCCTATCTTCGTCATCTTATCCATTCGGGCGAAATGCTTGGCGCGCAGATAGCTACGCTGCACAACCTGCATTTTTACCTGTGGCTGGTAAAACAAGCCCGCGAAAAAATAATAGCCGGCGAGTTTTACGACTGGAAGAACAAAATGGTAAAAACATTGGCACAACGCTTATAATAACACATGCTCAATAGGTTTATTAAGGTTTACGATTGGTATATCATTAAAAAGTACCTGGGTACTTTTGTTTTCACCATTGCCATTTTTGTGGTGGTGATCATTGTTTTTGATGTATCCGAAAAGCTGGATAACTTTTTAAAGCCCAACGTTAGTCTTAACGATATCATATTTCAATACTACGCCGGTTGTATCCCGTTTTATATCGATATGCTGTCGCCGCTCATCAACTTTTTGGCGGTGATCTTCTTCACGGCTAAGATGGCCAACCAAACCGAGATCGTTCCGTTTTTAAGCAGCGGGGCAAGTTTTAACCGCTTTTTACGGCCTTATTTTATCTGCGCGACACTCATATTTACGGTATCATTTTTTGCCGACCTGTATTTGATCCCCTTCACCAATAAGTTAAAGATCACCTTCGAGAATCGTTATATTGTAATTGAAGACCCTACCAAAAGCGATGTACACATCCAACTGGATAAGCAGGTGGATAAGCAAACCTTTGTGTACATGGCATCTTTCGATAGCAATAGCCACACAGGTTCGGGGTTTGTGATGGAAAAATTTAAGGGTGACGAGCTGAAAGAAAAATGGGTAGCCAATAGTATTGTATACGACTCTGTCAAATCAACTCCGCAAAAGCATTTATGGTCGTTAAGGAACTATAGCGTGCGTTATGTTAACGGTTTAAAAGAAAGGATGATATGGCAGGCAGCCAAGAAAGATACCATACTCGAAATGGTGCCGGCCGACTTTGTTTTGCACGATAACATCTACTCGGCCATGCCGATGAAGGAGCTGAACAACAACATCAAAAAGGAAGAGATACGTGGTACAGGCGTGGTAAACAACATGCTTTTTGAAAAATACAAGCGCTTTGTTTACCCGTTAGCATCCTTTGTATTGACGCTCATTGGCGTCGCGCTGGCCTCGCGCAAGGTGCGTGGCGGCGTAGGTTTACCGTTGGGGATAGGCTTCTTTTTGTGCTTCGCGTACATCATTGTGGAGCAGTTTGCGCTTGTATTTTCCATCAAAGGTGGCATGCCGCCCATCATAGCGGTGTTTATTCCGAACGTCGTATTTGGCCTATTAGGCTATTACCTGCTACGTAAAGCACCAAAATAATGCAGCGCTTAAGTACCAAAACCGGGCTCAACAAAAACCTCATTATACTACATTTTACGGTTTTTATCTGGGGCTTTACCGGTATACTTGGCGCGGTTATACATGTGCATGCGGTGTACCTTGTTTGGTACCGCGTGCTTATTGCCCTCTGCACATTGTTCCTTTATTTTAGGCTAAGCAGGGTGCAATTTGCCATTGACCGAAGCACCTTTTTTAAGCTATTTTTTACAGGCGCGCTGGTGGGCGGGCACTGGATATTGTTCTTCCAAAGCATACAGGTTTCTACCGTTTCGGTAACGCTGGTATGCCTGTCATCCATGACATTGTTCACCGCTTTTTTTGAACCGCTCATCAATAAGGTATCCATATCCAAGCTGGAAATACTGGCCGGCTTGCTCATTATATCGGGCATTGTGCTCATCTTTAAATTTGAAACTCAATACACTTTGGGTATTATTTTAGGCTTGCTGAGTGCGGCATTTTCGAGCCTGTTTGCCATCATTAATTCGCGCCAGGTTAAGCGGATCGAAGCGCCGGTCATCGCCTTCTATGAGCTGGCGGGCGCCCTCTTTTGGATATCACTTTACCTGTTATTTACCGGTGGTTTTAACAGCGCCATGAAACTCATCCCGGCCGACATTGGCTACCTGCTGATACTGGGTACGGTGTGTACCTCGCTGGCGTATGTTGCCGGGGTATCGGTAATGAAAGAACTCTCCGCTTTCCGGGTGGCGTTGGTTACCAATCTGGAGCCGGTGTATGGCATTATCATGGCCTTTGTTTTTTTTGGCGACCTCAAAAAAATGACGACCGGTTTCTGGGTTGGCGCGGTCATCATTCTCTCTACCATCTTCCTTTTCCCAATTGTAAGGCGTCGGATCACCGCGCGCAGAAAGTCGTAATTATCTTCTTTTTTGCCTCACTTTAAAATACTGCCCGGGGTAGGGGTAAGGTTTTGCCGTATACAGACCACTCGTTTTAAAGCGATTTAAGCCCCTCTAAATCAAGCCGGAATATAAGTCCCTCGTTACCATGAAGATAATCGATCTGGTGCAAAAATCAAGTTTCACTAAGTGTATTTTGGCTAAAACGAAAAAATAGCTAAATGGAGACACTTTTGGCTCAAATTCATTCAATACAAGTCGAAAAAAATCAAAATTTACGATTTTTACAAATTTTTATTTATACCTGTTAATCAGCTATTTATTATCATCAACGAAAGTGTAATGTTATATAGATGGCGCTTTTAGTAATTTTTAAAAACTAAATATTTTAGCAAAAAATATAACTAATTGACAGGGTGGGCAAAAAATGGCTTTTAAATACTTATTTTCAGACAATTAGATATTGTAATATAAACAAAAACTTTTTTCGCGAAAAAAGCGGTGGTTAGTGTATTGAAATCGACCTGCCATTTTTAAAAATTTCGCAGGGTACATCCCCCCTTTTCCGCACGTCAATTCTGACGCGGATAACAACGAAAAAAAAATTCAAAATCCGAACCGCAAAAAAAGAGGTCTCAGCCGACCCTTAAAAAATTTGGTCAGCGCCGCAGCGTCCAAAACCAAAATCACCTGGGCGGCCAAAAGCAGTTCGCTCTAAAAAACCGATCCGTGGGCATCCAACAATTTAATGCGCGCTGTCGCTTTGATTAACTTTTAAAAAGCTTCATATTCGTTAAAACATAAAACCGTTAAGCCATGCGCATCAAAACAATTATCCTGATCCTCGCCACCATTTTGCTGACGATCATCATCACCCAAAACTCGGCCGATGTAACATTCAATATTTTGTTTTGGCACCCGGTAATTTCAAGACTGGTGGTTATGCTGATCATGGCTGTGTCGGGCTTCGTTATTGGGTACATGGTTGGGCGTCCACGCGCCTACCGTATTGACGATTCGCACCCCTCGTTCAGCAACCCGACGGGAAATGATCCCGATACACTAAGTGACGAAGATCGCGACTATATTAATTGAGCAGCGGCAGCGGTTGCAGTCACCAATGACATAAAAAAATCACCATGAAAATAGGATTTATCGGGCTTGGAAATATGGGTACGCCCATGGCGCAAAACCTGATCAAGGCAGGTTACCATTTGCAGGTTTATAACCGCACCATCAGCAAAGCCGATGAGCTTGACCAAAGCTCCATCACCAAATGTAAAACGCCTGCTGAGGCCGCCGCGAATGTGGCCTTTGTAGTGACCATGCTCTCGGAAGATGAGATCGTCAAAGAAGCGACATCGGGTAAGGACGGTTTGTTGCAAACGCTGCCGAGAGGCGGTGTGCATATTTCGATGAGCACCATCTCGCCCGAGACTTCGGAGGAGTTGGCAAAACTGCATGAGCAGGCCGGAAGCACCTATATAGCCTGCCCTGTCTTTGGCAGACCGGAAGCCGCCGCGGCGAAGAAATTATTTGTGTGCACATCGGGCAATACAAAAGCAAAAGAAGCTGCGCGACCGATACTTGAAGCGCTTGGACAAAGCATAACAGATTTTGGTGAGGCAGTAGGCGGCGCTAACGTGCTGAAGATAGCCGGTAACTTTATGATCATCGCATCCCTGGAACTGATGGCCGAAGCGTTTACCCTTGCGGAGAAGAATGGATTGGACCGCGTAGCCGTGGCTAACTTTTTTGGGTCGACTTTATTTAACGCGCCGATCTATCAGAACTACGGCAAGCTCATTGCCAACAAAACTTACGAGCCGGTGGGCTTCAAAGCAAAACTGGGTTTAAAAGATGCCCGCCTTGCCCTTAAGTTGAGCCAGGTGAGCCTGACTCCTATGCCGCTTGCTACCCTTGCTCACAACCGCTTATTAGCAGCCGTAGCCAAAGGTGGCGGCGAACGCGACTGGGTTGAGGCTTTTGGTAAGGGCGTGAGTGACGATGCGGGGGTTTAGTGGTGAGCCCTGAGTCAGAAGTTATAAGTCTTGAGCCGGAAAATATCGAATGATGAATTTTGAACGCTGAATATTGAATTGCATAGCGGAGTTAGCGACAACTCAGCGGCAGCCCCTGCACAGCCGCTCTGGAGGATGGGGTGCCGAAACAAGTTCGGCATGACTTTATTTTTTTAATTACTGATCAAACTTCGTAAAACACCTGGTTATCTTCTTCCAAAAATTTCAGATCGGGTTTCTCCTTAAATATCCCGAAAACGGAAGCCCCGCTCCCGCTCATGCTGGCGTATAAAGCACCGGCCTTGTACAGCGCGGCTTTTACACCGCGGATCTGCGGTTGGCTGATAAAGATATGCTCTTCAAAATCATTTTTGATGTGATTGCGCCATTCGGATACCGGGAGTTGGATGAGTTCTTTCAAAGAAGTTTTTACCGGGGAGGGTTTTACGCCGCGGTAGGCTTCGGCGGTGGATACGTGTGCCGGCGGCATTACCAAAGCCAGGTGATATGGCGAAAGGTCTAAAGTCACGGGTTCAAACTCGTCACCTTTGCCAAAGGCGAACACGGGTTTACCTTCGATAAAGAACGCACAGTCGGCACCCAATTGGCGGGCATAGTTCATCATGACTTCGGTTGATAGACCAAGATTAAATTTCTGATCGAGCAGGCGAATAAAGAAACCCGCATCAGCGGAGCCGCCGCCAAGCCCGGCGCCTATGGGGATGTGTTTATGCAAGTGTATTTTGATGGGTGGCAGATCGTGATCTTGTTTGATCAAATGGTAAGCTTTTACGCACAGGTTATCCTCTGCCCTGCCGGGAATGCCTAATCCCGACGATTCAAAGCTCAGTTCGTCGCTTTGGATCACTTCGAGCACATCGTTAATTTTGATGGGATAGAAAATGGTTTCGAGGTTATGATAGCCATCGGGACGGCGGGCGGTGATATTTAAACCAATGTTGATCTTGGCGATTGGAAAATTGATCATGAATAATGATTAACACGGCGGGTATTTATACACATCCGTAGGATGGCAAAAATAATCTAATTTTATTTGTAGTTGGAATAGACAATGGTCTATGGACTAAATGAAATAATATGAAACAATACCTCGACCTGATGCGCCACGTGATGGAGAACGGCGCCCAAAAGCATGACCGTACCGGAACGGGTACCTTAAGCGTATTTGGTTACCAGATGCGTTTTAACCTGCAGGAGGGTTTTCCGTTGGTGACGACGAAGAAACTCCATTTGAAATCGATCATTCACGAGTTGATCTGGTTTTTGAGTGGGGATACCAATATCCGTTACTTAAAAGAAAATGGTGTACGCATTTGGGACGAGTGGGCGGATGCCAACGGCAACCTGGGCCCGGTTTACGGTTACCAGTGGCGCAGCTGGCCTAAGCCGGATGGCGGGCACATTGATCAGATAAGCCAGGTGGTCAAAACATTGAAAAACAATCCCGACTCGCGCCGTATTATGGTTTCGGCATGGAACGTTGCTGATGTTGACCAGATGGCCCTGCCGCCCTGCCATAGTTTGTTTCAGTTTTATGTGCAGCCCCCTAACGCCCTGAAGGGGGAACTAAAGGGCAAGTTAAGTTGCCAACTTTATCAGCGCAGCGCGGATATATTTTTGGGTGTGCCGTTCAACATTGCCTCATACGCGTTACTCACCATGATGATGGCGCAGGTATGCGACCTGGACTATGGCGACTTTGTACACACCTTTGGCGATGCGCATATCTACAA
>Ga0206971_10268_pt1 | contig 16851 bp, 11 predicted proteins | sample Alteio_BWOrgHeat_85_FD_152917 | JGI IMG/M metagenome (GOLD analysis project Ga0206971, IMG submission 152917) | Enriched cells from forest soil in Barre Woods Harvard Forest LTER site, Petersham, Massachusetts, United States -... | ecosystem: Environmental > Terrestrial > Soil > Temperate forest >...
TTGGATTTGATTACTCCGCACGTAGAGATGGAGGCGGAGTTGGTGGAGCTTTTCCGCAGCTGCATCCGCCAGGCGCATTTTATCGGCGGCAAGATTGTTGAAGATTTCGAGCGCGATTTCGCCACCTTCTGCGACACCAAGTATTGCGTGGGCGTGGCCAACGGGACCGACGCGGTGCAATTTGCGCTGATGGCGTCGGGAGTGAAGCCGGGCGATCTGGTGATCACCGTGCCGAACACGTTTATCGCAACCACGGAAGCGATCTCGCAAGCCGGCGCGCAGCCGGTGTTCGTCGATATCGACGAAAAAACCTACAACATGGACCCGGCGAAGCTGCAGCGCTTTCTGGCGGAAGAATGCCATCGCGATGCTTCCGGCAAATTGATGCACCAGGGCTTGAACCGCCCCGTGACCGCGGTCGTGCCGGTTCATCTTTACGGACAGATCGCGAACATGGATCGCATTCTCGAGCTGGCGGCGTCCTACGGATTGATCGTCGTCGAAGACTCATGCCAGGCGCACGGCGCGCAGTACTACTCGGCGAAAGACAAGAAGTGGCACAAAGCTGGTTCGATGGGCCGGGCAGCGGCATTCAGCTTCTATCCCGGGAAAAATCTCGGGGCTTGTGGCGAAGCCGGTGCGGTAACCACCAACGATGAAGCCGCGGCCAAGTACATCCGCATGCTGCGCGACCACGGGCAGAGCAAGAAGTACTATCACGACATCGAAGGCTGCAATGGACGCCTCGACACCATTCAGGCCGGCATATTGCATGCCAAGTTGAAGAAGCTCGAAGGCTGGAACGAAAAACGGCGCGGCTTGGCGAAGGAATACTCACGGCTGTTCGAAGGCGCGAGCGAGATGGTGCTGCCGCACGAGCCGTCATGGTCGAAAGCGGTCTATCACTTATATGTGGTACGGGTGCAGAATCGTGAGAAGCTGCAGGCCGATCTGCTGGCCGAAGGCATCGCAACGGCGATTCACTATCCGATTCCGCTGCACCAGCAGAAAGCATATGTGGGCATGGGATACAAAACCGGAGACTTCCCGGTCACCGAACGCGTCGCCCCTCAGATTGTTTCGCTGCCCATGTTCCCGCAGTTGACGATGGAACAGGCGCGGCGTGTAGCCGAGCGGGTGATGCACCTGACCGGTTCACGGCGCACGGCTGAGGTGAGCGCGGATTAATTCTCTGTGAACGATTTGCCCTGACCCTCCCCCAACTTTTATTCTGGGTCGTGGCCACAAAAAATCGCAGCGTTGACATTCTTCGCTTCATCGTTCGTAGTTTCGATCAACATTTACAAACACATTACGGAAGCCGCACATGAAGGCGATGATTGTCGTGGGAGCACGACCGAACTTCATGAAAGCGGCGCCGATTTTAAAAGCAATTGAGCGGCACAACCAGGCGTCACCGGCAAAAATCGAGACCCTGTTGGTGCACACCGGACAGCACTACGATGCGCAGATGTCGGACGCATTCTTTGCCGACCTGAATCTTCCCAAGCCGGATATCTCTTTGGGAGTAGGTTCAGACTCCCACGCCGCCCAGACCGCGGAGATCATGAAACGGTTTGAGCCGGTGTTGTTGAAAGAAACGCCGGATGTAGTCGTGGTAGCGGGAGACGTGAATTCCACCATCGCGTGCGCGCTGGTGGCCGCAAAAATGAATTACAGCTCTGGCCAGCGGCCACTGATTGCGCATGTCGAGGCGGGATTGCGATCCTTCGATCGGAGTATGCCGGAGGAGATCAACCGGATTCTGACCGATCATCTGTCAGACATCCTGCTGGTATCGGAAGAGAGCGGGCTGCGGAATCTGGAGCAGGAAGGAATTCCGCGCGAACGAGTTTTTTTCGTCGGCAACACCATGATCGACTCGCTGCTGGCCTCGCAGCAAAAGGCAGATGAGTCGCCAGTTTTGCGGCAGCTGGGATTGAACGATTCAGGTTCGACCAAGCCTTACGCGTTGTTGACGCTGCATCGTCCGGCGAACGTTGATCGTCCGGCGACGTTCCGCGAAATCCTGGAAGGATTGGCGGAATTGCGGCAGCAGATGTCGGTGATTTTCCCTGCGCATCCGCGAACGCAAAAACAGATTCAGGAGAGTGGCCTCGAGAGCTACTTTGCGGCGACGACGGACGCAGATAGCCGTATTCGGATGATTAAGCCTCAGGGCTACCTCGATTTTCTGTGCTTGATGAAGAATGCGCAGATGGTGATCACCGATTCCGGCGGGATTCAGGAAGAGACAACCGGACTGGGATTGCCGTGCGTAACGGTTCGCGAGAATACGGAGCGTCCGGTCACGGTTGAAGAGGGAACTAACCTGCTGGCGGGCGTGAGCCGAGAGGGAATTCGGCAAGCAATCGCGCGGCAACGAAATCCGAGCAAGACGAAAAAGCCGGTGCCCAGGTATTGGGATGGTAAAGCTGCCGAGCGCATCGTAGAGGTTCTGCTGCAGCAAGTTTCAGCACGGCTGGCCCAAGCTCAGCCTACGGCGTAAACCCGCGAGTTCCTGCAAACGAAACAAATTATTCACGCCAAATTTAATTGGCCAATGTTGGAGGGTGGAAAAGCGCAATGGACTACAACGTCGAAACCGCACTACTAAAGTTTCTGGATTATTGCCGCAAGGAAGATTTCGCTGGCTACGAGCCGTACGATGCGCTTAACAGCAAGATTTTTGAATCGTTGCCGATTCTCGATTTCAAGCTTCTGAGGCTGGTGATGACGCAGTTCCTCAAGCGCGCTCCGGTGAACATGCGCGGCATGCTGCTGATTCCCAAGACGCCAAATCCGAAGGGCCTGGGGCTATTTCTGCAATCGTTCCTTCGGTTGGCCAAAGTGGGCATTGGAGTAAATGAAGGTTACGCGGAGCAGATGATCAATAAACTGGTCGAGCTCCGCTCCACCAACCGCGACTACTGGTGCTGGGGGTACAACTTTCCCTGGCAGACGCGGGGAGTGCTGGTTCCGCGTTGGACGCCGAATCTGGTCTGCACGGCGTTTTCCGCGAACGCATTGCTCGATGCTTATGATCAGGGGCACGGTCAGCGCTGTTTCGACATGGCGAAGAGCGCGGCCGACTACATTCGCGACGTGCTTTTCTGGGATGAAGGCGACCGCGCGGGCTTCAGTTATCCGCTTCCGGGATTGCGGGGAACCACGCACAACGCCAATTTTCTGGCGTCAGGGCTGCTTTGCCGGATTTACAAGTACACCGGCGACGACAAATATCTAAAGACCGCTCTGACAGGCGCACGCTTCTCGGCTTCAAAGCAGTTGGAAGATGGCTCGTGGTGGTACGGCGAGCATCCGACGCAGCGTTGGGTGGACAACTTCCATACCGGTTTCAACCTAAGTGGCTTGCGCGCGATCGATCAGTATGCCGGAATCACCGAGTTTGAAGACCGCATCCGGCGCGGCTACAAATACTTTAAAGAGAATTTCTATTTGCCTGATGGTTCAGTGAAGTATTTCCATGACCGGAAGTATCCGCTGGATACGCACTGCGTGGCGCAGAGCATCATCACGCCGCTCGAATTCAAAGATCTGGAGCCGAACCCGCTGGGACTCGCGCGCCCGGTCTTTAACTGGGCGATGAAAAATATGTGGGATGAGAAAGACGGTTACTTCTACTACCGAATTCTGCGTACCGTCACCATCAAGACTTCGTACATGCGCTGGACGCAGGCCTGGATGTTCCTGGCTTTGAGCATGCTGTTGTGCGAAGAAAAAGGCGTGGGTGAGCCAGTCTATTCCGAGCCCGCGGCCGCAACCGTAGGAGCCCGGTAATGGCGAAGCTTCCGAAGTACGTTCTGATTACTCCTGCCCGTAACGAAGCGGCTTTCATCGAGTTGACGCTGCAGTCGATCGCTGCGCAGACGGTAAAGCCGGAGAAGTGGGTGGTGGTGAGCGACGGTTCAACCGACGGCACCGATGAACTGGTGCTCAAGTACGCGGCCCAGCATTCGTGGATTGAACTGGTGCGCACGCCCGAGCGCAAGGAGCGGAACTTTGCCGGGAAGGTCCACGCCTTCAACGCAGGCTACGCGCGCATGGCTGGAGTCGACTATCAGGTGATCGGCAGCCTCGACGCCGATATTTCCGTTGACGAAGGTTACTTCGAATTTCTGCTGGGTAAGTTGAATGATGATCCTCAGTTGGGACTGGTAGGCACGCCGTTCTCCGAAGGCGGAGGCTCCGTGTATGACTACCGCTTTGTAAGTATCGAACACGTTTCCGGTGCCTGCCAGTTGTTCCGGCGCGAGTGCTTTGAAGCGATCGGAGGATATGTTCCGGTCAAAGGCGGATGCATCGATCACATTGCAGTCATCACATCGCGGATGAAAGGCTGGAAGACGCGAACCTTCACCGAGAAGGTCTCCCAGCACCATCGCACGATGGGTACAGCGCAGCAGGGAATTCTGCGTGCACGATGGAAGAACGGTGGCAAAGACTATTCGGTGGGCAATCATCCGGCGTGGGAGTTCTTTCGCATGGTGCGGCAAATGTCGCAGCGCCCGCGCATCATCGGTGGACTGATGGTGATGGGTGGCTTCCTTTGGGATACGGTGCGAAGCAAGCCTCGGCCAGTCACACCGGAGCTGGTGGCTTTCTACCGTAAAGAGCAGATGGTGCGGCTGAAAAAGTTCTTCTCGAAGTCGAAACAAAGCGAGAACGAGCCGGCCAACGACGCTCATAAGAGTCAGGCGGCTGCCGCCGGAGAAGCAAGATCTGCGGTCGCCGTAGGCGAGGGACATGGCCGCTAACGATCTTGGCAGGAGCCTTCCTGGAACCGGCCTGCATTCCCTGGCCGCGCAGTCGGCTACTTTGAATCCGATGACCGTGCATCCGGCAGTTGAAAATTCGCAGGTTGCGCAGCTTCCGGCGACGGGACGGCTGATTCTGAATGCGGATGACTGGGGACGTGACAAGAACACCAGTCAGAAGATTCTTGATTGCATTCGTGCGAAGACAGTCTCCTCGGTCAGCGCCATGGTCTTTATGGATGACTCCGAAGGCGGGGCGCAGGTTGCGCTGGCGGAGGGAATTGACGCTGGTCTGCACTTGAACTTGACCACTGCGTTTTCTTCTGCGAACTGCACGCCGGCGCTGCTGCGTCATCACGAGAAGATTGCGCGTTACCTGTCGAATCATGTAGTTGGAACGATGGTCTTCAACCCGGCCCTGATTCGGTCTTTTGATTATGTGGTGACCGCACAACTAGACGAGTACCGGCGCCTTTACGGGCAGGCTCCGGAGCGCATCGACGGGCATCATCATATGCATTTATGCGCCAACGTGCTGCTGGCGCGGTTGTTGCCGGCGGGCACGCGAGTGCGGCGGAATTTTTCTTTTGCCGCGGGTGAAAAGAGTGCGTTTAACCGCGCCTACCGCCGCGTAGTCGATGGCATGCTGGCACGGCGTCATTGCCTGACCGATTACTTCTTCTCGCTGCCGCCGCTTGAACCAGCGGCGCGGCTACAGCGGATATTTTCCTTCGCGGAGCGTTCCGTGGTCGAAGTAGAAACGCATCCGCCGAATGCTGACGAGTACCGCTTTCTTACCGGAGGCGAGATCCTGCGGTACACCGGCGAGATTCCGATTGCCGAAGGGTATGCGCCTCGACCCTGAAGTTGCGGCGGTAAGATTCAAAGCCGATTGCTTCTGAATTATCCATCTGACCAGTTTGTTTATGACTTCGTCCTCAACTACTAATTCCGCTGTGCACCACATCAGCGTCTGCGTATGCACCTACAAGCGCTCGCAGTTTTTGGATCGACTGTTTCGTCTGGTGGTGGAGCAGGAGACCGACGGCCTGTTCACGTTTTCGCTTGTCATGATCGACAACGACAAGTTGCGCTCGGCCGAAGCCGTGGTGACTGAATTTGCCAAGAATTCTCCGATCCCGGTGCGTTACGTCAGCGAACCACGCCAGAACATAGCTTTGGCGAGAAACAAGGCAATCGAGAGTGCCGAGGGCGACATCGTCGTCTTCATGGACGATGACGAATTTCCCGCCGACCGCTGGCTGCTGAATCTGTTCAACGCCTATATGCAGTACAACGTTGACGGAGTACTGGGCCCGGTGAAGCGCCACTTCGATGTGGCTCCGCCGGAGTGGGTGCTCAAAGGAAATTTTTACGAACGGCCGTCCCATCCGACCGGATTTGTGATGCCTTGGTGGGAAAGCCGTACGGGCAACCTTTTGCTGAAGAAGGCGCTTTTTGAAGGCGATGAAATGCCGTTTCGCCCGGAATTCCGCGCCGGGGAAGATCAGGATTTCTTCCGCCGCAAGACGGAAAAAGGGCATGTGTTCATCTGGTGCGATGAGGCAGTGGTGTTTGAAGTCGTGCCGCCATCACGCTGGGATCGAACGATCATGATGAGGCGGGCGTTGTTGCGTGGGGCCACAGCGGTCCTGCATCCGACCTATGGTGCCAAGCAGATCGCCAAGTCGGTTATTGCGGTTCCTGTATACGGCGTGGCGATGCCATTCGCCTATCTGATCGGGAAACATCACTTCATGAAATTGTTGGTTCCTTTCTGTGATCATCTGGGTGCACTGCTGGCGCTGGCCGGAATCAATCCGGTACGCGAGCAGTATGTAACCGAAAGCTAATCAGTTCATTCAAACTCAGAGCCTGACCATAAAAGTTTTGTAGAAAAAAAGGGGAAAACGATTGATTACGGTTTGCGGTAAACAGATTCAAGTCCACGGGCGGTTGCTGCGTGTGGCCCGTCTTGATGCCGATAAGTATCACTTTCTGGAAGATCCAGAAGCCATGATCGCCGGCCTGCGGAAGTCGGGCACGCGTATCGATCTCTTTACGTTTTTACAAAAACTTCCCGACAGCAAGCCGAAGTATGACTATCCGATGGAGATGGACAATCTAGCGGCGATCCCGCTGACTACCTTCGACAACTGGTGGAACAAGCAGATCGGCTTCAAGGCGCGCAACAAAGCCAAGCAATCGGAGAAAAAAGGCGTTACCATCCGCGAAGTTCCGTTTGACGACACTCTTGTCCGCGGCATCTGGGAGATTTACAACGAGTGCCCGGTGCGCCAGGGACGCAAGTTCACGCACTACGGCAAAGACATTGAAACCGTCCGCCGCGAAGAAGCGACCTATCTCGACACCAGCGTTTTTCTTGGGGCTTTCTTTGAAGACCGCATGATCGGCTTCGTCAAGATGGTGTGGGACGAGACACGTACCCAGGCCGGGTTGATGAACATTGTCTCGACCATTAAAGACCGCGACAAGGCTCCCACGAACGGTCTGGTGGTGCAGGCAGTACGTTCCTGCACAGAGCGCAACATTTCGTATCTGGTTTACGCAAACTTTACTTACGGTAAAAAGGAGAAAGATTCGGTGGCAGAGTTCAAAGAACGCAATGCGTTCGAGAAGATGGATCTGCCGCGTTACTACGTGCCGCTAACGGTGGCCGGCCGTATCGGGTATCGTTACGGTCTGCACCGCAAACTGGCCGATCAAATTCCTCCTTCGGTGGTCGCGAAGCTGCGCAATCTGCGCAACGCCTGGAATAACCGCAAACTGCAGTCAGCCACGGAAGCTTCGTAACGGACCATGCCAGGAATCGTCGGACTGATCACCAAATTGCCGCGCGCGCAGGCGGAAGCAGAACTGAACCGCATGCTCGCGACCATGCGGCACGAGTCGTTTTACGAAACCGGAACCTGGATTGACGAAACGTCCGGCGTGTATGTCGGCTGGACGGCGCGCAAAGGCGGCTTCGATGCGGGCATGCCGCTGCGCAATGAAAAGGGCGACGCAGTCCTGGTTTTCTCCGGAGAGGAATTTTCCGAGCCAGGAACCGTACAGCGTCTGCAGCAGCGCGGGCACACTGTAACCAACGAAGGCCCGGGCTATTTGGTGCATCTGTATGAAGAAGATCCGGCGTCTTTTGCCAAGCTCAACGGACGGTTTCATGGCCTGCTGACCGACCGCAGCACGGGAACAGCGACCCTATTCAATGACCGTTACGGGATTCACCGCGTCTATGTCCACACGGGCAAAGACGCGTTTTATTTTGCTGCCGAAGCCAAGGCGATTCTGGCCGCGCGTCCCGAGTTGCGTAGTATCGATCCACGGGGACTGGGAGAGTTCCTGGCTTGTGGTTGCGTCCTCGAAAACCGCACGTTGTTTCAGGGAATTCAGATTCTGCCACCGGCCTCTGCCTGGATTTTCCGCAACGCCACTCTCGCCAGCCAAGGCACTTATTTTCAGCCGCGGGAATGGGAAGAGCAGGAAATTCTCGAGCCGGAACCGTATTACGAGAAACTGCGCGAAGTCTTCACCCGAAACCTTCCGCGCTACTTTGAAGCCAACCAAAAGATCGGAGTTTCGCTCACCGGCGGTCTCGACTCCCGGATGATCATGGCGTGGGAGAAGGCGGCGCCGAACACGCTGCCGTGCTACTCCTTTGGCGGGATGTTCCGCGATTGCCAGGATGTTTTGATGGCCCGCAAGGTCGCGAAGATCTGCGGGCAGACGCATGAGACGATTCCGGTCGCGAAAGAATTCTTATCGAACTTTGCAAAGTACGCTGAGCGCACGGTTTATTTGACCGATGGATGCGTCGATGTCAGCCATTCGCCGGATCTCTATGTGAACCAGCGCGCGGCACAGATTGCGCCGGTACGCATGACGGGAAATTACGGCGGGGAAGTGCTGCGTCGAGTGCGGGCATTCAAAGCGGGGCAACCGCAGGCCGGCTTGTTCAGCGACGATCTGGTTTCGCATATTCAGGCGGCCGGCAAGACGTATCAGGGAATTATTCAAGGGCATCCGCTGTCGTTTGCGGTCTTCCGGCAGGCTCCGTGGCATCACTACGGATTGCTGTCGCTCGAAGAAACTCAGCTTTCCCTCCGCTCGCCGTATCTCGATAACGAGCTGGTGCAGACGATTTTTCAAGCGCCGCCGTCGGTGCTTACGAATAACGATGTTTCACTACGCTTGATTGCGGATGGCAACACCGCGCTGCGGCAGTTGCGAACTGACCGCGGGTATGGCGGCAAAGAACATACGCTACCGGGTGCGATGCTCCGGAATTATATGGAGTTCACCTTCAAGTCAGAGTATGCCTACGATTACGGCATGCCACAGTGGGTTTCACGGGTCGATCACGCGTTCGCGCCACTGCATTTGGAACGGATATTCCTAGGGCGGCATAAGTTCTACCATTTCCGCGTCTGGTATCGCGATTATCTGTCGTCCTATGTAAGGGATATGTTGCTCGATCCGAGAACCCTGGCACGGCCGTACTTACAGCGGAGTGGGGTAGAGCAAGTCGCCAAGGGACACCTGGGCGGAGGGCTCAATTACACCACTGCGATCCACAAGATTCTTAGCTTAGAATTAATTCACCGGCTCTTCCTTGATGGATAAGTTGGAAGGCGGCAATCGCAGTTTCATGAAAAAGCAGTCCCGATGAATCAGCTGCTCGCCACCGCGCTCTACACCGCTGTTATTGGCGGAATGTTTTGGCTGGATCGCGATAAGAAGGCGAAGACGTCACCCGGCCTATGGGTTCCGGTGATGTGGCTGCTCGTGATCGCGTCGCGGCCTCTTTCCGAGTGGCTGGTGGCCTTCCATTTTCTCGACGGCTCGCCGATGGGTTCCGGCGGGGCGGATGCCATGCTGGACGGCAACCCCGTGGACCGGAATTTTTACTCCGGCTTATTGTTCCTGGGGCTGATCGTGCTGGTTTCGCGGCGGCAAAAGATTGGGCAACTGCTACGCCTCAATCTTCCAGTTGTTCTTTTCTTTGCCTATTGTCTGATCAGCGCTGCCTGGTCGCCGTATCCCGATGTCGCTCTCAAGCGCTGGGTGAAGGGGCTAGGCGATGTGACCATGGTCTTGGTCGTGCTCACCGACCGCGACCCGAAAACGGCGCTCAAAGCGCTATTCACCCGCTGCGGCTTTGTTCTGATTCCGCTTTCGATTCTGTATATCAAGTATTACCCGGATGTAGGGCGGTCCTACAATCACTGGACGTGGACCTACTCCTACGGCGGTGTGACCACCAACAAAAATACGCTGGGCATGATCTGCATGCTGTTCGGCGTCGCATCGGTTTGGCGGCTGCTGGGAGCGTTGCAGAGCAAAGATCGAAACCGCTGGCGCGTGATGATGGCGCATGCCGGCTTATTGTTTTTTGTCGGGTATTTGTTTTACATGGCCAACTCGGTGACGTCGCTGTCCTGCCTCATGCTGGCCTCGGGCATACTGCTTTTCGCACATACCAAAACGCTTCTGCGAAAACCTGGGCTGATTCACCTGCTGATGCTCGGCATGGTTGCCATCTCCTTCTCGGTGCTCTTCCTGGGAGCGGGCGCGGGCGTTATGGCAGACACGACCGGCCGTGACACTACGACCTTGACCGGACGCACTGAGATTTGGAAGCTGGCGCTCTCGATGGCCGGGAATCCAATCGTCGGCACCGGATACGAGAGCTTCTGGCTGGGAGAGCGTTTGGCGCGGATGTGGGCGATCGATCCGGCGATCACCCAGGCGCATAACGGTTATCTGGAACTGTACCTAAACCTGGGATGGGTCGGCGAGATTCTATTTCTGAGCATTTTGGTCACCGGTTATCGCAATGCTTTTGCTGCGTTTAAGCGACATCGACACGAAGGTTCGATTCTTTTGATCTACATCACCATCGCGGTGGTTTACAACTTTACTGAAGCGACGTTTCGCATGACGACGCCCATCTGGTTTTATTTCTTATTCTCGGCGATCGCCCTGCCGATTGTGACGGTGCGCCAGCAGACGAAGAAGAAGACGCTGGCAGTTCGTGAGTTGAACCCTGCGCGTACCGCATCCCTGGAGGCTGTTTGAACGAATTCAGTACAAAAAGTCTGCGGCCTTTCGGCGCGGACGGCGCCTTCGTGTCGACGGCAGGCGAAGGAGGCGTGCGCCGCCAAGCGGTGCGCAGTGCTGCGGTAACGGTGATTTCATCCTTTCTGGGTGTGCCGCTGCAGATTATCTCCACGGTTTGGATGGCACGGCTGCTGAATCCGAGTGACTTCGGCATCGTCGCCATGGTGATCACGTTCAGCGTGCTGTTGATGAACTTCGGCTTGAACGGATTCACCGAGGTCATTCTCCAGTGGGAGAAGATGGATCGCTACCTCGCGAGCAATTTGTTCTGGATGAATGTCGGTGTAGGCACGTTCCTGACTATCGGCTTCGCCGCGTGCGGACCCCTGATTGCGAGGTTCTACGAAACGCCGCAGGCGGCGATGGTCTGCGTTGGCATTGCGCTTACCATCTTTTTCACCAGCATTTCGGTGATTCATATTGCGCTGCTTAAACGCGCTCTGCGATTTTCCATTACTTCAACCAGCGACATCCTGACCAACTCGATGTCAATCGCTCTGGGAATCGCCTTGGCCGAGCGGAAGTGGGGATATTGGGCGCTGGTGGCGGCGGCGGTTGCGCGGCCTCTATTTCAGTCGATTGCGGCATGGTACTTGTGCCGCTGGATTCCGAGCGCTCCACGCCGGGCAATCGGCACAGGCAAGGCGGTGCGCTTTGCCATGAATATCTATGGCCGCTTCACCGTGAATTACTTCGCGCGCAATATGGACAACCTGCTGGTTGGCTGGGAGTTTGGCGCCGGTGCACTCGGCTATTACAAGAAAGCCTATGATCTGTTCTTGTTTTCGGCCAGCGCGCTGATTTCTCCGCTGACCAACGTTGCGGTTTCTGCGCTAAGCCGCTTCGATAAACACTCCGCGCAGTTCCGCAAATATCTTTTGAACTCGCTCAGCGTGACCGCATTTGTCGGCATGGGAATGGGCGCGGCGTTGACGATGGCGGGGCGCGACGTGATCCGGTTGGTTCTTGGACCGAAATGGGAAGCAGCGGGACCGATTTTCACCTACTTCGGCCCGGGCGTAGGCATCATGTTGCTCTACGGAACCATCGGATGGATTCATCTTTCGATTGGCAAGCCGGAACGCTGGTTCCGCTGGGTGATCGCCGAATTCGGCGTGACGGGAACCTTGTTTCTGGTAGGGCAGCGTTGGGGCCCCTCGGGTATTGCCATGGCCTGGACAGTTTCATTCTGGGTCTTGGCGGCTCCGGCTTTCTGGTATGCGGGAAAGCCGATCGACCTGGGCGTAGGAGCGGTAGCGGGCGCGGTGTGGAGATATGTGGTTGCGTCGGTCATTGCGGCGGGACTTACTTTCCTGCTAATGCCGCATATCTATGTTTCGGGTTGGGTTCCCAAGCATGCCTGGGAGCTGGCGCTGCTTAGGATACTGATTATCTGCTCGGTCTCAACCACCCTTTATGTGGCATCGGTCGTTGTCCTGTACAGAGGGTTTGCTCCGCTTTACCAGATCGGTGGGTTGATTCGTGACATGGCCCCGCGTGGCTGGTTTGCGAAGCGCGATGTGGCGGCCACCGAAGGCTCGGGCGATGTAGCCAGTAACGACCTTCCGGGAGTTGGGGAAAACGAGAAACAACTGGTGTAGCAAGCATACTTATGGGTCGGCGGCAGGACCGTTTGCACCAGTGATTTGATTGATTTAGCGGATGACGAAAGGGCAAGAACTATCGAGTTCTCTGAAGGGCTCAAATGTACTTCCGTGCATTGAGCCACGCTGTCTGCATCGCGTACAGTTTCACTAGCCCGCCCCAGAATCATCGGTTCCACAGTGCCGTGGTGGCGCTTGGTTGCGTATTCAATCGGGGGCGCTAACGAGGTAATCCATTGAAACGCAGACTGTCAATTTTCCTCCCTCTTATCTCGATCGTTTTAGGTTTGTCTTCCATGAGCATGGGACAAGCCTGGTCGGGAATTCTAAAGCCGCTCGATTCGAGCTTTCCCGGCAGCTCCAGTGGACCAGCCCCTTACGGCATCACTTGGGCGAGTGTCGGAGTTGGCGGAATTCCAGCGCGCACCACGATCTGCGCGACGCTCAACGCGTCCACTTACGGTAACGGCTCGTCCGATGCGAGCTCCGGGATTCAGTCCGCGTTAAACAGCTGCGCGGCCGGTGACACGGTTTCGCTTGGTGCGGGAACATTTTTGATCAGCAGCCACATCAGTGTTCCATCGAATGTAACTCTGCGTGGCGCAGGCGCGAACCAGACGATTCTGAATGGCAAGGGTTCGGGCAGTGCGCCGGTGGTGATGGGTGGCGGAAGCGTCTCTTACAGCGGCATCGCCATCAGCGGCGGCGCAACTTCCGGTTCAACATCCATCACGGTGGCATCGACCAGCGGAATTGCAGCAGGCAGCTACCTAGTGGTCAGCGAGACCAACAACTCGGCTTTTGTGACTATCGGCGGCACAGAAGGAAGCTGCTCCTGGTGTGATGGATGGAGCACCAGTGGCCAGCGCTCCCGCGGGCAGGTGGTCGAAGTGGAGTCGGTTTCCGGTTCCACGGTCACGATCTCCCCGGGCCTATACGGCTCCTACACCAACAGTCCGACGGTCGTGCCGTTCAAGGCATCGGCGACACACGCAGGTCTGGAGAATCTGCAGATCTACGCGAATAACTCCGGCTATACCAATCAGGTCTACATGTCGGAATGCGTGTACTGCTGGGCGAAGGGCATTGAGTACAACTACTCGGACGGCAATCCGGTTGAGATCGACTGGGGCTACCGCGATGAGATCCGCGACAGCTATGTTTCAAACGCTTACACGCACGAACCGGGCTCGACTGACTCCGCGATTTTCCTGGTGTTGAAGACTTCGGCCTCGCTGGTTGAGAACAACGTTCTCGAGCGCCAGCACGTCGGTGTAATTCTGAACTGGGGCGCGGCAGGCAACGTCGTTTCTTACAACTATTCACAAGGCAATTTCGACGCGAGCGCAACCAATGTTTTGATGTCCGGCTATTTGCATCACGGCGCGCACCCGCAATTCAACTTGTGGGAAGGCAACGTGGGCGAGCAGCTGTACCTCGACTCGGTGTGGGGATCGTCCTCGCACGACACGTCTTTCCGCGGCTGGTATAAAGGCACTTCCGATATCTGCAACCCGCTGAGCGGACGCGGCACGGTTACTTCAACCTGCCACTATGCAAATCAGGCAGCACGTGCGGTGCAGGTTTCGGAGCTTTCGCACTATGACAATTTTGTCGGTGACGTGGTGGGTGCAACCGAAACCAACAATCTGAGCAGCACCCGTACCACGTTCCTGGTTTCGCCGAGCAACCGCTCTTACGACAGCGCAGTGTACGGTTACACTTTCGGTTACGGAGAAGCTTCTGACAGCTCCGGTACCGGCGCTGGACCGCATACCACCGCGCTGCTGCACGGTATCTATAGCGACTACGACGGGAGCACGACGTGGTCAGGATCGCTGACGCACACGCTGCCTGCTTCGTTCTATCTGTCGGGGCAGCCGGCCTGGTGGGGAACTTCGATGCCTTATCCGGCGAACGGTCCGGATGTAAGTGGAGGAAGCGGTCCGGGTGGACATGCATACGGCAATCCGGCAATGCATTGCTACCTCGACACCATGGGCGGAACTGATGGAGGCGCAGGCAGTCCGTTGACTTTCAACGCCAGCGACTGCTTTGGAAGCGGATCATCGTCTTCCTCAAGCAACCCGCCGCCAGCCGCTCCGACCAACCTGACAGTAACGGTACAGTAAGCGTGTTTTAATTTACCCGTCCAGCGAATTGCAAACCGCCGTTCGCTGGGCGGGTTAAACTTTGGCCCCCAGCAAGCCCCCGCATTGGCAAAAGCTTCGCTTTCGTTCGCGACTCCCTCAGCTCTCGTTCGCTTCCCCCTGAGTTTGGAAGAGAAGTTGCAATCCGGTAATGTGCCCACCCTGAATGGATCTGCAACGCGGACATGGATCCCGGTTTGGTTTGCGTCTTTAGATGTTTTGAGCAGTTGCAAGATTTTAGGGGTTAACTAAGAAGGTTCGTCGAGGCTTGGTTCTCATGTTTGGCAGTTCTGGTTTGAAGGATGATAGAAGACCGTCCTTAGTACACACTTCCATGGCGATGCAAACCGTATTGCGCGAGCAAGGGCAAAGTCCGTCAAGCGAAGAGCCTTCAGGCCAACGCCCTTTGAACATATGCATTATCGGCTACACGGTTTACAACTCTGACGGACGCGTGATGCGCTATGCGGAGACGCTGGCCAAGCGCGGCGACCGGGTGGATTTTATTGCATTGTCCAAAGAACCGGACCCGCCTCGGACCGAGGTATTGCATGGGGTCAATCTCTACCGAATCCAGACTCGAACTTACAAAGAGAAATCACAATTTTCTTATCTGTTTGGCATTCTTACATTCTTTTTCCGCACCATGTGGTTTCTGTGGAAGCATCGGGATACGCGGTACGACCTGGTGCACGTGAATTCGGTTCCCGATTTTCTTGTGTTTAGCGCCTGGTTCCCCAAGATGCGTGGCGCCAAAGTGATTCTCGATATCCACGATATTCTTCCGGAACTCTATGGAAGTAAATTCGGAGCCAAAGAGGACAGTCTTCTATTCAAGATGCTGCTGGCCGTGGAGCGCGCCTCGGCCTCGTTTGCCGATCATGTGATCGCGGCCAACGATCTGTGGCGCGACAAACTGGTGCAGCGCCTGCCATTTCTGAACAAGGACAACTGCACCGCAATTCTGAATTTTCCCGACCGGGAGATTTTTTATCAACGGGGAAGATCACGTACTGACAGCAAATTTCTCATGATCTTTCCTGGCAGCCTGAATTTTCACCAGGGAGTCGACATCGCCATTCGGGCACTGGCAAGGATTAAAGAGGCCGTCCCGAACGCAGAATTTCACGTTTACGGCGATGGTCCTGCCGTGCCGGGATTGGTGGAGCTAGCAAAGAGCTTGGGCGTTGGCGAACGCGTTGTGATTCAGGGAAGTCGCGACATCAGCGAAATGGCGGGAATTATGGAAAACGCTGATCTCGGCATCGTCCCCAAGCGAAACGATGGCTTTGGGAACGAAGCATTCAGCACCAAGAGTCTGGAATTTATGCTGATGGGGTTACCGGTGATTATGTCGGCGACCAAGATTGACCGGTATTATTTCAATGACTCGCTGGTAAGATTTTTTCAGGCCGGCGACGATGCCGCGCTTGCCGAGGCGATGTTGAGCTTAATTCACGATCCGGAGGCGCGCATCCGGCTGGCTAAGAATGCATTGGACTTTGCTAAAAAATTTGACTGGGATAGTAATCAATATAAATATCTGGACATTGTTGGCAGCCTGACGGTGCGGGACTATGTTCCGTCGACCGTCCGGCCCCAAGCCATGGCGCAGGCCCGCTAGCTAAGATTGAAACCCCGCAACCCTCCCCGCTTTTGATGTCTCCGGACATCCGCTCCACTTTTAATTCGGAATCTTAATGACTATTCATCAGATTGATCCTTTGTCCGACGCGCGGTGGCGCGAGTTCCTCAACGCGCACCCGAAGGCGTCCATCTTTCATACTCCGGAGTGGCTGGAGTGTCTGCGTCGTAGTTACGCCTACGAGCCGTTTGTCCTAACTACGAGCGCTCCTGGATCTTCTCTTACCAACGGACTGGTACTTTGCCGAGTGAAAAGCTGGCTGACAGGAAACCGTATCGTCTCGGTGCCGTTTGCCGATCATTGCCATCCTTTGTACGAGGATCCGTCCGATTTTTTCTCGGTGCTCGATTGGGCACAGAACGGGATGGGGGGAACCGGGAAAAAGCTTCCCGTTGAAATACGTCCGATTGAGAGCGAAGGTCTGGATTTACAGGGGCATGGCTTCCGGGTTTGCAAGAGCTTTCGCCTGCACCTGCTTGATTTGGCGCCGAGCTTGCCCGAGCTGTTAAAAGGATGCGATAAGGATTCAGTCCAAC
>Ga0206971_10269_pt1 | contig 16816 bp, 17 predicted proteins | sample Alteio_BWOrgHeat_85_FD_152917 | JGI IMG/M metagenome (GOLD analysis project Ga0206971, IMG submission 152917) | Enriched cells from forest soil in Barre Woods Harvard Forest LTER site, Petersham, Massachusetts, United States -... | ecosystem: Environmental > Terrestrial > Soil > Temperate forest >...
AAAGTTATCGCCAAGCTGATTAGTGAACCGGTATGGGCTGATCACCTGCTGATATGCCGGTGTAAGAACCGCTGTTCCGCTGCCACTTACCACACCGATCTGCTCAAAACCACCCGTTGCCACTACACTTTGCAGCTTACGCGCATCTGAATAATTTGACCCTACCGAACCGAACAAAGCCAGACTTGGGTAATAGTTGCTTTTAGCAATAGCAATATTTTGATTAGCTGCTTGTTTTTGTATTTCGGCCAGGTGCACGTCGGGGTTTATACTTACCGCGCTGTTAAATACTACCTGTGCGTCGTATACGGTCTTAACATCCGTTAGCTTACTGATATCGGGGCGTTCAATAGTAATGGGCGTGGCAGGGTCCATCTCCATAAACTGCTTAAGCGATAGCACAGCTATATCCAGGTTATTTTGGGCGGTGGTGACATTTAGCTCATTTGTAGAAACGGTTGCTTTAGCTTGCGACAGATCGGCCAGGGTGTTGTTACCCACGTCAAAATTCTTTTGAACCTTGTCTAAAGTTTGTTTGGAAATATCCACCTGCTGTATGGCTGCTTTTAACAGGTCCTGATTTGACAGTACCGACAGGTAGGTGGTGATGACATTCAGCGTCAGGTCGTTTTTAATCTTAGCCGTGGTACTTTTATCTACATCCAGCAATAGCTTATTCTCTAATATTTGGTTCTTTAATAAACCACCTTGATAAAGCAATACCTGCGATGTAATACTGCCGCTTAAGCCAAATATACTTTGATTAACAAACTGGTTTGTTGATGGATCGACACTACGGCCAAAATTAAACGATGCCTGCGGGTTTGCGGTTAAATTTGGCAGGCGGTTGTATTTGCTCTGGTTTAAATTTTCTACATCAATGTCCTCTGTAAAATGCGCTTGCTTGATTTGCAGGTTGCGTTCGAGCGTAAGCTCAACGGCTTTTTGCAGCGTAATGGTTTGCTGCGCGCTGGCGGCAAACGCTGTCCCCGCAAGGGTAATCAGGCAAATAACAAACTTAAACTGTGGTATAATTGTTCTCATCATTTATTTTTGAACGGTGGGCAATTGCCTGCCGGTAATTTATTATTTAAGTATGTAAATACAATTTGCTTTATTTGCCTGCTATGTACCTGGTTAAAACACCATTGCTGTTAAAAAAGCTGTATCCGGGCCTCACCTGGCAACTTAACCGGGCTGAGCGTTGCATTTATCTGACCTTTGACGACGGGCCCATACCTATTGTTACACCATTTGTATTAAAAACTTTAGAACAGTACCATGCCAAAGCCACTTTTTTTTGCATCGGCGATAATGTGCAAAAACATCCCGACGTTTTTGAGCAGGTAAAAGCAGCCGGGCACACCATAGGCAACCATACGTTTAACCACCTGCGGGGCTGGGCTACGCCAACCAATGTGTACGCGGATAATTTTAAAAAATGCGACGACCAACTGCACACGCTTTATTTTAGGCCGCCTTACGGACGAATTAAAAAAGCCCAGATCGCTGCGTTAAATATACTAAAACCTGAGCTTAAAATTGTAATGTGGGATGTTTTAAGCGGCGACTTTGATCAAAAGCTCGAACCCGAAAAATGTTTACGCGGTGTGATCAAGCACACCTGCAACGGATCCATCGTTGTTTTTCACGATAGTTTGAAAGCTTTCCCCCGGTTGGAGTATGTTTTGCCCCTGGCGCTGGAATATTGGAGTAAGCAAGGGTATGAGTTTAGGGGGTTGTGAGCGAGTCGGGAGTTCTGACGCAACATTAATTATTTGCCTGGACTTTGTATATTTGGTTACTACCTAAATCTGATGAAAAAAATACTTTGGCTGTTGTTTTTGATCTGCCGGTTGAGCTATGCGCAAACCAATAATACGCAAATTGATGGCTTAATGAAAACTGCTGCCGCGTACCAGCAGCAGGGCGATAATGTCAGTGCGGTTAACACTTACCTTAAAGCTTACAGTCTTGACCAAAAAAACTATTTGACTACTACTGCCCTGGCTGATCTTTTTGGTCAAATAAAAGATTACCGGACCGAGATCGTTTGGGCACAAAAAACAATCGCCATTAAGGCAGATTACGCTCCTGCTTACCTCAATTTAGGGTATGCTTACCTGGGGCAAAAGGATTACGAAAAAGCAAACGCCAATTATCAGCAAGCTGCAAAGTTTGACCCCAAGGATCCCAACCCGGTGTACAGTCTGGGCGTGATACAACAAACGCTTGGGAATACTCAGCAAGCTATCGTGTACTACGAACAATCGCAAACTATTGACCCAGATAATTTGGACGTCTTGTATAATATGGCCATTTGTTATGACAAGCTAAAAAACTTTAACGAAGCTTTTAAATGCATTGACCGATATAGGATGGTCGACGATAAGCGCGAAGTGCTGGACTTATGGAACCATATTAAACAAGAGATCAGCGCGCAGCCCTTTGCTTACCCAGCATTACCGGCATCAGCTAAGAGCATCAGTGCTTTTGTTAGTAGCGGCTGGACCATCAAAGGTAAAGCTATGGGCGATTTGAACGGTGATAAGGTGGCCGATGTAGCCATGATATTGGAATACAAAGATTTGGTAAGTGAGGTGAGGGGTGAAAACGACACATCGCAAAGCCACCCGCGGATATTGGTGGTGCTTTTTAAAGAAGGCGACCATTACAAGCTGGCCGCTCAGCAAAACACCTTTATTTTACGCGAAAAAGAAGGGATGGGAATGGGGGAAGACCCTTACGACGAGCCTGAGATCAGCAAAGGTGTTTTGACCATCAACTTTCAACTGTTGCGATCGCACCTGCGTTATGACTTTCGCTACCAGGCCGATAATTTTAACCTGATCAGCGCGACTGATGCCGGTGTTGATGCCAATATCCTGTACGAGTGGGACTTTAACTTTTTAACTAAACAGGTGGTGCACACCTGGGGCGAATCGACCGATGAAAACGATCATACCGCCCGTAAAAAAACCGCGAGAAAAGTGATCACTACACCCGGGCTTAAAAAGTTGAGCGAACTCAAGAAGCCTTATTCGTGGGAGGTGACGAAGGATGTATTTATTTAGTACTTACCGCATTATTTACCATCGTCCATTTTTTGGCGCTCCTGGTTAAGTTTGTCCTGCGCGGCCCGCTGGCCCGGATGTTCGATAGAATATTTAAGCGCATTAAGGTAAGCGGGATGATTGCGGTATTTGATATCTAATATACCATAAGCAGGTAATGATAACAGGATTAGGCAGCATCCGGCGTAAATGGCTATGCGCTTAACAAGCGAGGGGTTAAAGTAACCGGTTTTAATATAATTGCTTACCACCCATAACGTCGCTGCCAACAAAATACCTATGGCCAGGTATAAAAACGAATCGGCATTAGGCCAAGTTTGCAGTTTAAATAACAGTCCAACACAGGGCATCGCGAAAAGCAGGTGAAAAAAGGGTATAATGCGTCCGGCTGATCCGGCTTCTTTCAATTCGGCGACAGCGTCTTCAGCAGGTTTGTTTAATGTGCCGAAAATATTAGTGGCGCCGATAGCATAAAGCATGGCAAGGGTACCCAGGCCGGCCACATAAAATATACTTATTGCAGGCAAAACGATTAATGCCAATGTAAAGGTAACAAGTGTTATGGCTGCGGCTACCAGCTCGAGTTTTTTGATGGTCATTTAAATGCAGGTTTAGATATCCCGAATATAGGTAAAGTTTGAAATTGGTATATAGCCCACCCTTTAAATAAACCAGGCAAATTATTGTTAACTTTAAAACTGTGATGAATAAAATGCCATGAGCTGGACCTGCCCCAAGTGTGAACGCGAATTCCCCAAACCAGAGCAGCGACATTATTGTGAACGCGTAAGCCTGGATAGTTTGTTTACCGGGCGTGCGGCTGAACTGGTGCTGGTATTTGATAAGATATTAGCCGAAGTTGCCGATTGGGATGATGTGCTGGTTGGCACCACACCCAACTGCATTGTATTTACGCGGCGGCTCACCTTTTTGGTGATACGGCCCATGAAAAAGGAACTGGATATTAAATTTTACTCGACGGTTGCGCACCCTGAGAAACCGATCATCAAGAGTGAGGCCTGGGGCAAAAAATTTGCAAACCATATCCGCATAGCGCGACTGGATGATTTGCGGCCGGCTTTGTTTGCGTATATCCGGGAATCGTATGAGCTATTGTGATGGCCGGTGATAGTACCTTAAACCGGGGATTATTTTATTTTTGCTGCCGGTTGCCGAAATTGGCAATCATCCTTTTCATAAAAAAACGCGACTTCAATATCATCAAATGACAGAACAACTTAATGCGTTAATTGCGGCATCCAAATCAAACTCGCTTGCCTTTTCAACAGTTTTAGCGTTTATAGACGCCCATTATCAACATCAACCAACAGCATTTAAAAATGGGGATGCAAGCAACGAGGCAACACAAAACCAGGGAAGTGCCAAAGTTTTTACTTTGGCAAAGCTGAACGGCCTGAGCAAAGAAGACACGCTTTACTTATTCGCCGAACATTATCACGCCGTTTTAGCTAACCCCGACGGAACAGATCATCAAAACATCAGGCAGTTTATGATCCACGGCTGGCCTGGGATTGTTTTTGACGGGGAAGCTTTGGCATTGAAAAAATAGGCTGTGCCTGATGAGTCAATACCGGTTTATTTAACAACGGTCCTCGGTAATCTGCGTTTTAGCTCATCAATGGGCATGGTTAACATACGGCCTACAGGTTGCTTGCCGCGATAGGTAATTACCCGTAGTTGATAAGCATCTTTTGGCACCAATAAAGGCTCAGTGTATTTGGGGTAAAACCTGTCGGGTAACGAATTATCGAAGCTGTAGTATATATCCAGATCCGCAATTTCGGTACTGAGTTGTACAATGAGCTGATCATTGGCGCCCATTTTTGGCGTGAACGCTGGGTCGTAAACAGCAGGGGCATATTTGATCTCGGCTTCGTCCAAACGGGCAAAGTGTTTTTCGACACGCGGGTAAAAGGTATTCCAATTTTTTTTCTCTTTTGGCGACCAAAGCGATTCGGCAATGGCAAAGCCGCGGGGCCAGGTCATGTACTCAACCTGCCGAAAGTTGAATACCTGCTCGGTCCATAAATTAGCCTGGCCGCCCAATATCATTTTGGCATCGGCACCATCGGGCGAAGGCTCAAACTCATAGCTTTTATTCAGACGTAACGCATCGTAAACATGCGGCTCGGTTATCCGGTCGCTTTGCATATAATCCAGGTACGCGTAGGTGGTCGGGCTCATCACTACCTCGTGGCCCAGTTTGGATGCCGTTATCCCACCATTGGTACCGCGCCAACTCATTACGGCGGCATTAGGGCCAAGTCCGCCTTCAATAATTTCGTCCCAGCCCATAAATTTTTTACCTTTTGATTCTACGATTTTTTCCAGACGTTTTTCAAAATAACTTTGTACCTCGGGGTAAGTTTTGAGGTTTTCGCGCTGCATCAAAGCGGTTACCGAGTCGCTCTTGGCCCAATATTTTTTATCGCATTCATCACCGCCAAGGTGCATATATTGAAAAGGGAATAAACCCGCCACCTCGGTGATCACTTTATCTAAAAAAACATAGGTTTTCTCGCTCGATGGATTAAGTGTGTTGTCCGATTGCATGTTTTCGCCGGAACGTACCACGTATTTATCGGCACCTGGGGTAACAGACAGCTCGGGATAGGCTACCACCGCCGCCATGCTATGGCCGGGAACATCGATCTCGGGCATCACATTCAGAAAGCGATCTTTAGCGTATTGCACCAGTTCTTTAATATCTTCCTGGGTATAAAAGCCGCCATAGGTACGCGGCTCATCAGCCGTTGGGGGCGAAAAGCTACCAAACTGGCCAACTTTTTTAACGTTGTAGGCACCTACGGTGGTTAACCGCGGCAGGCTCTTTATCTCAATGCGCCAACCCTCATCGTCGGTAAGGTGCAGGTGTAGCAGGTTAAACTTGTAGCGCACCATTTGATCCATGTACTGCTTTACCTCGGCCTTGGTAAAAAAGTGGCGCACCACATCCAGCATCAAACCCCGCCAGGCAAAGCGCGGATAATCGATGATATCCACATGAGGTATCAGCCATTTTACGTCAGGTGCGGCTGTGGCGCTTTCTATTTGTTTAGGCAATAATTGTAATAATGTTTGTACCCCATAAAATAAACCCGCCGGCTCGTTGGCGCTTATACTGATACCTTTGGTGTTAACCCATAAATGATAACCCTCGGTGCCCAGTTGCTCATCGGGTTTGGTATTGAGCAGCAATTTTATAGTGGCGGGGGCGGTCAGGCTGTTTCTAACAATAACGGTTGAACCTGTAGCGGTTGCCAGTTTTGCTTTGAGATAAGTACTCACCAGGCTTAAGCCTGTTTTTGTACCTATCTCGATATAGATGCGTTTGGGCAAGGTGTATTCGCCTTGTTTGGTGGTTATCTTAACCGGCTCGGGTATGATGGCTGGCGCGTTATCGGTTTGTGCGTAGGTTACTACGCAAAGGAGTGAGCAGGATAAAAAGAGGAGCAGTTTTTTCATTTTGTTTTGGGGAGGATAGGTATACCAAAACTATAGTTTTTTATGAAAAAATTGAAATGGGCGTTTAGCACAGGCAGCACGCGCACGCGGTGGGTACCGAGGCCAGCGAAGTGCAAGGTTTATGTTTCATAAATAACCTGCCAATAGCATATTTCTTTTACTACCTAAATATTGTTTTAGGTTAAACCTTTTGTATATTTATAACATATAATAATATTTAAGTAGTTATTAAGCAGAGATAACCATGAGCAAAAAGGTGTTTATTTCCTCAACATTTGTCGACCTACAGGAATACCGTTTAGCTGTTCAAAACGGCATAAGGCAGCTAGGACTTGAAGATATTGCAATGGAACATTTTGGAGCTGTGGATGAACGGCCAAAGGATGTGTGTTTAAGGTTGATAAAAGAAGAAACAGATTACTTTGTGGGTATTTATGCACACCGATATGGTCATATTCCCGTGAGAAATAAGATGTCAATTACTCAGGCCGAGTACATGGCAGCGAGTAAAAAAGAAGTACCGAAGCTTATTTATATAATTGACAATGACTTTCCTTTTCTACCGAAATTTATTGATGGTGGGGAAGCAAAAACTAAACTACAAACCTTTAAAGATCAACTATATACTAAACATGTTTGCAAATCTTTTACCAATAAAGATAATCTTACCGCGAGCGTCGTTGCCGATTTAGGCCGGACCATGTCGATTGAATCAAAGTCAAACCTGGTTGGAGGAGACATCCCAGTTAGAAATATAGTTTCTGTTTCAGAGAAAATTCCAATCGATAAACCTGTTGACTATTGGAATGATGCAAGAAATAGAATTTACGCTAATAATCGGGGCATCTTTCTTACGCATGTTATTAAACCTTCGGCTGTCAAAGGGCAGTTGTATGATGTATTCATTTATCTCTACAGACACAAATCAGATGATTTTTCAGATGTTAAATATGCAGAGTTTTTCTTAGGGCCATACTGGAACAACGCGATCTTTCAAGCAGTTGAGGAGAATAAGGGGTTTATAGGTATCTCAACATCGGCTTATGGTACTTTTCTCTGTCTATGTCGAGTAACTTTCAATGATTACACTCAAATAGAAATAAACCGATACATTGATTTTGAAGGCGCCAAAATGCTATAATCCTACACGTAACAGGTATTAGCTTCCTGTAACACCAACAAAGGCAGAGGCATTATTAATGCGTTTAGAACACCGACCAGAAGGCTGTGGCTACCCAGTTTATATAAAGCAAAAGACATTTAATTAGTATATTAAGCCTCATGTGTTTTTATTTTCTCTGTATATTTTCGTATCTTTAAAGGTCAGGGCAGCCGCGAGGGTTGTTTTAGTTCATTGGTTCATCAGCCATTTAGTTGTTGGGTGTTTTATCAATCAGAGTCGGAAAAATAAATTAAAAATACCCACAAATACCACCCCACCCACCTAAATACAAACTGTGGCTGGGAACCGTGAGGGGAATATAAAGCGGATGCGAAAAGGCTACCGGGACGCCCATCTTTAAACATATCTAAAACTGGCGGCACAAATGTCGCGATCAGCCCCTAAAATGTCGCTTTTTCCCCTATCTGTATTTTTGTTTATTGGTATATTTGACTGATAACCATTAAAACTGGATGACTATACTACCTATCACCATAAGCGTTGGAGTTAACGCGCCCATTGAACTGGTCTGGACATTATGGAACACGCCCGAAGACATACAGCAGTGGAACAATGTATCGGATAAATGGCACACGCCCTCGGCGGATAACGATCTTCGCCCCGGCGGTAAGCTTTCGTTACTCATGGGCCTAAAGGACGGCAGTTTTAGTTTCAACTTTGAAGCCGTGTACGATGAAGTGCGCGCGCATGAGCTGATCCGTTACACGCTGACAGAGGGCCGGCAATCTACCATCAGCTTTAGCGGCAAAAACCCAGTCACCATAGTTGAAACCTTTGAACCCAACGATAATGACCCGGTGGATATGCAGCGGGATTTTTGTGAGGCGGTGTTGAATAGCTTTAAAAGGTACGCGGAGAATAATGGTCGAAGGACCGATTGATCTATTAATTTTATGAAACTACTACTCACTTCCTCCGGCATCAGCAATGATAGCATCCACGCTGCGCTGGTCGACCTGTTGGGCAAACCTGTTGCTGAATCCCACGCGCTTTTTATTCCTACGGCGATATACCCCTTTGCTCAGGGATCCTTTTACGCCGGGAATGCGCTTTGGGGCGAGCGAGCTAAATTGGTCAACCTCGGCTGGAAATCGGTCGGTCTGCTGGAACTGACCGCGCTACCAAGTATTGACCGGGAAGTTTGGGCCGCTTCGGTCGAGGCTGCGGATGTATTGTTAGCCTGGGGCGGTGATCCGGTATTTCTGTCTTATTGGCTAAAACGGTCGGGGCTGGTCGATCTGCTGTCTTCTATCGGGCGGGAAATGGTGTATGTGGGTGTTAGTGCCGGTAGTATGGCTGCATCGGCCATGTTTGCCGAGACTTACCAGTCGCCGCGTGGCGGAAACGGTAATGCGTTGTCTTCGGAGGATATTTTATTTACATCAGAACAAGGCGATTTCCACCGGACGCTGATGACAGCCCAGGGAGCAGGATGGGTCGATTTTGCGATCATTCCACACTTTGAGAACCCTAACCACCCGGATGCCTGCGGGACTAATTTGGAGCGATGGGCAGCCAAACTCCCTGTGCCTGTTTACGTCATCGATGACCAAACCGCGTTGAAAATAACTGGTGGGAAAGTTGAGGTTATTTCGGAAGGCACCTGGAGGTTGTTCACGCCTTAGCGGTTGGGATGACACGGTTTGAGAGATCGCGATTTTTATAATGGTTTTCAAAACAATACACTATTCACCACTCACCATGCTATTTAAAATATTTCTAAATAAAACTTCTTAACAAGTTCATCATCATTTACCTGCTAATTTTTGTAAATTCGCCCAATCATAAAAAAGCGGCCTTTAAACCGTCTTTTTTTATTTCTTTTCACTGTAAAAATCAATAAAATGGCTTTTGATTTAGATATGATCAAACAGGTTTACAGCCGCTTAGGCAGCCGTGTTGAGGCAGCCCGCAAGGCGACCGGTAAACCACTCACCTTAACCGAGAAAATTTTATACACTCACCTAACAGAGGGCGCTGCCCAACATGCTTATACGCGGGGTGTTGATTATGTTGACTTTGCACCAGACCGTGTGGCGATGCAGGATGCTACCGCGCAAATGGCGCTATTGCAGTTTATGCAGGCAGGCCGCCCTAAGGTTGCCGTACCTTCAACTGTACACTGTGATCACCTGATCCAGGCCAAAATTGGCGCTGAAAGCGATTTGGACACTGCCAAAAGCCAAAATAAAGAAGTTTACGATTTCCTTGCCTCAGTATCGGATAAATACGGCATCGGTTTCTGGAAACCGGGCGCGGGTATCATCCACCAGGTTGTGTTAGAGAACTACGCTTTCCCGGGCGGTATGATGATCGGTACCGACTCGCATACGCCTAACGCGGGTGGTTTGGGCATGGTTGCGATTGGTGTTGGCGGTGCCGATGCCTGCGACGTAATGGCCGGCTTACCATGGGAGCTAAAATTCCCGAAACTGATCGGTGTAAAACTAACCGGCAAAATGAGCGGTTGGACATCGGCTAAAGATGTTATTTTGAAAGTTGCAGGTATCCTGACCGTAAAAGGTGGTACAGGCGCTATTGTTGAATATTTTGGCGACGGCGCTCAATCGCTGTCGGCCACCGGTAAAGGTACCATTTGTAATATGGGTGCCGAGATCGGCGCGACTACTTCGATATTTGGTTACGATACCAAATCGGAAGCTTACCTGCGCGGTACCGAGCGTGCCGCAATTGCCGACCTGGCTAACACGGTTAAAGAACACTTAACCGGCGATGCTGAGGTTTACGCTAACCCTGAACTGTATTTTGACCAGGTTATTGAAATTGACCTGAATACTTTGGAGCCGCATGTAAACGGTCCGTTTACACCGGATCTGGCATGGCCTATCTCTAAATTCGCGCAGGCGGTTAGGGAGAACGGCTGGCCTACCAAACTGGAAGTTGGTTTGATCGGTTCATGTACTAACTCGTCCTACGAAGATATTACCCGTGCGGCATCTATCGCGCATCAGGCGGTAACTAAAAACCTGAAAACCGCTGCAGAGTTTACCATCACTCCGGGATCGGAACTGGTGCGTTACACTGTTGAGCGCGATGGTTACTTAGGTACTTTTGAAGGCATGGGCGGTGTGGTATTAGCTAACGCCTGCGGACCATGTATCGGCCAGTGGGCACGTCATACCGACGACCCTACACGCAAAAACTCGATCATCACCTCATTTAACCGTAACTTTGCCAAACGCCAGGACGGTAACCCCAATACACACGCGTTTGTTGCCTCTCCGGAGATCGTGACCGCGTTTGTTATCGCCGGTGACCTGACCTTTAACCCGCTTACCGATAGCTTGACCAACGAGCAAGGTCAGCAGGTTAAGTTTGACGAGCCGATGGGTATTGAGTTACCTGTTAAAGGCTTTGCGGTTGAGGATGCCGGTTACCAGGCCCCTGCTTTAGACGGCAGCAAGGTTGAAGTAAAGGTTGACCCGAAATCAAGCCGCTTACAATTGTTGGATCCGTTCTCGGCTTGGGAAGGTACAGACATCAAAGGCTTGAAATTGTTGATCAAAGCTAAAGGCAAATGTACTACGGATCATATTTCGATGGCCGGCCCTTGGTTGAAATTCCGTGGTCACCTGGATAACATATCTAACAATATGTTGATCGGCGCTATCAATTACTTTAATGATAAAGCAGATACCGTTAAAAACGAACTGACCGGCGAATACGGCCCTGTACCTGCTACACAACGTGATTACAAAGCCCATGGCATTGGTTCGATCGTAGTTGGCGACGAGAACTACGGTGAAGGCTCATCGCGCGAGCATGCCGCTATGGAACCACGTCACTTAGGTGTACGTGCCATATTGGTAAAATCATTCGCCCGTATCCACGAGACCAACTTAAAGAAACAAGGTATGCTGGGCTTAACCTTTGCAAACCCTGAAGATTATAACAAGATATTGGAAGACGATACTTTTGATATTGTTGGTTTGACGGACTTTACGCCGGGCAAACCATTGCACGTTATGATACATCACGCCGATGGTACAAATGATAGCATTACCGTTAACCATACTTACAATGCTCAGCAAATTGAGTGGTTTAAGGCTGGCGGCGCGTTGAATATCATCCGCAAGCAAATGGCTAAGTAAGTCAGAGATAAACAGTCTAAATATAAAAGGCCTTCGGTGTAAATCGAAGGCCTTTTTTGTTGGCGCATTTGCGGACGCAGAGCCTCTGCCTTCCGCATATCGAACAAAAATTCCAAAATGTGGAATGATATGACTTTGGCACGCGCTAATTTCATCTGATTATCAATGAATTGCGCTATTGGCACGTGCTTGGTATATGGTTATATATCATTGCAAACAAAAAAATCAAAAACGATATGAAAACTATAGGAAACCTTTTTTCGTCACTTAGCATCATCGGCATGTTCAGCGCAGTTATTGTAAGCGCCTGCCTGATCATCATTTTTGGTACGCAAGATCAAAAAATTGGCCAATTCTAAAACAATGAATATGAAGACTTTAGGTATCCTTTTTTATTCACTTGCGGCTCTATGCTTAGTCGGAGCTGTTATGGTAGCGTTGGGTTTAATATAAAAGTATAGCCAGCCGTACCATCCTTTCTCTTTCCCTTAATTTCTATTATATATACAGTGAGAACCGCCCCGAAATTGCTTTCGGGGCGGTTATTTTTTACCGGTTGTGCTCACTAAGCCAATGGAACTGCCGCTCTGCTAATTGAAAATGGCGGTTGGTGCGTTTGAGGTCAATTACCACATCTCCTTGCGGGGTTTTGCCGGTTAGTCTTATAGTGCTTGTATCCGGCCGCACATAGTCAAAATTGTAGATCACTACGCTCCCATCCAGAGCTTTCGTAATCGTGATTTTGTGTTGCGTCGAATCGGTTTTAAAGCCAAAGTAGGCCCGCCCGTACCGTGGTCTAAAACTGGTGTCGGCGACAATCGTGCTGCCGGTACCATTCTCAAAAATAGCGTCTTTCCAGCGTAGAGAATCTTTGGCTGAAAGTTGCACATTGTTCACAGCATACCCCGTTACTTCGTAAACACCATTTTTGATCTGGGTTTTGGCTATCGGAGCGTGTTGGCTCTTATACTGGCCATAACTCCCGTAAACTCCTGTACCAACGGTTAGGATAATGAACAATACTTTTAAAACTATACGGCTTATTTTCATCCACTTTTTGGGATAGGTAAAATGGTAAAGCTGACCCAGCGGCGCAGGTTTGTTCAGGATAAAGAAATTGATAAGCCGACCGCTTTCGTTTGCCAGCAAAAAGAAACAGGTAAAGGCGATCTGCATCGCAAATACCTTAACCGGGATATCGTAACAAAGGTTGAGCAGCATCACGTTGACAAATACCCCAGTTGCCAACAACACGCCCAATGTTGCCATCCGACGGTTTAGTAAAAGTAATCCTGCGATGGTTTCCATCACACCCGAAAAAAACTGGTAGGGTCCGGAGTACCCAATGAATAACCAGGAGAAGCGCATCGGAAGGAAATCGCCTAATGGTGTAGCCAATTGGTGCAGGCTCGGGAAAACCATCTGCAGACCAAACAGCTTGATAATGCCATAGCTAAAGGCAACTAATGCCACATAATAGCGTGCAAATAAGCAAAGCCAATAATTTAAAACCGTGTAGTTTTCACGTTTGCGGTCGAATGCCGACCAGATAATACAAGCCAATAACGCAATAAGCAGGTAAGTCCATAACGTTGCCCAACCTTCTGACGTATCGCCGCTGCCGTTGGTTGGAATGAGTACATCCCGTACATGAAATATTTTGGCGTTTGTAAAGTCTACCACCGCGGTGAGCACTTTGTAATACAGATCAACAAGCAAACTAACACCCGGAATTTGCCACAACCAGCTCCAGGGCGCAATCTCAAAAACGAAGTAAACAAAAAAGAAACGGAAGATGATTTTCCGCCATAAAGGCCACGCGGATGAAGTTTGGTCAGTTAGGGTATCCATTTGATTGTGAGGGTTTAGTGATACAAGGTATTCATTATATCCGCAAATACCACAAAGCTCAATCAAAAAAAATTGGTAAAATATTTGGAAGTCTCGATATATTTTGCTAATTTTATTAGTAATTAGGATTTAAAAATAGCTCATTATGGAAACGCTTTCACCCAACATCTTTGTTCACGACATGAACCAAACCATCGCTTTTTATAAAATATTAGGCTTTAACGTAACCATGAGCGTACCCGAAGACGGACCGGATTATGTATGGGTAATGATGAACAATGGCAGCGTAACTATCATGTTTCAAACTTTCAATAGCCTCGCGGATGATCTGCCCGAAATAAACCGCACAGATGGCGGCTCACTGCTACTGTATATCAACCTCAAAAACATACAGGATTTTTACGGGCATCTGGAAGATAAGGTAACCATATTGAAAGGCCTTGAAAAAACCTTTTATGGCGCCACCGAGTTTTCGATAAAAGATAACAATGGTTATGTGCTAACCTTTGCCGAGCACGGGTAATTACTGCCCCTTGGTTTTAACGTACATGTAAACAATGGTCACAACCACCATTATAGCCAATACAACCAAACCGGTTGTACCTTTACGCTTGTCCTGGCGCATTAACCAAACCAAAAACACAACAAACGGCAGCACACACACGGCCCAAAAAATAATAGAAGCAGCTGGCATATTTTTTTCTAAATTAAATGCAAATTAACGCATAAAAACACAATCCCGCTTACTCGTTATGTAAATGCGGGTAAACATATTATGAAAAACCTCATCAAGCTTGAAGAAGCGGCCTTAACGCTCGCCACCATCTACTTTTTATATCTATACAACCTCGGCCTATCCGTATGGGTATGGATACCACTTTTTTTGAGTCCCGATATTTCGATGCTGGGTTATTTAATTGATACACGTGTAGGCGCGTTTACCTATAACCTATTTCATCACCGTGGCATTGCGCTTGCGCTGGCTTTCGTCGGATTTATGTTGCATGTCCCGGTTTTGTTGACCATTGGCATCCTGTTATTCGGCCACTCATCATTCGACCGCATGCTGGGTTACGGATTAAAATACACCGACGATTTTAAGCATACCCATTTAGGTTGGTTGCCCACCAAAACAAAAGCCTGATGAATTGGGTTATGATGGTTTAGAAAGGCATCCGCGCAAGCGGCGCTGTCTCTTGTCCAACAAAATCGTTCTTTAAAAATTTATAATGCCCGGCAGTGGCGATCATGGCAGCGTTATCGGTACAGTATTCAAATTTGGGGATAAAGGTATTCCAGCCCAGTTGCTGGCCTAATGTGGTTAATCCCTGGCGCAATCCCGTATTGGCTGATACACCGCCTGCTAAAGCAATGTCTTTGATCTGGTATTGCAAGGCAGCTTTTTTTAGTTTATTAAGCAATATGGTAACCACGCGCTTTTCAACCGAAGCGCAAATATCGTTCATCCTGGTTTGCAGAAAGTTTGAATCCGCGGCCACATTATCGCGAATGAAATACATGATCGATGTTTTCAACCCGCTAAAACTAAAGTCCAACCCAGGTATATTTGGCTCGGGAAAAGCAAAAGCATCCGGGTTACCCAGGCGTGCGTATTTATCGATCATTGGCCCGCCGGGATAAGGTAAACCCAGTATCTTGCTGGTTTTATCCAACGCTTCGCCGGCGGCATCGTCGGTGGTTTGGCCGATGACTTCCATGTCAAAATAGTCCTTCACCAAAACTATTTGGGTATGCCCGCCCGATACCGTAAGGCACAAAAATGGGAACTTTGGTTTAGGCTCGTCAATAAAATGTGCCAATATATGGCCCTGCATGTGGTTTACCTCGATCAACGGCAGGTTTTTACCCAGGGCAAAAGCTTTGGCAAATGATACACCAACCAGCAATGACCCTAACAAGCCGGGGCCGCGCGTAAATGCTACCGCATCAATATCATTTTTGCTTACTTTTGCGTTAAGTAAAGCCTGCTGTACAGCCGGGATGATATTTTGCTGATGTACGCGTGAAGCCAGTTCGGGCACCACGCCGCCGTAAGCTGCATGGATGGTTTGATTAGCAATTACATTGCTTAAAATTTCACCATCAACGCATACAGCTGCCGAGGTTTCATCGCACGAAGATTCAATTCCTAAAATAACAGGCACTACTTACAAATTAGACAACAAAGTTATTAAAAAACTACTCAAAATAACGTTATGGATACTGCTGGTGCTGGTCAGCCTCATAGGGGCTACATTATTTGCCCTGCAATTTAAATCTGTACAAACCTGGCTGGCAAAAAAAGCGACAACTTATCTTTCTAAAGAATTGAATACCACCGTGTCGATCGATAGCTTGGATGTGAGGCCATTTACTTCGATAGTTCTCAAAAACTTATATGTGCTCGATCAACATAAGGATACGCTGCTCCGCACCCCCAAACTAACGGTCGATCTGCTTAATTTTTCTATCTTCAGCAATATCCGCAACCATGTTATCGATTTTGATTTGATACAATTGGATAATGGTTCGGTTTACATCAAACGCCAAAAAGATAGCACTTCCAATTTTAAGTTCATTGTTGATCATTTCCATTCCACCGATACCGCTAAATCAAAAGGCAAACCCTGGACCATCAATTTTGAAAAGGTCGCATTAAACAACCTGCATTTCCGTTATAAAAATCTGCTTAGCAATGAGGTGAGTGGCGAGCAAGTAAACTTTAACGACATTGATGTTAAAAACATGACAACCGTTTTTACCGCCATCGACATTAAAAACCATCTTTTCAAAGCCAATATCAGCAACCTTACGCTGAAGGAAAAAAGTGGCTTTTATATCAAAAACCTAACTTCGGCCGCTACTGTCGATACTAATCAGATAGAGCTAAAACATTTACTACTGATTACCAACCGTTCCAACTTCTCTGATTATTTCCGCATGAAGTTTAGTAAGTACGACGACTTTAATGACTTTGAGGAAAAAGTAGTCATGGAGGGCACCTTTAAATCATCACACATATCCTCATTAGATATAGCTTATTTTACCAATAGTTTGACCCACGTGTTTTTTGACTTAGGTGTTGACGGTATTGTAAAAGGGCCGGTTGC
>Ga0206971_10270_pt1 | contig 16616 bp, 15 predicted proteins | sample Alteio_BWOrgHeat_85_FD_152917 | JGI IMG/M metagenome (GOLD analysis project Ga0206971, IMG submission 152917) | Enriched cells from forest soil in Barre Woods Harvard Forest LTER site, Petersham, Massachusetts, United States -... | ecosystem: Environmental > Terrestrial > Soil > Temperate forest >...
AACCTGTCAGCTGGCTACTTTATATGGGTATAAACGTGTTTTGAAAGAGGAAATGCCTGCGGCCAGCTGGAAAAATGAGGTTTGGAAAGACGGCATAGCCAATATCGATGAGGAACTCAACAATTTAACCTCGCGCACGGATGCTGCGCCGACGCAATACTCATACCCCTACAGCAAGCATGCCGCCGCTATTAATACGATCCAAAAATGGTTTGTGGAAGAAACGCGCATCGGCATACCGGTTGATTTTACCAACGAAGGCATACACGGCCTAAACCACGACCGCGCCACGTCGCTGCCCGCCCCAATCGGCATGGGCAGTACCTGGGACAGGGGTTTGGTGCATTTGGCGGGGAACGTGGTCGGCCGCGAAGGAAAGGCGCTGGGCTATACCAATATTTATACGCCGATATTGGATGTAGCCCGCGACCAGCGCTGGGGTCGCGTAGTGGAAACTTACGGCGAGGACCCTTTTTTGATTGCCGAGCTGGGTAAGCAAATGTGCATTGGCGTACAGGAAGAAGGCGTGGCGTCAACCCTTAAACACTTTGCAGTGTATAGTGTGCCAAAAGGCGGCCGTGATGGCTCCGACCGTACCGACCCCCATGTTGCGCCGCGGGAATTGTACCAGGTTTACCTTTACCCATTTCGCCGGGTGATACAGGAGGGCCATGCGCTTGGCGTGATGAGCAGCTATAACGACTGGAACGGTGAGCCCGTTACCGGCAGTTATTATTTTTTAACCGAGCTGCTCAGGCAAAAATTTGGCTTTAACGGTTATGTAGTGTCGGACAGCGAGGCGGTTGAATATTTATACAGTAAACATCATGTCGCGGACAGTCCCGAGGAAGCCGTGCGCGAAGCCTTTGAAGCCGGGCTGAATGTGCGCACCAATTTCACCATGCCGCAAACCTATATTATGCCCCTGCGGCATTTGCTGAGCGAAGGGAAAATCTCCATGAAAACGCTCGACTCCCGTGTGGGAGATGTACTACGGGTAAAATTTAAGCTGGGGTTGTTTGATAATCCTTATGTAAAAGATCCGGCCGCAGCTGATAAGATAGTCCACAATGCTGAAGCGACCGCCATGGGCTTGAAGATGAACCGCGAGTCGATGGTGTTGCTGAAGAACGAGAACAACCTGCTGCCGTTAAATAAATCTGCTATAAAAAATATCCTGGTGACCGGCCCGTTGGCTGCCGAAAAAGCTTACGCCATCAGCAGGTACGGCCCCTCGCATAACCCGGTAACCAGTGTGCTTGAGGGTATTAAAAACTATGTTGGGAGCAGCGCCACGGTAAATTATACCAAAGGTTGTGATATTATCGATGCCACCTGGCCCGAAAGTGAGATCATCGAAACACCATTGACGGCGCAAGAACAGGCATCGATAGATTCTGCTGTAGCACTGGCCAAAAACGCGGATGTGGTCATTGCTGCGGTGGGTGAAAGTATCGACCAGGTGGGTGAAAGTTTATCGCGCACCGGTCTTAACCTGCCGGGCCGTCAATTAAAATTGATACAGGCCCTACAGGCTACCGGCAAACCGGTGGTGATGGTGATGATCAACGGTCAACCGCTCACTGTAAACTGGGAAAACAAATACGTGCCGGCCATACTGGAAGCCTGGTTCCCAGGCCCGGAAAGCGGGCAGGTGATAGCCGAAACCTTATTTGGCGACAATGATCCAGGGGGAAAGCTGCCTATTACTTTCCCAAAAACGGTTGGACAGATTGAGTTTAACTTTCCGTTTAAACCCGGATCACAGGCGCCCCAGGGCGGCAAAAACGGCTGGGGTAAAACCAGCGTGGACGGAGCGCTTTACCCTTTCGGCTATGGGCTTAGTTATACTACTTTTGAATACAGCAACCTGCAGGTATCCCCGGAAACTGAGCATCAGCAGGGAGATGTGGAAGTAACCGTTGATGTGACCAATACCGGCCAGCGCCAGGGTGACGACGTAGTCGAGTTGTATTTAAGGCAGGAGTTTAGCGACGTAACGACTTATGAATACGACCTGCGGGGCTTTGAACGCGTACCGCTCGGGCCCGGCGAAAAGAAAACCGTACACTTTACCCTTCACCCCGATGACCTGGCCATCCTGGACAAAAATATGAACTGGACGGTTGAGCCGGGCAAGTTTGAAGTGATGATCGGGAATTCGTCGGAGGATATTAAGTTGAAGAAGGAATTTGAGGTGGTGAAATGAGGTAAAAGGTTAAAGGCGAAAGAAAAAAAAATTTGAAGAATTCCTAAAAAAATAACTTGTTTTATAAAGAAGTCTAAAATAAAGGCTTCGTGCTTCCTCAAAAGTAACCGTTAAAAATTAACCGCAGAGAGCGCAAAGAAGAAACAGAGAACACAGTAAAAAAATAACAAGCTAATAGGGCTTTGTGGTCTCTGTGTCTTCCTGTTGCGTCCTTTTTGGTAAAATCTTGCAGCGTTATTTATTTTCGTTCAGAAAAAGCATCTATAAGTTCATCAAATGTTTTTTCGTTCCAATCGCCAATTACTTGTTACTTAAAGAATTGCTGTTACACAATATTTAAACTGATTAGATGTGTGCAATTAACAAAATCCATTAAATTTACCTCACCTTTTACAGCTATTAAACGCCCCATGCTACGCTCTTACTCCGGCTTCCAATCAAAACAATTGCTGTTCCTGGTCTTGTTTTTCGTTTTTACTTTTTTGGCAAAAATTGCTTGTTGCCAGGAAACACCGGATACCGCCATCACGTTCTTCGTGAAGTACAGAACACCTGTGATATATAAACCTTTCCCGGTAAGCGGCCGCGTGATCGGCACGAACCTGGAAAGCATAAAGAGCGCCGAGATAGTCAATATTTGCACAGGCGAAACAACAAAGGCCGATGACAACGGTATTTACCATTTCCAGGCCGCCAAAGGCGATACGCTGGCTTTTCTCGGCGGCAGGTATTCGCCAACGGTGGTAGGTGTTAGGTCGCCGAAAGACAAATTCAATGTTATCCTCATAAAACGAAAAGCCTGGAACCTGCCTTCAGGCCACTCGAATTCGGACTATGAAAAGGCAAAAAAAGAAGACGAAGAACTATACAAAATATTGGATAAGGACGCAAAAGAGGAAGGAAAATGGAATTATTGAAGTAGTTTTGGGTGGATAAATAAACGACGGGCGCCTTTTTTACAGTTGGTAAAACGATGAGCAAGATAGATTTTTTAACGGACTGGAAACTCAATAGTGATGTTGAGAGCGGCACACAGCTGGTTAGAGTAACAATCGGTCTAAAATATCCCGACCCCTTGCAATTCATTCCCTTAGAACCAAAAGAACGCATCAGTCAGATCAATTTAACCTATAAAGAAAACCTAAAGCGCCTTATTGCGCTCGGTCTGTTTCATAAATATGAAGTAACAGGTGCCAAAAGAAGGCCCACCGGGGTTAAAACAACTGTACACTACAACAGTTTATCAATACTCGAACAACTGGACTTCATAGGTGGAGTAACCATCGGTTTAGTTGAAGGCGCTGTATTAAGAAAACCGAGGGTTTTGAGCAAGCCGAAATATTTTTGTGTTAAGATGACGGTGATTATTGAGATAGAAGGAGTATTGGCAAAGACAGAATCTGTAGAAGATCGATCTGTTTTAATTAGAGCAAAATCGACAGAAGGCGCTTATGAGCAGTTGGAAAAGCAAAAAGATCGCTATGCTGTTACTTATTTAAATTCGGACGGACGGTTTGTGCGATGGCGGATCGAAAGCTTTGATGATTGTTACGAAGTAGAGTTATTTGATAAAAAAGGGTTTAATAGTTCGGAAGGCGTCGAGGTTTATTCGAAATTGAGATCAAGAAAAACGAGGCGTTCAATCGCCTGGGATGGACGATAACTCCGCCGCTAATTTTATAGATTCGCCTTGCTGAACTGATGTGGCCGGCAAACGTAAGGAACATTCAATTTTAAATAAAATTGTCACGTGACAATTGTGGATTATCCCATGGAAATAAAAACCAAAAGTGTAAAAAGCAGCCATTTAAAGAACATGATCATCAAATGCCTTTATTTTGATAAGGCAATGTCATGTGCGGAACTGAGTGAGCTGTTTGACAAAAGCATTCCTTCCATTGCCAAAGCGGTTAATGAGCTGATTGAAGAAGGCTTTGTGATCGAGCAGGGCTATGCGCCGTCGAGCGGCGGCCGCAGGCCTTTAATGTATGCCATTAATGCAAGCGCCATGTACGTATTGGCGATTGCGATGGACCAGTTGGCAACCCGCATTCAACTGGTCGATCTGCAGAACCACCCGGTTGCCGATATGGAAATGTTTGAATTGAAGCTGCTTCATAACGAACAGGCGCTGGATCAGCTGGTTGACAAGATCAATGAATATATTGCCGCGTCGAAAATCGCAAAAGAGAAAATTGCAGGGATCGGTATTGGCATGCCCGGCTTTGTGAACCCACTCAAAGGGATCAACTATACTTACCTCGATTCGGGCGACAGAACGCTTAACCAATACATCAGCGATGAAACGGGCCTGCCGGCTTATATCGATAACGACTCCAGCCTCATCGCCCTGGCTGAACAGAAGTTCGGCATCGCCAAGTCGCAAAAAGAGGTGATGGTGATCAACCTGGGCTGGGGAATCGGTTTAGGGATGATTGTAAACGGCGAGATATTTAGGGGCAGAAATGGTTTTGCGGGGGAATTCAGCCATATCCCCTTATCCGAGGATGGAGCATTGTGCACCTGCGGCAAGCGTGGCTGCCTGGAGGCGGAGGCTTCTATGCTGGTGGTTTCTCAAAAGGCGATTGAAGGTATAAAACAGGGCCGCGTGACCAGCTTAAAACAACTTGACGAGGCGCATTCCAAATTGATGGCAGATGCCATTATGCAGGCTGCCATAAACGGCGATCAGTTTGCCATCGAGCTTTTTGCGGATGCCGGTTACAAAATAGGTAAGGCGCTGGCTATACTGATCCACATCATGAACCCCCAGACCATCGTGTTAAGCGGGCGCGGGGCAAAAGTTGGCAAGATATTGCTGGCGCCCATACAACAGGCGCTGCACAAGTATTGTATTCCGCGGCTGTCCAGGGGCACAGAGCTATTGATATCTGAGCTTGGCTTTGATGCTGAATTGATCGGCGCGGCGGTATTGGTAATGGAGAATTTTGACAAGGAGGTAAAGAGTCAGTTGATAGCAGGATAAGAGATGCTTCGCGACATTGACCAATTCTTTTTAAACCAGCCTGAGCCGGCCAAAAGCTGCCTGTTTTATTTAAGAGAACACATCCTTAGCGTCAACAGCAACATTACCGAATCCTGGAAATATCGGATGCCTTTTTATTGCTATAAGGGCAAAATGTTTTGTTACTTGTGGCTAAATAAAAAGACAAAACAACCCTATATTGGCATTGTTGAAGGACGCAAGCTGGATCACCCCTTGCTGGTGATTGAAAAACGGTCGCGGATGAAAACGATGCACCTGGACGCGGACGCAGATTTGCCGTTGGAGACGATTAACTCAATTTTAAAAATGGCGCTCGCCCTGTATGAATAACGTATGACCATCAAAAGAATAACATCGTCGGAATGCCATGTTGTAACGCAGCTTTTTGATGAATATCGTGTCTTTTATAAATACCCTTCGGATCCGGCCCGCGCTGAATTTTTTTTAAAAGAGCGGTTACGGAATAATGAATCCGTGATTTTTGTTGCCTTGACCGACGATGGAACACCTATCGGGTTTACACAATTGTACCCGCTGATTTCCTCGGGCAGGGCGATAAAAAACTGGGTGCTGAATGATCTATATGTATCTCGTGAATCTCGTAAGCAAGGCATTGGCGAAGCGTTGATAAAAACCGCCACGGAATTTGCAAAGGCAGATGGGGCGGCGTTTTTACAATTGGAAACGGCCATTGACAATTACAATGCACAGCGCCTTTACGAAAATGAAGGCTTTATAAAACAGGAACCCGACCCCGCCTTTTTTACTTACCGGCTGCCACTAAAATGATCTGCTCAAATGCAAAAACCCGATAGCCTCATATTTGATATGGACGGTACCCTTTGGGACGCCGTGGATACCTACGCACGGTCATGGAATGATGTGTTTGGCGAATTAGGGATCGATATTACTGTACACAGCGCGGACCTGGCCAAAATGGTGGGCTGGGAGGGTAAGAAAGTGATCGGTACAATTATGCCTGATTTTGATGACGAACGCCGGCTGGAGATATATGCCCTGGTAAATGCCAAACGGCATGACCTATTGCCGGCATGCGGCGGTGTTTTATACGACGGGGTAAAAGAGGGCCTGCATCAGCTTTCGCAAAAATACCCTTTGTTTATTTTAAGCAATTGTGCAAAAGGCATCATACGTTTGTTTATAGACTGGGCCGGTATTGACGAGCACATTACCGACGAGCTGGCTTACGGCGTAAACTTTATGCCCAAAAATCATAACATCAAACTGCTTGCGGACAAACATGGGTTAAAAAACCCGGTGTACATCGGCGATACATCCGGCGACAGTGAACAAAGCCGCCTTGCGGGTATTCCCTTCGTTTTTATGAGCTACGGATTTGGGGATACAGACGATTATGATTTGAAATTTGATGATTTTAAGTCGTTCACGGATTATTTTATGAGTTTGTAGACTTATCTTTTCCCCTCTTTCCCAGTTGTGGCAGGGAGGGTGGTCGAGCGAAGCAACGACCGGGTGAGTAGATTCCGAGCAATATTACCGCTAATACACTAGCGCAAATGTCCGCCGGGTTGACTCACCCCGAATGCGCTTCGCTGTTCGACCTTCTCTTCGGCTTCGCCGGAAAGAAGGTAACTGCATGATCTTCAATATTTTTGAAATCTCTTTGCCGGCTTACTCCGGCCGCAAATGCATCACTTGCCCGCCTCCTGCAAGCAGCAGCATATCGATCACCGAAGTTTTGTTAAGGTGTTCGACCCGCTTCACCAAATGATTGTAATCCGGATCGGATGCAGGCGCATCGGCCCAAATCTCAGCCGTGTAATTCCCCTCCGGCAAAAAGCTTAATGAACCGGATATGGTGCGTGATTGGTGGTCGGTTATTGCCCCGATATACCAGTCCATTCCCTTGCGCCGGGCTATGGCCAGGTACTCGTCGGCTTTGGCATCGATAACGTGCGTTTCATCCCAGGTGGTCGGCACCTGCTGAATAAAGTCGAATCCCGGCTGGTTAATATAGGCATCGGGGTCATCACACACCATTCCCAAAGCATTTTCCAGCACAACATACATGGCCAGCATGTGGCAGCGCGACCCCATCACATAGGGCCGGGTATAATGTATTTTAAACTGCTCCGGCGATACGTTCCTGAAACCGCCGAGGTGGTAATCCGTGGAGCCGGCAAGTAAGCGCGTAAAAGCAATATTTGCGTCCGCATCAGGCGTTACCCAACTGCTCCATTTATCATTCTCGTAGTTGAGGGTACCTTCCCGCGTAAACTCATTCGGCCAGGTGCGGTTTTCACCAGTCGGTTTGTAGGCGCCGTGAAACTGGATGTGCAGATGATGCTGCGCAGCTTTTTGCAGTATTTCTTCCTGCATATTTACCATCTCCTGATCGTCGCGGTCCATAAAATCGCACATCAGGCCTTTTATGCCCCATTTTTCATATTGAGAGAAGGTTTCATCCAGCTTAGGGTAAAGCGCGTAAAAATGCACCCATACGCGTATGCCGACACCTTTTTTTGCCGCTGAATCGCAGATCTGCTGCATATCCAGCCCGGGCACCGCTTTTGACGGGTCGGCATGCGGTCCCGGCTGAAAACCTGCGCCATCGTTTACATACCACTCATGCAGACCATACTCCACAACCGAGTGGTATTCCAGCCCATATTTGGCGCAGAAATCTACGTAGTACATGTTGGTTACATAGTTGTTGCCGGGTGCATTTATGGTATCCGGCACCACATCGCCGTTCCACCAGGGGAAAGTACATTTACCGGGTTTTATCCATGATAGGTCTTTTATTTTGCAGGGCTCAGCCAGGTTGGTGATAATATTCGATTCGATAAGCGCGCCTACCCGGTCGCTGATCATCATCACCCGCCAGGGGCTGTTATGGGGAAGTGTTGCTTTTACCTTTATGTCAGTTTGGTGCGGCAAAGGGGAGAGCCGGCTCTCCAATACACCGTTATGTTTCATTAGATACATGCCTGCATAATCGTGCAGGTTAGCTTCAGTGATGGCCATAAAAGTATGGTTGGGATATTCAAACAAGGCCGGCAAATCCATCAGGGTATCCGATTTTAACTGGTCAAGCCGCGTTTTAGTGTACAAACCCTCATGCGAAGTGGTGTAATTCTGGCGCAGCAACACGGTCGCTTTTGGGTTTTGTGTGAGGTTGAATGAATCCAGTTCGTCCGTAATATTTACCATTGATGCCCAGCCTTTTTGCTCCGGAATAACATACCGGAAGGCGGCGCCATCGTTAAATACCCTCACTTCAATATCCAAATGCCTTTTAAGGCCGGCCGATTCAGCAACAGGAACCAAAATCCGGTTACTTTGGCTGTGCACTTTACTGGTTTTGCCGATTAGCAGGTCATAGTCCTCCGTTACGCTTTCAGCGGGGGCAGTAGATATAGTCAAATCCTTATGATATGCGCCGCCTTCCTTAAAAACAATATTTAGCCTGGAGATATCCACCATCAACACGCCTTTGTAAAAAATCCGGTAGTATAAGCCCGCATTGTCAGTACTCAGCAGAAATTTGATTTGGTTATCGGGCGAACTTACCGTAACGGTTTTTATTGCAAATGCATTTGCCGAATACAGCAAACATAGCATTACAGCCAGGCGGCGAAGGATTTGCATACTTTTGGGCTTATTGGGGTTTAAATGATAAATGTATGCGATTTGTCACTCACCTTATCATAAAGTAATGGATTTTTCGTTTGCAGAAAAGAAAAAATTTAAACGCCACTGCGGGCTACGCAGCCAACCCCTGAAAATGAACGGACGTTGCAAGCTGACCAAACATTTTCGCCATAAAGCTCGGGGGCGGCTTTGTAACCCGCAATGGCCTTAAAGTAATTTCCCGGTCCTTACAGCGTCCTGCAGGTTGCGTACCCTGAATTTCGGTTTATATAAACGGTTCGACAGCCGTTTTACCCAGCTCGACTTATACCCAAACACCGCTTTTATCACCCTTACACTTGCCGAACCGGTGGGGTAACCGTATTTATACCAGCTGAATTTCGACTGGTCGATACGGAACCTTTCGGCAAATTCAGCCAGGAACAGGTCGATTTCTATATCAGCAATATCCAGGTCAAGGTCGATACTGGTATCCAGCCGCAAACTGCGCGGATCAACCTCGGTAATTTTGTACCTGTTGCAGTAATCAACAATGAAATCTTTCAACTGCGGATGAATTTCTTCCATCTCAATAACCATCGTCCCGGACTATTTGCCTTATTAGACAACGACTTTTTTTGAGAAGTTGCATGTGTGTGAAAAAAAATATTGAGGAAAATGCCGGCTTTTGCGAGCGGTCATTTGTTCACATTTGTCGAAAAATGAACATTATGAACCTTCTGTTTATTTATGAAATAGGTTTACAATGCGTAAATTCGGGCGACCACAAGGGGCGCCCCTACGGGGATGCCTTTTAAAACTTTGCCGATTTATTTCAGTCGAAAGGCGCTGCTTTCTCCAACACAATCAACTCAATCTCCTGCCTGGGTATGCCCAATTTCTTCAGTCATGAAAGGTTGTATCTCACCGGTTGCCCAAAAGCAATAGCGTTCGTATCATCCATAAAAAGTGGTATTTTCTTTCGTATATTTGGTTATGAAAGGCTCAAAGCCTAATGAATTTGATTTTGAACTTGATAGGCTGACAAATTCTAAAATCATGGGATTGATCAAAGAACCATTGGATGTGGATTTTTATTTTACCGGAAAAGAAATGACCGCTGAAGATCAAAAACGGGTGAGTGATTATATCAGGAAACAAAAAATGAGACCCCCCCCCCGCCAACTTAAAAACCAAAAATAGCAGCAAAGAAAACGTCTAAACGTTTTTCCCGCTCGATTCTGGATTCGCTCCCCAACTCTGAAGTGAGTCTGGGTAGCTGGGTTAACGCGCGAAAGACATACGCTTGTTATGCCTGCAGTTATTAATCTCCCCAATCATACCCCCTTCTCCAACACAATCAACTCAATCTCCTGCCTGGGTATGCCAAATTTCTTCCCATCATGAAAAGGTTGGGTCTCACCGGTCGCCTTAAAGCCCCGGCGCTCATACCAGCTGATCAGCTCATGCCGTGTGCTGATCACTGTCATCGTTAAAGTGCGGCAGTCAACTTCACGTGCAAAATCTTCGGCAGCCAGCAACAAAGCCCTGCCAATGCCACCTGCCTGCAATACCGGCGAAACGCTGAACATGCCCACATACAATTTTGGGGAACGATTCTCCAGGTAAACACAGCCGGTAATTTGGCCATCCTCATTTACATTTTTCAGGATAGTGACTTTCGGATCATCAAAATAGCTGGTCAATGTTTCTTCATCAATGCGGATGCCGTCCAGCAGGTTTGCTTCGGTAGTCCATCCTTTTTTGGAGCTTTCGCCGCGATAGGCGCTGTTGACAAGAATATTCAGTTCGGGAACGTCGGCTGCTGCAGCTTTTGTAATGGGCATAATCAATAATAAAACGGCAAACCTAAACTTTTTGCCGTTTGATACAAAACCCACACAGCTAAATCAACGCAATTCAACTTCATCAACTCATCCACCCTGTAACATTTTTAACGCAATCCTAAACTCAATAAACCTCGCCGATATCTTTGAGTTTAACTCATAGTAAACATTATTTTACCATTTAATGCAAAAGTTATGAAGTATTTAAAAGCCCTTTTAGTTGTACTTGTTACGGCATGCACCTTTGGCAGCGCGATGGCGCAGCCTTCGCATCCCCACCATCGCCATCATCATCACCGTCATCACCATCACGGCGATCACTAAAATAAAAGGCCCTGCGACTGCGCAGGGCCTTTTATTGCTATCAGGTAATACTAATCGACTGCGAAATTATCCGGGCCGTTCGAAGCTACAGGCGCCTTTTAAATTTTTTATAAAACCAGGCCGCCGAGTGCCTGATAATCCTCCCTAACGGGGCTAAAAACATCTATCAGCTTGCAATCCGTAAGCGCTACGCCGCTATGCCACACATTTGAAGGGATGATGGCAAATACGCCGTTCTCCAGCACCTGCGGCACGCCGTCAACTACCAGTTCAAACCTGCCTTCAATACCAAACGAGCATTGCTGGTGCACATGCCGGTGACGCTGTATCGCGCTTCCTTTTTTTACCTCCAGGAAGTTAAGGGTGTTTGTTTCGGTGTGAATTAATTTTGAGAAAAAACCTGGGGCTACTTCTTTTGCCTCAATGTCGTTAAAGTTATAAAAATTAGGTCCGTCCATGGTGCATGATCATTTAAGTTTAAAACATACAAATCAACGGATTTAATGGGAAAAGGTATTGGTAAATCGCACGGAATATATTTGACATTTTCGATAACGATGGGTTTTAAACCCATCGACGCGATAATAAATTGATATTATCAAACCATTATATCATAATTCGGAAGGAAGTTCCTTTTCCTACCGCACTCTCAACCGCTATCGTACCATCCAGCCGTTCAATAAACTCCTTAACCAGCACCAGGCCTAAACCGCTTCCCTTTTCCTTATCCGTGCCGGATGTTGACTTAAAGGTATTGTTTTTTAGCAGGCTCGCTGCTTGTTCCGTGGTCATCCCGACCCCGGTATCGCTAACGGTCAGCATAGTTTTCAAGCCTTTTTGTTCCATATCAACGGTAATGCGGCCGTCATCGGTATATTTATTGGCGTTACTGATCAGGTTGCGCAAAACAAACTCCAGCGCACGTTCGTCCGAGTGGATAATGGTATGCCGCTGTACATTGTTGATCAGTTTATTGTTTTTGGCAATACTTTTCAGGGACTCGGAGCCAAAAATACGCATAACCAACTGGTGCAAGTCAAAGTCTTCCAGTTGCAGGCTGCCAAACTTTATTTGCAGCTGCCCCCAGTTCACTACGTTTTCCACCATTTCAAGGGTATTCGTCAGCTGCTTGCTTACCATATCCATCATTTCCCCCGCATCCTGCGCATCAATTATATCTGTTTGTTTTAGCCCGATGATGTTTTTTATCGAAGCAAGCGGGTTGCGCACATCATGCGCCAGGATGGATATGATCCGTTTTTGGTTCTCGGTCGCATAATAAAGCTCTTTGTTTTTTACCCTCAGCTCTGCTATTTTGATCACATTATTAGCCAGCACTTTCAAACCAAACCGCTGTTTTTCGGTAAGCCGGCGCGGCTCCCGGTCTATCACACATAAAGTACCTAAGCGGCTCCCGGTGCTGCTTACCAGCGGCATACCCGCATAATAGCGTATGTCGGGGGTATCCATCACAAGCGGGTTGTCCCAAAAACGACTATCCTGCAGCGTGTCGGGCACCTCAAACAAATCTTCCTGTAAAATAGCATGTGCGCAAAAAGAAAAATCGCGGTGGGTTTCGGCAGCATCCAGTCCAACCTTCGCTTTAAACCATTGGCGGTTGGAATCAACCAGGCTAATAAGCGAGATAGGCATATTGCACAGGATGGACGCGAACTGCACGATCTCGTTAAATTCGTCTTCCTGGGGCGTATCCAGCAGGCCACTGTCCTCGAGATCCTGAAGCCTTACGCTTTCGTTTTGGGGTATTGGTGCTGAAATCATTTTTTTGATATTTTTGAGTTTAAACCTGATGATCCTCACTCAAGTCACCATGCGCCTTGTTGTATTTAAACACAACTGTAAATTACCAGGAAGCATGTACGCAAAAAACATGCCTGCGGTTTGCATAAATTTAAAAAAGAGTTGTTTTATTCCGATGGCTATTAAATCCCCTAAAAGTTACACAATACCATCCTTCTTTCTTATTTTTGATGGCTGGTAATTAAATGTGCGACCAAAAAAGCGAGTGTTGTTTTTACAGCACAATGACCGACTTTAACGTTTTATTTCGATCTGTAAGGAAACGATTTTTTGTTTGCAACGTTTTACCAGCTCAATAGTTTTCATTACCTATAAATATGGCCTTTATTGATTACTACCAGGTTTTGGGTGTCCCAAAAACAGCTACCGAAAAGGAAGTTAAAGATGCCTACCGCAAGCTTGCCCGTAAACATCATCCCGACCTTAATCCAAACGACCCGGAGGCCAACAAGAAGTTTCAGCAATTGAACGAGGCTAATGAAGTGTTGAGCGACCCGGAAAAGAGAAAAAAGTACGATAAATACGGCGAGAACTGGCAGCATGGCGAGGAGTATGAAAAATACCAGCAACAGCAACAGGCCCAGCGGCAGCAGGAACCGTTTACAGGCGGCCATGCATCGAGTTTTGAGGGGTTCGGCGGCGATGATTTCTCCGATTTCTTTCAATCCATGTTCGGGCAAAGCGGGCGTTCTGCAGGGGGCAGGCAGGCCAAGTATCGCGGGCAGGATTTTAATGCTGAATTACACCTGAATTTAAGGGATGTGGCCGAAAGTCATAAACAAACCTTAACGGTTAACGGCAAAAATATCCGGTTAACCATTCCAGCAGGCGTCGAGAATGGGCAAACCATAAAAATAGCCGGGCATGGCGGCCCCGGGGTGAACGGCGGCCCGGCAGGTGACCTTTATATAACCTTCGTTATTGCCGACGACCCACATTTTAAACGAAACGGCAGCGACCTTTATGCGGCCTCCAAACTCGACCTTTATACAGCAGTATTAGGCGGCGAGGTAACGATTGATACGCTTAACGGAAAAGTAAAGATTAAGGTAAAGCCCGAAACCCAGAATGGCACTAAAGTAAAGCTGAAAGGCAAAGGCATGCCGGTTTATAAAAAAGACAACGAGTTTGGCGATCTGTACGTAACGTATGACATCCAGGTACCTACCAACCTCACCGATAAGCAAAAGAAACTGTTTGAAGAATTGAGGGAGGGGTGAGATGTGCAGATTTGCAGATAAAAAAATGACCAGTGAACTAATGAACTAATGAACCGATGAATAAACATTTGATAGCAACCGCCGAGATATGCACCTGGCACGAGGTGGAATATACCTTTATAAGCTCCCTTAGCGATGCAGGGCTGCTGGAGTTGCGCGTAGTAAATGAGACCACTTATATCCCCGAAAACGAGCTTCAAAAGCTGGAAAAAATGATCAGGATGCATAACGAACTGGATATCAACATACCCGGAATTGAAGCTATTACCCATTTGCTGGAGCGGCTTGAGCAGATGCAGGAAGAGTTGCGGGTTTTGAAGAACAGGCTGCATTGAGATTTACCTCCGATTTGGTTGGGTTTGGGCTGATATAGGCTCCATTAGCCTCATTATTACTATTTCGATCTAAAAAAGGTATTTCCCATATGCACATCTGCAGATCCGCACATCAATTCGCATTTCCATTCTTCCCCGAAAATCTTCATCTTTACTTCTCAACCTTCAATTACCATCATGAAAAAATTGTACGCCCTGGCATTGCTGCTTTTGCCTGTTTTTGCGATTGCCCAAAGCGCTGATTCCACCTGGTTTGTAAATAATTACACCAAAAAAGAAGCAACTATAGCTATGCGCGATGGCGTTAAGCTGTTTGTGTCGGTTTATATGCCAAAGGACAACAGTGAAAAGCATCCCATTTTGATGGAGCGTACGCCGTATTCGTGCGCACCTTATGGCGAAGGTAAATACCGCGATCTGTGGAAAAACCATCTCATCCAATACTGCCGCAAGGGCTATATTATGGTTTACGCCGATGTACGCGGCCGCTGGATGAGCGAGGGAGAGTACGAAGATGTGCGGCCGTTCAATTTTAATAAAAAGACCGATAAGGATATCGATGAAGCCAGCGATACCTATGATACCATCGACTGGCTGGTGAAGAATATTCCGAATAACAATGGCAATGTAGGCGTGTTCGGCATTTCATACCCGGGGTTTTATTCAACCATGGCCTCGCTGAGCGGTCACCCGGCGTTAAAAGCCGTTAGCCCGGAGGCGCCGGTAACGGATTGGTTTGTGGGCGATGACTTCCACCATAACGGGGCGTTTTTCCAGATGGACGCTTTTGCCTTTTACAAGCAGTTTGGTTTTGGCGCGCCGCACCCTCACCCGACACCCATCGCGGCGCCTACCTGGGATCCGGCTATTCATGACAACTATGCCTTTTATTTGCAAACCGGCGCACTGCCCAACCTCACCAAAATTGCCGGCGACTCGCTAAAATTTTGGAACGAAATGATGAACCATCCCAACCGCGACGCGTGGTGGATGGTCCGCAACGCGAGGGTGGGTATAAAAAACGTAAAACCGGCCATGCTTGTGGTGGGCGGCGAATTTGATGCCGAGGATTGCTTTGGTGGCTGGAATGTGTATAAAGCCATTGACAAGCAAAGCCCGGCCACCAACAATCGGCTGGTGGAAGGCCCCTGGTACCATGAGCAATGGCGCAATAACGATGGCACGCATTTGGGCAACGTACAATGGGGCAGCAATACCAGCGCGTGGTGTGCCAATCACATCGAAATACCGTTTTTTGATTACTACCTGCGCGGGGTTGGCTCGGTGGATAGCATTGCCAAAGCCTCGGTATTTTTTACCGGGGAAAACAAATGGCACCAATTGCCCCAATGGCCGCCTGCTGACGTGCAGCCGACTGATATTTACCTGCAGGACAATAGCAAATTGTCCTTCGCGGCAGCAAATAGTACAAATGCAAGCTTTGATACCTATATCAGCGATCCGGCCAAACCGGTGCCTTACAGCGAGGAAGTACACTATGACCGTACGCGCAATTATATGACCGACGACCAGCGCTTTGCCGCCCGCCGTACCGATGTATTGGCTTATCAAACGGATCCACTTACCAAAGATGTTACCCTGGCCGGGCCTGTTATTGCCGATCTGATGGTCAGCCTCTCGAACACCGATGCCGATTTTGTAGTGAAGCTGATTGACGTTTTTCCGGATAAAGGCAGTTACAATGACGTAGATATTTATGCCGAAACTGATCCTGTACTAAAATACCCCATGGGTGGCTACCAGATGCTGGTGCGCGCCGAAATTATGCGGGGCAGGTATCGCGACAGCTATTCAAACCCGTCGCCTTTTGTGCCCAATAAGCTGACCGAAGTAAAATACACCATGCCCGATGTGGCACATACATTTAAGAAAGGCCACCGGATTATGGTGCAGGTGCAAAGCAGCTGGTTTCCGCTGGTTGACCGCAATCCCCAGCAGTTTATCGATATCTACCACGCGAAGGACAGTGATTTTGTGAAAGAAACGATCAATGTGTATCATTCCTCAAAACTGGTATTGCCGGTGGAGAAATAGCAAGACCGCAGACTTACGAAGTTTTTAAAACTTCGTAAGTCTGCGCATATAAATTCTTACCTTATTCTTTACGTTTCCGCGAAGATGTGATCAATTTACAGCCGAAGGTAGTCGTAATATTGGCAGGGATAAACGACATCGCCCAAAATAACGGCCCGTCGAAAATCGAAGATATTTTTGGCA
>Ga0206971_10272_pt1 | contig 16473 bp, 16 predicted proteins | sample Alteio_BWOrgHeat_85_FD_152917 | JGI IMG/M metagenome (GOLD analysis project Ga0206971, IMG submission 152917) | Enriched cells from forest soil in Barre Woods Harvard Forest LTER site, Petersham, Massachusetts, United States -... | ecosystem: Environmental > Terrestrial > Soil > Temperate forest >...
ATACTGAATGTGGGTACCATAGAGCCGCGTAAAAACCTGCTGCTGTTGGCTAAAGCCATGTTACTTTTGCCAAGGGATACCCACCTGGTTGTGGTAGGCAGGCCCACCAAATATTTTGCTAAGGTTGACGAATACCTATTTTTACATAAACTTGCAGAGCGGGTGATGTTTGTTACCAACGCCTCGTTTGCCGATCTGCCGGCTATTTATCAGTCGGCGCAGCTGTTTGTTTATCCATCTCGCTACGAAGGTTTTGGGATCCCGGTTTTGGAGGCTTTGGTTTCGGGCGTGCCTGTTGTCGCAGCCAAAGGCTCCTGTTTAGAGGAAGCCGGTGGTCCGGATAGCCTGTATTGCGATCCTGATGATGAAACCGACCTGTGCGAAAAGATACGGATGGTACTGGCTGATGAGGCCTTGCAGCAAAAAATGATAGCGCGTGGATTGGCTTATTCGCGTAAATTTGAAGAGCCGAAACTGGCAGCCCAATTGATGAACTTATACAATAAAGTAGTACATGCTTAAAGACGAAATAGCCCGCGCGTTAAAAGTTTTGCAGGATGGTGGCATTATTTTGTACCCCACTGATACCATTTGGGGCATTGGCTGCGATGCAGGCAACGAGGATGCCGTGAAAAAGATATATGCCTTGAAACAGCGCGAGGAATCAAAAAGCATGATCGTGCTGCTGGATAACGATAATAAGTTGCAAGGTTATGTAAGCGAGGTGCCAGATATTGCGTACGACCTGATACAATACGCCGAGCACCCCTTAACACTGGTAATGCCCGGTGCTAAAAATCTAGCCAAAAACCTGATCGCGGCTGATGGCAGCGTGGGCCTGCGGGTTACCCAACATCCCTTTTGCCAGCAACTGATACAACGGTTGCGCAAGCCTTTGGTATCCACATCGGCTAATATCAGCGGGCAGCCATCGCCTAAAAACTTTAACGGCATCAGCGCCGAAATCATGGATGGCGTTGATTATGTGGTTGACCTGGAGCAATATGATCTGACCGAAAAGCGCCCATCAACCATTATGCGGCTTGAGCCCGATGGCCGGTTCGAATTTATCCGCAAGTAATTTTCGCCGAAAAGGCAATATGCTTAACTTTGCCGCTCAACAAAGCAGGCCATAAGGCCCGTTTTCCTTACGCATGATACAACACCTGCAACATCCTGTATTTAAGATCATCTCGGCTACAGCCGGACAGCAGGGCGTTGATGCTTATGCCATAGGCGGTTTTGTGCGTGATATATACCTCAACCGCCCCTCTAAAGATATCGATATCGTGGTGTTGGGCAATGGCATCGCTTTCGCCGAAGCCGTTGGTAAAACGCTCAAAGTACCCGTGTCCGTTTTTAAAAACTTTGGTACTGCTATGCTCAAATATCAGGACCTGGAGATCGAATTTGTAGGTGCCCGCAAAGAGTCGTACCGGTCGGATTCGCGCAAGCCGATCGTGGAGAACGGCACATTAGAAGACGACCAAAAGCGTCGCGACTTTACCATCAACGCCCTGGCAATAGCACTTCATCCATCGCGTTATGGCCAACTCATCGACCCTTTTGGCGGGATTCAAGATATCGAAAGTAAACTGATCCGTACGCCATTAGACCCCGCCGAAACCTTTTCGGACGACCCTCTGAGGATTATGCGGGCCATACGGTTTGCGTCGCAGCTTATCTTTACGATTGACGATGCTGCTTTGGAAGGCATCAAAGCCACTGCGGAGCGCATCAAGATCGTATCGCAGGAAAGGATAACGGACGAACTGAACAAGATCATCCTCTCGCCTAAACCAAGCATTGGTTTTAAACTCTTGTTTGATACCGGTTTGCTTAAGCTTATCTTTCCGCTGATGCAAGACCTGTACGGCGTGGAGATCATCAACGGCAAAGGCCATAAGGATAACTTTTACCATACTTTGGAGGTGCTGGATAACATCAGCCAAACCACCGATGACCTTTGGCTGCGCTGGTCGGCCATACTGCACGATATTGCCAAGCCTGCTACCAAACGTTTTGAACCCGGCCACGGCTGGACCTTTCACGGTCACGAAGACCGCGGTGCACGCATGGTGCCCAAAATATTTGCGCAACTAAAACTGCCATTGAACGAGAAAATGAAACTGGTGCAAAAACTGGTGCAACTGCATTTGCGTCCCATTGTGCTTTCGCAGGAAACCATAACCGACTCGGCAGTGCGGCGCCTGTTGTTTGAGGCAGGCGATGACATTGAAAGCCTCATGCTGTTGTGTAAAGCCGACATCACCACCAAAAAACGAGTACAAAATAAAAAAGTACCGCAATAATTTTGAGTTGGTACAGCAAAAGCTGAAAGAGGTTGAGGAGCGCGACCGTGTACGCAACTGGCAACCCCCTGTTACCGGGCTGGATATCATGGAGTTGTTTGGTATACCGGAGGGCCGCGAGGTAGGTACCATCAAAAAACAGATACGCGAAGCCATACTGGATGGCCATATCTCTAACGACTATGATGCTGCTATTGCCTTTACAATTTTAAAAGGCGAAGAAATTGGCTTAAAAGTTGTGGCAAACAGAAAATCAGATTAAAATATTATTTTTGGACAATAAAAATTGACTACACTAATGGCAGTATACCGGTTTAAGGTTTCTTTTGAAGATTATGACGATGTAACCCGTGAGGTTGATATTAAATCGACGCACACGTTTGAGGACCTTCATAGGGCTATTCACCTCTCAACAGGCTACAAACCTGAGTACTCATCATCCTTTTACATCAGTAACGACCAATGGATCAAAGGCCAGGAGATTGCCTATATGCCTACGCAACGTAAGATCGACCGCGGTGTAGCGTTAATGGAAAAGTCAAAACTGAGCAGCTTTATCGACGATCCCCACCAAAAGTTCTACTATACCTTTAACTTTGACCGCCCGTTTGATTTTCACATCGAGCTGATCAAAATACTGGACGAAACCCCCGGTATCACTTATCCCCACGTGGCCAAAAGCAATGGCGAAGCGCCTAAACAGTTTGGCAATGTGTTTACGCCAGCCGCTACTGAAGCGGTAGCGGTTGATGACGAGTTTGACTTTTTGAACGAGATGGAATACGTGGCCGAAGACACTGTCGACCTTGAAGGTGTTTTGGATACCGATGAAGAGACCACCGAAAAAGCCACCGACGACCACGAAAGCGACGACGAGGAAGATGAGTTTGGCAGCGAGTTTTCGGACAACGAAGGCTTTGACGAAGGCAGCGGAGGCGACGATTATTAGTTTATATTGTTGTTCAGCAATCGCGACCATTGCCAATGGGGGCATTTTCATTTTACGTTTTATAGATAGATCAATATACAATTTTGCTTTTTAATTTTAAAAACCGTTTTTCATAGTAAGTGTAGGATATATAAGAAACTACGGCCAACAGTACCAGATTGAAACTCATCGTGTTGGCATAATTAAAATATCCTCCAAATATAGGTTTCACCAAAAAAGTGAAAAGCTGTTGCCAGATATATATGCTATACGACATTGTTCCGATGTATGAAATGAACTTATTATTCAGCAGCCGGAAAAAAAAGTCATTTTTTCCCTGAATGTTGTTAGCGATTAATAATGCAACCAATCCGGATGTAAATATCGTATTCACAGTTGTTATTCCGATCGGGAAAAACTGACAGTGTACGATCAAAATTAACGGCATAACAAAAAGATTAATCAGTGTTTTATGTTTTTCCAAAAAAGCTAACGGGAGCATATTTTTGAATAGCAAAATAGATAAAAACGAGCCAATAATTATTCCGTCAAAATACTCTACCAACTCATACAAGTATTCAAAATAATACAAACGGGACACGCCTTTCATTGCAATAAAATCAAATTGCCTAAGTAACATTAGCAGCATCAACGTGCTAATTAAGAAGATAACGTAAGCTTTAAAGTTTCTTTTTAGAAGGATGGGAAAAAATAAGTAATATTGCTCCTCGATTGCAAGGGACCAGTAATGACCAAAATATCCGCTTCTGTTAAAAAAACCCCAATTTGATAAAAATATAAAGGGGCCAGCAAAAGCCATTAATGGAATATGCAATTTGAGAAAATAGTTCAGAATTAATAAGACTGTAGGGTATAAATACGCGAGCGGAATTATTCTTAATACCCTTTTTTTGTAAAAGTTTGTTAAAGAAATATCACCGGTTTTAACTTTCTCTTTAAGAAGTAAAGTGGTTATTAAGAAGCCGCTAATTACAAAAAAAATATACACTCCTAGAGATCTAACTTCAACCCAATGGTTGAATATCACATTCCTGGTTTTACTGGCCAGGACATGGCCAAATATTACAAACGTTATTGAAATGGTACGGAAGCCATTTAAGGAAGTTATGTAAGGTTCTTTTAATATTGTTGGTATTTCGGTAACATCTGATAAAATTGAATTGCCATTCTTATTACTCATAGTACATCCTGCGTAAATCGTAGGAAAGATAATTATAAATTTGGACCAGTTAGTATGAATGGAAAATATTGAAACTTTATTTAAATCTAAAACACTCATCGTTGTTGCAGGGCCTACCGCAGTGGGCAAAACTACGTTGGCGATTGAACTGGCCCGGCATTACGGTACGGATATTATCTCTGCCGACTCCCGCCAGTTTTACCGCGAAATGAGCATCGGTACCGCCAAACCTACTCCCGAGGAACTGGCACAGGCCCTCCACCACTTCGTCAACTCGCATAGCATTACCGATAGCTTTAACGTGGGCGACTTTGAGCAACAAGGCCTCCAATGCCTCGACCGCATATTTACCGATCACGACGTAGCCATTCTGGCCGGCGGCTCGGGCTTATACATCAAGGCCATTTGCGAGGGCTTTGACGATGTGCCTGCTGCAGACCCCGCTATCCGGGAGGGTTTGAACGCCGCTTTTGCCGAACATGGACTGGCTTACCTGCAGGACAAGCTTAAAACCGCCGACCCAACCTATTACGCCGAGGTCGATATCAACAACCCCCAACGCATCATCCGCGCCTTGGAGGTCATAGCCCAAACCGGGCAACCGTTCTCGTCATTCCGCAAAGCCGATGTACGCCAGCGCCCTTTCCGGATCATCAAAATTGGGCTAAACCTTCCGCGTGAGCAATTGTACAACCGCATCAACCAGCGTGTCGACCTCATGATCAGCGAAGGCCTCGTTGCCGAAGTGCAAAGTCTGCTGCCTTACCGGGGATACAATGCACTCAATACCGTTGGTTATACCGAGATATTTGACTACCTGGACGGCAAAACCGATCTGCCATCTGCCATAGCCGCCATCAAACAAAATACCCGCCGCTTTGCCAAAAGACAACTTACCTGGTTTAACAAGGATAAAGCCTTTAGTTGGTTTGAGCCCAGTCAACTGGAAGCGATCATAAACCATATCGATAAAACCGCTTCTGAAGCGTGAGACCGGGAGTAAGATAAACAATCTTATATTTGCCTTATGAAACCTACTGCCGACGATATACTCAAAGCCAAACTATATACGCTCGACAAGCTTACCGCCGACCGTGCCCGATGGAAAGCCGAAGGCCTCACGGTGGTGTTCACCAATGGTGTGTTCGATCTGCTGCACGTGGGACATTTGTCGTATTTGGCTGCTGCTGCCGACCTTGGCCACAAACTCATTATCGGGCTAAACTCCGATGCGTCGACCAAAAGGCTCAAAGGTCCCACCCGGCCGGTTAACAACGAGTATAGCCGTTCGGTAATGCTGGCCGCCCTGTTCTTTGTGGATGCCGTGGTGCTGTTCGAAGGGGATACACCCATCGAACCCATCAGCACCTTGCTGCCCGATATATTGGTTAAAGGCGGCGATTACAGCATTGTCCAGATCGTCGGCGCGCCCGAGGTGTTGGCCAATGGAGGCGAGGTAAAGGTGATCGATTTTGTGGACGGCTACTCATCAACCAATATCATTAACCAAATACGCGATGCAAAATAGCCGCATTTAAAACTTAGACCGGTTTTTTACGTTAAAGCCTGATATATGATCAAACGTTACATCCTGCTGCTATCATTTATCGCCATTATTGCCCCCGCTTTGGCGCAGGACAATAAGAACAGTATCGAGGTATCGCCCTTTACCGCCTTGAGCATTTTCAGCGCCGAGGGCAACACCTTAGGGGGTAGCCTATACGGCCTCGAAGGTGTTTACCATATCAATATGGCCAATAACCAGGCCGATTGGGTACGTGGATTAAACATCAGCGATGTAAGCATTGCGCTCTCCTATCGCGATTTTAGCCATGTGTACCTTACCAAAAAACCTGGCTCGCAGGGCGTGCTGGGCAACTATTACGGTGCCGTTAGCCGCATTAGCATGGTAGTGGCCCATGCCGGTAAAACACAATTCATAGTTGCCCCCGGTTTTGGTTTTGGCTACGCCGGCCAAACCTATTATACCAATGACAATACGCTGGTAGGCAGCCACATCAACTTTACAGCCCAAATAGGCCTTAAGGTTTTAACGCCACTATCGGCCTCAACCCGGCTGGTTGGTGGTATTGATCTTTATCACTACTCAAATGCCGCCTTTAAAAACCCTAATGATGGTATCAACTCCATCGATGCTACAGTGGGTATTGTGCAGGATATCAATGTAACCGCCCCGCCAACTGCCAAAAAACAGTTTAAGCATTACAACAAAAACACTTTTGAGTTCGGCGTAGGCCTGGGCAGGCGCGGACTCGTGCAAACCGGCGGCGGGCTCGATCCGGTTGGTTACCCCTTAAACGTCGCTTATCAAAAAACAGCCACGTCTGATCTGTACCAATCGGGCCTGTACCTGGGCTATAATTACCGGGTTAGCCCTGTTTTAAGTTTCAAGGCCGGTTTTGATGCCGTTTACTACTTTAAAACCATTGATACCATTGCTGATGTTCACCACTTTTACGCCACTTACCAGGAGCTTGGCAGCTCTTACGACCGTTTTAGGGTAGGGGCAAGCGTCGGTGCCGAATTATGGCTGGGTAAAGTTTCTATACCGGTCAATTTTGGCCATTATATCCATTACCACTACTTTGTGCCCACTTATCAAACAGGCTATTCGCCGCCCGACTATTACTGGTCATTTGGCCTACGTTACTACTTAACACCCTGGATGGCCCTCGAAGCCAAACAATACCTGCACCGAACGCAGGCCGACTATGCCAACTTCGGGCTGGTGTTTAGGGTAGGCACCCATAAGGAAGCCGATTAAGTTTAACGCATGTCTGTAAATTTGGCATATACAGCTTCTGCTGTAATTAAAAACAATTCTACTTTCGGCACCAATTGTTTGACGTCCTGTTCATTTACCGTATAAATGGTTCTGTATCGAGCTTCGGCATACGCTTCCTGTAAAAGTTTGAACAAGCGTTGGCCTTCTTCATTACCTAATTCAAAGACATCCTGTAATACATCGGTAAACAGTAAGGTCGTTCTCAGCATCCTGGATAAATTATGCGCGGAGATGCGGTAGCCCATCAGCACACGGATTAATCCGATCAGGGTACTTTCGGCTGCCTGGTGCAGCAGGAAAATACCCAAGGTATAATCTTCATCTTCAATATAACGCTTAGCGCCCTGAAAAAATGCTTTTCCCTGACTGCCCCACCTTTCCCAGTCCGCTTTCGCCCGGCTGACAAAAACGTCGTTGGTAACTGGGTGGTATTCCGGAAGGGCAAGCTCCGGTGCCCGGTAAACTTCGATCCCCGTGCTCATGATATTGTTCCAGAACCGCTTGCCATTATTTAATCCCTGTTTGGCCACACTTAATTTATGAACGATCGTAATGAGCGATACCAGTTGCCGACATAGGTCTTCGACCTTATTGGCGGCAACGTGTTCGGCTATACTATGTTTATCATCGATCAAGATCAGTAGATAATAAGTAAAAGGCGAAGGGTGTAAGCCCAATAAGATGATCGACTTGACTGATGTCATCCGCTCGGTGATTAAAGCGATCACTTCGTTCAGTCCAAATTGTTCCGCCGGCGATAAGGTAGGTGCAATCCGTTTGATCGTTAGTTGTGGAACCAGAGAATTCGAAGATTTTCTTTTGAACAACGGATATATCTTCGGTTTTGATCTCCTATGGATCAACCATGCGGCGTCGTACAATTTCAACAGGTTTTCATAAACTGGAATAAACTCATGCGCCCTGATCTCCTCTTCATTCGTTTTGATACTGAGCGCAAAGCTTAGCCATTCTCCCATCTGGTCCCGGTACGCGGGCAAGTTATAATGTTTGAATACTCTTTTGATGGCTTTGTAAGGGTTCAATAGCTCTTTCTGGGAAAGGCTTACAAGTTGCTCGTCCCAATCCGCTTTTTCTTCCGTTATTGCTTCATCGGTTATAGGCTCCGGCCGAGGCCAATGGTGTTCATGGTTCAACAATAACAGGTAAGCCGCTTCTAACAGTTTAAGATTCACCTCATGCGTGAACAACAAACTTCCCGGACCGAAGCGCTTGTGCGAATAAAACGTTTCCGAGATCACGAAGTCCCGCCATTCTTTTAATAATCTCCTGTGTCCTTCAAGATCACTCACACTGAAAAAATCCTCCAAAACATCAATGGGATGCTGCACTTCATCATAGCGTAACAGTTTTGGGTAATGTTCCCATGGGGTATAAGGTCCGATATACATTATTTTGCGATTTTCACCGGTCTCCATTGAACGGCAACACAAAAGAATAAGTCAAACATTCCGTACCGAACCATACCAAGTTGTATTTTACAATTAGCGCTATGTTTTGTACATTTACACTAATCATATACCTTTGAGCTATGCCAGAACCAACTTTACATATTGGAAGGAAAATCAGTAAGATCCGTGAATTGCGGGGTATGAAGCAGGAAACACTTGCCGCAGAACTCGGTATTAGTCAGCAGGCTGTTTCTAAGATTGAACAAAGTGCGAAGGTTGAAGAAGACGCCTTAGCAAAAATTGCAAATATACTAGGTGTAACTGTTGAAGGTTTAACGCATTTTACTGAAGACTCCGTTTTCAATAATATCAATAATTTTCATGATAACTCGATTCAAAACAACTTTAACCCTATCGAAAAAGTTATTGAACTCTACGAGCGATTGTTACAAAGTGAGCGTGAAAAAAACGACTTGCTAACAAAGCGCAAAGAATAAACCATAGATAATTTTAGTGCTGATTATCGCTGTTCTGTATGATCGACAGGAGCTTAGTATAAGATTTGATCTTTCCAATATTGCGGAATTCTGCCAACAAATCGCCCGGTATTTCATGTCGTCGGTTGGTCCAAATCGATTCAGATTCGAAAGATTGGCCATAAGATTTCCCGATAAAATTTGCGATAGCATTTAAGTTGTCAGCCAATGACGCGACCAAAGCATGGGGCATTTGCCTGATGCTGACATGGACCATGATGTCGATCAGCACATTCAGAAACTCCGCGTAGGCATGAAATGCGCGTGCGGGCCTGGCTCTTTTCCTAAACACATCCACGCATTTAAAAAACAGTTCGAGAAAAGCCGAAATATAAGCGTTGCTGCTGCCGGCCAATAGCTGAAGGATCGTAACGCGGTATTTGGAGTCGTCAATAAATTTCTGTGCGGTATCGTTCGTTGGTTTGCGCAATTCCTTTTTGGTGCGTTCGACCTTTTTGATGTATTTGACATATCCCAGTTTAAATTGCTTGATAAACACCGCTAGTTCACATAAGAGCACGGCAAGGTCACTAAACTCAAGAATGATGGTTCCGTTACCGTCTCTGTACGGCATTTTTCTCGGCACCTCCGGGTTGTATAAAAACTGAATGATGTCATGGGGATAATTGATATTTTGAGCATAGTAGACATTCTTTGACCAATCCATCGCGGTTAGTACATTGAAATCCCCCAGGTTGTAACCGATCATTAAGGTCACCGACTCCTTTAAGATCAGCGGAAGTTTTTGTTGGCGGTATTGGGTAGGCCTGAACAGGGAAATATAATCTTCCTGGGTAATAATGATAGAATCCGGGTTCGTTCTTATACCATGTAGGTGAAAAATAGGAATAAGTCCCTGCGGTGAGCTGATTTGCTGCGACGCATCCAGTGGAAAACCTTTGCCCGTCAGTATGCCCTCGATAACCGTGTCGTAGTTGGTTGTAATTACCCAATCCGGGTCAAGGGTTTCAAAAAAGTGCTGGAACCTTGTCCGTATTTCGATGTCCGGGTACCAACTGGTATTATTTGCAATTTGTCGCTTTAATTTAGAAACAGCGTTAGGGTAATCGATACCTTCTTTTGCCGCGAATTTTCGGCAAAGTTGGCTGGCTATTTCCGGATAAGAACAGCCGATCACATCAAGGGTTTCGAAATCAATTTTTAAATCATTAGCACACTTGGCGATCAATTGTTTCCAGGATAATGCGATGGTTTCCAAGCCATTATTTAAAATCGCCATAGGTAATCCGGCCCCGATAAATAAACCTAAATTTCCGTAGATCGAAGATTCGGCAATCAGTTCAAATAGCTCTTTTTTGTTAATGATCGTGGGCATGATGATTGGGAGGTTATATTCTTAAACCTTTTTTCCGTTTTTTCTGTCGGTTTTGAATTACCTCCCCGCTATCCACACACAAAGTAAGGTGATCAGTGCCGCGCAAACCCCTGATAAGATCGCGATCAGATACAGCCGGATCATCCATCTTCTTCCGATCCGATTGTTCGCTTTGCTGATTTGTTCCGCGCTGCCGATGGTCTTTTGGATCTGACATGCCGTATTTGCCGCTGTTCTTTCGATCTGCTCCAGTTTCTGGAGTAGGTCGCTTACTGGTCCTTCCGATTTGATCCTGTAGTTTTCCAACGCCCTGAGATATAATTGCTGAGTATAATGCAGGATTTTTCTGATCTCCGCTAATTCCGCGGTTTCGTTCAATTCGTTTGACTGTTCTAACATTTGCCTCGTGTACCGCTGTGCGATCTCTTTCTTGTTCATAATCAATTTCGTGTTTGATAGCCTGCCATTTATAGGCATTTCCTAAATGTGAGCCTTTTAATTTTATACCTTCGAATCCGAATGATATGCCTTGTACTGAAAGCCTGTTACTGTTGTTGAAGAATACGAGGATGTTCTTCGCTTCAAGTAATCGAATAAACTCGCTTGTTGAGGGTTTCAGTTTTAATATGTCCATTATCATGATCTGCAACTTCATTTTGACTGTTGGTTCATCCGTCCGTTTCATCATTTCCAGTTCATTTTTCGACAATGCTTTTTCTTTCGCAAGGCGACTGGATATAACTTTTGTCAGATCGTGGATTTCCTCAAGTTTTCTTAGAACCTGTTCGCTTCGCCGATAATCATTGAAATTCGATATCACGCTTCCGTCGTACCCGATGCGACTGACCAGGATATGCAGGTGTGGATGGGACGCATCGTTATGTTTAAAAATGGCATACTGGTGTTGATCGAATCCCATTTTTTCCAAATATTCCCTCGCGATCTGTTTCATCAGATCGTCGTTCGGATTTTCCCAGGGCGGGAAACTCAGGGAAATATGGTAAAAAAACATCCCGAGGTTTGGTCGGAGCATTCTGACCATATTGACTTCTCGAAGAATACCTTTTTCATCACTATTGGCGAAAGAACTGTCCAACCGTTCCGCACTGTGATTCTTAACCTTTTGAAGGTTGTAAAGCAGCGTAGGCCTGAAACTTTTACCGGCTTTGATATTCGCGATCATGACAACAAAATTTGTAGGATTTTTTTTTGTTGCGCTAGTAAGCGCTCTAAACCCGCGGGAAATTCGAAGGTTAGTTCATTGGCCCGGTACATGTTGATTAGGGAAACCAACCGAATCCCCATGAGCTGCAGTTCCAGGTATGCGTTGGCTTCGACCGGCGATTGCTTGATTTTTGGGAATCTTCCCGAGAATATCTTTTTTTTGATCCACCTGCAACGGCTCAATCCGGCTGCCTGGGCGTACGTCCGGACTTTAATTTCTTCAGCCGGTGTTAACCCGACGTTGACCTGAATAAGCTGTTTTTTTGCTATAGTTTGCATGGTAAAAACAATTAAATTGATTTTTAGTCATGCAAATATTTAGACTTATTTTTAAATAATTTCACACCTTGGGTGCTGGTGGGGATAAAAATACCGGGCAAAAATATTTTGCCCGGTCATACTGCATCTCACCTGATAATCACTTTTCTCTTTCGCTCACTCCATCTTCATTTCCTGCTTCACTCCGTCTTTCTTCGCATTGGCTTATTGCTGCTCTAAAAAGTAACAATGGACCAAGAAAATATTCGAATGGCCTAAAAAATAAGCTTATAAAGGAAGGTAGTGAGTTGTCCGAACATGCGTGCTAAAATGACCAATTTGGAATTGATTTTAAATATGCTTGCAGAAGCCACTACTGCCGAAATAAGCAAACAGAAGAAGCCGATAAAGTTTGTGCAAAGTAAAGTTGTAGTCAAACAAGGTGGTACAATTGCTGGTAATACATGCAAGAAGAAAGAGGCCAAAACAGGAAAAAGATAGCTTATAGTATTTCTGCGCAAAAACATTTAGCGGGAAAGAAAAACCAGCCTAAGATATAAAGAGGTTTTAAAATCTCCCCGGGTGCCATTACGCCAACGCCAACATGTTAATTCATCCGCAAGCTTTTTGCCGGGTTGGCCGATGCCGCTTTAATGGTTTGCAGGCCTATCAGCAAGCTGGTGAGCAGGGTGAGTACCGCCACCGTGCCAATAAATGGCAAAAGGCTGATGTTTACCTTATACGCGTAGTCGTTTAGCCATTGCGTCATCACCAGGTAGGCTATGGGGCAGGCTACTATGCCGGCTATCATAACCGTCGCCAAAAAGTCCCTCATAAAAAGCGCCATAATGCCCCTCACGGTGGCGCCCAGCACACGGCGGATACTGATCTCTTTGCTTCGTTTTTGGATGCTTAACGAGATAAGCCCCAGCACACCCAACAGTACAATAATAACCGACAGTACCGTTGCAATGTAGGCAGCTTGTTTGAGTTGCAGTTCGGTAGCGTATAACTTTTTAAGCGCTTCGTCCATAAAACTATATTCAAAGGGTGCGCCGGGCATCAGCCGGTTCCAGTTTTTTTGCAGGCTGGCTATGCTTTGCTGCATATTGCCTGCTTTTAGTTTGACCGAAAAGTACCGGTAGATCTGCGCATAATTAACGTTGACAACCGTGATAAGCGGTATTTTGGACTGCATACTCTCAAAGTGATAATCGGCTATTACACCACATACGGTAAGCGGTATTGGGTAACCTTGTATGCGTATAGGTTGACCGATCGCTTTTTGAACATCGCGCCAGCCCAGCGCTTTGGCCTGCGCCTCGTTGATCACAACTTTACTTTCGTCGCCGGGGCGCAATACCGGGGTAAAAAATGTACCTGCCTTAACGGGGATATGATAGGTATCTGCAAACTCGTTATCCGATACCAGGATATGTGCCGCAAGGGCTTTGGTTGAGTCGGCGCCCGGTTTATACACCACCGAATTACCGCTGTTGGCACCATTTGGGATATCGTACGACAGCGAGATCTGTTTAACCCAGGCAGTGTGCTCCAGTTGGTACCGGATGGCCTCCATGTTGTCGACGCCTTTTTTCGACCAGTCGCGCGGCACCGGTGCATACACAATATAGTCCTTGTCGTACCCCAGGCTGCTGCCAAAAAACAGGTTCACCTGTTGCGATATCACCACCGCGCAGATGAGCACAATAATGGCGATGCCAAATTGTAAAGCCACCAATGTTTTACGCGTAAAAACGCTTTCTTTTACCGCGCCCGATTTGCCTTTGAGCGAGTCGACCGACCGCAGCGCAGATAATACCAGCGCAGGGTACAAGCCCGATAACAAGCCCACCACCAGGGCCAAACCAACCGGCACCAAATAGAAGTATGCCGGAAAGGCGAACAGGCTAACAATGCTTACGCCCAGCGCCTCGCTAAAAAATGGCCTTGCCAGCACGTAAAATATCAATCCCACCACCGTGGCGATCATGACCACCAGCGTCGATTCGGTTAAAAACTGCCAGATGAGTTGGCGGCGCATGCCACCCAGAACCTTGCGGATGCCCATTTCTTTCATTCTGCTGGCCGATCGGGCAATGCACATATTCACAAAGTTGATCACCGCCATCAGCAAAATAAAAAAGCTCACCAGCGATAACGTATACAGCCACCGTGTATTTGGCTGTCGGTAATAGGCTTTTAACGATACCAGATAAGGCGTAAGGTTTGCGCTTGTTTGCGCAGGCGCATTTTTAAGCAGCAAAGTATGCATGGGTTTGTCCAGGTCCGACGGTTTTACACCGGGCTTTAGCTCCAAAAAACCAACGATATACGGGTTGTTCCAACCATCAATGTTGCGGCCCATAAAATTGGAAGCGGCATCCGAAATAAAAAAGCCGTTGCCCTTAGGGTCGTTCATCGTCGTAACGGTGTTCCGGCCCGGATCGTCCAGTACAGCGGTCACCACAAAATCGTGCCGCTGGCCCGAAAAATTTTCGATAGATAGGGTTTGCCCCACGGCATCCGTCTTACCAAAATACTTAACCGCTTTTTCCGCCGATATGACCACGGCGAATGGTCCCGCAAAGGCCCTTGCCCTGTCACCATACAGCAATTTAAACCCGTACATCGTAAGCAGCGTGCTATCGCCAATTTGCACCGACTCTTTAAAGTGTTTATCGCCTTTTGATATGGTGGAGCTAACGCCATCCCAGTGATAGCAATTGGCAACCAGGTTTGGGTAAGCCTGTTTAAGCGCCTTTGGTAGTTGCGCCACCGTGAGCTGCCCGTAACCCATATTAGGGTCTTTCCAGTTACTTTGCAGGATGTATTGGTTATCCGCATTTTTTAACTGACCGTTCACCTGCAGCTCGCCCCAAACGTAAGCCCCTATCAGCAGTGTAAACGCCAGCCCTACCGACAGGCCAAAAACATTAATGAGCGAAAACGCCTTGTTTTTCCGGATATTGCGCCAGGCAACAATAAAGTAATTATGCAGCATTCCTTTAAGTTTTAAACTAAAGTTATTGCTTTATTGGTCGCAAACTAAAACATTAACATATTTTAACGGCTTGCTTTTTATTTTTGACCTGTTAACCTGTTAACGGTCTTATTGAGCAGCCTAAAATCTACCCCACAAAAAAACCGGGCAAACAATTGTTCACCCGGTCATACTGCATCTCACCTGATCTCTACTTCACACTCTCTTCAATTATCTCTCTCGCTCTCTCCCTCCTAATCACGCCTTCTCACTGTTCGTTTTCACGCGTTCTCACTTCTCGCTCACTCCGTCTTCATTTCCTGCTTCACTCCGTCCTTCTTCTCTTTGGCTTTTTGTTGCTCTAAAAAGTAACAATGGGCCGCACAGGCATGCAACTTATAGTTTTTGTGTGTGGTGCCAAAATTATGCCCCTGGGGGTCTAAAATGGCGCAACGTTCGGCATCTATATCTTTGGTGTTCATAATATTTTCGCCGTTGATATTGTAATAATTTCCGTTCTTTTTGGCTTTACCCAGTTTATTGCCTTTGGCATCAATCACGTTGCCATCCTTATCAATAAAATAGAGCTTTTGTCCCTGGGCGTTACGTACAATATCGTCTTTACCAATATAGCCCAGCGCGGTACCGCCGCCATGATCGTAAATACCGCCCTTGGCATTAATAGTTATTTTGTGGTTAGCATCGGCAGTGGTTTGTGCCCAAATAGGGCTACTTACGCCGCATACCAGCGCCAGTATAAACAATAGCTTTTTCATGATTTTAATTGAATTTTATGATACCAAAAATGCCGCATTAAAAGCCATGTTTAAATGACGCTTAACCATAAAAAAAATGATCTACATCAGGCAACAAAAAAGCCGCGAACACCGTTCGCAGCTCAATATTTCCATCAAAAGACTCAGAACTTTAGACTCAAGACTCCCTACTAATACTCCGTTTTCGTCTCCGACGTTTCCCAAAGCTTAAAAGCACCCTGCGCTTCGGTACGCAGCAATTGCACGTGGGATATTTTACGGTCGGCCATTTTTAGCGCTATTTCATCATATATAAACTGATCGTCAAAGCCGATTTTGGCCGCGTCGGTTTTGTCGTTGGCGTAATAGATCTGGTCAATACGGGCCCAGTAAATGGCGCTCAGGCACATAGGGCAGGGCTCGCAGCTTGTGTAGATAACGCAACCCTCTAAATTAAAAGTTTCCAGCTCCTGGCATGCCAGGCGTATGGCCGAAACCTCGGCGTGGGCGGTAGGGTCATTGGTGGGTACTACACGGTTACCGCTGCGGGCAATCACCATTCCATCCTTTACGATAACTGCCCCAAATGGCCCGCCCTGGCCTTGCTTAACATTGTATTCGGATAGCTCAATGGCCATCCGCATAAATTTTTCGTGGTTATCCATAAATCAGATCTAAAAAAGATGCTTCAAAAATATAAAAATAAAACGCGTTTCCGCAAAATA
>Ga0206971_10275_pt1 | contig 16431 bp, 12 predicted proteins | sample Alteio_BWOrgHeat_85_FD_152917 | JGI IMG/M metagenome (GOLD analysis project Ga0206971, IMG submission 152917) | Enriched cells from forest soil in Barre Woods Harvard Forest LTER site, Petersham, Massachusetts, United States -... | ecosystem: Environmental > Terrestrial > Soil > Temperate forest >...
GATGATGAAAAGCCGCCATCTCCAATTTAAGGTCGGCTGCGAACCCCGGCATGTCATCGTGCAGATGGACCGTTATCTTTATGAACGCATTCTGTTTAACCTCCTCTCGAACGCCGCTAAATTTACCTCCGCGCACGGTCAGATCGGTGTCGAGATGCAATGGGCGGAGGATCGGCTCTTGCTGACGGTATCGGATACGGGAATCGGAATCCCAGCCCATGAACTCGAGAATATTTTCGAAAGATTCCGGCAGGTCGAGGGATCCTCCACGCGCCGTTTTGAAGGCACCGGGCTCGGCTTGGCGCTTATCAAGGAATTTGCTTCGTTATTGGACGGGACCGTTTCCGTCAAAAGTACTATGGGACAAGGCAGCCTTTTCCTGATGTCCTGCTCGGCCCTCCGCGTGGCGTCGCCCGACGCGGTTGGGACCGATAGGTCGCGCTCTATGGACAGTATGCGGCCGCAGCACTATGCCTCCCCCGCTCCCCGCGCGCCACGCGAATCCGAGAAGCGCGAGGGGTTGGCCAAGGTTCTCATCGCCGAAGACAACGCAGAGATGGCGTCCTACATCGATACCTTGCTCAGCACGCTCTATGAGACGCAGATCGTCCGCAATGGAAATGAAGCCATGAAAGCGGTCCGCGATTTCCAGCCCGATCTGGTGTTGACTGATGTCATGATGCCGGACCGCGATGGCTTGAGCCTCTGCCGTGAATTGAAAGCCAATGCGCGAACGGCGGATATTCCCGTGATTATGCTCACGGCGCTCACTCATCGTGAAGCCCTGCTCGAAGGTTGGAAGGCCGGCGCCAATGAATATCTTTTTAAGCCTTTTCACCCGAAAGAGCTGATGACGCGCGTGCAATCCTTTCTGAAGGCCAAAGAGGATCGCCAAAAAGCGACTCTGAAAATTGCACAGCTCAATGAAAATGTGCGACGGCACATGATCGATCTCACAACGGCCAATAAGGAATTGGAAGCCTTTAGCTATTCCGTCTCTCATGACCTACGCGCGCCCCTTCGGGCGATTGATGGATTTAGCCGGGAGATCCTGAACAAGGCCGGGAGCGCCTTGGACGATCGCAGTCAATCGGACCTTAAAAGGATCATTGCGGCCGCCAAGAAGATGGCGCAGCTCATCGATGACCTGTTGGAACTGTCGCATCTGGCGCGCCGCCCTCTGGAACGTCAGCCGGTGGATCTGAGCCAGGAAGCGGCTCGCCTCTGTCGGGAGCTGCAGGAGTCCGATCCTTCGCGCACACTAGAATGGATCGTCTCGCCGGGCCTTGTGGTCGATGGGGATTCCGGTCTCTTGCAAATTGCTCTCGACAATCTGTTCAAGAACAGCTGGAAGTTTACCCAGCGCGCCACGCCGGCGCGCATTGAATTTGGACGAAAGAAAATGAATGGCGCCAACGCTTTCTTTATTAAGGATAACGGGATCGGATTCAATATGGAATACGCCGGTAAACTTTTCAAACCGTTTCAGCGCTTGCATGATCCCCACGAGTTCCCCGGCACAGGAATCGGCTTGGCCTTGGTCTGGCGAATCGTTCATCGGCATGGCGGTCGTATCTGGGTGGAGGCGGAAGAAGACCGCGGCGCCACTTTTTATTTTACTCTTACATCGGACAATGATATGGAGGCGATGCATGAGCGACAAAATAGTTCTGTTGGTTGAAGATAGCGACGACGATATCGAACTCACGTTGAGATCATTTAAAAAACATAACTTGTCGAACCAGGTGATTGTCGCTCGCAATGGACAGGACGCTCTCGATTATTTGTCCGGTCAGGGGATCTTCGCCGGACGAAATACAGCGGAACTCCCCGTCCTCATTCTCCTTGATTTAAAACTGCCCAAAGTGGATGGCATTGAAGTGCTCCAGCGCATTCGAGCCAATCCGGCCACCAAATATATTCCCGTGGTGGTTCTCACCACGTCTTCTCAGTTGACCGATAAACTTCAGAGTTATGATATGGGAGCGAACAGTTATGTGCGTAAGCCGGTTGATTTTGACCAATTTGTCGAAGCCACTCGCCAGCTTGGCATCTATTGGTTGATGGTCAATGATCCGCCGCCAGTTGCCGAAAAGGGGACAAAAAAATGACCACGGTGCTTTTGATCGAAGATAATTCGGATGACATTGAACTGGCGCATCGCGCCTTTGAAAAAGCCGGCATGGCGGACAAAGTCCGCGTCGTGATGGATGGAACCGAGGCGCTTGAGTACTTGTTAGGGCCAGACGACAGTCCTAGCCAAGCGGCGGCCTCTTCGATCAAACTAATTCTTCTCGATTTGAATCTTCCTAAAACACCGGGGCTTGCCGTTCTGCGACGTATTCGTCTCAATCCCGCGACGCGCCATATTCCTGTGGTCATCCTGACCGTTTCCCGCAAAGAGCCGGATCTCTTGCAAAGTTTCACAATGGGCATCAGCGATTATCTCATCAAGCCCTTGGAGGCCGACCGTTTCATTCAGATTTACAAAAAATATGTGAGGACAGAACCGGCATGAGGCGATCGTTTAAAATTTTGTCGTTGGCCGCGGCTTACGCGCTTCTCGCCAAAGCGGGGCTTCTTTTTGCGTCCGTTAATGCCAGTGCCACGGCCGTATGGCCCGCCGCGGGTCTGGCTTTCACGGTTTTATTTATGGACGGATACGATCTATGGCCGGGCGTTTTCCTGGGCGCTTTTATTGCGAACCTCACAACCGCCGGGACCATAGTTACGTCGTTGGGCATTGCGACAGGCGATACGCTCGAAGGGCTTCTCGCCGCTTATGCGGTGCGCCATTTCGCTGGCGGACGCCATGTTTTCGACCATCCGGCGAATATCTATAAATATGCGGCCTTGGCCGCTCTAGGCAGCACGATGGTGGCCGCCACCATCGGCGTGATAACCCTTGTTCTTACTGGGTTTGCCGCTCGAGAGAATTTCGGCACCATTTGGTTGACCTGGTGGCTCGGCGACGCCGGAGGAATTTTTCTCACCGCGCCGGTTCTCATCCTCTGGTTGGTCAATCCGCGCCTCAAGCGTCTGCGGCAGACGGCTTGGGAAACTGGCCTGATCATGCTGATATTGCTCATTCTTGGGGTGCTCGTCTTCGGGAAAATATCTTATGCCAGCCGAATACACTACCCGTTGGAATTTCTCTGCACACCTGTTGTCCTTTGGGCGGCCTTTCGGCTGGGCAAGCGGCTGACGGCGACGCTCACGTTTTTACTTTCCGTTTTAGCGATCTGGGGAACATTGCACGGACTAGGACCCTTCGCCCGCTGGTCTCAAAATGATTCGCTTTTGCTTTTGCAGACCTACATGGGCGTTATTTCCATCATGAGTCTTGCCGTGGCGGCCGTTGTTTCGGAGAGGGAGCATGCTTTACAGACCAGTGAAATCCGATTTACGCGGCTCATGGAATCGAATGTCATTGGGATCATTACGATGGATTCGGAAGGCCGAATCCTGGAAGCCAATGAGACGTTTCTGGCCATGGTCGGATACAGTCGCGACGAAATGCTGGAAGGTCTTCTGCATGATCGCCAATTGACGCCTATCGAATACGAGGCGCAGCGCGAGTGGGCGCTTGAACAGCTGCGCTGGCGGGCCAGCTGTCCGGCGCTAGAAAAGGAATTTATCCATTGCAATGGAACCCGGATTCCGGTGCTAGTCGGCGGAGTCCGGCTCCAAGAGTCGCCCTGGCGCGCCGTTTATTTTGTCATTGATGCCACGCATCGTCGCCAGGCGATGGAAGCGCTTCGGCAAGCCTACGACGAAATTGAAGTTCGTGTGGCGAAACGAACGGAGGAATTGTCGGAGGTGAATTTTGAACTTTCGAAAGAAATTGCCCGACGCCAACAGGCCGAAGCCGAACTTCGAAGTTTGTCCCTTCAAGATTCTTTGACCGGACTCTACAACCGTCGGGGGTTTTTGGCATTAGCAGAACAACAGTGGCTTCAGGCCTATCGTGATAAGCGCTCGCTCATTCTCTTTTTCGGCGATTTAGATGGCTTGAAACAAATCAACGACACGCTCGGCCACCAGCGCGGAGATCAAGCCTTGCTTGAGGCGGCCAATGCGCTGCGCCAGACATTTCGAAAATCCGACATATTGGCTCGCATCGGAGGCGACGAATTTGCCATTGTCGCCGCCCAAGCGCCATTGGAGCAGGCGCAAGTCTATCTTTCGCGGCTTCAGCAGACGATAGATCAGGTCAATAGCTCCGGTCATCTGCCGTTTAAACTGTCGATCAGTATCGGCACCGCCATTTATGATCAAAAAGGCGAGACCTCCGTTCAAGAGCTTATGCGCCAGGCCGACCAGGATCTTTATGCCCACAAACACAGCCGGACCGCTTCCTGATATTTAGTATCATTCTTGCGACATGCTGAGCCCGCCAGACGCGCGCCAGACAACAGGCGCGTCCGACTGTAGTGTGTCGGATCTGGCGGGACGGGGGACCCAAAGATAAAGGTCGATCTGACCTAGGGGCGAATACCAATTCTGGTTAGGGCGATTAAGCCCGAGTCCGACAGCTAACCTCGTAAGCGCATAACATACCTCCTTTATTATGGTTCAGAAACTGAAGCAGATCGTCTTCGGGAAACCTCGGGACATTACCGATCCCAATGTTTTCCATCATGTATCCCTGATCGCTTTTCTTGCGTGGGTAGGCCTAGGCGCTGACGGCCTGTCCTCTTCCGCCTACGGTCCTGACGAAGCCTTCCGCGCATTGGGACCCCACACGCACCTGTCGCCCTTTCTCGTCTTGATGACGGCGGTCACAATTATTGTCATTTCGATCGCTTATTCCAATCTCATCGAACACTTCCCGGGAGGAGGCGGTGGCTATCTGGTGGCCACCAAACTTCTCGGAGAAAAAGCCGGCGTCGTCTCCGGCTGTGCTCTGCTGGTGGATTATGTCTTGACGATCTCCGTCTCGATAGCTTCCAGCTGCGATGCGCTCTGGTCGTTTCTTCCGCCGCACTTGGCGCCATACAAGTTGATAGCTGAATTCGGACTTCTGAGTCTACTCATCATTTTGAACCTGCGCGGTGTCAAAGAGTCGGTGACCGTGCTGGCGCCTATTTTCATGGTGTTTATTATTACCCACGCGTTTGCAATTTTGTACGCGATTGGGAGTCACTTCACGCAGCTTCCAGAGGTCATTCATGGCGCCACCTTTGAATTCCATGGCGCGGTATCCACGTTGGGTTTTTGGCCAGTCGCTTTTATTCTTCTGCGGGCCTACTCCATGGGCGGCGGCACTTATACGGGAATCGAAGCGGTCTCCAACGGCGTCACGATGCTGCGCGAGCCGCGGGTGAAAACTGGGAAGAAGACGATGTTTCTGATGGCGGGATCCTTGGCGTTCACCGCGGGGGGCATCCTTTTTGGTTACATGCTCACGCACGCGATGCCGGTAGACGGTAAAACCATGAACGCCGTGCTTTTTGAAAACTTGTTCGGAACGTGGAAGATCGGATCCTGGTCGTTTGGAACGTCGTTGGTCGTCTTGTCTTTAGTGTCCGAGGCGGCCCTCCTCTTCGTGGCGGCTCAGACCGGGTTTCTGGATGGCCCGCGCGTGCTTTCGAACATGGCGCTCGATTCCTGGATGCCGCACCGCTTTTCGCAGCTCTCCAACCGTCTTGTGACTCATAACGGAATCTACATTATGGGCCTGTCTGCCGCCGCGACCTTGCTCTACACAAGCGGCAACATCACCACTTTGGTTGTCATGTACTCAATCAATGTGTTTCTAACGTTCACTTTGACGGAGCTTGGAATGTCGAGGCACTGGATTAAGGATCGAGCAAAAGAGCCGCGCTGGAAAAGCCAGCTCAGCATTCATGGGACCGGCTTGGTGATGTGCTTGTGCATTTTGTTTGTGACCCTATACGAAAAGTTTGCACAAGGTGGCTGGATGACGGTGCTGATCACCACCGCCACGATCGTCCTTTGTTTCCGTGTTCGACGACATTACCGGAATGTGTCTGCCGGTTTCCACGACCTCGATAGGATTCTCGAAGCGACTCCGTTGCCGGCGGTTCCCATCCCGCCATCTGGATCGATGGACAAAAATTCTCCGACAGCCATTCTCACCGTGCAGCGATTTTCCGGCTTTGGATTGCATCAAATTCTTTCCATTCAGCGCTTGATGCCAGGATACATCAAGAATTTCATCTTTATTTCCGTTGGCGTTGTTGATTCCGGCAATTTCAAAGGAACGGAGGATATGGCGCACTTGGAAGCCGAAACCCGATCCCAGCTGGAAAAATATGTCCAATGGTGCCGATCTCAGGGCTTAATGGCGGACTACCGCATGGCCATTGCGACGGAGGCTGTGGAAACGCTCGAAACGCTTTGCAAACAAATCTCCAAGGAATTTCCCCGCAGCATCGTTTTTACGGGAAAATTGATCTTCCGTGAAGAGCATTGGTATCAGCGGTTATTACATAACGAGACCGCGACCGCGCTGCAAAACCGTCTGCAGTTCGACGGCCTGCAAACGATTGTCCTCCCGATTCGCGTGCTGCCCTCAACAGCCTGATTCCCCTCGTTCGTTAACATTTCGTTTCCTTGCCCACTGCCGGTATCGGGGCTACGTGTTGAAGCACAGGAGGGGAGTTCTATGTCCGCGCCGGCGGCTGTCTATCCAGGTCAGATCCTCGTTGTAGATGATGAATTGCCCATCCGGGAAATATGCCGGAGAGTCCTAGAGGGATCCGGGTATAAAGTCACTACTGCTGCCACTGGGGATGAGGCATTAGACTATCTCAAGACACAGGATTTTGATTTTGTCCTGACTGACCTCATGATGCCGGGGTCCTGCAATGGGACCAGACTTTTGGAGGCTATCAAAGAAAAATCCCCCGTCACGGATGTTGTTCTCATGACCAGCTTTCCATCTTTATCGACGGCGATTCCCTCCCTAAAAAGCGGCGCGTACGATTATCTCATCAAGCCGTTCGACAATGGCCTTCTGTTATCCGTCGTCCAGCGTTGTTTTGAAAAGCGACGGCTGTCCGAAGAATTGAATCATGAAAAAATTCTCCACGCCGAACTTCAGGCCGCTTATGCCGAGCTACAGAAAGTGGAAAAACTAAAGGAATCGTTCCTCTCGCGACTTAACCACGAACTCCGGACACCGTTTGTCTCCATATTTTTTGTTCTCAATGAGATCGAATCCGATCCCGCGAATACATCCCTCGGACCGCTTCTGAAATCCCTTCGGTCTCATATCTCGGGAGTTTGGAAGCTGGTGGAAAACATGCTTTTCTTCGCGGATCTCCGAGAAGGAGACGTCAGCTCCTCTAAAGTTCCCGTGGATCTCTACGGTCTGATTAAAGAACTCATTCAAAAATTCAAGCCGGAGTGGGAAAAACGGGAATTAACCGTGGAGTGTTCGATTGAAAGCGATGAGGTATCGATCAACGGCGATCCTCAGCTTCTCACGACGGCCTTCAAGCATCTTTTCCTGAACGCCATAAATTTCAGCCGGATGGGAGGAGTCATCCAGATTCGGATCAAGAATCTGGGAAGCAGACTGGTTATTGCTTTTATCGATACGGGTATCGGAATTCCCGTGGATAAGCTGCCAAATGTCTTCGACAGCTTTTATCAGGCGGCGGAATATCTGACGCGAGAAGTGGGCGGACTCGGACTAGGTCTTGCCATTGTTCGTCGAATTATAGAAGCGCATGGGGGCTCGGTCACGGTAGCCAGCCAGGTCGGCGAGGGCAGCCAGTTCACCGTCATGTTCCCCATGAGCCAACGGAGCGAAAATCATGCCTAAAAAATGTCTGGTCGTTGATGACAATCCGGAAACGGTCGATATCGTAAGCACGATCCTTAAAAAAGCCGGTTATGACGTCCTGGTGGCCTATGATGGCGAAAAAGGGCTGAGCGCGGCGCAGACGACTTTGCCGGACTTAATCTTGCTCGACATCATGATGCCCGTAATGGACGGCTTAACCATGAATCAGCATTTGAAGGAAGATCCGAAAACTCGGGCAATTCCTGTTATCGTCATGACGGCTCGAAGTGGAATGGAGCCGATGTTTCAAGGCCCGAACGGCTCTCCCATTCAGGGGTACCTCGTGAAACCTTTCAGCCAGAAAGAATTGCTCAAGCGAATGGATGATCTTTTAAGGAAAGACTGAGCATGAATGAATTTGTGGCAGGCCTTCTTTTTGGTTTTGCCGCGCTCGCGATTCTGTCCGGGTGCGTCGTTTTAGTTTACTGGATTAAGACCAGAAAAAAAGACTCTGCCGGATCAAAAGTTCGATTGCTCACTCAGCAATACCGGGCGATGACCGATTCCGCCGCGCGCGATATTCCGGTGGAGCTGCTGGGCAGACCGGAATTCATCGCATCGCGTATGGAATTCCGCAAAATCGAAGCCATCGAAGCTGAGCTGACCAACGAAGCGGATCGGGCCATCGCGCAAAAGTTGCTTAACGATTTCTTTACGTTGGATGACCCCTGGGTAAAGGCCCGCGCGGCCAAGGCGCTCTATCCTCTGGACCCAAAAACCGCTGTCGGCCAGCTCAATGAGCTGGCGAAGAACAGCTCTCCGTTTGTTCAGCTCCCGGGCATCTGGGCTTTGGGGGAATTGAGTAGTGATCGGACGCTCGAGATTCTCATGTCTATGGTCTGGAACAAAAATCCGGATGTTCAAAAAGCGGTTATCCGGAGTCTGGTTCTAAAGGATACAAGACAGCAGATCCCCCGCGCTTACCGTCAAAAAGTAAAAGATCTGCTTAATGAAGTGCGCTATAAAACCGACTGGATTCTTTAAAAATCCCCCTGTACGTGGGCCTACTATGATCTAGATCATGTGCAGGATGACCAATGCGATATACATAAGCGCATGGAAGGGAAAATTCTAATTGTCGATGACGAAGAAACCATCTGTTATCTGCTTTCCCGCTTGCTGGAACGCGAAGGCTATCAGGTGATCAAAACCACGCGTGGACAGGAAGCCTTGGAAATCATCTTAAATGAAAAACCAGATCTGATGGTTTTAGACCTCAATTTGCCGGATTTGTCCGGAGAAATGATTTACGAGAGCGTGCGGCAAACTCCAGAAGTCAAAAATCTACCGATCTTGATCATCACGGGACGAAATTTGCCTGGGTTATCCGCCAAATGTCTAAATGGCGGAGCGGACGCCTTTCTCGCGAAGCCATTTGAGAATTCTGAACTTCTTGCGCAGACTCGTGCGCTGTTGCGACGCTCAACGACTTACGGCGAAACGGACAAGTCGATTGAAAAGGGCTGCGTCGAGATTCAGTCGGCTCAACGGCGGGTGCTCTTAGAAGGCGTTCCCATAGGCCATTTGTCCCCCAAAGAATTTGATGTTTTGAAGGAACTTGTGGTTCATTCTCCAGGTGTCGTTGGAAAAGATGAACTGGCTGTTAAAGTATGGGGGACGTCCCTGAACCAGCTTCATCCCCGAACGCTAGATGTGCATATTCGCCGTATCCGTCAAAAAATCGGGGAGACCGGGGCGCGGTTTCTTAAGACCATTCCTGCCATAGGCTATCAGTGGTTGAGTAATTCTTAGTCAAACTTCCCACCGTTACAGTTCATTTACATCTCATTAACGCTTCGTTTCCTTGATTCGGCTCGTTAGTCCCGTTAAGCCTATATCGATATGAAAATTCAGGTCAAGTGGCTAATAGGAATTCTCTGCATTCTTCAGCCGATCCATGTGTTTGCGGAGGCGGATGATGCCTTCCAATTTTTCCAGGAGGAAGCCAAAGTCGTCTCAGCCTCCCGGCAGCCGCAGTCCCGTGATCAAGCGCCCGCGACGGTTTATGTCGTGACCAGCGAAGACATCAAAGACTCCGGCGCCCTGCACATCTGGGATGCCTTGCGAAATGTTCCAGGCGTCGATGTGATTCAGACTCGAACCGGTCAGGCGGAAGTCAGCATCCGAGGACTCGATCAGACTCTCAGTAACCGGACCTTGGTTCTACTTGACGGCAAAACGGTGATGAATGGCATCTTCGATTATGTCACTTGGGAAAGCATCCCCGTGACGATGGATGAAATCGACCGAATTGAAATCGTGGAAGGTCCGGCATCAGCCATTTATGGGGCGAATGCGGTTAATGGAGTGATCAATATTATCACCAAGACGCCGGAGCAGCTCCATGGCGGAATCGCGCGCTACACGGCCGGGGAACGAAACACACAAAACGGCAGCTTCGCCTACGGACGTCAAATCGACGACCTTAAATATAAAGTGGGAGGGGGATGGGATTCCACGAACCGATTTGAAAATGCCGACCAGCTCGCTTCTCAAGCGGGGAAGTTCAACACTTCTTTCGGTTATACCCCTTCAAAAGATATGGAATGGGATGTTTCAGGAGGTCTCACCCAGCTCAATACGCAAACGACCCTTGGGGTGCCTGGGACGGCAATTGAAGAGGGCTTGACCAGTTTTGCCCGTACCGATTATCGCTATCAAAACACTCGATTGCGCTCTTTCTGGAACCATGGCCGCACCGATTTAGAGCAACTGCAATTCCCCCCGCAACCGAATGTGGATTACGATACCTATGATGCCAGTCTCGAACAATCCCTCGCGTTGCCTTTTCATAATCAAGCAGTTTTTGGGACGAGTTACCGGAGAAACAGCGCGCGTTCTTCGGCATTGGCCCCGGGCTTGCTGCAAGAAGATCTCTGGTCCGCCTATATGGAAGACCGCTGGGATATCGTTGATCATTGGGCGTTCATGGGCAGCGGCCGGATCGATCGGCATCCCTTTACGCCGATTTCCTTCTCGCCCCGAGGGAGCTTGCTCTATACGCCAGTTCAAGATCAGGTCTTCCGCATTTCCGCGGGAACAGCGTTCCGGAATCCAACCTTGCTTGAGAATTTTGTCGATGCCACTCTAAAGACCCCGAATGTCGGAACAAGTATTCCCAATCCTCCCGTTTCAACCATTCAGAATCAAACTGTAGGAAACCGAAATCTTGACGCCGAACGGATTGAGACGATCGAAATAGCGCACAACGGTACCTTTGGCCGAGTGAAGACCACGATCGCGGCTTTCCACTACACGTTGAACAACATCATCCAAGCCGGGGATGTGGAGAGTACCACGATCGCCCCACCGAATCTCGATGTGGTGACGTCGTATAGCAACGGAGAAGTCGTCAACGCTTCCGGTGGGGAAGTCGGCGCGGAGGTCATACTGACGCAGGTTTTGAGTTCATTTGCCAATTATTCGTACCAATATCTTCATGAGGGGTCGGTGGATCAAACCACAGCGCTGGAATCACCGCGGCATAAGGCCAATGCAGGCCTTCGATATAAGGAACACGGGTTCACAGGGACTCTAGCGGCCAATTGGGTAGACAGAACCTTCTGGCCTGTGACCGCAGCCGCCAATGGCGTGCCCGCGACGCTGGCTCCCGTGAGCGCTTATTTCCTTGTGAATGCGCACATCGGGTATGCCTTTTCGGGTCGATGGGAAGGTCTCGAAATCGGCATCAACGCCTTTAATCTGCTGAATCACGACCATTTCGAAATCCTTCCGGCTCAGAACCCGCTCTTACCAGGCCAAAATGGCGAGATCATTCGACAGAGCTTGACGGGGACGATCGCTTACAAGTTTTTATGAAAAGACTGTTGGCGATCGCGCTGACGGCTGGAATCTTTTTTGATCAGGCCGTGCCCTCCTTGGCCGCGGATGAGGACGCCTTTCAATTTTTCCAGGAAGAAGCCAAGGTCGTGACCGCCTCGCGCCGTGAGCAGTCGGTTGACCAAGTACCGGCCGCCGTGGATGTTATCACCGCGGACGAGATCAAAGCATCCGGCGCGGTTAACCTTTGGGATCTCTTGCGGTTTCGTCCTGGAATGGATGTCATGGATACCCGCGCTGTCGACGGCAACCGCGCCATCGTGTCCATCCGTGGTTTTCCCCAGGAATTCGTCCATAACATCCAAGTGCTGGTCGACGGCCGCAGCGTCTATGAGCCCATAGGATCTACGACCGAATGGGATCAGCTGCCCGTGCAAATGCAGGATATCGAGCGTATCGAGATCATCCGTGGTCCCAATGCCGCTTTGTATGGATCCGGCGCCGGTTTGGGTGTCATCAATATCATCACCAGGAAGCCGCAAGAAGGCCCGACGACGGCTGTTCTGCAATCCGAAGGCGGAAATAGGGGAATGGTCCAGACCAGCGGTTCTCTGGATAGTTCTGCGAAGGATTTTGCTTACCGCGCCAGCTATACGTTCCGTCAGTTTGATGGGTTTTCTTCGTCTGACTTCTTTAACAGCAACAAAGCGAACGTGCGTACTCGTTGGACTCCGCGTGAAGGGTCCAGCCTTGAACTTTTTGCGGGAGGATCGTGGAACCGCCAGGAGCTTCCCTCTGTCCCCGTATCCGGGGATACCTTTGACCAGGATTTTCAAATGGCGAAGTTCTCTCAAAAATTGGGCAATCACTCCAGCATGGAGGTGCTTAGTTCCAGAAGTGATAGTCTAGACCGCATCAATTTTTCCCGCGTCCTGCAGTATGACGAACAAATCCTTCAGCGTTTCGACCTCTGGAACAATCGTATCAATACCACCTATGGCGTTAATTATCGCGGACTGTTCGCCTATTCCGGCTTTCTCTTTGGGACTAATGCGGAACAGGAAGAAACGCTTTGGAACGGCTATGTGAATCAATCGCTTCAGATCTCGCGGCAATTCGCCCTCACCGGAGGCGTATCCTGGGACCATTCCAACATCGGCTCCGGAGGAGTCGAACCCAACTACCAGCTTGGGTCCGTGTGGAGCCCAGTGCAAAATAATTCATTCCGAGCCTCTTACGCCGTTTCGCATGCGGTGCCAGGACTTTTCCAAACCGCGGCCAACAATAGTCCTTCTCCGAATGTGCTATTAGTCGGCGACCCAAATCTGGCGCCCGAAAAGCTGACGTCCTATGAGATCGGCCACCGCGCAAGTCTCATGGACGGTCATTTTCAGGTCGATTCCAGTCTCTATTACGTCATCGCTCAAGACCTGAATAATTCAACACCCCCTTCCATCAGCTTTTCTCCCGCTTTGTTGGTCACCCAGGGGTTTGGGAATGTGAATCAGGCGATCGCCCGGGGGTTTGAGACGGAAATCAAATACGCCTTCACACACGCCAATTCTATTTATGCGAACTACACCTACGAGCATGTTACGGACCAAGCGGCAGACTCCGGCGATGTGACGAAGAATACGCCGGCGCACAAAGCTAATTTCGGCGGTATCGCGCAGTTGGGAAAAGGTTTTTCCGGAAGCGTCAACGTCGGGTACAAAGACAATTATTTCATCGACTCCGACGGCCTTAGGACCTCGGCTTTCATTCCCGCGTACTGGCGACTGGACGCGCGGATCGCTTATGCGGTCAACCCGCGAGTCGACTTGTTTATCGCCGGTCAAAATCTTGCGGTCTCCACGCATGAAGAATTCCCGGATGGCCTCGTTGTGCCGCGCACCTACCAGGGCGGCGTTTCGTTGAAGTTCGGAGGTAAAGAGTGAGCCGCAAAGCGATCATCCTGTTATCGCTCCTTGGGTGGTCTCAATTCATTTATGCCCAGTCAGACACGGTTGTGGTCGTTCTCAGTTCGAAATCCCGACCGTATGAGGAGGCGCTTTCTGGGTTTCGAGAGTCCTTCAACCAGCCCTTTGTTACTTTTGATCTTTCCAAAGGGGATCCGGATATTCCAGAGTCGACACGCCTCATCGTCACGATCGGCGGGAAAGCCACAATCTATCCGTACAAGCAAGCGAATCTCCCGCTCATCTATTGCGTGGCTCCGGGTATTTATATTGACCGGAAGAAGCATCCGGGCCCGGTAATGAAAGTCTACGTTTCACCATCGCCGGCCATCCTGCTTCAGAAGCTGCAAGGGCTTCAGCCCAGCCTTCATCGACTCGCGGCGTTTTGGATTGAAGACTCCGCCGTCGGTTACGGATCCGCATTGAAGGAAGAAAGCAAACGCGCAGGCATTGACGTGCTCGTGGATCGTCTGCACTCTCTCGATGAACTTCCCGACCACTTGCGTTCTTTGAAAGGCAGAGTCGACGCTTTCTGGCTTCCGCCGGATCCGTTGCTGATCACTCCGCAAAGCTTCAGCGTCATGCGGCAATTTGCCCTGGATAATGATATTCCGCTTTACGTGTCCGTCGATGGGCTTGCGGACAAAGGGGCGGCGGCCTCCGTCTCCGTCAGTTTCCGAGAAATGGGACGTAAATCGGGGATTTTGGCTGGACAGCTTCTTGCTGGGGCGGCTAGCCCGATGACGGCGGTCTATGGCGATGTCACGAATGTGACGATCAATATGACATCCGCGGCGCAATCCGGCTTATCAATTTCTTCTGCGGTAGCCAAGAAAGCGGATCGGGTCATTCCATGAAACGCGTATTTGGGGTCTGCCTGCGGGGATGGCTGATTCTCTGTGGAGTTTCCCTCGTCGTTCAATTGGCCGGGGCCGAAGAGGTGGTGGTCGTCCTGAGCTCGGACTCTCCCGCCTATCGAGAGGCTCTGGCGGGTTTCGAGAAAGAGTATGGTCATCCGGTTCCGACCTTTACCCTTTCCAAAGGGAACGTTCATTTGCCGGACTCGGCAAAAGTCTTTGTGGCTATCGGGGGGACAGCGGCTACTTTTTCGTATCCCGCGAGGTCGACCCTTATTTACTGCCTAGCTCCTTCCGTCGAGCGTTTTGCTGGCGCGGATGAAGGCTTGCGCGTGAATGTCCGCGTTTCTTCGGCGCCGGACATTGTGCTCGCTAAACTCAAGAGCCTTCAGCCTTCCCTTAAGCGCCTCTCTATTTTTTGGATTAACCCGGCGCTCAACCAGATCTTTCGAGATTTCGAATCCGCCGCGCGCCCCCTTGGCATTGAACTTCGAGCCATTCATGTTGAAAGGCCCGAAGGGGTTCCTGAAGCGCTTCGCGCTTTGAAGGATAAGACGGATGCCCTGTGGTTTATCCCAGATCCCATGCTGATGACTCCGGGAATTTTCACCATGACCAAAGAATTTGCCAGCGCCAATGGGGTTCCATTTTATGTGCCGATCGATGCTCTCGTGGATAAGGGTGCCACGGCATCGGTCTCTAGCAGCTTCTGGGAAATGGGTCGTCTCAGCGGTAAGCTGGCCGCTAAAGCCGCTGACGGGAAATTGGGAGATGCCGCGCGGGTTTATCCTCAAAAGGTGATTGTCACGATTAATCTGACCGCCGCCGCGCAATCCGGACTGACAATCCCAGAGGATATGAAGAAGAAAGCCGATCGGGTGGTGCCATGAAGCTTCAGGGAAAGATCTTCCTTCTTTTCTTATCCATCGCCATTTTGGTGGGAGGACCGCTCTTGTGGACCGTTCAGCAATCCGCTCGACGCATTGATATGAATGAGGTATCCCAACGCGGGATCTTGAAGGCCGTGGATTTGGCTGAACGGATGGCTGGGGAATTTCCCTCCGCTCGTGAGTCAACACTTCTCCCCTATCTTCAAGCGGCTCAGGAGCAAAGCGAAGGCCTGTATGCGGCCGCTCTCGATTTGAATGGCCGCGTGCTGGCCCATACGAACGTTGCCGAAAAAGGGCGGGTTTACAACGACCTTGCGACACGGGTGGATCTGCTTCTAAAGGTCCCCAATTCGCATCCCACCGTCTATAAAGGGATTCCCATCATGGAAATTTCCGTTCCCGTATGGTCTCGTTCCGAAGCTGCTTCGACGGAAGATTTTCTTCTAAGTGGCGGCAAAACGGTTTCTGAAAAAACGCGCCTGGGCATGGTCCGGATTGGGCTGCCCGTGATGCCGGTTCTGCAAAGAGAATATTTGTTATTTCGTCGTATTACGGCGATTGTTCTAGTCGCCGGAGGAATCGGGGTCTTGCTGCTTTTCATGTTTATGCATCGACTTCTGCGCCCGGTGATGTGGCTTTCAAAGGCAACGGCACAGATTGCCCACGGGGATTACGGCATTTCCGTGCCCGTCGTCTCTGATGATGAGCTGGGGTTTTTGGCGAGAAGCTTTAACCAAATGAGCCAGGTGCTGGCGGAAACCACCGTCTCCAAGCAGACTCTGCAGCGATCCCAAAATGAGTTGATGGAAGCTCAGCGCTTGTCCCATATCGGCAGTTACCAATCCGTCTCAGACCGCCATAACCTGACCTGGTCCGAGGAGCTTTATCGGATTTTTGGATGCGATCCGGCGCTCCCGATCCCCACGGCCGAAGAGCAAAAAGCTCTCTTTACGCCGGAAAGCTGGGAGCGATTTATAACATCAAGAGACAAATCGTTGCGAACCGGGCAAGGGTATACGATCGATCTTGAAATCCTGCGCCCCGATGGCGTGACGCGATGGATTACGCTGCGTGGGGAGGCTGTGAGAGATTTAGAAGGCAAGGTTGTCGCTATTCGCGGCACGGCACAG